>Ga0233425_10011644_pt1 | contig 10198 bp, 12 predicted proteins | sample Watercolumn_Towu_2_FD_181712 | JGI IMG/M metagenome (GOLD analysis project Ga0233425, IMG submission 181712) | Freshwater microbial communities from Lake Towuti, South Sulawesi, Indonesia - Watercolumn_Towuti2014_140_MG | ecosystem: Environmental > Aquatic > Freshwater > Lake | place... | reverse complement strand
CGGCGGCCCGGTGATTCCGAAGTTCGTCGCCGGCGACATGCCGTAAGCCAGACCCTCGCGGCCTCAACGTCCCCGCCCGAAAGGGCCAAGAAGAGGGACATAGGCCTCGAAACAAGCCGGCCGGACGAAAGTCCGGCCGGTTTTTCTTTGCTGCGGGCGAACGAAGCCCCGTTGGCCCCTGCCCAAGCTAACCGGCGACGCCGAAGCCGATCGTTCGGACATGCGGCCGGCCCGACCGTATCGCGAAGAGCCCCCCCGAAATCCCAAGACGCAGCCTCGGGGAGGCGCCTCGCCTGTCCGCCCCCTCCCACACGCAAACCGGGTGTTCCCGGTTTGCGCATCAAACGCGCAGCCGCGGCGGTGCGTCTTTTCGACGCAAAACCCCTTTCCCGATTTTGCTCGAAACTGTATTTGTTTTCGGGAAAACTAGCGCGCGCGGGACGCAAAAAGACAAAATCGGCGCCGCGCGAGCGTTGGCGACAAGGGAGCCGCGGCGCGTCGTATGCGAGGATGCGATAAGGCGTCCCCAAGCGAGAGACGCTCTTGCCGCGCGTGTAACCTGGGAAGGAAGATCAGGATGAAACGGTTTGGAGTTCCGGCGACCGTGCTGGGAGCGCTGCTGATGGTTCTCACGGCGGCCGGAGCGCGGGCCGAAAGCGGCGCCGGGCCGGAGGCCATGGTCATGGGCAATATGTGCATGGTCATGTTCGGATACGACATGATCCACATCACCGCGACCCAGCCGGAAATCTCGCGCGCCGACTATTGCGAGGAAATTCCGGCGATCAGGAAGACGGTGTTCGTGTTCGACATCGCCAATCCGAAATATCGCGACTATCCGCTGGAGGTGCGCGTCATCAAGGATCCGCTGCGGCCGGTTTCCGCCGACGAGGAACTCGCGGCGCTGACTGTGATTCATCGTCCGGCCCAGGCCTATCCGAAGGGCACCTTCGCCTTCGAGCACACCTTCAAGGAAGGGGGGCACTACATCGGCTACGTCACGATCACGCGAGAGAGCGGCGAGAAGGAAACGCAGCAGTGGAAATTCCAGGTCGGCGAGACCCTCTGGAGCTGGGTGCCGCAAATCGCCGGAACCGTGCTGATCGCCGGGGCGTTGTTCGTCTATTGGAAGCACACGCATCCCGCGTCCCGCAAGAAGACGCCCGAAACGCCGGCGGCGTCTTGATCCTCTCGAACATCGCAAACACTTTAGGCGAGAGGCCGCGTCGCGGCTCCCGAGGCGAAAGGAAGTCGTCATGAAAACTACGCGATCGTTTGGGTTCGGCAGAGTGGCCGCAATGTTCGCGACGGGCGCCGCGCTGCTTTGCGCCGCGCCCGCTATTGCGCATTCCTTCCTGGTCGAGGCGACCCCTTCCTCGAAGGATCATGTCGCGGCGTCTCCGAAGTCCGTGCGCCTGCGGTTTGGCGGGGGCGTCGAGCCGCCCTACTCGAAGCTGACGGTGGAGAGCGCCGACGGCAAGGTGGTGGCGGAAGGCCGCGAGGCGACGCCCGACAAGCCGCGCGAACTGTGGGTCAACACGCCGGAACTGGCGGCGGGGCGCTATGTCGTCCGCTACCGCGTGCTGTCGACAGACGGCCACATCGTCGAGGGGAATTACGAGTTCTTCGTCGACGCGAAATAGCCGGGATAGCCCGCGCGAAAGCGGCGGGCTGCGCCTTGCGCGTTTTGGCCTCGCGCTATCGGGCGCGGCGGGAGCACTAGAGCAAAATCCGAAAAAGTCGATGAGACTTTTTCGATAAGATTTTGCTCCAGCATTTTGATTTTGCGCGATTTCTTATCGATCGAACGATTCCGTTCGATCGGAAAGCGCGCTAACGAGACGACACGATGGAACTGGCGATTCTTGGGTTCTTCGAGAGCCTGCCTGCGGCTCTCGCAGTGGGGCTGCTGCTGTTGCCGCGTCTCATTAACGAGGACGCGTCGCGCTTCAAACCCGCGATCGCGCTGCTCGCCGGTCTGCGCGCCGTCATCGGCTTCGTTCTGGTCGTCGCGCTCGCGCGCTCGATCATCCCGGCGGAAAAACCGCTCGACGCGGCGACGGTGTCCGGCTTTGTCTTCGGCACCGTCGTCGGCAAGGCCTGGATGGCGACGCAGGCGCTGGCCCTGCTGTTCGCCGGGCTCGCGATCGCACGGCTTTTCGTCCTCTCCGACCTCGCCGACCGCGTCGCGCTGTGGACGGGAATCGCCGTCATCGCCGTCGTCGCGGTGACAGGCCACGCCATGGACGACAGCCTGCCGCTCTGGACGCAGATCAGCTTCGTCATTCACACCGCCGCGGGCCTCACCTGGTTCGGGGGCCTGCTCGGTCTCGTGTGGTGGATGTATTCCGCGCAGGGCAAGCCGCCGGAAGTCGCTCATCGGCTTGCCGAACGCTGGTCGCTGGTCGCCAAGATCGCCATGGGGCTCGTCGCGCTCAGCGGGCTGGCGCTCGCTTGGGAGAATGTCGGGAGTTTCCCCAATCTGCTGGCGACGCCCTACGGGCGCTACCTCACGCTGAAGCTGGCTTTCCTGTGCGCGGTGCTCCTGCTCGCCCTGTCGCTTGCGCGCTATATCACGCGCCAGCCCAAGGAAGAGTTCGACACACGGTGGTACGGCCGCATCGGCGCCTATGAAGCCGGCTGCGGCATGGCCTTGCTGATGCTCGCGACCTGGATCGGCGCGATCAATCCGGCTTCGCACGAGACCGATCTCTACTGGCCGCTGCCGTTCCGCATTTCCTACATCGCCACCTGGGGCCAGAAGGTCGAGGCCTTCACGCCGATCTGGTGGTGGGGCGTCGCGGGTCTGGTCCTCGCTCTGGCCGCTCTGGTCATCTGGTTCGCGCCGCCGGCGCGCAGCTGGCGCATGAAGGCGGCGCCGGCGGCCGCGGCGGCGTCGGTCGTGGCGGCGCTGGTGTCGCTGTCGACGGAAGCCTATACCGACACCTACAACGACCCGACGCAGGACTATACGTCGGAATCGGTGGCGCGCGGCTATGCGCATTTCCAGGAGCATTGCGTTAGCTGCCACGGACCGATGGGCGAGGCCAACGGTCCTCTCGCCAAGGATCTGAAGAATGCTCAGGGCGTTGCGATCGTCCCCGCCGACTTGACGGCGCCACATGTCGGCACCCATACGATCGGCGACATCTTCCACTGGCTGACCTTCGGCGGCCAGAGCGGCGTGATGCCCAACTTCAAGGAGCAGCTCGACGTCGACGACCGCTGGGACGTCATCAACTATCTGCTGGTTCTGTCCTACACCCAGCGTTCGCGCTTCCTCGGCCCCTCCGGCATCATCCAATGGCTGATCGCGCCGGATTTCCAGCTTATCGATCCCAAGGAAGAGGTGACGACGCTGTTCAAGCTGCGCGGCACGCCGACGCTGATTTCTTTCGCGCGCTGCCGCCTGCAGGGCGAGGAGGCCAAGGAGCTCGCCAGCAGCCTCCAGATCGCGGCGCAGACCGCCAGGACCGCCGGCGCGCATCACGTCACCATCTACGACGGCGATTGCCCGCAGGACGCCAAGGGACGGGAAGCTTCGCATCCCAGATCGGTCGAGACGGCCTATTCGGTCGTCAACCGCCTGCCGAACGTGCCCTACACGACGGAGATCGCCGAGGCGCATTTCCTCGTCGACCGCTCGGGTTATGTGCGCGCCCGTTTCCAGCATTTCACGCCGGACAATGGCGGGACGGCGCAGCTTCGCGCGCGGGTCGCGGCCTTGGCCAAGGAGCCGATTGTCGTCATCAATCTGCATTCGCACTGAGATTCGCGGCGCGAGTCGCAAGCCCACGCCGAATTGTCGTATGATCGAGCCTTCAGCGGGCGTTCAGGTGGCCGCGGATACGGGAATGCGTCATGATGACGATCAAGCCGGCGGGCCAGCCGGCGGCAACAGGGAGAAAGACGATGACGATCAGGCGGCGTGATCTCTTGGCGGCGGGCGGGGCGCTTTTCGGCGGCGCGGCGATGGAGCTTTTCGTTCCGCGCGGCGTGGCGCAGGCGCACGAATACGATGTCGGCAAGCTCAAGGTCGAGCATCCCTGGCTGCGCGCGCCGCTCGACGGCGAGACCAAGGCTTATTTCTTCGCCTTTCTGCATAACGGCGGCGACGCGCCCGACAAGCTGGTGGCGATCAAGTCCGAGAAGTTCGGCTCGGTCGAATTCCACGGGGACGCCAAAAACCCGGCCGCGGTCGCTCCCGTCGTGCTGGCGCCGAAGGCGAAGACGACGCTCGCCCCCGGCAGCGCCCATGTCGTGCTGCTCGACATCAAGAAGCACCTCGAAGTCGGCTGGGGCCTGGAGATGACGCTCGTCTTCGAGAAGGCCGGCGAGGTGACGATCGACGCCGCCATCGACGCGCCCGACGCCAAGCACGCGCATGACGCCGAGGCGATGGAGCGCTGGGAAAAGGCGCACAACAAGGACACGTCCGGCCCCAAGGACGGCGGCGGCCACGAACATCACCGCCACGAGCATAAGCGTCCCGACAAAGGGGCGGGCGACGCAGCGGCTCCGGCGAAGTGACGATGCGGCGAAGGACGTTTCGCATTTGAGCGATCCGCGTCACGGACTTGTCATTTCTTTCCGATAGACGGAGCGTCATAAACCATCCGGAACGGCGACGTTGCGGATCGGTTGCAACGCCGGGCCGGAGGTACGCCCGGCGTTTTCTTTTTCGGCGACGTTTCGAAAGACGCGCTTTCGCGGCGGGCGACGGGCGGCGCGGTTGATTTCGCGCGGCTTCTGGCCTTAATGGCGCGCAGGGCGTCCGGCCGCTGCCGCGGGGCGCGGGATTTTACAAAGGACTCGCAGAATGATCGGACGCCTTAATCACGTCGCCGTCGTCGTCGGCAATGTCGAGCAGGCCGCGGCGGTTTATCGCGACGCGCTCGGCGCCAAGGTGTCCGCGCCGGAAAGCCTCGCCGAGCACGGCGTCACCGTGATCTTCGTCGAACTGCCCAACACCAAGATCGAACTGCTCGAGCCCTATGGCGAGAATTCGCCGATCGCCGGCTTTCTGGCCAAGAATCCGTCCGGCGGGATGCATCACGTGTGCTACGAGGTGGACGACATCCTGGCGGCGCGCGACCGGCTGCAGGCGGCGGGGGCGCGGGTGATCGGGGACGGCGAGCCGAAGACCGGCGCCCACGGCAAGCCCGTGCTGTTTTTGCATCCCAAGGACTTCTGCGGCACGCTGGTCGAACTGGAACAGGCCTGAAACAAGACCCGGGAGCTACGCCGTGTCGTTTTCCTTCCCCTTTTCTTTCCCCTTTCCTTGGCCCCTCGCGCTGGCCATCTATTTCACCATCTGGTGGGTGACGCTGCTGGCGATCCTGCCTCTGGGCGTGCGTTCGCTGCATGAGGAAGAGCAGAGCGACGCGCCCGCCGGCGCGGACCCCGGGGCGCCGGTCGCGCCGCGCCTGTGGATGAAGGCGGGCCTGACCACGCTGGCGTCGGCGGTTATCTTTGGGCTCGTCGTGATCGCGGCGAATTTCGGTTGACGCGGGACGCGGCTTCCTTGCGGGCGCCGAGGGGCGAGCGATGGGGTTGACCGGTCCCGGGCGGACCGTTACTTGAACAACCGCGCCGGTCGCTCCGCCTCGCGAAAGGTGGTCGAAGAGGCGGGGTTGGAGGCGGGTCGAGACGCCCGTTTCGTCGGGCGAGCGCGTAGCTCAGTCGGTAGAGCATCTGACTTTTAATCAGGGGGTCCCGGGTTCGAGCCCCGGCGCGCTCACCAATACCGAATTCGAAAAGCGCCTGCGCCGTCTCGAACGGAAGTGGGTCTTGCGCCCGAGGGGGCATCGAGGCTTATGGATAAAATCGATTTCAAAAAGGCGCATCCTGAGCTTTACCGACCCTCCGCTATCGACTTTGCGCTGATTGACGTTCCCGCGATGCAGTTCGTGATGGTCGATGGCGAGGGAAATCCCAACACCGCGCCCTCGTATAAAAGGCTTGTCGAGTGGCTCTTTTCTGTCAGCTACGCGATGAAGTTTTCGGCCAAAGCGTCCCTGAATATCGATTATGTCGTGCCGCCATTGGAAGGGTTGTGGTGGGCGGACGACCCGGCCGACTTCGTGGCGCGGCGCAAAGACCGCTGGCGCTGGACAATGATGATTATGGCTCCTGATTTTCTTACAACGGCGATGTTTAAGGCGGCCACGGAAAAAACGAAAAAGAAACTCGACTCACCCCCGGAAAGCCTGCGCATGGAAAAATATCGAGAAGGCCGCTCTTTTCAAATTTTGCATATCGGCGGTTACGACGACGAAGGCCCGACGCTGGCGCGGCTTCATGATGAAGTGATGCCTGCGCAATGTGTCACCTTCGGCGGCAAGCATCACGAAATCTATTTGAGCGACGCTCGCAAGACCGAGCCCGCGCGACTGAAAACCATCCTTCGGCAGCCTGTTCGGCCTCTGTAATGGTAACTGCCCAGGCGACACATGCGGCTTATCGCCAGAGGGGCATTGAGTTCACGGCCGCAAATGCAGGCGATTGCATCATGACAGACCCTTCAGAGGAAATCGTCGGACTGTATCAACGCCGGGCTGGCGCATGGATGGCGAAGCGCGCCGGCGGACCGGAACAACCGATGGAGTCGGCATGGCTCGACTGTTTCCTGAGCCTGACGGCGCCGCGCCCGTCGGTCCTCGATATTGGATGCGGATCCGGCTCTCCGATCGGCGCATATCTTTCGAAACGAGACTGCCTCATGACCGGCGTCGACTCGTCGCCGCAAATGATCGACGCTTGCCGGAGAGCGTTTCCGCTTCATTGCTGGAAAATAGCGGATATGCGCTCGCTTGCTCTGGGCGCAACCTTCGATGGTCTCCTCGCTTGGGACAGCTTCTTCCATCTTTCTCATGAAAACCAGAGACGGATGTTCCCTGTTTTTTGAAGCCACGCATCGCCGCGCGCCGCGCTGATGTTTACGACCGGCCCCCGTCACGGCGTTGCGATGGGCGTGTTCGAAGGCGAGCCGCTCTATCATGCAAGTCTGGACGCCGAGGAATATCGCGCCTTGCTGGACGCGAACGGGTTCGACGTCGTCGCGCATGAATCGGAGGACGAAAGCTGCGGCCGTCACACCGTCTGGCTGGCGCAAAGGCGCGACGACTGAAACGAGGGTTGCATCGGGGCCGAAATCCGGTAAAGAAACGCCAGCCCTCTCGGCGAGGGCTTTATTCGTTCATCCTAGAGCAAAATCCGAAAAAGTTGATAGACTTTTTCGACAAGATTTTGCTTCAGGTTTTTGAATCTGGAGCGATTTCTTATCGACCAGACGATTCCGTCTGGTCGGAAAGCGCTCTAGAACGAAATCAAACGTGGCGGGCGCGCCCTTTTCGCCAAGGGAGACCGCGCCAGACCACGACCTGCAACCGGCGCCGCCGCGCTTTTCGCGCGGGGAGCGCCATTCGTTGGAGAAACCCAATGGCGAAAAAAATCGCCGGCTACATCAAGCTGCAAGTGCCCGCCGGCGCGGCCAATCCCTCGCCGCCGATCGGTCCCGCGCTCGGCCAGCGCGGCCTCAACATCATGGAGTTCTGCAAGGCGTTCAACGCCAAGACCGCGCAAGTGGAGAAGGGGACGCCGATCCCCGTCATCATCACCGCCTATCAGGACCGCTCCTTCACCTTCGAGATGAAGCAGCCGCCGGTCTCCTTCTTCCTCAAGAAGGCCGCGAACTTGAAGCTCGGCAAGAAGCCGGCCTCGGGCTCGAAGACCCCCGGCCGCACAGTGGTCGGCTCGGTGACCAAGGCGCAGGTGCGCGAGATCGCCGAGAAGAAGATCGTCGATCTCAACTGCGCCTCGATCGAATCCGCAATGTCGATGATCGAAGGCTCGGCCCGCGCGATGGGCCTCCAGGTGGAGGGATAAGACCATGGCGCATGTCGGAAAACGCATCAAGAAGTCGCGCGAGGGCGTCGAGCGCACCAAGCTCTATGCGATCGACGAAGCGGTGAAGCTCGTGCGCGAGCGCGCCAAGGCCAAGTTCGACGAATCCGTCGAAATCGCCATGAATCTCGGCGTCGACCCCAAGCACGCGGACCAGATGGTGCGCGGCGTCGTCAACCTGCCGAACGGCACCGGCCGCACGCTGCGCGTCGGCGTGTTCGCCCGCGGGCCGAAGGCCGATGAGGCGAAGGCGGCGGGCGCCGATGTCGTCGGCGCCGAAGACCTGGTCAACACCGTGCAAGGCGGCACGATCGAATTCGACCGCTGCATCGCCACGCCGGACATGATGCCGTTGGTGGGGCGCCTTGGCAAGGTGCTCGGCCCGCGCGGCCTGATGCCGAACCCCAAGGTCGGCACGGTGACGATGGACGTGGCGGCGGCGGTGAAGGCGTCGAAAGGCGGGGCCGTCGAGTTCCGCGTCGAAAAGGCCGGCATCGTGCAGGGCACGGTCGGCAAAGCCTCGTTCGACGACGGCAAGCTGGTCGAGAACATCAAGGCCTTCGTCGACGCGGTGGCCAAGGCCAAGCCGACGGGCGCCAAGGGAACCTACATTCAGCGCGTCGCCATCTGCTCGACCCAGGGGCCCGGCGTGAAGGTGGATGTGTCGAGTCTGGGCGCACAGCCCCATTGAGGGACGCGTTTCGGCGCGAATGCGAAGAGCCGGCGGGAGACCGCCGGTTTTTCTTTGCGGAGCTCCGCTTTTCGCGGGAGCAGTGACGATTTCCCGATTGTCAGGCATGGCGATCGCGCAGCATGCGCGCCGCGGCGCCGCATTGCTCCCGCCGGCGCCACTCTGTTAGCTAGGCGCTCTCTGAAAAGGAGCGCCCCCATATGACTCGCCGCCCCCTCGTCGCCGGAAACTGGAAAATGAACGGCCTGCGCGCGTCGCTCGCCGAAATCGTGGCGACAGGCGCCGGCTACGACGCCGCGCTTCGCGCGCGCGTCGATCTTGCCGTCTGCCCGCCCGCGACGCTGCTGGCGGGGGCGCGCGAGATCGCGGCGCGGACGGGGATCGCGACGGGCGGGCAGGACTGCCATCCCGCCGCCAGCGGCGCGCATACCGGCGATATTTCCGCGGAAATGCTCAAGGACGCCGGCGCGTCTTACGTCATCGTCGGCCACAGCGAGCGCCGCGCCGACCACGGCGAGAGCGACGCGCTGGTCGAAAGCAAGGCGCGCGCCGCGCTGCGGGCCGGGCTGACGCCGATCATCTGCGTCGGCGAAACCCGCGCCGAGCGGGAAGCCGGCCGCGCCGAGGCGGTTGTGGGCGCCCAGATCGCCGGCTCGATCCCCCCCGAGATCGCGCCCGAAAATCTCGTCGTCGCCTATGAGCCGGTGTGGGCGATCGGCACGGGGCTGACGCCCACGCCGGCCGACGTGGCGCAGATGCACGGTTTTGCGCGCAAGGAACTCGACAGACTGCTCGGCGCCGGGAAGGGCGCGCTGGTCCGCATCCTCTACGGCGGCTCGGTGAAACCGTCGAACGCGCGCGAACTGATGAGCGTTAGCGACGTCGACGGCGCGTTGGTCGGCGGCGCCAGCCTGACCGCAAAGGATTTTCTGGGGATCGCGGACGCCTACAGATAGCCGCCAATGAAGGTGACTTTTTCGAAGCACGCGCTGGATCGTCTCGCCGCCCGCAACTTCCGCGGGCCGTCGCCGCGGCAGTTGTCGAGCATCCGGCCTGGACAGAGCCCGACCCGAGCGATCCCTCGCTGACCTGCGCATACGGCTCCGCGGCCGAGACGCCGGAACGGATGATCCGGGTGGTCTTTCGTGCTATGGAGGGCAACGGCGTTTTCATTGTCACGGCGCTCCCTGACCGAGCAGCCGCAAGACGTAACCCGGAGCGGTGAACATGTTGGCGCGTGCGAAGGCGGTGAGCTTTGACGAGCAAGCCGACGCGGCCTATGTCGCCTTTTCCGATGAAAAGGTGGCCAGGACGGAAGAAATCGACGACGGAGTCGTTTTTGATATCGACTCGCGGGGAGGCATTGTCGGCGTTGAGATTTTATCGGTCAGCCGGCGAGCCGGCGCAAATGATCCGCGCTCCTGGGCCGCCGGAGTCGCCGAAGGGTTGTTGAGCCGCAAGTCGGCTGCGGCGTGACAGCAATTCTAAAAGTAGCGAATTTTCAGGATTCCCAAATCATTGAAAAAATGATTCACCGTGGGGATGAAGCTTTTGCCGTCGCTTCTTTCTGGCCTGAAGGCCGTCTGCGCCGCCTTTCCGGAC
>Ga0233425_10011643_pt1 | contig 10199 bp, 8 predicted proteins | sample Watercolumn_Towu_2_FD_181712 | JGI IMG/M metagenome (GOLD analysis project Ga0233425, IMG submission 181712) | Freshwater microbial communities from Lake Towuti, South Sulawesi, Indonesia - Watercolumn_Towuti2014_140_MG | ecosystem: Environmental > Aquatic > Freshwater > Lake | place: Indonesia... | reverse complement strand
GAGGGTCAGGTTGACGGCGTACCAGACGCCATGCTCTTTAATTTTGCGGTCTGCTTTCGATCCGAATAAAAACGTGCCGCGTTTTTCGTCCTGGGTCTTGCCGCTGCGGGTTTTGACAATCCCTGCTTGCAGCCAGCCCAGCGAAGCGCGTAAAAACTGACTCGCTTCGTCCACAAGGGGGATGCCTTGATTGGGGTCGTTGGCATAGTTGTGGATGACGGCGGTGGCGGCGTACACATCCACGACGATGTTGGGGCAGCCCTCGGTGAATCCGTTGAAGAGGCGGAAGGCGGATTCGTGGGCGGGGTCGATCAGCGCGGCGCGCGCAGACAAGGCGCTTTCAAGCAGGGAGGTTAGTGAGGTGGTCATGAGTTGATTGTATCGTATTCCCATACATTCACAGTCCTTCGACTGCGCTCAGGACGAAACGTGACATTATCGAATTAGCATGGCTGTTGCAAAGTCACTTGACAAAACTGATGAGTGTCGCCCTGAGCGGAGCGAAGGGTCTCTACGGCGGCCAAGAGACTCTTCGGTCGCGACGAACACGCTCCCTCAGAGCGACACAAATTGAACTTTGCGACAGCCATGATCGAATTAGACTCCACTCTTGACAAATAGACAATTATCTATATAATAACGCATAGAAGATTGTCGATATGAAAGTCAACCCTGTCCTGTTTGCCAAAGCCATCGCCGACGAGACGCGCCAAAAGATTATGAGCGCATGTTGTTGCTGTTGGCTTTCCGTCAGCGAGATCGTGGAAAAGATGAACGTTTCGCAGCCCACCGTTTCGCATCACCTTTCCATTTTGCGTGAGGCAGGCCTGGTCAATATCCGCGAGGAAGGAAAGCAGACCTTTTACTCGCTCAACCAGGAAAACATCACCGTCTGCTGCGGGCAACTCATGTCGAAGTTTGCTCCCGAAGAGGAAGCCACCGAAGCCGTGCTCAAAGTCATCAACCAGTGAGCGCCTCTTTTTTTGCCTAAATACATAGACAGTTATCTATATAAGGAGAATCCAATGACTCAATCCCCCACCCCCATCCACGATGTTGTCCGCGAACATTATGCAGAGCGGATCAAAAGCAGCGCCTCCTGTTGTGGAACCGATTCCTGTTGCACGCCCGAAAGCAACCTTTATCCTGTGGATTTGCTGACGGCTGTCCCGTCGGACGTTGCCAGCACAAGCTACGGGTGCGGCGACCCGATCACCCTTGCCTCGCTGCAAGCTGGTCAGACCGTCCTCGATCTCGGCTCAGGCGCGGGCCTGGATTGTTTGCTGGCGTCACAAAAAGTCGGCGCCGAAGGACACGTCATCGGCGTGGACATGACTCCCGAAATGATCGAACGCGCCCGCGCGAACGCGAAGCGCGTCAACGCGACGAATGTGGAGTTCCGTCAGGGCTACCTCGAAGACCTGCCCGTCCAAGCAAACAGCGTGGACGTGGTCATCTCGAACTGCGTCATCAACCTCTCGCCCGATAAAGCCAAAGTGTTCGCCGAAATTTTCCGTGTGCTGAAACCTGGCGGACGACTCGCCGTCTCCGACATCGTCACCGACGGCGAACTGCCCGAAAAAGTGCGAACCAGCCTGAGCGCGTGGGCGGGCTGCGTGGCGGGCGCGGTGGATGCGAAGGAATACATCGCCATAATGGAGGCGGTTGGTTTCACCGATATTTCCATCCAGCCCGTGTTCTTCGACAAGGAGACGGTGGACGACGCCCTGCGCGACATGAACCTTGATTTGACCGCCCACCCGAAGGAGTCGATTTACAAGGCTGTGTACAGCGCAAAAATCACGGCACACAAAATCTAATTTTCCTCGCTCTGTCGGGGGCCTGGCTCCGACAGCACAGGGGATTTTCATGCATTCAACATCTGAATTAATCCCGCCTGATCGTGAAGGCGGCAGACTTGTCGTATAATGCGGGCATCCCACAATCGGGGAACTCCGAACCATGCCGCAAGTCTTCATCTCCTACTCCCGCAAAGACCTGACTTTTGTCGAGCGCCTCGCCGCCGACTTGAAAGATTCGGGCTTCGAGGTCTGGTATGACCTGTCCAACCTCGAAGGCGGGGCGCGTTGGAATAGGGTCATCGAGCAAGCCATCGAGGACAGCCAGTACATGGTTGTGGTTCTGTCTCCAGACGCGGTTGCTTCGGAGTGGGTGGACGATGAGGTCGGTTATGCCAAAAGGCTAAAGAAGAAAATCGTCCCCTTGTATTACCTTCCCTGTAAGATCGGGATGGTGTATGTGAATTTGAACTACATCGACGCGCAGGGACGAAAGTACATCGACAACTTCAACCAGATTCTACGCGCGTTGAATGCGCCCCCCGTAGGTCGGGTTTCCAAGCCGACACCCTCCGCCCAGCCAAAGCAAAGTCAGGCTGAAAGCCTGACCTACGAAACGCCCAAGCCCGCGCGGACAATTACCAATCAACCAATTACCAATCCCCCCACCCTCTCCAACGGCATGGAGTTCATGCGCGTGCCTGCGGGGAAATTCCTGATGGGCAGCAGGGACGATAACAAACTTGCCTACGACGACGAAAAACCCCAACACACGGTTGACATCCCCTACGATTACTGGATGGCACGTTACCCCGTGACGAACGAACTGTACAACGCTTATGTACTATCCAAAGGAATCAAACACCCCGTTGACGGGTGGGAGAAGAAAAAAGACCATCCCGTAGTTTATGTTTCATGGAAAGACGCGATGACATATTGCCAATGGCTGAATAGCCTGCTCAAAGGCGAATTGCCCGCTGGCTTGGTTCTGCGCCTGCCCACCGAAGCCGAATGGGAAAAAGCCGCGCGCGGCACAGACGGGCGCGAATATCCGTGGGGAAATCAGTTCGATAAAAATAAATGCAACACATATGAAGGCGGGAAAGGCGGCACGACCCCTGTCGGACTTTATTCCTCTCAAGGGGACTCGCCTTGTGGCTGCGCCGACATGAGCGGCAACGTTTGGGAATGGACGCACAGCCTGTATAAGCCATATCCCTATCAAGTGAATGATGGGCGCGAAGACGAAAAAGCCTCTGGCGCCCGTGCGCTGCGCGGCGGCTCCTTCATCGACTATGTGAGGAACGCGCGCTGTGCCTACCGCAACTTCAACGTCATTCCCTACGACTTCAGGGGTTTTCGTGTGGTGGCGTCCCCTGTTCTCTCCTGAAAGGGTTTGGGATTCTGATTTCTGGTCTTCTGAATCCTGATACCAAAGTTTTACCCATACCAATGGGATGGAAAGACGGGTTTTCCCCCACCCGCGAAGCGGGTCGAATTTTTTTGAATTTCCAATGTCGTTGCGAGGGTGTTCTTCCCGAAGCAATCTCTTGATGAGTCGGGGAGATCGCTTCGAGCTACGCGCTCGCAATGACAAGACATGGCGTATAATCACAATGTCGCTTTCGAGCGACGGGGCTGGCTGGAAACGCCCGTGCGCTGCGCGGCGGCTCCTTCATCAACAATGAGAGGAACGCGCGCTGTGCCTACCGCAACAACAACGACAATCCCAACGACAACAGGGGTTTTCGTGTGGTGGCGTCCCATTTCTCGCTATTTGAGTGGATATGTCCCTTGTTTGGGACTTTCCAACGCCAGAAATGCTCTACATTTACGGATGTAAGCCGAGGCACAACAGGAGAGAAAGCGCAGTCAATGCCCTGGCTGGGCGTTTTCCTTTTTCATCAATGGGCGGTGAAAGAGGGCGGGGGGAGGGCGTTCAGGCGAATATAAAAGAGGCTCACGCTTTGCGCGGTGTTACACAAACCGTCCCAGCGTGAGCCGCCCGTTTTTACAATCCCGCCCTTCTCTTCCTGAACTTCCCATCATCCAACATCTTGTTGACTCTCAACACGAAATGCCTGTCTCCCATCCAACTCAGGAACCCTGCCAGCAAGGCTTGGGTTCCTGTTTTTTGTTTTGGCAGGCTCATGGCGGACGTGAAATCCACTTCGCGGTCATCGAGACGGAAGGTGTAGCAGCTTGTCTGCTCTACTTTGGGCGTGGAGGTTAGGAAGGTGCGCAGTTCGTCAATCTCGTCTTTTGTCATCCACTGCGGCAGGTCGGAGGTGGCTTTGAACTCGCAGATTTGGGCGAGGTCTTGCAGCAGGCGTTTTTGTTCCTTCGTCAGCGAGTTTTTGGTCGACTCGAAATACGCCACGTCGGGGTCGATGTGCAGCAGCGGCTTGAGCCACAGGCGGTGAACCGTCGTGCGGATGGCGTTCTTTGTCCCTGGGGTGGAGGGGTTGTAGAACAGTTCCGCGTTGCGGTAGTTGTCCCACTCGTCGGCGACGTCGGGACCGACACGCATGGCGTCGCACAAGCCGAGGGCAGGCAGGATGGGCGTGCCGCAGGTCAGGAAGAATGCGTCTGTGCCCATCGCTTCGCGCAAAGTCTGCACGCACTCGCGGTACGCGGCTTCACGCGGCATGTCCTTGAAGCGCTTGCCCTGCAACGCGCCACCGTAGAGGAAGTCCAGCTTGAGGTAGTCAAAGCCCCAGGCGCGGACTTGCTTCATGAGCGCAATCAGCCAGCGGGTCACATCAGGGTGGGTGGTGTCCAGCGCGACGAGCGGATGTCCCCAGTTGAATCCAGCCGAGACGAATCGCCCAGTCTCATCGCGCAGAAACCAGTCGGGATGTTCGCGGAACAACTTCGATGACTTGGTCGCAATCAGCGGCGCGAGCCACAATCCAGCCCGCCGCCCCGTTGATTTGATACTGTCCGCCAGCGCCGTCATCCCTGACGGGAATTTCGCGTTCACCTCCCAGTCGCCGATGTCCATCTGCCAGCCGTCATCCACTTGCAGCACGTCGAAGGGCAGGTCGCCGAGCGCCTCGAAGGTCTTGTGCAAGACCGCTTCGTCAATCATCGTGTAGAAGCTGTACCACGAGCACCAGACTCGCGGCGCGGGATTTTTTTGGATTCGCCCGAAGCGGGCGCCCAACTCTTTGACGTATTCTCCGAAGAGGACTTGCTCCTGCCCGTGAGCGACAAACCACTCGACGGCTTCCGCTCCGCACCGACCCGACAGTTGATTCTGCTCCAGCGAGACGTGCGAGTCCAAGCCGAGAGCGCCCAACAGGATGATTGTGCCGTCTGCGAGTTCGGCAGCGCCGAGCCACGCGCCGTTGGGGTTCGGGTCGTGGACGTGCTCTGCGTCCACTTGCAGCGGATGAAAGATTGCGGGCTTCTGCACGGGCAGCGGATTCAAATCTGTCCATGCTGCCAGCGACCACGACTGCCAGCCATGACGATAATATTTCACAGGCTGTGAAGAGAGTTCGATGTGAAGCTCTTTGGCTTTGATGATTTGGGATTTGTTTTGAATGTCGGAAAATTGAAGGATGGTCATGGGCGTCTCTTTGTTTGTAGGTCACGTTTGTAACGTGACGTTTTTATCTGTGCGGATGTCACGCTGAAAGCGTGACCTACGGTTCGGTTCACAAAATATTTGATTTTCTCTTCCGAAACTTGCTGAGGTTCAGAACTTTGTACAACCGCAAAAGAAAATATCGGTCTCCCAGCCAGCCGACGATTTTGCCCCAAAGCGCAGTTAGTCCCGTAGGAATGTCTGGCAGAGGAGTGGCGGACGTAAAATCTACAGTGCAGTCATCAATGTGAAAGGTGTAGCGTCCCGTTTGCTGGACTTTCGGCTTTGCGGTCAGAAAGGAACGCAGTTGGTCGAACTCGGCGCGCCCCAGCCACTGCGGCAGGTCGGAGGTCGCTTTGAACTCGCAGACGTTGGCGAGGTTTTGCAGGAGGAGGCGCTGTTCCTGTGTCAACTGGTTTGCCTTGGACTCGAAGTACGCCACGTCAGGGTCGATGTGCAGCAACGGCTTGAGCCACAAACGATGGAGGACGGTACGAATGGCGTTCTTCGTCCCTGGGATGGTGGGGTTGTACAGCAGGTAGGCGTCGCGATATTTTTCCCAAAAAGAAGCCACATCAGGACCGATACGCATGGCGTCACACAAACCGAGAGCGGGCAGGATGGGCGTCCCGCAGGTCAGGAAGAAGGCGTCCGCGCCCATCGCTTCGCGCAGGGTTTTGAGGCATTCGCGATACGCAGCTTCGCGCGGGATATCTTTGAAGCGTTTGCCTTTCAGCGCGCCGCCGTAGAGGAAGTCCAGTTTGAGATAGTCAAAGCCCCAGGCGCGGACTTGCTTCATGAGCGCAACCAGCCACGAGGTCACTTCGGGGTGGGTCGTGTCGAGCGCGTACAACCGCTCGCCCCAGTTGAATCCAGCCGAGACGAAGCGTCCCGTTTCATCCCGCAGAAACCAATCGGGATGTTCATGAAATAGCCGCGATGATTTTGTAACAATCAACGGCGCAAGCCACAGCCCAGCCCGCCGCCCCGTGGACTTGATTTTGTCCGCCAGTGCCTTCATCCCCGACGGGAATTTTTTGTTCGCCTCCCAGTCGCCGATGTCCATCTGCCAGCCGTCGTCCACTTGCAGCACGTCGAAGGGCAGGTCGCCGAGGTCGTCGAAAATCTTGTAAAGCGTCCCCTCGTCGATTGAGGTGTACAGGCTGTACCACGAACACCAAACGCGCGGCACGCTGTTCTTTTTTGTTTCACCCAGGCGGACGCCCAACGCTGAAGCGTATTCTTCAAAGATCGGACTCTCCTTCCCGAACGCGACAAACCATTCGATTTCACCCGCTTCGCTCTGCCCTGAAAGCTGGTTCTGGAGCGACACATTTGCGTCCGTGCCGAGCGCGCCGAGCAGGAGGACATTGCCATCCTCAAACTCCACCGCACCCAGCCACGAACCGTTCAAATATTTCTTGTGGACATGCTCTGCGTCCAATTGCAAAGGGTGAAAGATTGTGGGCTTCGGCACGGGAATTGGGCTTGGGTCTGTCCACGCCGCCAGCGACCACGACTGCCAGCCGTGACGATAATACCGCACGGGCTGTGATGGCAGGTCGATGTGTAACTCTTGGGCTTTGATGATTTGTGGTTTGTTTTGGATTTCGGAGAATTGAAGTGAGGTCATGGGTAATCCGTGGTGAGCGTAGTCGAAGCACCTAAATTGTACGCCCTTCGACTATGCTCACATCGTCCCGGTGTCCTTTCGGGAGGGCGAATCATTTTTTGAGAAAAAACTGCGCCCCAAAAAACGCCAGTCCGCCGCTGACCAGCACAGATAAAAGCAAAACGAAGTGCGAGCCAGCCGCAATGGCAAGCGCGGTCTTGTACGGATAATCGAACGCCACCAGTACCGAAGTCCAGCCGATTTCATGGGTGCCGAGGTTGGCAAATCCCTGCAAGGGGAGCAAAGTTAACGGAATCATCACCATCGAGATGATGGCGATGTGATAGAACGCGACAGGCAGTCCCATACTTTTTGTGGCAAAGTAAAAATTGGAATAGACGCAGAGCCAAATTCCAGCCGTGAGCAGGGCAACCCGTCCGTGCGCACCGTGCTGTTGAATCTCGCGCAAGCCCGCGATGAATTTCTCCCAGATTTTGAACCAGCGAGACATAGAGCCGCGGAATCCATTATTTGATTTTCTCTGTGCCTCCGTGTCTTCGTGGTTAGGCTTTTGGAATTTGAGAAAAAGCAACACACCGAGCGTGGCAAGCAAAACCAAGCCGCAGAAAAGCATGGCGGGGATGAAAATCCAATCGGGGATTTCATCTCTCGAAAGCGGAAGCAGAACTGCCATCAGCGCCGCCACCACGGAAAAGTCGTAAAACCGCGCCGCGAACAGGGTCGCCGTGCCTTCGGTCAGCGATACATCCAGCCTGTCTTTGGCGAGGAAGATGTAGGTCACATCGCCTGTTTTAGCGGGCATGAGGTACATCAAAATATTGTGCAGCGCTGAAACGGGGACAAGTTCCAGCCATTGAACGGGGCGGGAGTAAATCAAGTTGCGAAACCGCAGCGCCCGCAGGAAAATGTTAATCAGGTACGCCAGCAAAGCCACCGCAAGCCAACCCCAGCGGATGTCTGCAAAGGCGACGCGCAAAATTTCCCAATCCAAATTCCACAGGAGGTAGGCAAGCAGGGCAACGGACAAAATCGCGCTGATGATGTAGATGAGGGTTTGGCGTTTTTTCATGGAGAGAGGTAAACAGGTAGGCAGGTAAACAGGTAATCAGGTAAACAGGGAAAAATCAATCACGCGCCGCGTAACTCGTATCTCGTTACTCATCCCTCATCCCTCGCAACTTCCCTTCCCACTCCGCTTCTCCCCCGTAGCCGTACTTGCTCATCCGCTCGCCGCAGAAAGATTGCAACTGCGCCGCCTGCTTCGGAGTCCACTCGCGCCACTCGGGGAAGTCTGTCTTTGCGGAGGTGTTCGCTGGCTCACGGAATTTCTCGCGGATTCCCGTCACACGCGGGAGACAGAGGAAGTCGGTGATTTTGCCGAAGACTTCTTCGGGGTTGCCCGTGTTGAACAGGTCTTCAAACCGAACCCGCATGTACGGCGTGGACGAATTTTCCAAGCCTTCCATCACGCGGTTTTTGAAGTTCCAAATCCAGCAGTATTTTTCAAAGCGGGTGAAGCCAGCGGCCTTGCTCAAGGGTAGTTCTCCCACCCAAAACGGGTTGGGCTGCCAGAACGGGACGAAATAATTGGCGATGTAACTCGTCCGCTTTTGGCGCGAGAAGTTGAGGTGCGAGGTCACGTAGGAACGCGGGTCGCGGACGATGTGCAGGACTTTCAGGTTGGGATAAAGTTCGGGCGCGAGCGGGGCAATCCCGTACAAAAAACAATTGGCGTCGATGTGGAATTGTTTTTCGCAGGCTTCGACTTCTCCGCTCTTGAATAATTTCCACGCGGCTTTCAATCCGCTTTTGGGGAACAGGTGTGAAAAATGTAGGTTGGTCAGAATCTGCATGGGGCGCGAATTTCCGCGCTCGTGGTACGAGGCGGCGAGCGTCGGGTACAGGTCAGCAAACAGGCGCGAGAAGAAAATTGTCCCCGTGCGCCCTGTGGAAATAATCAGGATGGGCTGGGTGTCTTTCATTTGTTGTCGTCAATCGGTTGGTTGGATTCGCTGCGGTCGAAGCGCAGTTGGGCAATCTGCTCCGAGACCAGTCCCACCAAAAAGGTCAGCGCGGCAGTGGACATCAGCAGGGCAGAGGTCTGTCCGTAGGGCGCGTTCAGCACGAAAATCCTCATCAAGCCGTACGCGACGCCAATCAGGAACATGAAGATACTGAGCGGTACGAAAATTTTCAGCGGCGCGTAGAAAACCGCAATCTTCAAGATAATCATCAAAAAGCGCAGACCGTCTTGCAGCGGCTTGATTTTGCTCTTCGTCTTTTTATCGCGCCCAGCAAATTTGATGGACTCGTAGCCGAGGCTGTATCCCGCGCGGACAACCGAAAGGGTGATGGTGCTGGGGTACGAAAATTTGTTGGGTAGCAGGTACACGAACTGCCGCGCGATGTGCGTCTTGACCGCGCGAAAGCCCGAGGTCAGGTCTTCGATTTTGCGCTCCGAAACGTAGCTTGCAAGCGAATTGAAAATCATGTTGGCGAGGTCGCGGTGGGCGGCGGTATCTGAGTCTCGATTGCGGCTGCCAACGACCATGTCATACGCGCCGATTCGATTCACCAGTTTGGGGATGTCGTTCGGGTCGTGCTGACCGTCCCCGTCGATGGTGACGAGAATTTGCCCGCGCGCGCGGCGAATCCCAGATTTGACCGAAGCCCCGTTGCCGATATTGTACGGGTGTTGAATCACCACCGCGCCCGCTTCCCGCGCCTGTTCCGCCGTGTCGTCGGTCGAGCCGTCGTCGATGACGATGATTTCGTGATTCTCATCCAGTTGATTCACCACCGTTTGAATCTGCTTCACCACCTTGCCGATGACCAGCCCCTCGTTCAGCGCGGGGATGATGACCGAAATGCGCGGCGCGTTCTTTTTATCAGTTGGCATTTATAACTCCATAAGCCGCCCCGACGTGGAACGTCGGGGCTAATTTACAAAGCCGCCTTTGGCGGCTAAAGCCTGAAGGGCTTCGTAACTGAGCGCGGGGATTTATTCCCGCGCCTGCCCAAGGCGAAAGGATAATAATCGAAACAAGTATAATTGACCAGTATCCTTGTTTTCAGTGATCGTTTCAAAGCTGGTAAAGACGTGGTTAAATGATTGTGGGGCAGTCTGGCAACCGCCCCACAATCCCAACAAAAACAAGACGGATAGATTGTATGC
>Ga0233425_10011642_pt1 | contig 10199 bp, 3 predicted proteins | sample Watercolumn_Towu_2_FD_181712 | JGI IMG/M metagenome (GOLD analysis project Ga0233425, IMG submission 181712) | Freshwater microbial communities from Lake Towuti, South Sulawesi, Indonesia - Watercolumn_Towuti2014_140_MG | ecosystem: Environmental > Aquatic > Freshwater > Lake | place: Indonesia... | reverse complement strand
GGAGGACGTGCAGGGGAGTGTCGCCCGGATTCCCAAGGGGCAGAAGGTGCGGATCGTCTGCGCCAAGGAGGGCTCCGCCAAGTACGTCGCCGAGTTGCTCTGCCAGAACGGCTTTGACGATGTCGGCTACCTCCAGCAGGGCATTGTCGGCTGGGGCAACGCCCTGGTCCCCAAGAAGGTTACCCCCAAGGATTGCCCGTACACCCTCTACCAATTCATCCGCCCCGGCAAGGCCTCGTGCAGCTATCTGCTGATCTCCGGCCGGGAGGCCATGGTCTTTGACCCGGCGCGCAACATCAAGGCCTACCTCGCCATGGCCGGAGAGCACGGGTGCACGATCATCCGCACCTTTGAGACCCACCGCCAGGCCGATTACATCTCCGGCAGCCCGGCGCTGGCGCAGGAAGCTGGCTGCGTCATCACGGTGCCGCCGGCCGATTTTGAAGGGGCCGCCTTCCCCTACGAACCCGTGGCAGACGGGCAGGTATTCACCTTCGCCCAGGGCGGCCCCGAGGTGCGCGCCCTGCACACCCCCGGCCACACCTTAGGCAGCACCAGCTATCTCATCGGCAGCACCTACCTGTTGAGCGGCGACACCGTGTTCATCAACACCGCCGGACGCCCCGACCTGGGCGGCAAGTGGGAGGCCTGGGCCCGGGAACTGTACCTCACCCTGATGCTGCGGTTGCGGCCCCTTGCCGACGATATCATGATCCTCCCCGGCCATTACACCTCCTGGAATGAGGCCAACTGCGCCCAGCTCTTTACGGAACGGCTGGGCACCCTGCGCGACACGGTGATCGCCTTCCGGCTGCCCAACGAAAAGAAGTTTGCCGACTTCATCCAGGACAATATGCGGCCCCAGCCTGGCGTCTACGCCGAGATCAGGCGGGTCAACGGCGGCTGGTTGAACGTGACGCCGGAGGAGGCGGATACCATGGACTTAGGGAAAAACGAGTGCGGGGCCAGCAATTACGGCAAGGTGGGGGTGAGCGCCGAGGCCCAGCGCTGCACCGTATAAACTCCTATCGCGGCCACGCACATGACAAATCGACAGAGATTCTTCCGGGAAGCGATCAAATATCTCGGCATCCTCTTCATCCCCCTCATGCTCTTGACTCTCGCCGTCTCCTATCAAGAGTATCAGAGGGAGTCCGGTTTCCTTGCCCAGTCGATCCAGATCGACGAGGAGGCCCATGTCGAGATGATCAACCAAAGCGTCTCTCTGGAGATGGAGGCAATTCTCTCTGACTTCAAATTCCTCAGCCAATGCCACGAAGTGCAGACAATGGCAAATGAAGGAGGAGAAGACGCCAAGAAGGCCCTGGCCAATGAGTTCCTCCACTTCGCCTCAGAGAAACAAGTGTATGACCAGATTCGTTATCTTGACACAAGCGGCCAGGAGCTGGTCCGGGTCAATTTCGCCTCAGGCACTCCTTACATCGTGCCGGACAATGAACTCCAAAACAAGGCTTCCCGCTATTACTTCAAGGATGCCTTGAAGCTCGGCAGGGGACAAATCTACATTTCCCCCTTTGATCTCAATGTGGAGCATGATGCCATTGAGCAACCCCACAAGCCGGTTATCCGCCTGGGCCTTACCCTGTTTGACACGAATGACCGCATGGCCGGGCTCTTGGTTATCAATGTCCTGGGCGCCAAGATCCTGGAGCAGTTCAAGAGCATCCGCCATCACAACCACTACATGCTGGTGAATTCGGCCGGTTACTGGCTGAAAAGCCCGGAGCCCGACGACGAGTGGGGGTTCATGTTCGACTCGGCCCGCGACAAGACCTTCCAGCAGCGCTTCCCTTCCAGCTGGCCCCTGCTCAACGCATCCGCCGAGGGAACTTTCTCAAATAATGAGGGCCTGTTCTCTTTTTCATCGATATACCCGTTCAACGACCGCACACTCCGTTGCGACGACCTATCCTGCACGCACGACATGAGCCCTCCCCACTGGCATATCGTGAGCTATATCCCCCAGGAACAGCTCTCCAGCCAAAAGCACCGCCTCCTGCGTAAAGTCGGCGCGGTCAATCTCCTCGCCGCGCTGCTGCTCAGCGCCATCACCCTGCTCGCCGCTACAGTGTCAACCAAGCGTAGAGTTATGGAGGATGCACTGCATACGGCAAAATCGGCGGCGGAGGAGGCTAACAAGGCCAAATCGGAATTCCTGGCCAACATGAGCCATGAAATCCGCACCCCGATGAACGCCATTCTTGGCATGACTCATCTTGCCTTGCAGACTGAGCTGACCATCAAACAGCGGGATTACCTCGACAAGATAAAAAGCGCCAGCCAATCACTGCTCAGGATTATCAATGACATCCTGGATTTTTCCAAGATTGCCGCCGGAAAACTGTCCCTTGAGCGCACCGAATTCCGCATACATGAGGTTCTAGCGCAGCTCATCACCATCCTTGACCCTCATGTGCAGAAAAAAGGCGTGGAACTGCGGCTCAATCTTACACCGGATGTCCCCTCCAGACTGCTGGGTGACCCGCTCCGCCTCGGCCAAGTGCTGCTCAACCTCGCTGGCAACGCGGTTAAGTTCACCCACGCCGGCGCCATCACCATCAATGTCGGCCTGAAAACCGTTCTCGCCAACCTGGCGACCTTGCACTTCTCGGTGAGCGACACAGGCATCGGGATGAGTGAGGAAGAAGCGGGCAGACTGTTTCAGGCCTTCAACCAAGCCGACTCGTCCATCACCAGACGATATGGCGGCACCGGCCTCGGGCTCACCATCAGCAAGCAGCTCGTGGCGATGATGCAGGGCGGCATCGAGGTGGAAAGCCGGGCAGGCGTTGGGACGACCTTCTCGTTCACGGCTGTTTTCGAACTGCCGGACGCAAGGCATGCCGCAGACTTTCACCTCCCCGACGACGACCTGCACGGGATGCGAGTCCTGGTGGCCGACGACAACCGGATGATCTGCCGGGCCATTGAGCTGATGCTCACCCCCCTTTCTTTCCGCGTCACTCTGGTCACTTCAGGGGCCGAGGCCCTGGTTGCCCTCGACAAGGCTTCACACGAGGGAGACCCGTTTAGACTGGCGCTCATCGACTGGCACATGCCAGGCATGGATGGGATCGAGACCTGTCAACAGATCCGCGCCAACACCACACTCGCGGTGGCGCCCGTCTTGATCATGGCCACCTCGGAGACCCGAGACGATCATCTGGGGCTCCTCAATAAGTGCAAGCTGGACGGCTACCTGGTGAAACCGTTCAGCCGTTCGGACCTGCTTGACACGATCATGGCAGCCTTCGGCAAGGAACCCGCCCTGTCCATGTCCGGGCCGCCGGCCAATCACCTCTCCCCGGAACGCAAGGCTGGAATCGCCGGGGCCAAAATCCTGGTGGCCGAGGACAACGAGATCAACCAGCAGGTCATCAGAGAACTGCTGGAAAACTGGCAACTGGCGGTGACCATGGTGAACAATGGCCAAGAGGCGGTTGCCGAGGCGATGAGGACTGACTTCGACCTGGTGTTCATGGATATTCAGATGCCGGTGCTGGACGGGATTTCGGCGACTCGAGAGATCCGCCGGCTGGAGAAGGAGAAAACACCACAAGCGAAACGGCTGCCCATTGTCGCCATGACTGCCCACGCCATGGCAGGCGATAGCCAAAAGAGCCTGGAGGCAGGCATGGACGATCATGCCACCAAGCCTATCGACCCGGAAGAACTGGCCAGACTGCTGTTCAAATGGATCGAAGCACGGGAGCGGGAGCCCAGCCAAAGAGAGACGGCTAGCGGCACCGCCCAGGAGAGCAGGGCTGCCGCCGGCTCTTTGCCAGAACTGCCGGGCATCAACACCGTGACAGGCCTCTGGCGGGTAGCCGGCAACCAGGCCCTCTATCGCAGCCTGCTCATCAAATTCCACCGGAATCAAGCGGCAAGCGCTAAGGAGATCAGCACGGCCCTGGCGGACAACGACTACGAGGCGGCAAAAAAACTGACCCACACCTTGAAGGGAGTCGCCGGCAATATTGGCGCTGCAGAAATTTTTGATGCCGCCCAGGAGCTGGAAAATGCCATCAAGGAACAGCAGGGCGAGGCCATTGAGCAGCACCTGCAAACCGTCTGCGCGGCGTTGCACAAGGTTATCGCTGGCCTTGACTCCCTGAGCGATCAGGACGAAGCGACCCCGGCCGTAGAGACAATCGAGGTCGATCTCCTCGCCCTGAAACCGCTCTTAGAACAACTGGCACTCTTGCTTGCCGACAATGACACCGCAGTAACCGGCCTGCTGGCCGAGTTGAAGGAAAAGGTACAGGGCTCTCGCTACCAGGGACTCGCGGCAGAGCTCGAACTGTTCGTAGGGCAGTACGACTTTGACAAGGCCCTTGCGAGGCTCAATGAAGTGTTTGACTCGGCACAGATCTGAGCATATCTTGAGTAGTGCCCTGGAAAACCATTCCAAACCGAGAGATATGACAACCGACAACGCGACACGGCATACCATCCTGGTGGTGGACGACACCCCGGAAAACATCGACATCCTCGCCAACGTCCTTGGCGGTCAGCATACAGTCAAGGCCGCCACCAACGGGAGAAAAGCCCTGGCCATAGCCCAGTCGGAAAACCCTCCAGACCTTATCCTTCTCGACATCATGATGCCGGACATGAACGGCTATCAGGTATGCCAGCAACTCAAATCGGATAAAAAAACAAAGAATATCCCCGTGATCTTTGTCTCCGCCCTGGGCGAAACCGGGGATCAACAGCATGGTCTGGAGCTTGGCGCGGTAGACTACATCATCAAGCCAATTTCAGCCCCCATCGTCAAGGCACGGGTCAGAAACCACCTGATGCTGAAAAAGCATCAGGACCACCTTGAGGATCTGGTTGCAATGCGCACCCAGGAGCTGGAGCTGACCCAGGATGCCACCATCGCCAGTATGGCGTTGCTGGCCGAGTATCGTGATCCCGAGACAGGCGGACATATCATGCGCACTCGCAATTATGTGCGTATCCTGGCGACAGAACTGCAGACCCTGCCGGAGTATGCGCCTCTCCTCAGCCAGGAAGCCATCACCATGCTGTTCAAATCAGCGCCACTGCACGATATAGGCAAGGTAGGCATTCCGGATCATATCCTGCTCAAGCCGGGGAAACTTACTGACGATGAGTTTGCCGTGATGAAAAAACATGCCACGTTTGGCTATGAGGCAATCAAGGCGACGGAACAGATCCTGGGCAGTTCCACCACCTTCCTCCGCTATGCCAAGGAAATCGCCTACAGCCACCATGAGAAGTGGGACGGCTCCGGCTACCCGCAGGGCCTGAGCGGCGGCGACATCCCGCTCTCCGGCAGGCTCATGGCCGTGGCGGATGTCTATGACGCCCTGATCAGCAAACGTGTCTATAAGCCGCCTTTTCCCCATCAACAGGCCCTTGCCATCATTGCCGATGGCAAGGGCAGCCACTTTGACCCCCAGGTGGTGAATGCCTTCTTGCGGCGCGAAGAAGAGCTGCACCAGACGGCCTATGCCTACGCCGACTTCGCAGAAGAAAAGGATATGCTGTCCAATGGACAACTGACAGGAGAGCCATGCCAAACAAACACATGAACACGACCTTGGCCGCCAAGGCCCTCGCCTCGGCGGGAGATGCGATTGTGGTCACCGACCACAACATGGGTGTGCTGATCTTCAACCATGAGGCGGAGCGTCTTTTTGGCTACCCCGCTGCCGAAATGGCAGGGCAACCGCTCGCCCGTCTCATCCCGGAACGATATCATGACATCCACCAACGCCATGTCGCCCGCTTTACGGCCGCGGCTGAGGAATCCATCGTGATGCACCCTCGCGCCCCGGTGCGCGGCCGCAAGAGCACCGGCGAGGAGTTTTTTATCGAGGTAACCATCTCCAAGATTCACGAAGGCGATGTCCTGTATTTTCTCGCCATCATCCGGGATGGCTCCCAGCGTCAGCAAGAGCTTAATAACCTGCGGCTCAATACCGAGCGGCTTGCCAAAGCGCAGGGCATTGCGCAACTGGGCAACTGGGAGTGGGAGCTCCCAGACGGCCTGCTGTACTGGTCTGACACCCTGTACTCGATCTTCGGGGTGGATAAAGAAACATTCGGCCACAGTTACGAGTCATTCCTCAGCCTGGTCCATCCTGATGACCGGCCACTCGTCCAAGACTCGGTGTCCCAAGCCTTGCAGACAGGCACCCCGTATGACATCGAGCACCGGATCATTCACCCCAATGGGGCTGAGCACTTTGTCCATGAACAGGGCATTGTCGAGTTCGATATGGAGGGAAAGCCCCTCCGGATGATCGGCACCTGCCAATCCATTACCGAACGGAAACTGATCGAAGGCGAGCGGGCTCGCCACCATGAAATCCAAAAGATTCTTAACGCCTTGCTCTCCCTCTCCCTCCAGGACTTGTCCCTCACGGACAAATTGGCCAAATGCATTGAGTATATCACCTCCCTGCCCACCCTCGGCATCCTCCCCAAGGGGGCGATTTTCACCGTTGATCCTGAAGAAAACATCCTCATCCTCCAGGCTTACCGCAACTTGCACGAGGCGTTGCTGACCAAATGCGCCACGGTCACTTTCGGGCATTGCCTCTGCGGCAAGGCCGCCGCCACAAAACATACTGTGTTCGCCGACTGCCTCGACCATCGCCACGACAATACCTACGCAGGCATCCTCCCTCACGGCCACTACTGCATCCCCATCATCAACAGTCAAGGCTCCCTGATGGGTGTCTTCACTGTCTACACAGTCGCAGGCACTCCCCGCGACGCCAGGACCGAAGAGATACTGTTCGCAGCGGCGAGCATCATGGCGAGCATCATTGAAAGGCAACGATTCCAGGACGCCCTGCGGGTCAGCGAAGAACGGTTCCGGGAGATGGCAGACCTCTTGCCGCAGACCATTTTCGAGCTGGATGCCGCTGGGCGGATTACCTATGTCAACAGATTTGCCACTGCCCTTACCGGCTATGGCCTAGAGGAGTTGCAGAACAAGGCGATGGAGCAGTTATTGCCCCACGATCAGCGGGAGAGGTTTCATGAGACCATCAGCGGCATCATGGCCGACTCCATGATCAAGGTCAGAGAACATACCCTTGTCAGGAGAGACAATGGCACAGTGACCGTACTCGTGTACGCCCGGTCCATCATTCACGGCGAGCAGAAAGCCGGCATCAGGGGAATCCTGGTCGATATCAGCGACAGAAAAGACGCTGAGGAGAAAATCAAGCAGCTCAATCAAGAACTGGAGGGGCGTGTCGCGCAACGGACGGAACAGCTTGAAGCGGCAAACCAGGCGCTGGTCCATGAGATCGAAGAGCGGAAACAGATTGCCACCAATCTTGCCCTGGCAAAGAAAATCGCCGAGGACTCGTCCAAGGCAAAATCCGAATTTCTCGCCAACATGAGCCATGAAATCAGGACCCCGATGAATGCGATCATCGGCTTGAGCCACCTGGCCATGTCAGGACAACTCCCTCCCGACACGCTGGAGTATTTAGAAAAAATCCATCACTCCGCCCACTCACTACTCGGCATCGTGAATGACGTTCTCGACTTTTCAAAGGTAGAGGCCGATCAAATGCGCCTGGACACGGTGGAGTTCTTTCTGGAAGACGTGTTAAACAACGTCAGCACACTGCTCGGCGTAAGTGCTGCCAAGAAGCGGCTTGAGTTTATTCTGGATCAGGGGCACGATCTTCCCCTCACCCTTGTGGGAGACCCTGTGCGGTTGCGCCAGGTGCTTGTCAACCTGACCAACAACGCCATGAAATTCACCGAGCGAGGCGAGGTTGTCCTGAGCTGCTCTGTCGCCCACAGGACAAGAGAACAGATAACGATATGTTTTTCCGTCCAGGATACCGGCATTGGCATTGCGCCGGACACGATAGCAGCAATCTTTGAGCCCTTCAGTCAGGGGGACACCTCAACCACGAGAAAGTTTGGCGGAACAGGCTTGGGGCTGACCATTGCAAACAAGTTTGCCCGCATGATGGGAGGCTCAATCGAGGTCGAAAGCACGCCTGGACACGGCTCAACTTTTTCCTTTAAGGCCGTCTTTGCCCTGCCACCCAAAGAAGAGGAGGCGCTGGCGCCCCCAGAGGATCTTCGCGGCATACCGGTTCTTATTGCCACCGAGAATAAAACCATCCGGCAGGTATTGGAATCGGCCCTGCGTTCATTGGCCTTTAAGCCGCATTGTATTGACTTGCGAGCCCCTAGCCTGGACGATGCGCTCACGCAGATCGCCGGCCATGAAAGGCCCTTCCAGCTTCTTCTCCTGGAATGCGAGCACATGGCGGCGGGAAACGCCCAAGCCAGCGAGCTGCTCCGGCAAGTGACAGCACATATCCCACTCTCTGCCATCATCTTGATTTCGGGGTATTACCGGGAACAGGCCATGGAGACCGCCCGCGAGCTCGGCGTTCAACGATACCTCTACAAACCTGTCCTGCGGACCTTGCTCTTCAACGCCCTGATGGCAGTATTCGGCAAGGCACAGGCACGCTCCCGCTTTCTGGGCAGCACGAAAGAGACCAGCAACGGTGATGACAGACTTTCTTTTTCCGGCGCGCGGGTCCTGGTGGCCGAAGACAACGAGATCAACCAGGAAGTTGCCACAAAGCTCCTCAAGCAATGGAAGATTAGCACTGAGTTGGCTAAAAATGGGCGGGAGGCGGTCACCAAGGCACAGACCGGTGACTTCTCCCTGGTGCTCATGGACATCCAAATGCCGGAGCTTGACGGCTATGGCGCGACAGAGGAAATACGCACATGGGAGCAGACCAGGCCGCAAGCGGCGCATAGCGGGGACACCCGGCTGCCAATCGTAGCGATGACGGCCCATGCCATGTCTGGAGACCGGGAGAAATGCCTGGCGGCAGGCATGGATGACTACATTACCAAACCCCTTAACCCGCATGAGTTGTTGACGCAACTCCTGAAATGGCTCCAGGCGGACGCGGCAACCGCTCCGGCAACGCCTCCGGAGTCCCTTGCCACGGAGCAAGAGACTCCGGAGCGCGATTCCCTGCCGGAACTTGACGGGATTGACAGCAAAACGGGTGCCGCCAGAGTCGGGGGGGACATCCAGACCTACCGGGCGCTGCTGCAGAAGTTCGCCACGAATCAGGGCGGCACCATGGCCAAGATCAAGGCCGCATTGACCAGTGATCCCGCCCAGGCCCGCCGTCTGCTCCACACCCTAAAAGGCGTCGCCGGCAATATAGGGGCAATGACGCTGTATCACCATGTCCATGACCTGGAATCGGCCATCAAGGAAGATGATCTCGAGGCCATCAACCAAAAGCTGACCGGTGTTGAGGGCTCCCTTGCCGTGGTCCTTGCCTCAATCGCCTCGATACCGGCAGCAAGGCAAGAAAATAACCTTGCCACAGACCGGGCTGTTGACCAAGAAGCATTAACCGCATTCCTCGCCAAACTAACCGGTCTGCTGAACGATAATGATACGGATGCCTTACATTATCTGGGCGAGATGAAGGATACCCTGCTCAACAAAAAGCAGGTTCTGGATCTCAGGCGGGTGGAAACCCTGATCAAGGCATATGATTTCGACGGCGCCTTGACAGAGTTGCATGAGATTGCCGGGGCCTGGAACATTGTTCGCGAGGAGATATAATGACAACAGTCGATGAAAAAAAACGAATCTTGATAGTCGACGATGCCCCTGAAAACATCGATGTGCTCAATGGAATTCTGCGGCAGGATTATAAAATCATTGCGGCAACCAACGGCGAAAAAGCCCTGCAGATAGCCCGCAACAAACCGGCTCCGGACATCATCCTCCTGGACATCATGATGCCGAATATGGACGGCTACGAGGTTTGCAGCCGCCTGAAGAAAGAAGACGAGACCAAGGATATCCCTGTTATTTTCGTGACCACACGAGATGAGGACGCCGATGAGATCAAGGGATTCAGCCTAGGCGCCGTTGACTATATTACCAAACCAGTCCGTCCGGCCATCGTCAGAGCCAGGGTCAAAAACCATCTGGAGCTGTTTGCGGCCCGTGAATCGCTGAAACAGCAGAACGCCGTTTTGGCCGAAAATATCCGGCTTCGCGATGATGTCGAACGCATCACCCATCATGACCTCAAGAACCCCCTCAATGCCATTCTGAGCATCCCGAAACTCCTTATTGAAGATAAAAACCTGTCCACTGAACAGATCGACATGCT
>Ga0233425_10011641_pt1 | contig 10199 bp, 7 predicted proteins | sample Watercolumn_Towu_2_FD_181712 | JGI IMG/M metagenome (GOLD analysis project Ga0233425, IMG submission 181712) | Freshwater microbial communities from Lake Towuti, South Sulawesi, Indonesia - Watercolumn_Towuti2014_140_MG | ecosystem: Environmental > Aquatic > Freshwater > Lake | place: Indonesia... | reverse complement strand
GCCTCGGCAAAGGCCTCGACCATCGAGAGCGGACGGGTCACCATCAGGTGGCAATCGAGTTCCGTTCGCGCGCACTTCTTGATGCTGGCAACGAGCGGTGGCCCGAACGTGATGTTGGGCACGAAGTGTCCGTCCATCACATCCAAGTGCAACAGGTCTGCGCCCCCTGCTTCGACGTCAGCCACGTCGTCGGCAAGACGCGCAAAATCCGCGGAGAGGATGGACGGGAGAATCTTGATCACGGCTGTGGTCGCGGCGCGATCCTACCCGCGATCCATCAACGCAGCGACACCGGGCAGGTCCACGCCCTCAAGGAGTTCGAGGCTTGCACCGCCGCCGGTGGAAACGTGAGTCATGCGTTCCGCCAAGTGAAAGTGATTGACGGCAGCCGCACTGTCGCCGCCACCGACCACGGTGATTCCCTGACAATCCGCCATCGCTTGCGCGAGCGCGCCGGTGCCTGCGGCGAAGGGCTCCATTTCGAAGACACCCATGGGGCCATTCCACAGCGCAGTTCCCGCGCTGCGCACGCACGCTGCAAACTCAGCCGCACTCGCTGGCCCGATATCGAGCCCCATCCAACCGTCAGGAATCGCACCTGTCACTACCTGCCGCGCCGCATCAGCTGCGAAGCGGTCGGCGATCACGTGATCCTGCGGCAACAACACGCGCACGCCCTTGGCAGCGGCTTTGTCGAGCAAGCCGCGGGCGAATTCGATGCGGTCCTTCTCGAGCAACGATGAACCCACCGCCACTCCCTTGGCCGCAAGGAATGTGTACGCCATGCCTCCGCCAATGATGATCGCGTCCACGCGCTCCAAGAGGTTCTCGATGACCTTGATCTTGTCCGAGACCTTCGCGCCACCAAGAACGGCCACGAATGGGCGCTTGGGATTGCCGAGCACCGCATCGAAGGCCGCGAGCTCTTTCTCCACCAACAAACCCGCAACCGCAGGGATGTGTTTGGCGGCTCCGACGACGGAGGCATGGGCCCGATGGGATGAGCCGAAAGCGTCGTTCACGAAGATGTCTGCTAACCGCGCCCAAGCGGCTCCTAACGCATCATCGTTGGCACTCTCGCCAGCAAAGAAACGCACGTTCTCCGCGAGCACCACTCCACCCGCGGGCAATGCTGCCACCATCTCTAGGGCGGCGTCCGTGCGTGGATCAGCCAACAACTTCACCTCGCGACCGAGTTGCTTCGACAACTCGAGTGCGACTGGAGCCATGCTCGCCGCCGCATCGAACTTGCCTTCCTTCGGCCGCCCCAAGTGACTCGCCAGCACCAGCCGCGCACCACTGGCCAAGATGTGGCGAATGGTGGGCAGGCTGGCTGTGATGCGCGTGGCATCCGTGATGACGCCGTCCTTGATGGGCACATTGAAGTCCGCGCGCATGAGCACGCGCTGACCTGCAAGAGCCACGTCTTTCACGCTGCGCTTGAGCATGAGGCAGTACTCCTTGTCTGCGGCGGCCAATGCCGGCGCTAGACGGGATCAACCGAGGGCGCTGGCCTTGGCCATCAAATCGCGGCAGCGATTCGAGTAGCCCCACTCGTTGTCGTACCAAGAGACCACCTTCACGAGGCGCTTCTCCATCACCATGGTGCTGTCGCCGTCGATGATGGACGAATGGGGGTTGCCCACGACGTCGCTGCTCACGATGGGGTCCATGGTGAACTCAAGCACACCCTTGAGCGGGCCTTCGGCGGCCGACTTCAGAGCTGCGTTCACCTCTTCCTTCGTGACATCGCGACTCACGCGGGCCACGAGATCGGTCACTGAGCCATCCGGCACAGGCACGCGCAGGGCGAGACCGTGCAGCTTGCCCTTTAGGGCCGGAATCACGAGGCCCACGGCTTTCGCCGCACCCGTGGTGGTCGGAATGATGTTCACCGCTGCGGCGCGCGCACGGCGCTTGTCCTTGTGGAGCACGTCGAGCACACCTTGATCGTTGGTGTAGGCATGCACCGTGGTCATCAGGCCGTGTTCGATGCCAAAGGCCTCATGGAGTACGCGGGCCATGGGCGCAAGGCAGTTCGTTGTGCAGGACGCATTGGAGATGATGCGGTGCTCAGACTTCAGTTCCGAGTCGTTGACACCTAGCACGATCGTGGCGTCGATTTCGTCCTTCGCGGGCACCGTCAGCAGGACGCGCTTGGCACCGGCATCGATGTGCTTCTGGCAATCCGCCTTGCCCGAGAAGATGCCCGTGGATTCCACGGCGAAATCCACCGCGAGTTCCTTCCACGGCAGCTTGGCCGGGTCGCGCTCAGCGCACACGCGCACGTTCTTGCCATTCACAATGAGCGTGCCTTCCCCCGCGCTGACCGTACCGTCGAAGCCGCCATGCACGCTGTCGTACTTGAGCAGGTAGGCCAGGGTGTCCGCGGGGCCCAAGTCGTTGATGGCCACCACTTCAAAGCGCGGGTCCTTTTGCAGGATGCGGAAGACATTGCGGCCGATGCGGCCGAAACCATTGATGCCAACGCGAATGGCCATCGGAAGGGCTCCTCGGGAGATCAGGGGGGTGTCTCGAACCCAGTGGCGCGCTGCCAACGTGGGCGTGCCGGCACGGCACTCGGCGATGATACGGTCAGACGTGTCCCCCTCAACGAGAAAGCTAGGCCAGCGTCACCCGCCTTCTGAGCAAGGCAGAGCCCTCGCGGCCCTGAAAAAAGCTCTCTCGCACTTGAGACTGCCCCCGCAGCGCAAGCTGGCTGTGGCCTGCTCGGCAGGCGCTGACTCCATGGCGCTGCTGCTCATCGCTCATCAGGAGTTCCGAGGGGTCCGTGCCTTCCACGTGGATCACGGAACACGGGATGGCGCTTCCACCCGAGACGCCCGCTGGCTACGGCAACGATGTCGAGAACTCGGCATTCCCTGTCACATCCGGACGCTCCGGATTGCCAAGGGAGCTGGCTTTGAGACCCGCGCCCGCACGGCGCGTTACGCAGCCTTCGAGGAGCTCGCGCGGCGCACTGGCACAACTCATCTCCTTCTCGCGCACCACGCGGACGATCAGGCAGAAACCGTAGCCTTGCGCCTTGAACGCGGGAGCGGAGCGCGCGGGCTTGCAGGCATGCAGCGCTCGCGGAAGACACCGAGCGGGCTGGTCATCGTGCGCCCGTTCCTCCATTGCCGCCGCGCTGAACTCAGATTGGCTCTAGCGTCGTTGGGTGCCTCGTGGCGTGAAGACGCCACCAACGCAGAGCCTCTGACGCGCCGCAATGTGTTGCGCCAAGAACTCGAGCACTCACCTGATCATCACGCAAAGCTCGTTGCACTGGCTCGCGCATCGCGCTCGGAGCACGAGCGCACTCTCTCGCAGGTCAAACGTCAGTTGCGTAGTGCTGACAGTTTGCGTTGGCCCGGACTCCACGCGCTCTCCTTCAACGCGGCGCAGAAGCTGCCGCACGCCCTGCGCGGAGCAGCCCTCGAGTTCTTACTGCAACCAGCACCTTCCTTACGCCGGCAAGATCATCAGAGCTTCTCTCGCGTGCTCGACGGTGATGTGCTCAAGGCCAACCTGAGTGGCGGTTGGAGCGTGGAGGTCGATGGAGCATGGCTGCTGCTGACGCACCAACGCTTCAACGGTGCGAGCACGAGGCTCTCGCTCTCAAGCGCATCCTCGAGAGCAGAGGCAGCACTGCTCATTCACGTCCGCGTTCTGCGCTCACGCGCAGCTGTGCAGGAGACACTGGCCCTAGCTCTGCGGGACCCATCCCGCGCCGTCCTTGCCTTAGAGCCCACCCAGCTCTTGCCGTTCGCAGCGGGCCTGCGTTACACGCCCATCGGCGCGCAGGGCCGCAAGCTCGTGAGCGATGCCCTGCGCGAACACACCATCCCTCGCATCCTGCGCAACACTTGGCCTTTGGTTGCCGACGATCTGGGCGTGCTTTGGGCACCGGGGCTGCCCCCCGCTGAACGCGCGCGCGTCCTCGATTCCACAGCGTTGGCCTTTGCACTCACGTGCACCGGCCCCCTCAAAAAAATCATCCCCGGCGCTAAGCGCCAAGGATGATGTGGAAGATCGAAAGCTCGCTCAGCGGAGCACGGCGATGCGGCCGGAGCGCGTGGCACCCACGAGCAGGCCAGCGTCACCCGTCTCTACGAGGAAGTCCACGCCCGCGGTGGAGGCGCAACCAAGCAGAGCGCCCGTGGTCGCTTCAAAGCGGCCGATGCCCTCGCCGCAAGTCAGATAAACCGACTTCGCGGAGGCCGTGAGCATGCGCTTGGTGTAGGTGTGCTTGCCGGGCTTGCCGTCCTTGGTCGTCCAAAGCTCTGCACCGGTGGCGAGGTCGAGCACGTGCAGACCCGAGCCATTGATGGCGAAGGCCTTGCCCGCAGCAGCTTGAGGCTTGCCGCAGAAGGCGCTGTCCGTGCGGAAAACCCAGCGCGAGGTGCCGCTCGCACCATCAAGGCAGTAGAGCCCGTGGTCATCGCAGCTCGCGAGAATGGCGGAACTCACAGCTCCCTTCGTGGTGGTGCTGTAGGTGCACAATTCGCCATTGAGACCGCCCAGCAACTTGCGCGTCCAAGCTGGGCTCGCGGGTTGGCCTTCGTAGTAAGCAGCACTCGGAAGGGCGGTGATTTCACCATCACCCGTGCCCACAACCACCAGCTTGCTCTGGCCAGACTGAGCCATGGCGGGCCCATTGAACATGGTGCCCGTGGTGCGCCAACGCCAGCCGGTAAGCCCGTCGGTGGGGCTCACAGCGTGCACGGCGTTGTCCGCAAGGGAGGTCACAAACACTGTGCTCTCGGTGGCGCCTGCGCCACCCACCGGAACGAGCTTGAGCGGCGTGCTCATGCGGCCGTAATATGCACCGTTGCGGCGCTTCAGCACCACCATGCCCGCGCCATCATCGAGCAAGCAGACCACGGTTTGCGCACTCACCGTGGGGCGGGAGCGCAAAGCCGTCTTGCCAATCACCGTCAGCCAGCGGGGCACGCCCGTGCTGAGTTCGATGCAGTGCAGTTCATAGCCGAGCTTGCCCTTCACAAGGGCGAAGAGTTCGTTGTCCACCGCGAAGATGTCGCAGACTTCGCAGCCATCAAAGCGCTGGGCGCCCCACACCAACTCGGCGCCCGTGGCAGCGAGGGTGGTGCCGACGCACGCAGGCTTGCAATCCGCGGAACTCGCGGGGCAGCTAGCGCCATTGCTGCTGCAGTCCTTCGCGGACTCGCAGCTTGAGCGGGTCTGCGCGGCGCAGACCTTCGCATCGCCGCAGCTCTTCTCGGCTCCGCAGCTCTTCTCATCACCACAGCACTTCGCGTCGGAGCATTCCGCACTGGCGCCACCGCACTTGGCCGCCGCGCCGGAGTGGCAATCGGCGCTCGCGCCCGTGGCCGGGCAAGACGCGCACTCTGCCTTGCTGTCGGTGCACTCATTCTCGGACCCGCAGTGAGCTCCCGCCTCGCAGGCCGCGAGAGTGAAAACCATGACAGCAGCGAAGGCCAAACCAGCGAACAACTTGGACATGAGAAGTCTCCGAACAGGGACCCACAGGGTCCTGCTTTTTCCCCGAACAGGACGCTCAATGTATACGCTGCGGTCTCTTGCCGTCAAGAATGCTCGAAGCCCATGGACTGTGCAGGAGATACGATGGCCGGCCATGCCGGAAAGCAGCCTCGCGCGGCTAGAGATCAACTTTCGCGACATCCAGCGCCGGATTGAAGCTGCCGCCAAGGCTTCCGGGCGAGATGCGAAGGCCATCAAGATCTGCGCAGTGACCAAGGGGCTCCCACCCGCACGGGTCGCCGAAATCCTCGCCCTCGGGCTTTCAGACCACGGCGAGAACCGTCCGGAACGTCTTCCCGATCTGGCCCTTCACTTCCCCGCCGAACGAAGACCTCGCTGGCACCTCATCGGCCACATTCAATCGCGCAAGCTCCGCGCGGCACTGCCACTGGTCACGAGTATCCACTCCGTTCACTCCCTCGAACTCCTAGAACTCATTGAATCGCGCGCCGCCGAACTCGGCCGTGAAATCCCCTGCCTCATCCAAGTGAATGTGTCGGGCGAGGCCACCAAGCAGGGGGTGAGCGCCACGGAACTGCCGCTCGTCCTCGAGCGCGCGCAAAGTTGCCGCTACGCCTGCGTGCAAGGCCTGATGACCATGGCTCCGGCAAGTTCGGATCCGTCGCTGCCCGCGCGCGTCTTCGCCACCACGCGGGAACTCCGCGATCGCATGGCCAGCAGCGCCATGCCACTCCCCGAGCTCAGCATGGGCATGTCCTCGGATTTCGAGGCCGCGGTGCGCGAGGGGGCCACCAGCGTGCGCATCGGCTCCGCCCTCATCCAAGACGTATGGGGGCCAGCATCGAGCGGATAGGATGCGCGACATGCCCTGCCTCGTGGTGGAGAACGGCAGCCAGCGATCCAAACGTTTCGACATTCCGGACGGTGCTCGGCTCATTATCGGGCGCGATCCGGAAGCGCAGATCCCATTGGATGATCACCTCTGCTCACGGCGACATTGCGAAGTCGTGCGCCAAGGAACAGCGATCACCCTGCGCGACTTGGGTTCAAGTAACGGAACCTACGTCAACGAAGTGCGGATCACTGAGGTGCAACTGAAGCCTGGGGACGTAGTCCACGCAGGCGAGACACACATGAGTTTCCAAGGGGACGCAGAAGAAACACGCGAAGCCAGCAAGGGCCTCGTCGGCAAGACGGTGGGCGGCTATCGCATCATCGAACGCCTAGGCCGTGGCGCCATGGGCACGGTCTTCAAGGCCAACCAAGTGAGCCTCGACCGCGTGGTGGCGCTCAAAATCCTCTCGCCGCGCCTCTCGTCCGACCCCCGCGAGGTCACGCGCTTCACCAATGAAGCCCGCGCCGCAGCCAAGCTCAACCATCAGAACGTGGTCGCCGTGTATGAAACGGGCTCCGACCAAGACCTGAACTTCTACTCGATGGAGTACATCGAGAATGGCAGTGTGCAGGACTTGGCCACGCGCGAAGGCCGCCTCGAGCCCGATCTCGCCTTGGACATCATTCTCGATGCCGCGCGAGGTCTCGAGTACGCCGAAAAGCGCGGCATCGTTCACCGTGACATCAAGCCCGACAACTTGATGATCAACGCTGAGGGCGTGGTGAAGATCGCGGACATGGGACTTGCCCGCGATGCAGGCGAAATGGCCCACCGCGCTGAACAGGGTGGCGAAGAGGCCATTTTCGGCACGCCGCACTTCATCAGTCCAGAGCAAGCCCGTGGCGAGAGAGTGGACACGCGCTCGGACATCTACTCCCTTGGCGCAACGCTCTACCGCCTCCTCGCAGGCACCACCGTTTTCCAAGGCGCCAATGTGCGCGAGATCATTCAGAAGCAGATCGAGGAACTTCCGCGACCGCTGCGCGAGCTTCAATCAGACGTGCCGCAGGCCTTGGATGAACTCACCCTGCGCATGCTGAAGAAGGATCCCGCTGAGCGTCCGCAAACAGCAGCGCAGCTTGTGCAGATGCTCGAGGCGATTCAGTCGGGCACCAAAACCAAGGGCCGAGGCGGACTCATTGCCGCTGCCTTGGTACTGCTTGTTGTGGGTGGTGGAGCAGCACTTTGGCTCCTGCAACCGGAGCCAACGCCCACACCAGCACCAGGCCCTAACAACACCACCGTGATTGTGGACGACACAGCGGCTAGGGCCGCTGACGCCGCCGCGAGAGCCAAGTTGCGTGAGGCTGAGGCGCGTGAGCGTCTAGCCGACCTGAAGCTCGAAGACGCGCAGCTCAAAGACGAGGCCCGAGACGCCGTGAGATTGCAGGCGCTCAAGGCCCGCTACGAAGCGTTCGCCTCGACTTATGCAGGCACCGAGGCCGCCGCAGCCGTGGGCAATGCCATCTCCGCGTTGGATGGCGAACTCGCAGCCCACAGCGCACGCGCGGAAGCCCAAGCCAAGGCCGCAGCGCAGCGCGCCGAACAAGCCGAGCTTCGCAAGAACGCAGCGCTTCGAACCGCTGACGAATGCGCCGTGAGCGGTCAACAAGGCATCGCCCTCACCGCCCTCGAAGCGGCCCTCGCAGCCCCTGAAATCGCAGGTTCCGCTCATGCCACTCTGCTTCGCAACAAAGCCGACACCATCCTTGCCACGCTGCAACAAGAGTGCGCCGGACTGCGCGAATCAGCAAAGATCGCAACAGATGTGGGCGCAGCAGCAACCAATCTTGAGAAGCGCGCCGCGCTGCTGAAAGAAGGCTTGGGTTCGTTAGACGCGCTACAGCCCGTCCGCGATCTTGTGAAGGCCCTAGAAGATGACGCCGCTTCCATGCGCGAAGCCTTCGCGAAGAAGTCCGCTGACGATCAACAGCACGACGCCACGCTCACCAACACCACGTTGCGCAAAGCGACGCTGGCTTTGGCCGAAAAGTTTGACCTCGCGACGCCGCGCCACGAGCTAGAGAGCGCTCGAGCGCAACTCAAAACCTCTGCTGCCGCGGCGGCGTTCAATGAAGTCTTGGACGACCTCGACGCCCTCGACCGCTTCAAGCAAGTCATGGTGCGCGAATTCAGCAGCGGGTTGAAAAATCCTCCCCTGCGCATGCCGTCGGAACGCGATCCAGCCCGACTCGTCACGTGGAATTTCCTCAGCGCTGATGCCAAGGGTTTTTCGGCACGCCTAGGAACTGCCGAACCCAAGGTATTCGCTTGGAGCGATCAGAAGCCGGCTGTGTTGCTCGAGCACGTCTTCAAGCCCCGCTTGCCCGAGAGTGCGGAGTTGCGCCGCGATGGGGCCGTGTTCGCGATGCGCGCTGGCTTGCCTGAAGAAGCCCTTGCACTCCTTGGCAACGACGAAGACCCCAAAGCGCAGCGACTGAAGTCGCGGGCCACTCGCGAGACGGAAGCTGTTCGTTTGCTGGCTGAGATCCGCGACCTTGAGAAGCGCGCGGCCGACAACGAGCGCCTCTGGGTGCAGATCCTGCCCCGCATTGAGGACTTCTTGAAGCGCTTCCACGACACCATCGTGGGGCAGATGAACACCCGCGGCGATGGGCGCTGAACTCGGCGCGCTCGTGGCGCTGAGTGCCGCGAGCTCGTGCCGCAGGCCATAGCCCGCATCCTCGCACCCAAGCTTCTGCCGCGGGGATAAGCTCCGCACCGGAGCCCATCATGCAACCAAGCCTCGAGAAGATTCGCGAATCAGCAGCCGTCATCCGCAAGGCTGCGCCCAAGTTCAAACCCCGCGTGGGAATCATCTTCGGCACAGGGCTTTCGAGTTTGCGCAAGGACTTCTCTGCAGCGGTCACCCTGCCCTACGCCAAGATCCCGCACTTCGTGCGCAGCACCGTAGAAAGCCATCCGGGAGAGTTGGTGCTCGGCAAGCTCGAAGGGGTCGCCGTGATGGCTATGCGTGGTCGCTTTCACGCTTACGAGGGCTGGAGCTTCGAGGAGATCACCTACCCGGTGCGCGTGATGCGCGAGCTCGGTTGCGAGATCCTCATTGTGAGCAACGCCTGCGGGTTGATGAACCCCGAGTGGAAGGTTGCAGAAGTGATGCTCATGACGGATCACATCAACCTCATGGGCGGGAATCCCCTGCTTGGGCCCAACAACGATGCCCTCGGCCCGCGCTTCCCCGACATGTCCGCACCCTATGACCCTGAGCTCATCGAGCTGGCCTCTTCGGTGGCGCTTGCTGAAGGGCTTCGGCTCGAGAAGGGTGTGTACGTCGCGGTCCTAGGCCCCAATCTTGAGACTCGCGCTGAGTACCGCATGTTGCGCAACCTTGGAGCGGACGTGGTGGGTATGAGCACTGTGCCCGAGGTCATTGTGGCGAGGCACTGCGGCTTGCGGGTGCTGGGCTTCTCCGTGATGACTGATGCCTGTTTCCCCGACGCATTGAAGGCCACGGCCCTCGAGGAAATCCTCGCCCGCGCCGGTGAAGCCGAACCCAAGCTGAATCGCATCGTCCACGGCGTCATGCGCAAACTCGGACGTTCCGGGCGCTGAGTTTCCTTGCCGGTTCCGCAGCTTCCTTTTATCGTGCCGCGGCAGCATGAGCGACGCGCCAGCACAAGACTCTTCGTCAGCACAGGTTCGCCTCGAAGAGGCCGTCCTTGCGGAGTGGCGGCGCATGGACCTGTTTCGCAGCGCCGAAGCTAGGCGCAGCGATGCACCACGCTTCACGTTCTATGAGGGGCCACCCACCGCCAATGGGCGGCCTGGCATCCACCACGTGCTCGCACGCACGCTCAAG
>Ga0233425_10011640_pt1 | contig 10200 bp, 4 predicted proteins | sample Watercolumn_Towu_2_FD_181712 | JGI IMG/M metagenome (GOLD analysis project Ga0233425, IMG submission 181712) | Freshwater microbial communities from Lake Towuti, South Sulawesi, Indonesia - Watercolumn_Towuti2014_140_MG | ecosystem: Environmental > Aquatic > Freshwater > Lake | place: Indonesia... | reverse complement strand
CTCGACCTCGACGCCGGCGTAGGAGAGGGCGCGCGACGCGTAAAGGCCGAGCGCCTTGAGATCGCGCGCCAGCACCTCCATCGCGGCGATGCCGCCCGCCTCCATCGCCGAGACAAAATCCTGCCTTGTGGCGAAGGGCATGTCGGTCGAGCCCCAGAGCCCCAAGCGCGTGGCGTAAGCGAGATTGGCGACGGTGGTCGCCCCGGTGGCCGAGACATAGAGGACGCGAGCGTCGGGGAGGGCGTTCTGCAGCCGCAGGCCCGCCCGACCTTGCTGCGACGCGGTCTTCTCTCCGCGCTCGCCTTTGTCACCGACGGCGTTGGCGAGAGCGTGCGCCTCGTCGAAGACGATGACGCCGTCGAAATCCGCTCCCAGCCAGTCGATGATCTGTGAAAGGCGCGAAGCCTTCAGCGCGCCGTCACGGCCCTGGCGTTCGTCCGAACGCAGGGTCGAATAGGTGGTGAAGAGAATGCCCTCGGAGAGCCGGATTGGCTCGCCCTGCTTGAAGCGGGACTGCGGGACGATCTGCAGCTTCTCCTGGCCGAGCGCCGCCCAGTCGCGCTGCGCGTCTTCGAGCAGCTTGTCGGATTTCGAAATCCAGAGCGCTTTGCGCCGACCTTTGAGCCAATTATCGAGGACGACGCCCGCGACCTGGCGTCCCTTTCCCGCGCCGGTGCCGTCGCCGAGATAGTAGCCGCGGCGAAAGCGCACCGCCTGCTCGGCGTCATCCGGAGCGGCGGAGACGGTGTCGAAGCTCTCATCAACGAGGAAGGAGCCGGCGAGAAGGCTGCTATGGGCTTCGCCGGCGTAGATGACGCTCTCGAGCTGGGCGTCGGAGAGGAGCCCAGAATCGATCACGGCTTTGGGAAGGTGCGGCCGATAGGAAGATTTCGGCGGGGCGACCGAGGCCATGGCGGCCGATTGCACGAGCGTCGTCGGATGCGGCTTGGCGCCTTCGATCGCAATTGATTGCACGGCGTAGGGCTCATAAAGCCCGGCGCTCAGCGCGCCGCCCTCGGGCGCTTTCCATTGCCGAAGCTCATAGGCGAGCTCGACAATCTCGGCGGAGGCGATGCGTGGGGCAGGGGCCGCAACCACACCCGCGCTCACCTGCGGCGCAGGGCGCGGCGAATCAGTGAACGCGAGCAGGGGCGCGGATCGGCGACCAGCGGCGGGCGAGGGGAGGGACGTTTGGGTCGCGCCGACGACGCCGAGGGTCGGCAGGACGCCCTCCGTCACGAGGGGCGCGCGTGGCGGAACGTCCCGCTGCACGAGCGCGAGCAGTTCGGGAAGGTCGGCGATCGGACCGAAGCCGACAGGGAATTCCTTCGGGCTCTCGGCCGGCGTCTTGTCGAAAACCGTAAGCCGGCTCTCGACGCTCGTGCCATGCCGCGCGAAGAATCCGCGCGCGAGCGAGGCCGTGAACACGAGCCGGCCCTGCTCCTGCAAGCGCTCGAAACTCCCGCGCCAGCTGTTCGAGGTCGGCGCAAAACTCTCGCCAGTGATGACGACGAGCCTTCCGCCAGTTCGAAGGCGCGCGAGGCTTGCGCGAATATGCTCGAAGGTCGCCGCGGCGTGCCGCCCCTCGATCAACGGCGAGGAGGAGAACGGTGGATTCATCAAGACGACGCTCGGGATCAGACCGGCGTCCAAGCGATCGTGGAGCTGCGCACCGTCAAAGCGGCTGAGCGGCGCTGCGGGAAACAGCAGCTTCAGGAGATCGGCTCGGGTCTCGGCCCATTCGTTGAGGATAACTTTTGCGCCCACGAGCTCGGCATGAATCGCGAGCATCCCCGTGCCCGCAGAGGGCTCGAGCACGATGTCGCCGGAGCCGAGCCCCGCCGCGAGGCTTGCGACATAGGCAAATTCCAGCGGCGTCGAGAACTGCTGCAGCGCATGGCTTTCTTCCGAACGCCGCGTTTCGCTCGGCAGCAACGCCCCGATCTTCGAAAGCATCGCAAGGACGCGCGCGGGCTCCTTGTTCGCGCGCGCGACCATCGCGGGGCCGTAACGGCGAAGAAACAAGACCTGCGCCGCCTCCAGCGCCTCATAAGCGTCCTTCCAGCGCCAGGCGCCCTCAGCGTCGCTCGCGCCAAAGGCGCTCTCCATCGCCGCGCGGAGGCCGACGACATTGATCGCGTGGCCCTTGCCGAGCAGGCTGACCAACGCTTGCGCCGCCATCATCAGCGCGTGCGGCTTGTCCTCGGTCGCGAAGGAAAATTCGGCTTGGGTCGCTTTGCTGCGGACAGCGGCGAGGCTCGGGCTCATCGATCATCTCCGGGATTATTGGGATCGGCCCGGGACGCTCTCTCTTCTCGCCTCCCGGGCACGCCCTTCCCGGCAAAGCCCTTTCGCTCTCACTCTCCTTGGGTTCACCCGCGCGCCAGCCGCCAAGCGCTCAGCGGTCCGAACATCCGGCTGATCAGCGACAGATCGCCGCTCATCACTGCGCGCACATATCCCGCGAGTTCGGCGGGACGATCGAGCAACGACAAGGGCGCGAGATGATTGCGCCCGCCGTCATAGTCGCGGCGGCCCTCGCAAGTGCGGATCAGAATGCCGCTGTCGGCGCCGGTCGCCGACTGGCAAACTTGGATGTAGATGGTTTCACCATGCAAAATCACTTCGCCGGAGACAGCGATTCCCCCGACGCAGCTCCGGATGTCGAAGGAATTTGGCGAGAGCCGAAGCTCTTTCGCCAGCGCTCGCAACGCGATCCGCGCGTGGCGATGGAAGGCTTTCTTTTGCTCGCCGTCATAAGCGCAGCGTCGATACCAGTCGAATGTCATAACGACCTCCGCATAAGAAAAGAGCCCGCCGGTGAGGGCGAGCTCGCTCGTTGACGATGGGATTGGGTAGATTGGCGCCGACTACTCGGCGGCCGCGGGATAGTCCGGGCCTGTCTCGTCGAGAAACGCCGGCAGCTCCTCGTCCTGCGCGATCGAAGCATCGCCCTGTGATGCACTCGCTTCCTCGATTGGAGCGGGCGCATCGAGGTTCGGCGTGCGCAAGCCCTCTGGCAGCCATCCGGTTCCTTGCAAGAGGCGTTCGGCCTCAAACGCCATGTCCGCCTTCTTCAGATGAGCGATCATCTGCGCCGTCTCCTCGCCCTTCGCCTCCCGCACTGCCGCGAGGATGTGCGCCTTCGTGACCCTGCCGAGGAAGCTCTCCACGGTGGCGCTCCAATAGACGCGCATATCGAGCGCGAGATGCTCGGCGAGCTGATCCGCGTGCTGGAGCGCGCCGGTTCGTCTCTCCCAGGGCATGTTCAGCGCGTTGACGCTCAGCCCAACGCACAGCGCGAAGAGTTCGGCGCGGACGGTCTCGTCCTGAGCGAGCAGCCAGGACCAGAGATCGCCCGCATCGGCGGGCAGGCGCATTTGCCAATTGCCGAAGGACTTGAGCAGCGTTCGCGCCGCAAGACTGTCGCCAATGCCCGGGGCATGATGCCCGAGTGTAACGCTGCGCTCGGAGAGATCGAGACAGGTCTGGGAGCTCGCGCCGTAAAAGGCGCTGAGCGCCAGGGCATGCGTCGCGGCGAGAAAGGCGGCCTGGGGATCGTTGGCGAGGCTCAAACGCATCGCCACGGTGCGATGCGCCGAGAGCTCGACGATCATCAGGCCAGAGAGTTTGGGCGAGGTCTCGACCTCCTCCTCGGCGGGCGCGGACGAGGCGGCGCCTGTTTCTATGTCCGCGCCTGCCGTCGCGTCGCCGGCGCTCAATGGAGCGCCGGATCGCGGCTCCCCCGCTGTGGCCGAAACGCCACCCTCCTTGCACGCTTCATCCTCAGGGCGGACAAATCCGCGCTCGACCTTCAGGCGGCCGTCGTAGTCCACGCTGACGAACACGCCGGCGCGGGCGATTTCGATCACGTCATAGATCGCCAGACGCTCGTCGACCGCCGCGATTTCCGCCTCGAGTTCGGCCATGCGCCGATCGACGTCTTCCGGGAGATCGTCGGCGCTTTCGTGCTCTTCCGACAGGCGATTATATTCGGCGACGACGGCCTCGTAGCGGGCTTGCTCATCGTCGGTGAGCGGCGCTTGGGTTCCCGGCAGTCGCCGCAGGCCATTGGTGTGACCGTAGGGAAAGTCGATCGCCGTCTCCGACCACTTCCAACTTTCGCTGCGGATTTCCGCGGCGGCGTGTTCGAGTTTCTCGCGGGCGAGACGATCGAGCAGCGCCGCGTCTTGCAGCCATCCTCCATCATCGCGGTTGAAGAGGTCGCGCAGCACGACGCCGCCCGCGCTCTCATAGGCCTCGACGCCGACGAACTGCGCGCGTTTGTCGGACGCCCGCACCGCGCCCTGCGTCAGCTGGCGGCGAATCGCATAGGGTCCCTTGTCGTAGGAACGGGACAAGGCCTCCCACACTTCCTGCTGCCGCGCGTGGTCGTCGGTCACGCAAAAGGCCATGAGCTGCTCGAGGCTCAATTCCTCGGCGACATAGAGATCGAGCAGTTTGGGACTCGCCGCGGCGAGCTTCAGGCGCTGGCGCACCACCTGCGCGCCGACGAAGAATCGCGCCGCGATGTCGTCGATGCTCAGGCCCTGGTCATGCAGGGTCTCGAAGGCCCGGAATTGATCGAGCGGATGCAGCGCCTCGCGCATCGTGTTCTCGGCGAGTGAATCCTCCTCCTCGACGCCATCCGTCTTGACGATGCAGGGCACCGGCGCGTTCTTCGCCAAGCGCTTCTGCTTGACGAGAAGTTTTAGCGCGGCGAGCCGCCGGCCTCCGGCGATCACGCTATATTTTCCGGTCTCGACGCCATCGCCATCGACGAGAGGCCGAACGCTTAGCGACTGCAGCAGTCCGCGCCGGGTGATGTCTTCTGCGAGGTCCTCGACGCTCACCCCCCGCCTTGATCCGCCGCACATTCGCATCCGAAGCGACGAGCTTGTCCAGCGCAATATCGCTTGCACTCACCAGCGAGATCTTCGACATTTCCTTCGACTCCGCGAAGGGCGGACGAAAGCCTCTCTCTCGCCCCCTTTCCCTTCGCAGAGCCCGAAGGGCCCTCTCACTCTCAGGCTGCCGCCTGCCTCGCTCCGCAGACAGGCGAGTTGCGCACATCGGCGCCGGCGTGAGCGTAAGCTTCTGCGACCGCGACCAGCGGCGCATAAGAGAGCGGGTCCCAGGGCAGTGGATCAGCCGGCCGACCTACCGCTACCATCGGGCCACGGATCGCAAGCTCCGCGACTTTGCCGAGATCCACGTTGCGGCTGTCGATCACCGGCAACCCTGCGGCGATCGCTGCGGCTTTGACCGTCTCGCAGTCATAGCCGCTCGGCCAGCCGTTCTCGTAATGCAATGAAAAGCCGCCCCGTCCGATGAAAAGATGTCCACCTCGGGTGGCGAGGGCCCTGGCGATAGCGTCGCCGTAGTCGTAATTCATGCTCAAATCTCCACGACGGGCGCGCGGGAGCCTGTCTCTCGCTTTTCATCCCGTCGTGAAGCTTTGCCGCGCCTCTGACTCTCCCCCTTTGCGTGAGAAAGCCGGGCATGGACCGGCAAGCGGTCGCCGGCGCGGGAAGAAAGTTATCCTCTCGCACTCTTCCAAATCACGGCCCGATGGCTTCCAATTAGCGACTGATTGACTTCCAATTAGCCGATTGCGATAGTTCCGATCGTCCGGGATTGGAAATGGCATGTTCGAACGGTTCGTGGAGCGGCGGGCGGAGGACGCCCTATCGGACACCCCGGTGGTCCTGATCGTGGGACCGCGCCGGGCCGGCAAAACCACGCTCGTTCGAAAGATGGGGGAAGCCGGACGAACTTATATCACGCTCGACGATCAGACAGTGCTCGAGGCCGCACAGTCCGATCCGACTGGTTTCATCCGCGGCTTGGATCGGGCCATCATCGACGAAATCCAGCGGGCGCCGGACCTGCTTCTGGCGATCAAGAAGACGGTCGACGAGGATTATCGCTCGGGTCGGTTCCTGCTCACCGGGTCGGCGAATGTGCTGACCCTGCCGCGCGTAGCCGACAGTCTGGCCGGTCGGATGGAAACCATCCGGTTGCTGCCGCTGGCGAGAGCCGAAGTCGAAGGCCGGGCGCCGACTTTCTTAGAGCAGCTCTTCGAGGGGAAACTGCAAAACCAGCGGGATGCAATCGTGGGCGATGATCTCGCCAAACTCGTCTTGCTTAGAGGCTTCCCTGAAGCGATCAGCCGCGAAAGCGAGCGGCGGCGTCAGGACTGGGCGAGATCCTACCTCACGTCGATTCTCACGCGCGATCTGCGGGACATCGCCGACGTGGAGAAGCTGACCGAACTACCAAAATTCGTGCGGCTCTTGGCCGAGCATTCCGGCCAATTGGTCAATTATTCCCAGTTCGGCGCCGGCATCAACGTCAGTCACAAGACCGGACAGCGTTACGTCGCGCTGCTTGAGCAGGTCTTCCTTATCACGACGTTGCAACCCTGGTTCACAAATGCGCTGAAGCGGATCGTCAAGACACCGAAACTGCACTTCCTCGATTCCGGCCTGCTCGCAGCGGTGCGTGGGCTAACCTTCGATAGGGTAAAGGCGGATCGCGGGACATTCGGCGCGCTGCTGGAGACTTTCGTGTTCTCAGAGATCCTGAAGCTCATGACAGCCTCGGACCTGCGGCTGACGCCTTATCATTTTCGCGACCGGGATATGCGCGAGGTGGATATCGTGCTAGAGCGCGATGATGCGATGATCGCAGGCATAGAGGTGAAAGGGAGCGCCACCGTCAAAGCCGGCGATTTCGGGGGCCTGCGGGCATTGGCCGAAGCCTGCGGCGATCGATTCTCATTTGGCGTCGTCCTCTACGACAGCACGGATGTCGTGCCCTTCGGCGACAAGTTAGTCGCGGCGCCACTGTCATCCTTATGGAGCTGAGAGCCGTGCATTGCCGCGCGAGATCTTTCTGCCCGGCAATCGTTCCATGGATCACATTGCGCAGCTCAAATGAGCATACTAATGCAGGCGAAGGTCGCTCTTACGTCTTGCCCGGTGTGGCGATAAGATATGTCTTGCCGATCCCGCGTCGTTGAAGAACGGCGTTCAGCGTCGCGAGCCGCCTTGCCTGGGATGCGGCGTCGGCGCGGAAGTCATAGCGAACGGTGACCTGCCGCGGCGGCGCCCATGCGCCAAACCCCTGATCCAGTACAATCGTCGCGGCCGTTCCATCCACGAAGTCGACATCGAGGTAGCGGCCATGCGGCACATCCTTCTGAAGCAAGGAAACGCGAAGGCCGCGCTGTTTGCCAAACAATTCGATGACCGCCTTCTGATCGGCGGCATCACGCCAATCGTGCCAAATCTGCCAGGGATCGCCGCGCAGATCATTGGGGCGCGGCGAACGCGTCTCGATAATGAGGGTTGCCTCCGCCGCATCCGACTGTGAAGTCATTTGCTTTATCGTGTCGATCAGCAGGCGCGCCACCAAAGGCGAGGACACATAGGAGTCCCGGTAGACTACCCTTTCGACGGTTGCTTTGGGCCAGCCGCCGCATTTTGTCAGCAGCTCTATGATGAGCTTCGCGGCGCGAGCGCCGAACGCGGCAAGGTCGCAATCGAGTTCGGAACCGATCTGTATGAGTTGGGCGCCCGGCGGCGGAAGGAGCGTGCCGAGGTCGACCGTGGCGCATTGCACCGCGATCGACGCGCTGCCTCGGGTGACCGGATAGTCGATGGGGCGTCCCCATGCCGGTCCGGGCAGCCGGGGCTCGGCCTCGCGCGTCGCCCAAATGCGGCTGTCGCCTTGTTCCGCGCGGACGAGCGCCAGCACGTGCGCTCCATTTGCAAAGGCACGTGCCTCGGCGGTGACCAGCCCAACGTTGTGCTGCAAGGCAAAGTCGCGAAGGCCGAGCTTTTCTGCGGAGCTAAGCCTGGTGAGGAGGGTTGGCGCAAGGGCCAGCTGCGTCGGATGACCGCGCTTTTTCCATTCGACAAGTTGGGCGGCGACCAACCAATCTTGCAGGGCCGTAGGGCTGCTCCGGTCGGGGAGGAAGATGGTCAGGCTCGCGCGCGCAGAACGGCGGAGTTCGCGGTCGATCTCGTCAAGCGGCGCAAGCGACAGGCCCGCGCCGTCGACGAAGCGATCATCCGAACCAAGCTCGTCCGGGAATTTGAGATGCGCCTGTAGAAATGCCAATGCCGCAGTGCGGTCGAGTTCGTCTTTGCCGCCGGGCGCGTCGGCAGTCAGCACGCAGGCCGCACAGGCCTTTTCGCATCCGGGCGTTTCGCAGTCGAGAATCTGTTCGGCGCGTCCGATGACAGGACGCATCAGGTGCTCGAACGACACCGCGAAGCCGGCGCCGCCAGCGGCTCGATCGAACAGGAATAGGGACACGGTCGGCGCGCCGAGCGCGTTCTGGCTCTGCGTGACGGCAAAGCCCATTTCGTCGGCCTCCACGCCGAGTTCCTGGGCGAGCGCCTCCCGCAGCGCGATCGCCAGCGCGTTGGCGCCGGCCCGGCGCAGGGCGTGTTGCGGCTGAAGTTCGAAGACATCAGTCGTGATTTCCAGACCGAGCGCGAGGTTGCGCTTGATGCTGAAAGGCTTGTCGTTGCCGGGACACAGTTCCTGGCCCTTCCGGTAGCGCAACGGCTTGTGGCCCACGAGGGGCGATGACTGCCCACGATCGTCACTATCGGCTTCCGCCCGGCCGCACTGGAGGCAGATCGCGTAGCCGGAACCGCCTGGCCCGCCGCGATTGGAATAGTAGACAAGGCCCTCGCGGCTGCACCTGTAACGCCCAAGCTCCGGCACGGGCAGACTCTGCCATGCCATGTCGCGTGTGGAGACGACCGGGTCCTCCGGGGGGACATAGGAGAGGGTGTCCGTGTCGGCATGCGCGCGGACGCGCGGATCGACCGAGAAGCCGGCGGGGCGGAGGAATTCCTCGCTGGCGGGCCTTTCGGCGCCGCATACCGGGCAGGATTCGGGTGGCCCTCCGCGTTTGATGTCGCTCGCGCCGCACGCCGCGCAGCGCCAGAGATAGCGCAGGCTCTGGACTTCGGCGACGTTCTCCTCGTTCGCAGGGCGTTTCCAGTTCAACGTCACGCCGGCGGATTTGTAGACCAGGCCGTCGAGCACGACTTCCGACCCTGGCGCGTAGTCGCGGATCGCAAGATCAAGGGAGCGCTGCGGCCCGACCGTCCGAAATTGGCGGGCGCCTTCCAGCGGCGTGTCTTGCGGGGACCTAAACTCCTTGCCCGGCATGAACGAGACCACATCGGTCGGGAAGCCGTGACCCGGAAGAAATCCCCGGTCCGCGAGGCTGCCGAGCAGGAATTCGCCGCACATGCGCCGAAGCTCGACCGCCATGCGGGACTTGCCGGCATCCTGAAGTCCTTCGTCCTTCGCGAGGGTCACCAGCCCTTCCCATTCCGCGGCAAAGCCATTCGCAAGTTCGGTGATGGTGTCCTTGGTATCCTCGACCAAGCTCTGGTCGCCCTCCAGGACCGAGCGCTGCGTCAGAATCGCAAGGCTATCCTTGTAGGCGCTCGCGGTTGCCGGGCGCTCAAGCCAGTCGATGAAGGCCTCCACGGGCCGTTCCGCCTTGGGCAGGCGCGCTTCTTTCGGATCAGCTGGGCAGCCAAGGAAGGCGCCGATCTGCATCTTGAGGGCATCGCCGGCGCGCTCGCGCATGAAGCTGCCAAGCAGGAAGGCGTTGACATGACGCTGCACGATGGGTCGGCTACTGAGCATCACCTTTGGCGCGGCGACAGTGCGCTGCAGGTAGGCGCGTGGATCACGGAACGCCTCGCTATCGAGTGGCCGGTCCTTGCAGAAGGTAAAAGCCAGCGCCACGGCCTGGCCGCGACGGCCGGCGCGGCCGACACGCTGGCGGTAGTTGGCGATCGACGGCGGGACGTTGGTCATCATCACGGACGAGACCGCGCCGATGTCGACACCCATCTCCATCGTGGTGGAACAATTGAGGATGTTGATCCTGCCGGCCTTGAACTCGCGCTCGTAGCGCCGCAGCCGTGCGCTGTCCTGCTGCGCGGAATGCTCGGCCGACCGGGCATAGTCTGCGAAGAGCGCGATGCGGTCGGAGATATCCGTCCAAGCCCCTCTGTCTCTCAGACCCGCGATTGCATTGTCCGTTTCGATCCATTCGTGGGTCACTGCCGTTGCATCAGCCGTATCCGTAAGCCCAAGCATCGGAGCGGGATGCCTTGGCGTGGCGATCGGCATGGCGCGCCGGCGCGTTTCGGCCTG
>Ga0233425_10011639_pt1 | contig 10200 bp, 9 predicted proteins | sample Watercolumn_Towu_2_FD_181712 | JGI IMG/M metagenome (GOLD analysis project Ga0233425, IMG submission 181712) | Freshwater microbial communities from Lake Towuti, South Sulawesi, Indonesia - Watercolumn_Towuti2014_140_MG | ecosystem: Environmental > Aquatic > Freshwater > Lake | place: Indonesia... | reverse complement strand
TCGGAGAAATTCTGTAAACACAGCCGCCGCCGTCGCCGAACTGGTCGCGGAGAGGGCCACGTGGTAGGGCGGCTTTTCTGAAGCCGCCGCTTACGTTGAGTTGAGGTGTTTGGCGGCGCGCTCGGTGTTTCGACAGGCTCACCACAGGCGAGCGCGCCCTACCATGCCGTGGTTGAATCGTGATCTTTCCCGCCGACCTCACTTCGATACTTGCCCCGGCGTAGCTTCTTGGCGAAGCCGGGTTCGATGCTTGCCACGGCGTAGCCTCATGGCGAAGCCGGGTTCGATGTTCACTTCTGTCTTGGGTTCGCCGGGACAAGCCAACTCCCGCGTCTTTAAGCCGCGTCGCTGTTGAGGTTCGCGGGGCTGGAAAGCCCCGCCCACAGAAGTCAACAAGCGTCCACCCGCCTTGTAATTCCGCCTCGCACCGCGTTCCGGCTACAGACACGAAAGCTGACACCGGCGGGGTGCTGTGGTAATTTTGCCGCATGGCAACGGTGTACATAGAAACGTCTGTGATCAGCTACCTGACGGCGCGGCCCTCGCGCGATGTTCTGGCGGCTGCGCATCAGGCCATCACCCGCGAGTGGTGGGATTACCATCGCAAGCGGTTCGAGGTCTTCATCTCGCCGCTGGTGATTGAGGAGTGCAAACGCGGCGATGCTTCCGCCGCCGCGCTGCGGCTCGGTGCTCTCGGCGATTTGGCCAGCCTCGAAATCGTGGAGGAGGCGTTGCTGTTGGCGGCTGCGTTGATCACGGATGGCGCGCTGCCGGATAATGCTCAAGATGACGCCGCGCATATCGCTCTCGCGGCCGTTCACGGCATGGATTATCTCCTGACGTGGAATTGCCGTCACATTGACAACGCCGAAGCCAAACCGCTGGTGCGCTCCATCTGTGTGGCGCGCGGCCATACGTGTCCCGAAATCTGTACTCCTGAAGAATTGATGGGAGGAACTGAACATGACTGACCCCATTCTTCGCGAACTTTGGGCGATCAAGGATGGCTTGGCCGCTGAATGCGGTCATGACTTGCGTCGGCTGTTCGACAAGCTGAAGACTGCGCAGCAAGCCGACCCCCGCCGTATCATCAACCGAACAAGACCGCGTCCGCCTGTTGTCACCGCGCGATGAAGCTTGCGGCTGAACCATGAGAACACATTATGATTTCAAGAATATGAAGGGCACCCGCAATTCGTATGTATCCCTGTTGAAACAGCCGATCACCATCCGGCTGGACAAGGGCACCGTGAACTATTTCAAGCAACTGGCCACTGAACTCGGCATGCCCTACCAGAACCTCATCAACCTCTACCTGCGCGACTGCGCCCTGAACCAGAAGAAACTGGAACTCAAATGGGCCTCTTGAAGCAGCGCGACCTCGCCCAGACCCAGCTCGACGAAGTCCAGCCCGCCGGCCAGAGGGCCGCGTGGTAGGGTGGCTTCTCCGAAGCCGCCGCTGACGTTGAGTTAAGGTTAATGGCGGCGCGCTCGGTGTTTCGACAGGCTCACCACAGGCGAGCGCGCCTTACCATGCCGTGGTTGAAACGTGATCTTTCCCGCCGACCTCACTTCGATGCTTACCCCGGCGTAGCTTCTTGGCGAAGCCGGGTTCGATGCTTGCCACGGCGTAGCCTCATGGCGAAGCCGGGTTCGATATTCACTTCTGTCTTGGGCTCGCCGGGACAGGCCAGCTCCCGCGTCTGTGTGCCGCGTCGCTGTTGAGGCTCGCGGGGCTGGAAAGCCCCGCCCACAGGGAGAACTGTGCGCGCAACCTTTTCCCACGCAAATTGTTTTTCCGCTTGCCGTGCCCGCGCGCCCTGCTTATCGTGCCGCCGTCGCGGAAAAGAAGGCTGCATTAAGACAACTTTTAGTTCGTTCAATAATTCTGTTGGCAAGCTGGAATTGTCCCGCCGCCAACTCAACCGAGAATCCAACGATGAGAGTGTGTGCCGCTCAGCTTCGACCCATCGCAGGTAATTTTGCGGCAAACACTATCAGGCATCTTGAGCTCATCGAGCTTGCCGTTGTCCATCGGGCTGACGTGGTATTTTTCCCAGAGATGTCGCTTACAGGTTACGAGCCACGCCTCGCGAAACCGCTTGCCAGCACTGTGGCCGACCGCCGTCTCGATCAGTTTCAGGAGCGCAGCGACGCGAACAATCTGCTCATTGGAGTAGGCATGCCAATCGCCGTTGGATCCGGCGTGCAGGTCGGGATGGTTTGGTTCGCACCCGGCACGCGTCGGCGTACCTATGCGAAGCAACAGCTGCATGCCGACGAATATCCTTACTTCGTGCCGGGCGACGGGCAGCTTGTGTTGGAGAGCGCCGGCCGCAAGCTGGCCCCTGCGATCTGCTACGAGTCGCTTCAGATGGCACACGCCGATAGCGCGGCCGCTCTGGCTGCTGACGTTTATCTCGCCAGTGTTGCCAAGCCCGCTAACAACTTGGCTAAGGCGATGCTGCATTACCCTGCCGTCGCGCGCAGACACAACATGCACGTGATCATGGCGGACTGTGTCGGGCCAAGTGACGATTTTGTTTGCGTCGGCCAGTCGGCCGCCTGGGATGCGCGCGGTGAGCTGCTTGCGCAGATGGATGCTGTGTCAGAGGGAGTGGTTGTACTGGACATCGCCAGCGGTACAGCCTGCGTGCACGAACTCGCCAGCGTATGAAGAAGCTTGCTAGCCAGACGCTCCAGCCGACGCCGCAAAGCGGCGCGGTTGAGCTTCATCGTTCACCCCAGCAGCAATTTCACGGCGGCCAGCGCGGCGAGGATTTGCACCAGCCACGCGAAGAGTTTTTCCGGGATGCGCTTGAGCAGTTTGATGCCGAGCCAGCAGCCGAGGAGGATCAGCGGCACGCAGAGGAGGTTGATCCAAAGCGAGTCCGGCCGGATCAGATGCAGGTGGAGGCTGAACGGCACCTTGACGGCGTTGACGATGAAGAAGAACCACGCGCCGGTGCCGATGAATTCATTCTTCGGCAGGCGCATCGCGAGCAGATAGGCGACCATGATCGGGCCGGCGGCGTTCGCCATCATCGTGGTGACGCCGGCGAGCAGGCCGAGCAGCGCGCCGAACCAGAGCGCATGCGGCAGATGTTCGAGCGCGGTGGTCCGGTCGCGAAGCCACGTCAGCGCCAGCAGCGCGAGCACGATCACGCCGACGAAAACGCGGAGCTGGTCATCGTTCACCGTCCCCAGCGCGAGCCAGCCGACGACGATGCCCGCAAACGCCCACGGCAGCAGCCGCCAGAGGTGGCTCCAGACCGCGTGGCGGTGATAGTAGGTGACGGCGAAAATATCGCCGACGATCAGCATCGGCAGCAGCATCCCGGTGGATTCGCGCGGCGGCACCGCCATCGCCATCAGCGGGACGACGAGCACGCCGAGACCGGGGAGGCCGGTTTTGGCCAAACCTGTAAGCAACGCACAAAGACCAATTAGAAAATTTGAGAGCATGATCAGGAAGTCAGTTGTCAGTGGTCAGTTGTGAGTTGTCAGTTGTCACGAGTCTGTAGGGGCGCAGTCTTGCTGCGCCCGTTTATTCCGCAACCGACATACAGTGGGCGCAGCAAGTCTGCGCCCCTACATCCGTGAAATCTGTGTAATCTGTGGATCACTTTTCGGTTGGCTGCTGTAACTCCACCAAGCGCAGGTGGACTTCGCCGGGGGTGCCGTGGCGGATGTAGTCGGTGGCGAGGAAGCCGATGGTCGGCGCGAACTGCACGTCGAGGCGGTCGGGAACGCACTGGAACACGATGGGGAATACATCCAGTTCCCAAGCCTTGGAAACGCCGGCGATGTCCGCGCGCGTCTCGGTGCGCGCCGCGCCGGTGACCCAGCAATAGAAACCATCGAGCCGCTGCATCCCGGCGGGATCGCCCCAGCGCAAGCCATCCTTGAGCGGCTCGGCGAGCACCTGCGTCTCGAAGGTCAGCAGGTCGTCGAGCGGGTCCTTCGCGTCGGCCAGACGCGCGAGGACATGCCGAGCGCGGTCGGCCTCGATGGCGTGCCATTCGCCGGCGGGCGTGCGCAGCAGGACATAGGGCTTCTGGCTTTCCGCGTGCCACGGCGAAAGCGCCGGCGGGAAATTGCTCAAACGCACAACCTGGTAGCCGCGCTGCACCTGTGACTCCTGCACAGTGCATATCAGCTTGATGGCGTTCGTGACCGCGACGCTGTTGGTAACATCCACGAGCGTGCCCGCATAGGTCCAGCTTGTCCCTGGCGCGAGCGGCCAGAACGCCGCCGGCCGCACGAGCGGTGGCGGCAGTTTGGCCGCCGGCGGCGTCACCGGCGCCGGCCCCGCCGGCTTTCTTTTAGCGGTGTGGCAGCCGCAGAGCATGACCACAGCGATCAGCAGCAAAATGACGGAGCAGACGGCAGACGCCGAGTCAGAGACTCGGCCTACAAGGGGTGCGCCAGGAATTGTCCGTGTCGTGTAGGCCGGGTCTCCGACCCGGCGCGAGCCGTGCCAGCGAAAGTTTCCAAGGCTTGGAAAAGGTCGGGGTGACTTTTTCCAAGGCTTGGAAAAAAGCGGGCGCCGGGTTTCCAAGGTTTGGAAAAGGATTTGCATGGGGCTTTCCTGCCACGGTTTCAGCTTAACAACAACTCCAAATCCTTGCGCTCCAAACCGCCGAGCAGGCTGTTCTCGGCGCCGATGATGGAGTCGGCGAGCGCGCGCTTGGTCTGCTGCAACGCGATGATCTTTTCCTCGACGGTGTCGCGCGCGATCAGGCGGTAGGCGAAGACCTGCCGCGTCTGGCCGATGCGGTGCGCGCGGTCAATCGCCTGCGCCTCGATCGCGGGATTCCACCACGGGTCGAGCAGGAACACGTACTCGGCCGCAGTCAGGTTCAAGCCCAGGCCGCCGGCCTTGAGGCTGATGAGGAACAATTTGCATTCGGGGTCATCCTGAAAACGGCGGACGCACGCTTCGCGGTCCTGGGTCTGGCCGTCGAGATATTCATAGGTGACGCCGGCGGCGTCGAGCCGCTGGCGGACGAGCGCGAGCAGGCTGGTGAACTGCGAGAAGACGAGCGTCTTGTGATTTTCCTCGCGCACCTCGGCGAGCTGCGGCAGGAGCGCATCGAGTTTGGCGCTCGGCGCGGCGGCATATTTTTTCCCGATCAGTCCGGGATGGCACGCGGCCTGGCGCAGGCGCAGCAGGGCTTCCAGCACGTGCATCTTGCTCTTGGCGAGGCCGTCGCGCTCGACACGTGCGAGCAGCGACTGGCGGTAGTGCTCGCGCAGCTCGTCGTAGAGCCGGCGCTGTTCGGCTTCGAGTTCGCACATGATGGTTTCCTCGGTGCGCTCCGGCAAATCCCGCGCGACCTGCGCCTTGGTGCGGCGCAGGATGAACGGGCGCAGCGCGCGGGCGAGCAGCGCGCGGGTGGCCTCGTCCGGCTCGCTGGTGGCGAGCTTGAAGACGGAGGCCGCGCCCAACATGCCGGGGTTGAGGAACTCGAACAGGCTCCAGAGTTCGCCGAGGTGGTTTTGCACCGGCGTACCACTCAACGCCAGCCGCTGGCGCGCGCGCAACAGGCGCGTCGCCTTCGTCGTGGCGGCGGCGACGTTCTTGATCGCCTGCGCCTCGTCGAGCACAACGCAATCGAAGTCGAAATCCTTGAGCGCCGCGATGTCGTTGCGCAGCGTGCCGTAGGTGGTCAGGACGAGGTCAAAGTCCTTCAGCGGCGCCGGGTCCGACTCGCGCTCGCTGCCGGTGTGGGCCAGCACGCGCAGCTCCGGCGTGAAGCGCGCGGCTTCGGCGAGCCAGTTGAAGATGAGCGAACGCGGGGCGACGACCAGCGAGGTACGCGGCGCGGTATCGCCGGCGGCGCGCGCGGCGCGCCGCGCCTCCAGCAGCGCGAGCACCTGGACGGTTTTGCCGAGGCCCATGTCGTCGGCCAGGCAGCCGCCGAAACCGAAGCGGCGCAGGAAGTGGAGCCAGCCGAGGCCTTCGCGCTGATAGGGGCGTAGCGTGCCGACGAAACCGGCGGGGGCGTCGGCCGGCGCGATGGCGGAGAACGCCTCCAGTTCGCGGCGGACGGTGGCGAAAAGTTCATCGCACGAGGCTTCGGGTTGCGCGGCCAGCAGCGCATCGAGCACGCCGGCCTGGCTGCGGCGGAAGCGCAGATGGTCGGTCTCCGCCGTGCCGAGGTCGGCGAAACGGCCGTAACGCTTCAGCCAGTCATCGGGCAGCAGGCCGAAGCTGCCGTCATCGAGCTTCACGAGCGGCTCGTTTTTTTGCAGCGCGGCGAGCAAAGCCGGCAGTTCCACCTTTTGATCGCCAAAATCCATCGCGCCGCGCAGCTCGAACCAATCCACGCCGGTGCTCACGGAGAGCTTGAACACGCCGCCGCGCCGGTAGGGCCGCCCCTGTGCCTCGACCTCCCAGCCCTCGGCGAGCAGCCGGCAGACGGCCTCCGCTAGGCGGCACTCTGTGATCTCGTGGGTCCACTCGGTGGTGTAGCGGTTGGCTTTCAGGCCCAGTTCCTTCAGGCGCGCGAGCGCGCGCAGCTCGGCCGCGCTGTCACGCCGCAGCAGCCGGCGCGTCGCGGGTTCGTAGTGTACGTCCGCCGCCTCGGCCATCTGGATTTTCACGCCCGCATAGTCGGCGAGGCAGCGCGCCGGCAACTGGTCGGGTCGCCAATGGTTCTCCGCGCGGCCGACGACGAGGCTGAAGCGCGGCGCGGGCGACTCCTCGCGCACTTGCCATTCCGCCGGCAGTTCCAGCGCCGGTCGCCGGCCGGTGCTGAAGAGATGTTGCAGGAGCGCATCGGCATCGGCGGCGGGCACGATGATGTTGTTCTTGGCTCCGCGCAGCGCCGTGAACAAACCCGGCGCGCCACCACCATCCAGCCGCGCGAGCGTGTCTTGCGCGAGCAGCCAGCCAAAGGGCATCACGAGTACGCTTTGCAAGTTCAGCGAAGCGCCGTCGCGCACGAGTTGGCCGGATAGCACAAAGGCTTCTTGTTTCGGATGACGCCGCACGGTGGTGGAGAAGGTCCACGGCTGCCCCGTGTCGAGCGTTTTCAACAGCCGCTCGCTGCCGCGGTCATCGCGCACATAGCAGCGGCCGGTTTCGAACAGCAAGGGCAGCAGCAACTCCACTTGGGCGCGGGAGCGCAGCAGGACCGACACCGGCGATTTTGTGTCACGATAGGCATAGGGTTCCTCCGGGGCCACCAGAATCGCCAGGATGCGCCGGTCCTGCTCCGTGCCCACTTGGTCCAGTTCGCTCTTTTCAAAGCGCAACTGTTTGAACTTGCCCCAGCCGCCGCTCTTGTTGCGTGTGCAATACTCCAACTCCACGCACCACTGGCCGGTGCCAGGCGCGCCCCCGCCGCCATAATAACTCATGCGCCAAGGCGAGAGCACGAAGCGCACCTGGTGCTCGCGCGCCCAGTTCGGATTCGCGGGCGGCGTGTACACCTGATAGCCGGCCAACTGCTGCTGCCAGAGCGGCGGCGGCTTGGGCTGCGCGGGTTGTGGAGGGGGGGACCAGGCGCTCGGCGGAATGGTGACCTGCTCCCGTCCGTCGGACACGTCTTCGGCCAGAGTGACCGCATCCCAATGCACCGCCACCTGCGTACACCCCTGTGGTAGCGGCAACAGATTGCGATCCTCCGCCATGAGCAGCGCGGCCCAGCTATGCTTGCACAACCCCCGCGTCTGCGCATAGGGACACGAGCAGTGAATCAGCAGATCCGCGCCCTCTAGGTCCAGTTCGACATCGTAAAACTCGTGGCCGCGCACTTCCACCGAGACGAAATTCGAGCCGAAATTCGTGATGGTGGCCCGGCCCTGGTAAAAATATTTCTCCCCGCGCTCGCGAATCTCGTCGGGGAACAGCGACTCCACCGATTTCGCCAGGCTCATGGCCGCACCATCTCCAGCGCGGCGGCGGCGACGGCGGCGGGGCGAAGCTGTTCCATGCAGATGAGGTCGCCGCGCTTGCAGTGGTCGCTGTAGCACTGCGCGCAGATGTCCTCGCCCACTGCGAGCACGCGATGCTGCGCGCCGTAGGGTCCGGTGCGCTTGGGGTCGGTGGGGCCGAAGAGCGCGAGCACCGGCGTGCCGGCGGCGGCGGCGACGTGCATCGGCCCGGTATCCACCGTCACCGCCAGATCCATCGCCGCCATCACGCCGCCGAGTTCGACGAGCGAAGTCTGCCCGCACAGGTTCACGGCCGCGTCACCGAGCGCGGCGGCGATCTGATCGCACACGGGCCTATCCTCCGGCGCGCCGACGAGGAAGAAGGTCGCGTTCACTTGCTCGTGGATGGCGCGCGCGGCGGCGATGAAATTTTTCGCGGGCCAATTTTTTGTGGCCCAGCGCGAGCACGGCGCGAGCGCCATGCGCGGATGCGCGGCGGAAAATTCCCGCTTCGGGAACACGACCGGAAATTCCGGCGTCGCCGGCAGCGGCAGGCCGAGATGGCACACCACATCGAGCGCCTCCTCGACCGCGTGGCGGTGCTTGTCGCGGTGGCCGGCGACCTCGTTATAGAACAGCCGCGACAGTTCGCGGTGATAGCTCGGCCCGATGCGGCGCGGGCCGCGGGCGAGCCAGCCGACGAGCGCGCTTTTGGTCAACCCCTGCAAATCCACGACGAGGTCGTAGCGTTCGCGGCGCAGCTCGCCTAGGAACGGCCGCCACTCGCGCGCCCACTCGCGCCGCGAAAAGCCGATGACGCGGCGGACGTCGCTGAAACATTTCACGACATCGACGTAGGCGGTGTGCGTAACCCAGTCCACGGACGCGCCGAGGCCGGTGCGCAACGCGCGGACGGCCGGCAGCGCGTGAAACAAATCGCCGAGCGAACTTAATTTGACGACGAGGATTTGCATTTAGCCACGGATGAACACGGATGAAACACGGAATTTTCCGGGTGTTGGAAAAACCAAGCGTGAAATTTTCCAGGGATCCTGAAAACCGCAGTTCGGTTGGGTAGCGCGGGCGTCCCGCCTGCCCAACGCAGCGTCTCGCTGCGTTGCCGACGACGCACAGGTTGGTGCCGTCGGCGTGACGCCGACGGCGGCACGCGAGACGCGTGCGCTACCCATAAATGCGTGTCGCAACTTCGGATTTCAGGGGGATTGGAAACTGGGAACATCGGTTTTTCCAGGGATTGGAAAGTTTCGCGGAATTTTTTCCAAGGCTTGGAAAATTTCGTGGGGATTTTTCCAAGGCCTGGAAACCGCGTCACTTTTTCGCCGCCTCCAGCAGTTTGAGCAGGATCGCCTTGTGGGCGTGGAGCCGGTTCTCGGCCTCGTCAAAGACGACGGACTGCGGGCCATCCATGACCTCGGCGGTCTGCTCGAAGCCGCGCAGCGCGGGCAGGCAGTTCATGAAGATGGCGTCGGGCGCGGCGAGCGCGAGCAGCGCGCCGGTCACCTGGTAGGGCGTGAAGGCGCGGACGCGCTCCTCGAGCTTGTCGTGCGCCACGTGGTAGCTCATCCAGGAGTCGGTGTAGAGCACGTCGGCGCCGCGCGCGGCCTCGGCGGCGTCGTGCGTGATGAGCACCTGCGAGCCGGATTTCTGGGCGAAGTTTTTCGCGGAGCGGATGATCTCGCCGAGCGGCATATAGTCGCCGCCCTCGGGACAGGCGACGCGGATGTCGAGGCCGAGCTTGGCGCAGCCGATGAGCAGCGAGTGCGTGACGTTGTTGCGGCCGTCGCCGAAGTACGCGAGCTTGACGCCCTTGAGCCGGCCCTTCTTCTCGCGGATGGTCTGAAGGTCGGCGAGAATCTGCGTCGGGTGCGTGTAGTCGGTGAGCGCGTTGATGACGGGGATGGTGGCGTGCTGCGCGAGTTCGACGATGACCTCGTGCTTGAACAGGCGGGCCATGACGATGTTGACGTAGCGGCTGATGACGCGCGCGGTGTCGGCGATGCTCTCCTTGCCGGCGCCGAGCGGCGAGGTGCTCATGTCATAGTAGATCGCGTGGCCGCCCATCTGGGTGACGCCGGTCTCGAACGAGACGCGCGTGCGCAAGCTGGGCTTCTCGAAGATCATCAGCAGCGTCTGCCCGGCCATGGCGGTGGCGTACTTCGCGGGCTGCCGCTTCACGTCGTCGGCGAGGTTGAGCACCTCCTCGATGAGCTGCGGCGGCCATTCTTTCATACTGATTAGATGCAGCATGGCAACGACTCCTGTTTCAACTGGTCAAATCCTGGTAATAGCGGTCGG
>Ga0233425_10011638_pt1 | contig 10200 bp, 10 predicted proteins | sample Watercolumn_Towu_2_FD_181712 | JGI IMG/M metagenome (GOLD analysis project Ga0233425, IMG submission 181712) | Freshwater microbial communities from Lake Towuti, South Sulawesi, Indonesia - Watercolumn_Towuti2014_140_MG | ecosystem: Environmental > Aquatic > Freshwater > Lake | place... | reverse complement strand
GGGGGCACCGAAGTGTCGCCTTCGGGGAAGAGGTAGACGTCGCCCGAGGCTTCCTCGCGCGGACGAAATCCTGCTGGCACCTGAACAACCTGTCCCCAGGGCGCGCGCCACTCGTGCCAGCCCTCCCTGGCGAAACCGAACATCGTGCCGCGGCCGCTGATGCCTTCGACGTCGCTGCCGAGCACCTCCATGAGGTCTGAATCGACCTCGCCGAGCATCTGGTACGGCTCCCAGACCTTCACCGGATGGCGCGCCAAACCGAAATAGTCTCGCAGTGCGGCGACGCAGGTGACGTGGAGGCCGGTGACGCCCGTGCTGCCGAAGTCGACCGGAACCTGGCCCGGACGGTGGGCGAGGGCGTTGGCAACCCGCTCGCGGGAGGTCATGGCTTGGTCGGAAGAGGACAACTGCACCGGATCGGTGGCCGAAGCCGCCGGCGAAGCTGGCGCCTTGGGAGGGAGGAAGAAGCTGCGGCCCGCGGGGAGGGGGAGCCCGCTCAGGCGGCCTCGCCGACAAGGCGTTGGACCAGTTCGACCGCCGAGCCGGCGTCGGCCGCGAAGCCGTGGGCCCCGATCTCATCGGCGAATTCCTGGGTGATGGGCGCACCGCCGATGACGATCTTCATCCCGGGGAGGTCGGCGGCCTTGAGGGCCAGCACGGCATCCTTCATCGCCGGCATCGTGGTGGTGAGAAGAGCGGAAATGCCGACGATGTTGGCGCGGTGTTCGCGGGCGGCGGCGACGTAGCGATCGGCGGCCACATTGGTGCCGAGGTCGACGACGTTGAAGTTGGCGCCACGCCACATCATAGCGACGAGGTTCTTCCCAATATCGTGCAAGTCACCCTGCGCCGTCCCGATGACGGCGGTGTACTTGGGTTTGATGCCCGCGGCGACGAGCAACGGTTCGAGGATTTTCAGCGCCTCCTTCATCGCCCGGGCCGCGATGAGCATTTCCGGCACGAAAATCTCATTGCGACGAAAACGCTCCCCGACAATCGCCATGCCTGGCACGAGGCCTTGTTCGACAATCGTCTGCGGCGGCGTGCCTGCCGCGAGGAATTCCTGGGTGAGTCGGACGGCGTCGTTGCGCTTGCCCGCGGCCACCGCGTCGGTGAGTTCAGTAAGGGAGGGCATGTCGCGAGCTTGGAAAGACGGCGCGCATAACTCAAACAAGAAGAAGCGGGCCGATGCGCCCGGGCAAACTGGGGCCACGTCTGCCGGGCCGGCTCGCGCCAGCGCCCGAGCGGGAAAAGCGTGAAAATCACCGGCCGGTTGGTATGCCCATTGCACCTTTCCATGCCCGCCGTCCCTTCGCTCACCGTCATCACCTGCAATGTCCTCGAGGACGAGGTGCGGCATTATGCCCGCGGCCTGGCCCACGTGCGGGCGCTGGTTTTTCTTCCCCAAGGGCTGCACAACGAACCGCAGCGTCTCCAGCGCGAGCTGCAGGCAGCGGTGGACGCGGCCGAGGCCGATGCCGAAACCGAAGCGGTGGCCCTGGTCTATGGCCTGTGCAGTCGCGGAGTGGAGGGCTTGCGGCATCACCGGTGCCCGCTGGTAATTGCCCGGGCACACGACTGCGTGACGCTGTTTCTCGGGGACAAGGAACGCTACACGGCCTACCTGCGCGAGCACCCTGGCACCTATTGGTACAGCCCGGGTTGGATCAAGAGCCACGCTCCGCCGGGGCCGGATCGGGAAGCCCGACTGCGGAAGGAATATGCCGAGAAGTTTGGGGAGGAAGAGGTCGAGTACCTGATGGAGGTCGAACGACAGTGGATCGCGAACTACAACCGCGCCACCTACGTCGGCCTCGGGGTGGGCGAGACCGACGCGGATCTCCGCTACACCCGCCACTGTGCCGGATGCCTGGGCTGGTCCTTTGACCAGGTGAAAGGCGATCCGCAATTGCTGGTGGACCTGCTCGCGGGCCGCTGGGACGAGCGGCGTTTCCTGGTGGTGCCGCCCGACCACTTCATCCGGTTGACGGCGGACGATTCGATCATCAAGGCGGTGCCGCAGCCGCCGTCGCGGTGAGCAACGTCCTGCTGCACCTCGAAACGCCGGAGGGCGCGCGGGAGTTGTCCGCGACGCCAGCGGAGGCGGCGGCCTCCCTGGCGGAGCTGCTCTCGCGCCGGGGCTTTCCGTTGAACACGCGATGCGGAGGGCGGGGGCTGTGTTCGGGCTGCGAGATCGCGGTGCGTTCCGGTGAGGTTGGCCGGCTGGCAGGCGCTGGCGGAGTCGTGACTGATTCAAGGGGAAATGTCCGCGCCTGCCAGGTGCGGCTGGGTTCCGGGAGCGAGTTTCACCTGGCGGTGCCCCCGCGTTCGCTGCTGCGGCACAATCCCGAGGTGGTGTCGGAATTTTGCGTGAAGATCCCGTGGGCCCGCGACCCTGTGGCTCCGACCGCGCGCTACGGAGCCGCGGTGGACATTGGCACGACGACTGTGGCGCTGCTGGTTTGCGACCTGGCGGCGGGCAAGGTGGTGGCGGAGGCCTCGGGGTTCAACGCCCAGATCCGCTTCGGGGAGGACGTTCTCACGCGCATCCAGCTCTGCGCCAACGACCCCGCGGCGATTGGGAGGCTTCAGCGGGCCATCGCGGCGGAGACCCTGCAGCCGTTGTTGGGCGAGGCGTGCGTGCGGGCCGGTCTGGATTTGTGGGAGATCGGCGTGATGACGGTCGCGGCCAACACCACCATGCTGCATTTGTTGGCCGGAGTGGACCCCACGCCGATGGGCACGCACCCGTTCACCCCGGCATTCCTCGAGCACCGGCAATACGCTCCGCGCGAACTGGGGCTCGAGTTCGGAACGGGCGAAACGCAGGTGCATCTACTGCCGGGTCCGGCGGCCTATGTCGGCGCCGATCTCGCGGCGGGCATCATCGCGACCGGGCTGCTCTACGATGACGGGCCTGCGTTGCTGGTCGACGTGGGCACAAATGGAGAAATCATCGCGAAAGTCGGCGACCGGCTGGTGGGATGCGCGACGGCGGCGGGGCCGGCGTTTGAAGGGGCGGGGCTCTCGTGCGGCGTGCGTGGGGTGCATGGCGCGATCGAGCGGGTGCGGATGGCGGTCGATCCGTTTGCGGTCGAGTGCGAGGTGATCGGCGGCGGGGCGCGCCCCATCGGCCTCTGCGGCTCGGCGTATGTCGACCTGTTGTGGGAGGGCCGCCGGCTCGGGATCTTGGGAGCGACCGGGCGCCTCACGCCGGAGTTTGCAAGAAGAGCGGGCGAGAACCTCCAGGCGGACCAGTGGGGGCGCAAGCTGCGGTTGCACGCGCATGGCGCGGCGGGTGCAGTTTGGATTTCGGAAGTCGACATTGCGCGCCTGCTCCAGGCCAAGGCCGCGATCGCGGCCGGCATCACCACGTTGCTCGGGTCGCTCGGGACGGCACCCGCCGCGGTGAAAACGGTGTATCTGGCGGGTGGATTCGGCCTGCACCTTTCGCTCGAGCACGCAATCGGGTGCGGGCTGTTGCCCGGTTTCGCCGAGTCGCAGATCTCCGTGGTCGGCAACACCTCGCTCGGCGGGGCGTTCCTCGCGCTGAACGACCAAAGCCTGCTCGAGGAGGCCAAGACGGCCTGCCGGCGGATGGAAACCATCGAACTCAACCTGGTGCCCGGTTTCGAGGACGCGTACATCGACCACCTTTCCCTGTAAGCCCGTCCGCCCTCGACCCAACAGCCACCGCGTCACCCCCATGACTTCGCTCGAGCGATTTCACGCCTGCATGAACTACGGCCCCGTCGACCGGGTGCCGAATCACGAAGTCGGAACGTGGGTGCAAACCAAGCAGCGCTGGCGCGATGAAGGCCTGCCGGTCGACGACTTGCACTGGGATTGGTTTGTGGGCGAGCCGCACTGGGAATTGGATCCGCGCGAATACCTCGACGTGCGCTTCAACATGATTCCGCCTTTCGAGGAGAAAGTGCTCGCCCGCGAGGGTGAGACGGAGGTGATCCAGCGGGCCAACGGCGTGGTCAGCCGCGCGCTCGTCACCGGCGCAGCGGAGGGCATGCGGGCGAGCATGGACGAGTATCTGGGTTTCCCCGTTGCGACGGCGGAGGACTTTCGTGCGCTCAAGGCCCGGTACCGGCCGTCGACGCCCAGCCGATATCCGGCGTATTGGAGGGAGTTTGGCGCGCGGGCCTGGGCGCAGCGCGAGCATGTGCTGGTGCTCGGAAAGAACTGCAGCACGCTCGGCTTCTATTGGCGGGCGCGCGAGTGGATGGGCACGGAGAACCTCAGTTACGCCTGGTACGATCAGCCCGGGTTGATGCACGAGATGATGGAGTTCGTGGCGGACTTCACGATCGAGACCGCGCGGCCGGTGCTCGAGGCCGGCGTGCGGCCGGACTACGTGTTCCTCAATGAGGACATGAGCATGCGCAGCGGCCCGCTGCTGAGCCCGGAGACCTACCGCACGTTCATCCTGCCGCACCTGCGGCGCCTGGTGGCGTGGTTCAAATCCGCCGGTGTGCCGTGGTTCGTGGTCGACACCGACGGCAACTGCGAGCTGCTCCTCCCGTTGTTGCTGGAGGCCGGGGTCGACGCAATCTGGCCGCTCGAGCGGGCGGCGGAGATGGATCCGCTGGCGATCCGCCGGAAGTTCGGGCGCTCCCTGCGCCTGTGGGGTGGCGTGGACAAACGCGAGCTGGCGAAGAGCCCGGAAGCGATCGACGCCCACCTGCGCTCCCTGCGGCCGCTGCTCGATGACGGTGGCTTCATCCCGACCGTCGACCACCTCGTGCCGCCGGACGTCTCGCGGGCCAACTTCGAGCACTACCTGCGGCGCAAGCGCCACCTGCTCCGCGGCGAGGGGTTCTAACCCGGATTTTGCCTACCGCGGCAGTCGCAACCAAAGGTGCAGGAAACGGGGGCGCCGCGTCTCATCGGTTTGGTGCGGGGCGAATCGAACTGGATCTCGATGCGGTGCCTGGAGAAGGACCGCGATCGCCGCTACGCGACGGCGCAGTGGCGGTAGCGGCCGCGCGCAAGGCGTGCGAACTCACGGGTTGGTTCAACGCGTGGTGCATCGGCACCCTGGCGGCAGCCTGCGCCGAGGCGGGGGACTTCGACCAGGCTGAGCAATACCAACGCCGGGCGCTGGCGATCGCTGTCCTCAACGAGAGCGAGCGGCCGCAGTGGCAGGCGCGCGCCGAGCTCTATCGCCAGCGCCAGCCGTACCGCCAGCCGGCGGGGAATTAGCCTTCAGGTTGCGACGCGGTTCCCACCAGTGCGGCCACACCAACCATCCACGCAGTCCGCATCCGGTCGCCAAGATCCTTGGCCTGCGGATCGAGATCAGTGAGAGTATCCAGTTCACGCGATACTTGCGCGACGGCTTCGGCAACCTCGGCGACGATGGTCTTGGCCGCCGTTGCCGTAAGCCGGCGCCCTTGACAGCACGACGGCGGCGCGGCTATTGCCCTGACCCGTATGGACGCCGCGCTGGATCAACCCGTACTCGTGCTCAACCGCCTCTGGCAGGCGGTGAACATCGTTGGCGCGCGGCGGGCCTTCGGCCTGCTGGCCCGGGGGCATGCGCAGGTCGTGCACCACTACGAGGACGATTTCCGCGTCTTCTCGATGCTCGATTGGATCGATTTCTCGGTGCACAACCCCCCGATCGCCGCGCTCGAAGCCGTGCACACGCCGACGCGGACGATTCGCCTGCCGCGGGTGATCCTGCTGACGTTTTTCGACAAGCTGCCGTGCAAGGAGCTGAAACTGACGCGCAACAATGTTTTCGAGCGCGACAGGGCCACCTGCCAGTATTGCGCCCGGCCGATGCCGCGTGAGCAGCTCAATCTCGACCACGTGATTCCGCGCGACTACGGAGGGAAGACCACGTGGGAGAACATCGTTTGTTCGTGCGTCCGCTGCAACACGCGCAAGGCCAACCGCCTCCCGCACGAGGCCGGCATGCGCCTCATCCGCAAGCCCGTCCGTCCGAAGTGGCGGCCGGTCATCTCGCTCGTGCTGGGCAACCAGCAGCACGAGGTCTGGAAGGACTTCCTCGACGTCGCGTACTGGAACGTCGAGCTCGAAGAATAGGTTTTTGCTGCGCAAAAACCTGAGGGAGGAGTGGAGGAGCTTGGGGAGCGCAATGATGGGAGTTGATACGCGCAGACGCGCGCCCGATGATACCGTCATGATGCTCGCGACTCTTGTCATGACGGTGATTGGTGTCGATCGACCCGGCTTGGTGGAAATGGTGGCGGCGCGCGTGGCCGACCACGGCGGGAACTGGCTCGAGAGCCGGATGTGCCACTTGGGAGGGCAGTTCGCGGGAATCCTTCGCGTCGAGGTCGCGCGGGAGCGGCGCGACGAGCTCGTGAACGCCCTGCGCACGTTGGAGGTCGACGGGTTGCGGGTGATCATGCATGCCGAAGGCGAAGTGGCTCCCGCCAGCGCGCCGCCGGCCGGCTCGCTCGCGACCGTCGAGCTGGTGGGCCAGGATCGGCCCGGCATCCTCCGGAGCGTGGCGGCGGTGTTTGCGGCGCACGGCGTGAATGTCGAGGAGCTGTCGTCCGAGCGGGTGAGCGCACCGATGGGGGGCGGCACGCTGTTTCAGGCGCGCGCGACGGTGCTCGTGCCCCCGGCGGTGGCGCTGGCAGTCGTACGCAGCGACCTCGAGCGGATCGCGGCGGATCTGATGGTGGACTTGAAGCTGGCGCCGGCGGAGCGATAAATCGGGCCGAGGCTGGGAAGATCGCTGCGGACCGCCGGTGCGCGGGTGGAAGCCCCGCTTGGCAAAGGCCGGTCGTTCTGTATGGTCGGGCGGATGTTCGTCGACGAATGCACAGTCAAACTCGCGGCCGGTGATGGCGGCCGGGGGTGCGTCAGTTTCCGCCGCGAGAAATTCGAGCCGTGGGGTGGGCCCAACGGAGGCGACGGCGGCCGGGGGGGCGATGTCATCCTGCGGGGAGACGTGAATACGAACAACCTGGTCGACTACCGGTTTCAGCCCCACTGGCGGGGCGAGCGCGGCGAGCACGGACAGGGCTCGGACTGCAATGGTCGGGACGGCAAGTCGTGCGTCCTGCGCCTGCCGCTCGGCACGGTCGTAACCGACCTGGCGACGGGCAAGCCCGTGGCAGAGGTCATCGTCGACGGGGTGGAGATCGTGCTCTGCAAGGGTGGCAACGGCGGCTGGGGCAACACGCACTTCAAGTCCTCGACCAACCGCGCTCCCCGGCGGGCCAACCCGGGTCAGCCGGGCGAGGCGGGCACCTACCGGCTGGTGTTGAAGAGCATCGCCGACGTCGGGCTCGTGGGATTTCCCAACGCCGGCAAGTCGTCGCTGATGGGGCGCATTACCAAGGCCCGGCCCAAGACCGCCGCGTACCCGTTCACCACCCTGCATCCACAGATTGGCGTGATCGAGTCCCCCGACGGAGTGAAGGGCCACCGGCGGCTCCTGCTCGCCGATGTGCCGGGCCTCATCGAGGGCGCCCACCAAAACCGCGGGCTCGGCCACCGCTTCCTCCGCCACATCGAGCGGTGCGCCCTCCTCGTGGTGCTGCTCGACATGGCCGGCACCGACGGACGCGATCCCCGCGACGACTACCGGCATCTCCTCGGTGAACTGGAGCTTTATGATCCCGCTCTGCTGGCAAAGCCGCGTCTGGTGGTTGCCAACAAGATGGACCTGCCGGAGTCGGCTCCCTTGCTGGCGCGGTTCAGGCGCGGGCGGCGAACGGTGGACGTCCTCGAAATCTCCTGCGTCACCGGTCAGGGGCTCGAAACACTGAAGCAGGAACTGGTCCGGCGGGTCGCCCGGTTTCGGGTCGCCGAAAAAGCGTCGCATCGGAGCACTGCCTGATTACGCTGCCTCTCGTCCATGTCGAAAGAACATCGCACCCTCCTCATGCGGGCCAACCGGCTGCTCGGCGCCAACCTCGTCGAGCACAACCTCGTGAAGGTCGAGGATCTCGAGACGGCGAACGAGAAGTTGATCGACGTCGTCGCCACCGAGCAGCCGCGCCAGAGCACGATTCTCGGCATTCTGGCTTACGACATGAAGGTGTTGAAGGAGGACGACGTGCTCCACCACATCGTCGAGACCGAAGGGGTCGGGCTTGTCGACCTGCGCGATTACGAGGTGCCGGACGATTCGAAGAAGAGCCTTGATGTCGATGCCTGCTGGGCGACGTGGTCGGTGCCCTTCGATCGCGAGGAGGAGTTCACCTTTGTCGCCACGGCCTACTACCTGAGCCCGGCCGTGCGCGCCCACTGGGAAAAGGCGCTCGGCGGTCCGATCCTGTGGTTCGGCACCACGCTCGAGTGCATTGCGGACTATCTCGAAAAGCACGCCTCCGCCCAGGCCGCGCAGGCGGCGGCTGCGCCTCCCCCCAATGGTGCGCCCGTGACGGCGCCGACCACCACCAAGTGAGACTCCACTGCGCCCCCAACCCCGGCCGTGTGCCGCTGAATCCTCATGCCGCTCGGTAAGATCCAACTCCAGATCGTCAGTAAGCTCGTCGAAATGAACCGCCTCGATGCCGACCAGCGCAGTCAGCTTGCGGCGCGCACGGAGGACCTGAGCGGCGACGCCCTCGACAAGCTGTTGCAGGAGGAATACAAGGTGAGCGCGTTCCAGTGCCTGGTGGCCAAGGCCCGCGCCCTCAATCTCTCGCCCTTCAACGTCGCCCACTACCGGGTCACTCCGCAGACGTTCGAACGCATCCCGCAGGATTTCTGCCAGGAGAACCTCGTGCTGCCGGTCGGGCAGGTGGGCGAAATGCTGCTGGTGGCGTTTGCCAACCCGTTCGAAGTCACGCTGCCGACCAAGATCCAGGAGATGACCGGCAAGCCGGTCGTGCGCTTGCTCGCCCGCGAGAAGGACATTCGCGACAAGTTTGCCAAGGGCCACGACAAGGCCGCCGGGTTCGACGACGTCGTGCTGCAGATTGGCGCCGAGTACGGCGAAGGCGCGGTCGAAGGAGAACTCAAGGAGGACGATGTCAATGAGGAGTCGGGCCCGATCATCCAGCTGGCCAACCGCATCATCGAGGATGCGTATTTCTCGGGCACGAGCGACATTCACATCGAGCCGCAGGAAAAGGAAGTGATCGTGCGCAACCGGATCGACGGCATCTGCCACGAGAAGCTGCGCCTGCCGAAAAAGGTCGGCCCCGCCCTGATCGCCCGCCTGAAGATCATGTGCAACCTGGATATCTCGGAACGCCGGTTGCCGCAGGACGGACGCATTGTCTTCAAGCAGTACACGAAAAAAAATCTCGACCTCGACCTGCGCGTGTCGACCGCGCCGCTCAATCACGGCGAAGGCGTGGTGATGCGTATCCTCGACAAACAGAAGACCACGCTGCCGCTGCCTGCGCTCGGCTTCTCCGAGGAAAACCTGGCCAAGTATCGCGAGTGCATCCGCCAGCCGTACGGAATGATCCTCCATTGCGGGCCGACCGGCTCCGGTAAGTCGATGACCCTCTACTCGGCGCTCAACGAGATCAATACGCCCGACATCGTCATCCGCACCGCGGAGGATCCGATCGAGTACACGCTGCCCGGCCTCAATCAGATGCAGATGCACCGGCAGATCGGGCTGACGTTCGCGACCGCTTTGCGCGCTTTCCTCCGTCAGGACCCCGACATCATTCTCGTCGGCGAAATCCGCGACAAGGAAACGGCAGGCATCGCGGTCGAGGCGGCGCTCACTGGCCACCTGCTTATCTCGACTCTGCACACGAACGACGCGCCCACGACGGTGTCGCGCCTGACGGAAATGGGCATCGAGTCTTTCATGGTGTCCTCATCGCTGCTCTGCGTCTGTGCACAGCGGCTGATGCGCCGCGTTTGCAAGACCTGTCGTGTCCCCTTCGTGCCGGAAGGTCGGGAGAAAGAGATCTTGGAGAAGGCCATCGGCTGGAGCGGGCAGATCTTCAAAGCCAACCCCAAGGGCTGTCCCAAGTGCGGCGGCAGCGGTTACAAGGGGCGCGTCGGCATTCACGAGCTGATGGTGAGCAACGAGGAACTGGTGGCGGCAATCAACAAGGAGCTTGAGGCGGCCGAGCTGAAGAAGATTGCGATGAAGAACGGAATGAAGACCTTGCACCAAGACAGTATCCTCAAGGTGAAGGAGGGCCTTACTACCGTCGAGGAAGCGATCTCCAACGTTCCCCCGGACATGTAGGGTTTTGGCAGCGCCGAGTTTTGGCGGTGCCAAAACTC
>Ga0233425_10011637_pt1 | contig 10200 bp, 10 predicted proteins | sample Watercolumn_Towu_2_FD_181712 | JGI IMG/M metagenome (GOLD analysis project Ga0233425, IMG submission 181712) | Freshwater microbial communities from Lake Towuti, South Sulawesi, Indonesia - Watercolumn_Towuti2014_140_MG | ecosystem: Environmental > Aquatic > Freshwater > Lake | place... | reverse complement strand
CGGGCGTGGTGCACGCGGACCTGACCAGGCTGCCGTGGAAGAAGCTCAGGCCCGGGGTGCGCCTCAGCCCGCGGGCGTGAGCATGGGTTTCAGCTCGCACCACACCGGGGTGTGGTCCGAGGCTTTCTCCCAGCCCCTGGGCATGCGGTCGACCTCCGCGCCCGCGAGGCGGTCGGCCGCGCGCGGGCTCAACAGCAGGTGGTCGATCCTGAGCCCGTGGTCGCGCTCGTAGCGATTCTGGAAATAGTCCCAGTAGGTGAACTGGCGGCCCTCGGGATGGAAGGCGCGGATCGCGTCGGTCCAGCCCTGGAACAGGATGCGCCGGAACGCGGCTTTCGATTCCGGCCGGCACAGCGCGTCGCCCGCCATCGCTTTCGGGTCCCAGACGTCCTCGTCGGCGGGGCAGACGTTCCAGTCCCCGCCCAGCGCGACGGGAATTTCGCGCGCCAGCAACTCGCGCGCATGGCGCTCCAGCCGCTCGAAGAACGCGAGCTTGTACCTGAACTTGTCGGAATCGACCGGGTTGCCGTTGGGCAGATAGATCGACGCCACGCGCACGCCGCCGACCGTGGCTTCGAGGTAGCGCGCGTGCGCGTCGCCGTGGTCGCCGGGGAGCGCCGTGACCGGGTCCTCGATCTTCTTTCCTTTCGCCAGGATCGCGACGCCGTTGTAGGCCTTCTGGCCGACCACGACGGCGTCGTAGCCCGCGGCCTTGACCTCGAGCTCGGGGAAGGCGTCGGCCTCGCATTTCAGCTCCTGCAGCAGCACCACGTCGGGCTTGGCCGCATCCAGCCAGCGCACGAGGTGCGCCAGCCGCGCCTTGACCGAATTCACGTTCCACGTCGCGATTTTCATCGGACTCGTCCCTGCACGGCGCCATCCTACGGCCAAACCCGGGCTTGCCGCCAATCCCGCGCGCGGGTGGATTGATGCAGGTCAAAGCGACCGCCCCGCCAGCGCCTATCCTTTTGCCGCACCCGGGAAATGTGGCGGAGGCGGGGATGGACGAGCTGGCGCCGCGCGAGCGCGCGCAGGACATCGACGCGCTGCTCGGCCTCGAAGCGGCGTCGCGTTCGCGCCTGCGCCGCTGGGCCAAGCCCGCGTTGATCGCGCTCGCGGCCCTGGCGCTCGGCGCGGGCGCGTTCGCCTGGTACGTCTCGGGCACCACCGTAGGCGCCCCGCGCTACGTCACCCAGCCCGCCGCGCGCGGCGGGCTGACCGTGGTCGTCACCGCCACCGGCAGCGTGCAGCCGATCACCAAGGTGGACGTGTCGAGCGAGCTTTCCGGCATCGTGCGGCGCGTGTTCGTGGACTACAACAGCCCGGTCAAGGCCGGCCAGGCGCTGGCGGAGCTCGACACCGACAAGCTCCAGGCCACGGTGGAAAGCTCGCGCGCCAAGCTCAACGCCGCCAAGGCCAAGATCGCCGAGATCGAAGTCACGATCCGCGAGACCGAGCGCGAGCACCAGCGCAAGCGAAGCCTGGTGGAGAAGGACGCGACGTCGGTGCGCGAATTGGACGTGGCGTGGGCGCTGCACCAGCGCGCGCTCGCCGCGCTCGCCAGCGCCAGGGCCGACGCGATCGCCGCCGAGGCCGACCTGCGCTTCAACGAAACCAACCTGGCGAAGGCCAAGATCGTCTCGCCGATCGACGGCGTGGTGCTGAAGCGCGCCGTCGATCCGGGCCAGACCGTGGCCTCGTCGCTCCAGGCGCCGGTGTTGTTCACGATCGCCGAGGACCTGCGCAAGATGGAAGCCCAGGTGGACGTGGACGAGGCCGACGTCGGCAAGGTGCGCGAAGGGCAGACGGCGGCCTTCACGGTCGATGCCTACGCCGACCGCAAATTCCCGGCGGCGATCCGCGAGTTGCGCTACGCCTCGGAGACCGTGCAGGGGGTCGTGACCTACAAGGCGATCCTCACGGTCGACAATACCGAGCTGCTGCTCAGGCCCGGCATGACCGCGACCGCCGAGATCACGGTCGAACGGGTGCAGGACGCGCTGCTGGTTCCCAACGCCGCGTTGCGGTTCTCGCCGCCGGCCCAGCCGGCGGCGCAGAGCCAGAGCTTCCTGCGGCGCCTGATGCCGGGCCTGCCGCAGTTCCGCGCGCCCAGCCCGCGGGGCGAGCCGGGCTCGTTGCGGCGCGTCTGGGTGCTGGAGGAGGGCGCGCCCAGGGCGGTGCCGGTTTCGACCGGGGCCAGCGACGGCAAGATGACGGAAATCCTCAAAGGCGACCTCCAGCCGGGGCAGGCGCTGATCGTCGACGCGGTCGCGCCCGGCAGGCGATGAGCGGACTTCCCGCAGGCGCGGAGGCGCGGCCCCCGCTGATCGAATTCAAGGGCGTCGGCAAGACGTTCGGCGCCGGCGCCGGCGCGGTGCGCGCGCTCGCGGGCGTCGACCTGCGAGTGGACGAGGGCGAATTCATCGCGATCATGGGGCCGTCGGGCTCGGGCAAGTCGACGGCGATGAACATCATCGGCTGCCTCGACGTGCCCAGCGCCGGGGCCTACCTGTTCAAGGGCGTGGATGTCGGGCGGCTGGACCGGCGCAGCCGCGCGCTGGTGCGCCGGCGGTTCCTCGGCTTCGTGTTCCAGGGCTTCAACCTGCTGGCGCGCACCTCGGCGGTCGAGAACGTCGAGCTGCCGCTGGTCTATCGCGGCGCCGCGCCGGGCGAGCGCCGGCGCCTGGCGCTGGGCGCGCTCGACCGCGTCGGGCTTCTCGGCCGCGAGAGCCACGCGCCGTCGGAGCTCTCGGGCGGCCAGCAGCAGCGCGTGGCGATCGCGCGCGCCATCGTCACCCGGCCCGCGGTGCTGCTCGCCGACGAGCCCACCGGCAACCTCGATACCAAGACCAGCCACGAGATCATGCGGCTGCTCGCCGACCTCAACGGCCAGGGCATCACCGTGATCATGGTGACGCACGAGGCCGACATGGCGGCCTACGCCCGGCGCGCGGTGCGTTTCCTCGACGGCCGCCTCGCCGAGGACCGCGGCGCGCGCGAGGCGGCCTGATGCTCGGCGAGGCGGTGAAGCTCGCGCTCAAGGCGATCCGCCGCAACGCGCTGCGATCGTTCCTGACCGTGCTCGGCATCGTCATCGGCGTGGGCGCCGTGATCGCGATGGTGACGATCGGCAACGGGACGACCGCCAAAGTGACGGCCGACCTGGCCAAGCTCGGCACCAACCTCTTGTTCGTATCGCCCGGCCAGTTCGGGCCGGGACGGGCCTCGACCGACGCCAAGCCGTTCAAGGCGCGCGACATCGAGGCGGTGCGCGGCCAGTTGCGCAACCTGCGCGCCGTGGCGCCGATCGCGCAGAAATCCGTGACCGCGATCGCCGGCAGCGAAAGCCGCATGACGGTCGTCACCGGCACCGACAACGAGTTCTTCGTCGCCCAGGACTGGACGCTGGCCCAGGGGCGGCAGTTCCTGGACGGCGAGCTGCGCGCGGGCCGCGCGGCCTGCGTCCTGGGCCAGACCGTGCGCGACAAGCTGTTCGGCCGCGCCGACCCGGTGGGGCAGACCGTGCGCGTGAAGAACGTGGCGTGCGAGGTCGTGGGACTGCTCGCGGCCAAGGGCCAGTCGAGCTTCGGCACCGACCAGGACGACGTGATCGTGATGCCGCTGCGCGCGGTGCAGCGCAGGCTCGCCGGCAACCAGGACATCGCGCGCATCCTGGTCTCCGCCGCCGAGGACGCCGACACCGCGAAGGTCCAGGCCGACCTGGAGTGGCTGCTGCGCGAGCGGCGCAACATCCAGCCCGGCGCCGAGGACGACTTCCAGGTGCGCGACATGAAGCAGCTGGTGCAGACCACGGTGGGCGCCACCGCGCTGCTCACCGGCCTGCTCGGCGCCGTGGCGGCGGTGAGCCTCTTGGTCGGCGGCATCGGCATCATGAACATCATGCTGGTGTCGGTGACCGAGCGCACGCGCGAGATCGGCATCAGGCTCGCGATCGGCGCGGTCGAGGGCCAGGTGCTGCTGCAGTTCCTGGTCGAGGCCGTGGTGCTGTCGCTGTTCGGCGGGCTGGTCGGGATCCTGAGCGGCCTCGGGCTCGCGGCCCTCGCGGCGGCCGGCCTCGGCGTGCCGCTGCTGGTCGACCCGTGGATCGTGCTGGTCGCGTTCGGCTTCTCGGCCCTGGTGGGGGTGGTGTTCGGCTATTTCCCGGCGCGCCGCGCGGCGCGCCTCGATCCGATCGAGGCGCTCAGGCACGAATAGCGGCGCTACCACAGGCGCCTGACGCCGTAGCGGTCGAACACCCGGTCGCTGCTGATCACCGGCAGGCCCTCGATCTCGGCCTGGGCCGCGAGCATCCGGTCGAACGGGTCGCGGTGGATGCCGGGAAGGCTGCCGGCGAGCTGCGCATGGGCCATCGAGATTCCCAAGGGGACGAAGCCGTGCCGTACCACGGCCGCCAGCACGTTGGCCGCGATCGAAGCGGCGTGGGGGAGCTTGCCGATCCGATGCTTGGTCGTGATCTCCCAAGCGGTCGCGGCGCTGACCAGCATCCGGTTGGATTGATCGTCGACGACGGCGCGCGCCGCCAACGGCAGCCTCAAGTCGCCCGCCAGCCACCACAACAAGGCATGCGTATCCAGCAGCGCGCGCACGCGTCAGGTGTTCCAGGCGTCCAATTCTTCCTTGGGCAGCGGGTCGAAGAACGACTCGTCGAACTCGAACTGGCCCTTCATCGACCCGAAGCGGCGTTTCGGCAATGCCGCGGGATACGCCGTAAGCCTGGCCACCGGCGTCTTGCCGCGCGCGATCACCACGTCGCCCGCCGCGAGGCCGCGGATCAGGCGCGAGAGCTGCGTCTTGGCCTTGTGGATGGTCACGGTCTTGACGGCGCGCGGCGCGAACGCGGCGCGGGGTTCCCTGCCGCGCTTGGCTTTGGCCGAGCGGGGCTTCTTGGTCATGCGCGGCTCCAACGGTTGACTAATAAAAATTAGCTAACTGCGGCGCCTGGCGCAAGCCGGGTCCGCCGGCGCCGCCGCGCGGGCAGGCCTCAGACCGCGAACGAGTTGCCGCAGCCGCAGGACGACTTGGCGTTGGGATTGCGGATCTGGAACGACGCGCCGATCAGGTCTTCCACGAAATCGATCTCCGCGCCCGCGAGCAGTTCGAGCGAGGTTTCGTCGATCACCACCTTGGCGCCGGCGCGCTCGAACAGCCGGTCGTCGTCGTTCCGGCTGTCGTCGAAGGCGAAGCCGTACTGGAAGCCCGAGCAGCCGCCGCCCGAAACCGAGATGCGCAGCATCATGCCGGGCTGCGATTCCTGCGCGGCCAGGAAGGCGATGTGCTTGGCGGCGCTTTCCGTCAGGGTGACGCCGGGCGCCTGTGCGTTCGTGGCGGCGGTATCGGGCATTCGCAGGCTCCAGAATAACCGAGCGGAAATGTAGGCAATCCCGGCGCGAAGTCAATTCGCCCGAGGCGCGGCGCAAGTGCTTGCGAACGCTGGCCTTCCGTCACTCCGGCGGCTTGATGCCGCCGTGGCCGGCGAAGAACCGCGGCACGCGGGCGAAGGCGTCGGCGCGCGCGGCGGGGTCGGCCGCGATCGTGACATGCCCCTTGTCGTTGGACCTGGCGCGCGGCACGTCGGCGCGCTCGACCGGGTTGTGGTCGGGCGCGTCGAAGCCGTGGAACGCGCCGGGATAGAGCACGAGTTCCAACGGCTCGCCGTTCGCGCGGCTGCGCGCCGCCAGCTCCCGGCACGGCTCGGCCGGGGTCCAGTCGTCGGCGTCGCCGATCAGGATCACAAGCGGCGTGCGCGTGGCCCACTTGCCTTTCGCGTGGGTCGCGCAGCCGGGGTAAAACGCCGCCGCCGCGCGGAAGTCCCCGCCCGCGCGTCGGCGCAGGTCCGCGAAGCTGTCGGCGCGTAGCGTCGACAGGGTCGCGCTGCCGCCGTTCGACCAGCCGAGCAGGAAAATCCGATCGCTCTGCACGAAGGGCTGGGCGCGCAGCCACGCCAGCGCGCCGTAGGCGTCGCGCGGCCGGTGGCGGTGGGGCGACACCGTCGGCTTGTCCTGCGTGCAGACCTCCATCACCCCACGCGGGCGGAAGCTTTCGGGCAGCAGCACGGCATAGCCGAGCGCAAGCAGGCGCTCGGCCCAGACCCGCAACGTGCTGTGCGGCGCGTCGCGCGTGCGGAAGTCGCGCCCGCCGCAGCCGTGCAGGCCCACGATCGCGGGGAACGGCCCGGGCCCTTTGGGGCGGTAGAGGCGCGCGTCGATCGCGGTCGCGGTGCCGCGCGTCAGGTCCTCGTCGAGGCTCGGGAACGTCACGCGCTGGTCGGCGAGGGCGGGGAGTGCGGCGAGCATCGCAACCAGGGCCGCGAGAATCCCGCGAAACCATTGATTGCCTTGGGTTTCGCCCAGATGTAGGGTGCGCGCCATGCCGGCCCTGCTGAACCTGGCGGTGTATGCGTGCCGGGCAGAGCGGTCGCGCGGGCGGCTGTTCCCCGAGCCCGAGAGCCGCATGCGCTCCGCGTTCCAGCGCGACCGGGACCGCATCATCCACTCCGCCGCCTTCCGGCGCCTCAAGTACAAGACCCAGGTGTTCGTGTATCACGAGGGCGACCATTACCGCACCCGGCTGACCCACAGCCTCGAAGTGGCGCAGATCGCCCGCACCGTGAGCCGCGTCCTCGGCCTCGACGAAGACCTGGCCGAGGCGCTGGCGCTGGCGCACGACCTCGGCCACACGCCGTTCGGCCATTCCGGCGAGGACGCGCTCGACCGGGCGATGCAGGGCTTCGGCGGCTTCGACCACAACGAGCAGACCTTGCGGATACTGACCCATCTCGAACACCGCTACGCCGAATTCGACGGGCTGAACCTGACCTGGGAGACGCTGGAGGGCGTGGTCAAGCACAACGGCCCGGTCGCCGACCCCGCGCCCTGGATACGGGAATACAACGCCCGGCACGATCTGGAGCTCGGCACCTTCGCGGGCGCCGAGGCCCAGGTCGCGGCCTTGGCCGACGACATCGCCTACAACAACCACGACATCGACGACGGTCTGCGCGCCGGGTTGTTCGACCTCGACGACCTCATGCCCCTGCCGCTGGTCGGGCCGGCGATCGCGGACCTGCTGCGCCGCCATCCCGGCCTGGAGCGGGGGCGCCTGGTGCACGAGACCATCCGCGCCCTGATCGGCGCGATGGTCGAGGACCTGCTGGCCGAGACCGGGCGCTTGCTGGCCGAGGCCAAGCCCGGCTCGGCCGACGACATCCGGCATCTCGGACGCCCGGTCGTGGCGTTCTCGCAGGCGATGCGCGCCAACGACCGCGCGCTCAAGAAGTTTCTGTTCGACCGCATGTACCGGCACGAGCGGGTCAACCGCATGACCGCCGAGGCGAAGGCGGTGGTGCGCGAGCTGTTCGGCCTGTTCCTCAACGACCCCGGCCAACTGCCGGAGGAATGGCGGGCGCTGACCAGGGGCGCCGGCGATCCGGTCACCGCCCGGGTGGTGGCGGACTACGTCGCCGGCATGACCGACCGCTACGCGCTTGACGAGCACAAGCGCCTCGGACTATCAGGCGCGGCGAAACAATGAGCGTTTTCAAGGAATTTCGCGCCGTCGTTCTCAAGGCGGTGGAAGACGAGACGGACGCCGGCGGCCTGCCGCGCGGGCTCGACTGCGCGCGCGTGACGGTCGAGCCGCCGCGCGAGGCCGGCCACGGCGATCTCGCGACCAACGCGGCGATGGTCCTGGCGAAGCCCGCCGGGGCGCAGCCGCGCGGCCTGGCCGACAAGCTGGCGCGGCGGCTCGGTCTGCACCCCCAGGTGATCGCAACCGAGGTGGCGGGGCCGGGGTTCATCAACCTCAAGCTCAAGGACGAGGTCTGGCGCGCCGAATTGGGCCGCGCGCTGCTGGCCGGCGCGGCTTACGGCGACAGCGCCCTCGGCGCCGGCAAGCCGGTCAACGTGGAGTACGTCTCGGTCAACCCCACCGGCCCGCTGCACGTCGGCCACGCGCGCGGCTCGGTCTATGGCGACGCGCTCGCGAGCCTGCTCGCCAAGGCCGGGTTCAAGGTGGTGCGCGAGTACTACATCAACGACGCGGGCGCGCAGGTGGACACGCTCGCGCGCTCGGTCCACCTGCGCTACCGCGAGGCGCTGGGCGAGGCCATCGGCGACATCCCGGAGGGCTGCTATCCCGGCGAATACCTGAAGCCCGTGGGCGCGGCGCTGGCCGAACGCGACGGGCGCAAGTGGCTCGGCAAGCCCGAGGCGGAATGGCTGGCGCGGCTGCGCCTTTACGCCGTGGACGCGATGATGGCGCTGATCCGCGACGATCTGGCGGCGCTGGGCGTGCGGCACGAGGTGTTCACCTCGGAATACGCGCTGGTCGAGGCCGGCGCGGTGGACGCGGCGCTCAAGTCGCTGGAAAACCGCGGCCTCATCTACACCGGCACGCTCGAGCCGCCCAAGGGCAGGAAGATCGAGGACTGGGAGCCGCGGCCCCAGTTGCTGTTCCGCGCCACCGGCTTCGGCGACGACACCGACCGGCCGCTCAAGAAATCCGACGGAAGCTGGACCTACTTCGCCTCCGACATCGCCTACCACTTCGACAAGTACCGCCGCGGCTTCGCCGAGATGATCGACGTCTGGGGCGCCGACCACGCGGGCTACGTGCGCCGGCTCCAGGCCGCGGTCAAGGCGATCACCGAGGGGAAGGGGGCGCTCGACGTCAAGATCTGCCAGCTCGTCAGGCTCATGGACAGGGGCGAGCCGGTGAAGATGTCGAAGCGCAGCGGCGCGTTCGTGACGCTGCGCGAGCTGGTGGAGGAGGTCGGCAAGGACGTGGTGCGCTTCGTCATGCTGACGCGCAAGAACGACGCGCCGCTCGATTTCGACCTGACCGCGGTCAAGGAGCAGTCGCGCGACAACCCGGTCTGGTACGTCCAGTACGCCCACGCCCGGGCCCATTCCGTGCTGCGCAACGCGCGGGGCGAGTTCCCGGACCTCGACCCGGCGCCGGCGGCCCTGGCCGGGGGGCCGCTTCACCGCTTGACCGACGCCGACGAGCTTGCTCTGATTCGCCTGCTGGCGAACTGGCCGCGGCTGGTCGAGGCCGCGGCCGAGGCGCACGAGCCGCATCGCCTGGCGTTTTACCTGTATGATGTCGCCGCCGCGTTCCACGGGCTGTGGACGCGCGGGCGGGACGAAGGCGCGATCCGCTTCATCGTGCGCGAGGATCGCGAGCTGACCGCCGCAAGGCTGGCGCTGGTTTCGGGAGTGGCGAGCGTGGTCGCCTCGGGGCTTGGGGTATTCGGCGTCGAACCCATGAAGGAGATGCGCTGATGGCAATCAAGGAAGACAGCCGGATCGAGCCGACGGCCGTGCCCGACCCCTACGACGACGAGTCGGAGGAAGAGCTGGAAGAGACCCCGCGCCGGCGCTCGGGCCGCGTGCTGCCGATCATCGTCGCGAGCCTGGCGATCGTGGGCTTCGTGGTGATCGTCTATTACGCCTACCAGCAGGGCATCCGCGCCGGCAGCGAGGCCAACCCGCCGCTGATCCGCGCCGAGGACGGCCCCGCCAAGGTGCGGCCCGCTGCGCCCGGCGGCATGGAAGTGCCGAACCAGAACATGAAGGTGTACGAGCTCGGCCGCCCCGGCGCGCAAAGCGCCGCCGCGGGGCCCGAGCGCATCCTGCCCAAGCCGGAAGAGCCGATGCAGCGTCCCGCGGCTCCCCAGGCCGCTTCGGAGCCGCCGCCGCCCGCCGCCGCGCCGACGCTCCCGGTCACCGGCGGGGCGCAGCAGGGCGCCGCCGACGCCGGGGTCGTCACGCCGCCGCCGCCGCCGCTGCCGGGCTCGGGCCAGCCCATGGCCGCGCCGGCGCCGACCATGGCGGAGGTGCAGACCGTGCTGACCCCGCCCGCGAGGCAGTCGAATCTCGCGGTTCCGCCGCCGCCGCCCCCGCCGCCGCGCAGCGGCCTGGTTCCAGGCGGACGCGCGCCTGCGACTGCGTCGTCCATGCCGCCGCTGAGCACCGGCGACGCCACGGCGCAGGCCGCGCCGCCGCCCGCGATTCCGCGCTCCGCCACGGGCCCGCGCGTCTCGGCGGCGCCGGGCGCGGCAGGGGCCGGGCAGCAGGCGCCCGCCGCGGCCGCTCCTGCCGCCGCTCCGGCGGCCACCGGCGCCACGGCCGGTCCGGCGCGGGTACAGCTCATGGCCGCGCAATCTCCCGAGGCCGCGGC
>Ga0233425_10011636_pt1 | contig 10203 bp, 9 predicted proteins | sample Watercolumn_Towu_2_FD_181712 | JGI IMG/M metagenome (GOLD analysis project Ga0233425, IMG submission 181712) | Freshwater microbial communities from Lake Towuti, South Sulawesi, Indonesia - Watercolumn_Towuti2014_140_MG | ecosystem: Environmental > Aquatic > Freshwater > Lake | place: Indonesia... | reverse complement strand
GCAGCCGGTGACGGTGCGTTGCACACGTGCGTAACCCTCGTCGATTCGCGCAAGGCGAAGTCGTCGAGCAAGTTGCCCTGTGCGTCGCACGCCTGCGCACGAACGCCGGCAGGAGCGGCGATGAGATCGTCAATCGCCACCGAAGGCACGAGTGTTTGCAGAGCGCGAACGAAAGCGTGCTTGAAGAACGACCTGCGGTATTCGCCCAGCCCCGTGCGCCAATACTTTGCGGCAACTCGTCGAAAGCCCGGCCAGGCGAGGGTCTCCCCGAGGTCGCGGGTGCGCAACGTCGTCTTGCCATAACCCTCGCGGGCGAACGCAAGAACGGCATTCGGTCCGCACTCCACCGAGCCGTCGATCATCCGCGTGAAATGCACGCCGAGGAACGGAAACGCCGGGTTCGGCACCGGATAAATGAGGTTGCGCACGAGCGAGCGGGCCGACTCGCGCAGCACGAAATACTCGCCGCGGAACGGCAGGATGCGCAGATCGAGATCGTCAACCGTCTGGCGGGCAAGGCGGTCGGAGTGCAATCCGCCGCACGTCACCACATGTCGTGCGGCAAATTCGGCGTCGCCTGCGCGTACGACGACGTCACTCCTGCCAGTCTTCATCGAGTCGACATGGTGGCCGAGCATCACACGGCCACCGAGCGATTCGATTCGACGTTGCATCGCCTCGGCGACGGCGACATAGTCGACGATGCCGGTTTGCGGAACGAACAGACCTGCGACCCCGGCGCATTGTGGTTCGCGCTCGCGGATCTCCGGCGCAGTCAGCCGGCGCAGCCCGCCAAGGCCGTTTGCCGCACCGCGGCGCTCGAGTTCGTCGAGTTGCGCGACTTGGTCGTCGCTGGTGGCGACCACCACCTTGCCGCACACCTCGTGGGCGATCGCGTGTTCAGCACAGAACTCGAGCAACCGTCGGTAACCGTCGACGCACAGCGACGCCTTCAGCGAGCCGGGCCGGTAGTAGAGACCGGAGTGGATGACGCCGCTGTTGTGGCCGGTCTGGTGGCTCGCCACACTCGGCTCTTTTTCAAGAAGGACGAGCGACATCCCGGAGCGCCTCTCGAGCAAGTTGAGAGCGGTAGCGAGTCCGACGATGCCGCCACCGACGACGAGAAGATCTGATTGATCGGTCATCACGTGCGAGCGACGAGAGTAGCGGCTATCGGGCGGGTCAGACCGGGGCGTCGCACGGGCGCAGGGGGAGAACGCGCGCGGGCAGCGACGACCACAAGTCGTCGAGCAGCGCGTCGCGGTGGGCCGCGTGGCGGGGGTCGTGCCACAGATTGACGCGTTGCAGCGGGTCGTGCACGAGGTCGTACAACTCGCCTTCCGTGCCGTCGTGCACGGTGCCGGGCAGCATCGTGGTGCACACCCATCCGTCGCGACAGACGGTGCGCGCGCCGACGATCTTGCCGAACAGCACGCTGTCCCACTCGGTGAGCACGCGTTCGTGGCCGAGCGAAGCAGCCTCGCGGTCGTCGTGCGGCAGGCGCGCCGATTCGGCATAGTCGGGTTGCGGCAGGCCGGCGATCGACGCGAAGGTCGACGCGAGCGCGACGAGGCCGACCGGTGCCGACACGCGCGAGGGCGCGACGCGTGCCGACGCAGCGGGGCGCCAGATGAGCGGCAGTCGCATCAACGAGTCGACGTGGTACGGGCCCTTGAACATGAGCCCGAAGTCGCCCTGCAGTTCGCCGTGGTCGGTGGTGTAGAGCACGTCGACGTCGTCGCCCCAACCGCGCGCAGCGATGGACGTCATCACGCGACCGATCGCCTCGTCGATCAACTCGTTCTCGATGTGCGCCATCGCGTTGATCTCGCGCACATTGTCGGCGGTCAGCGTGTTCGGCACCCACTTCGCCGGCGCCTCGTAGTTGGAGACGAACGTGCCGTCGTACCACAGGCGCCAGTGGCGCGGCTTGTCGTCGAGCACGCGCTCGCGCTGTGCGGCATCCTCGATGTAGCCCGGCGGCAAGTCGAGCTCGTGCCAGTCGACGCGGCCGAGTTCTGACTTCGGCGGGTCCCACGGGTGGTGCGGGTCGGGGAAACTCATCCAGCAGAACCAGTCGGCGTCGGCGGGCAGCGTGGCGAGCCAAGCGATCGTCTGGTCGGCCACCCACTCGGTGTGGTACCACTCGCGCGGAATCTCGTTGTGCTTCACCTGCGGCGCACCCGTGTCGCCGCCACCCTCGGCATTCACCTGCAGCTGCTGGTCGAGCACCTGGAAGAACATCGCCGCGGCGGCCGGATTCTTCTCGCGCAACCAACGCGCGTAGTGGAACGGCCCGAGACCACCGTGCGTCGCGAGCGCGAAGTGTTCGAATCCGCGGTGCGGTGCGGGCAGTCCGTCGGCTCCGATGATCATCTCGGTTTCGAGACCGCCGGAGCCGATGCGGTTCTCGGCGAATCGCAGGAACGGGTCGATGAACGGCTCGAAGTGCGCCTTGCCGATGAGCGCGGTGCGGTATCCCGCGCGGCGCAAGTCGCTCGCGATGCTCGGTGCGTCGGACGACAGCGGAACGCCGTTCATCCACACGCCGTGGGTGCTCACGTGCTGGCCGGTGAGCATCGTGCTGCGCGACGGCATGCACACCACGTTCTGCGGATGCGCGCGGTCGTATACGATGCCGCTGCGGGCGAGCGCATCTATCACGGGGGTGCGCGCAATGCCGCCGCCGTTGCAGCCGAGCGCGTCGTAGCGCTGCTGGTCGGTGGTGATGAAGAGGATCTTGCGGCCCATCAGGGTTTCCTGCTCACGCGAGTTCCAAGATTCGTTTGAGGTTCGCAAGCCCTTCGCCTGCCGCCCCACCGATCACGAGCGCGAGCGCTGCGGGCTCCATGTCGGTGGAATACACGACGACGCTGCCGCCGCGACCGTCGTCGAGCACGTCGCAGGTGCCGAGGTGCGACGTGATGCCTGGGTTGCCGACGATGCGGTACTGGAAGCGGCGCAGCGAGTGGTCGTGCGTGACGATGTCTTCTTCAAAGGTGATGCCGGTGCGCAGCGTGATCCAGCGCTTCTTGCCTTCGACGCGGCAACTCGCGAGCGGAAACCACTCGTGCTGGCGAGCCAAGTCGCCGACCAACTTCCACACGGTGTCGGGGTCGCGGTCGATATGCATGTGTCGACGCACGGAACCCATCCGAAAAATGTAGCGGTCAGTCGAGACGCCAGTCGATGTCGGAGAGCCCTGCTGCGCGCAGCGCCGCGTTCGTGCGCGAGAAGGGCTTCGATCCGAAGAACCCGTTGTGCGCCGACAACGGCGACGGATGCGCCGACTCGATCACCGTGTGCCGCGTCGTGTCGATGAGCGACTTCTTCTTGCGTGCGTACGCACCCCACAAGACGAACACCACGAACGGCTTGTCGTTCACCACGCGGATGACTTGGTCGGTGAACGTCTCCCAGCCCTTTCCCTGATGCGATGCGGCTTGTCCGGCGCGCACGGTGAGCGTGGCGTTGAGCAGCAGGACGCCGCGGCTCGCCCATGCGCCGAGGTTTCCGTGCGCAGGTACCGGCACGCCGACGTCGTCACGCAACTCGTTGAAGATGTTGGCGAGCGACGGCGGCACCGCGACACCGTCTTGCACGGAGAAACACAGCCCGTGCGCCTGGCGCGGCCCGTGGTACGGGTCTTGCCCGAGGATCATTGCTTTCACATCGGCGTAGGCGGTGCGGTGTAACGCAGCGAAGACCTCGTCGTGAGCGGGATATACGGTGCACCGCTCGCGCTCGTCGCGCACGAATGACTGCAGTTCTTTCCAATACGGCTTCTCGAACTCGCCGCGCAACAGCGGGTTCCAGTCGGTGGCCATTCAGGTTGCGTCGCGTTCGGGTTTCTGCGTGATGGCGAGCATCTAGAAGCGGTCGCGCACCGACCACAAGTCGGGGAACACTGGGCGGAAGAGCGTGGACGCGAGGTATTCCGCGCCCGATGATCCGCCGGTGCCCGATTTGCGACCGATCGTGCGCTCCACCATCTTCACGTGGCGGTAGCGCCACTCCTGCAGGCCTTCGTCGATGTCGACGAGACGCTCGAGCACGAGCGCAGCTTCGGCGTCGTCACGGTATGCATGCAGCAGCGCACCCTGCACTTCGTCGCGCTGCGAATCGCTCGGCGCGTACGGCTCGCTCGGGTCGGCTCGCAGCACACTTTGCGGCACCGCGTGGCCGCGCGCGGCGAGAAAGGCGAGCGTGTCGATCCACACGCTGGGTCGCGCGAGTGCGGCATCGAGCCGCGCGTGCTCGGCGGAGTCGGCGGCGAAATTGGCGAGCATCGTGCGGTCGCGACGGCCGAGCACGATCTCCAATTCGCGGAACTGCGCCGACTGAAACCCGCTCGCCGCGTCGAGTCGGTCGCGGAACGTGCCGAACTGCAGCGGGGTCATCGTCTCCAAGATGTCGACCTGGCTGACGAGCGTCTTGAAGATGGTGCGGATGCGACCCAGCGTCGCGAGCGCGTCGTGCGATGCCGCAGCACGCAGCCGCTCGCCCGCCCGCGCGAACTCGTGCAGCAGCACCTTGAACCACAACTCGTACGTCTGGTGGATGACGATGAACAGCAGCTCGTCGTGTTCCAGCGCGCCGTCGCGAGGCGACTGCAAGTCGAGAAGTTGTGGCACCGAGAGGTAGGTGGAATACGTGGTCGCACGCCTGGACATAAGGTGACACTATGCGAGTAGCGCGCGGGCCGAACGGGCGCGCCGATGATTCGGCGTTGCCCGACCCCGTCGCACTCGATGCGGCCGACCCGCTCGCGCGGTACAAAGATGAGTTCGTCATCGCCGACCCCGAGGTCTGTTACCTCGACGGCAACTCGCTTGGCCGCCTGCCCAAGCGCACAGTGGAAGTGGTGCAGCAGTACCTCGTGCACGAATGGGGTGGCGAACTCGTCGCCGGCTGGTCGCACTGGATCGACGAAGCGCAGCGCGTCGGCGACCTGATCGGTGCTGCTGCACTCGGCGCGGTGGGCGGACAAGTGCTCGCCATCGACACGACGAGCGTGAACTTCTACCAGTTGTGCGACGCAGCGATGCGTGCGCGACCCGATCGCGACACGGTGGTGAGCGACACGGCGAACTTCCCGACCGACCGCTACATCCTCGAAGGTCTGTGCCAGCGGTACGGTAAGCGGCTCGTCTTGATTGACGACGAAGTAGGCGAGGAGTACGTGACGCGCGAGCTGCTCGCGAGACACCTCGATCAGCGCACGGCCCTCGTCACGCTGTCGGTGGTGCAGTATCGCTCGGGTGCACTGCACGACGTAGCCGCGCTCACGAAGATGGCGCACGACGCGGGCGCGCTCGTGGTGTGGGATGCGAGCCACGCGGTGGGCGTGGTCGAGATGCGCTTCGATGCGCACGACGTCGACCTCGCGGTGGGCTGCACCTACAAATACGGCAACGCGGGACCGGGTGCGCCGGCATGGATGTACGTGAACCGCAGACTGCAGAGCTCGTTGCGCGTGCCGATCCAGGGTTGGTTCGCGCAACGCGACCAGTTCGCGATGGGCCAAGGTTTCGAGCGGGCCGATGGCATGCGCGGATTCCAAATCGCGAGTCCGTCGATCGTCGGCATGCGCTGCATCGAGGCGTCGTTCGGGATGATCGCCGAGGCGGGTCTCACGGCGATTGCTAAGAAGGCCTCGGTCGGCACCGACATGATGGTGCGCTTGCACGACGCGTGGCTCGCGCCGCTCGGGTTCGAGTTGGTGACGCCCCGCGACCCGGCGCGCCGCGGCGGGCATGTGACGCTGCGCCACCCGGACGCCAAGCAGATTGCGGTCGCCATGCGCGAGATGGTGAAGGTGATTCCTGATTATCGCGAGCCGTCGAGCATCAGGTTGGCGATGTCGCCGCTCGCGACGAGTTTCCGCGAGGTGCACGACGGGTTCGCGCGAGTGCGGGAACTCGTGGAGAGTGGTGCCTACCGCGCGGCCAAGGTGTCCGGCAACCGCGTCACCTGATCGAGCGAGTGCGTGCGAGTCGCGCAACCTGACGCGACGTCAACGCCAGGCGATCGAGTCCGGATACACGCGAGTGAGCGGCTGTTGCACATCCACCCAGTCGCCTGCTTGCGGGCACGGCTCATCTGGCACGACGAGCATCGTGGTGTGCATGTGCGGCGCTTCGAGCACGTCGAGCCGCCGCCTCGCAAAGTGGAACGGGCTGCGACCGTCGTCGAGTGCGCCGACTCCGTGGCTCGAGCCGCAGCCGACCATCAGGAGTCGCGCATCGACCACGACCGGTGTGGCGCGGTAGCCGGCAACGCCGCCGGATGCGTGGCGCACTGCGATCACATCCGTGTGCAGCGCGAGCATCGACTTGTCGCCGAGCCACAGATGCGTGCCGGTGCGCACGACGACCTGGTGCCCGACGGCATCGCGCAACGAGCCGACCGAACCAGCGACGTGGCTCACGTGCAACGGCAGGTCGACGGACAAGTGTGCGGCAATCGACCTCGCTTGAGCCGCGTGGTGGTCGTCGCTGCCGGCGAGCGGGAGATGCACCGACCACGCGACTACTTCGTGCCCGAGCCGCTCGGCTTCGGCGCGCAGCGCGGCGGCGCCGGCAGGCGCGACGCCGTAGCGGTGCATCGACGACTCCACCTTGATTGCGACCGGATTGCGCGCGCCGACGCGGCGCAACTCGCTGAGGTCGCGCGATGCGCCCACGGCGAGCACGGCGTCGCGTCGTTCCACGGCGTCGACTCCGGCGCCGACCGGGGTGAGCACGAACGGCCGCAGCGCGGCGGGCACTCCGTCGAGTTCGTGCACGCTGCCGACGGCGACGTCACGCGAAATACGCGAGGCATGGGGCATCAAGGTCGCCCGCCCGAGCCCGTAGCCGTTGCCCTTGACCACGGGCAGCACATCGCCGAGCGCGAGCACGACGCCACGAACATGGTCGCGCCACGCCTTTTCGTCGACGCTCAGGCGCAACGTCATGCAGTTGGACGGTATCTGGCGCGCTTCAGGGCCCAGCGCACCACTTCGATGAGCGCGGTGATGCTGAACGCCGTGACGAACGCGATGATGAACGCGAGCGTGTGGTTCTCTTCGAACGACTTTCCGCCGATGAAACCGAGCAGCGCCGCGTAGTGGCCCCAGACGAGCGCGGCGACTGCGGCCCACCCGACGAACCAGCGGCGCGGCTGGCGCGTGACACCGCACGACAGAGTGAGCGCAGTGCGACCGCCGGGGATGAACCGCGCGGTGATGAGCAAGAGGCCGCCGCGCTCGTGCACCTGCTCGACGACGGCCGCCATGCGGCGCGCACCTTTCTCGGTGCGGTTCTGGCGGCGCATCACCCAGTCGCTCGCCTCGCGCCCGATGAGATAACTCATGTTGTCGCCGACGAACGCGCCGCTCGCCGCGCAGACGATCACGAGCGGAATCCACAGGTTGCCGAGCCCCGCGCTCACGCCGCCGATGATCACGAGCGTCTCGCTCGGCACGATGGGCAGCACGGAGTCGAGCACGGCGACCACGAAGATGATCGCGTAGAACCAGGGCGAACCCGAGAAGTCCTTCAGCCAGTCGAACGCTTGGTTGAAGAACTCGAGCATCAGGGCACGCTACAGAGACGTCTCACCGGGATGCGGGCCCGCTACAGAGACGGCTCCGTCTTCGTCCGCAGACGGCGGATGTTCGGCAGGTGCTTCACGATGACGAACACAACGAGACCGAGCACGACGTACAGTTCCCACAATTCTGCGCCGTCGAGCACCATGCCGAACGGTGTCGCGACGGTGATCGCGAGCGACGCGACCGACGCTTTGCGCGTCAGTTTGCTGATCACGAACCACGACACGAAGAGCACGGCGCTCACCCCCGGGAACAAGACGAACAACGCCCCACCGCCAGACGCGACGCCCTTGCCGCCCTTGAACTTGCGGAACACCGGCGCCACGTGCCCGGCGATCGCCCCGCACATCGCGGCGTAACTCAGCGCGCCGCGCTGCTCGCCGCTGACCGCCCACGCGATGCCGACGGCGATCGCCGCCTTTGCCATGTCAAGGAGGAACACGGTCATGCCCGCCTTCCAGCCGAGTTCGCGGATGACGTTTGAAGCACCGGGGTTTCCCGAGCCGAGCTTGGTGATGTCCTTGCCGAATCGTGCGGCGATCAATTCGGCGCTGGGGAACGTGCCGAGCAGATACGCAACGACCACGACGGCGAAGTCGGAGATCTCCACAGACATTTCCACGGCGGTGCCCGTGGCGAGTGTAGTTATCGGCACGACGGGTCGTCGGGAGGGAACACGCCGAGCCGCTGCTGCTGCGGCGCGACGACGGGCACGGTGGTCGAAGTGGAGCCGTCATCTGCGCCGAGCGTGCGGGGTTGCCCGTCGGCGAGCGCGCTGACGAGCAGCGCGACGATCGGCACGATCGCGAGCGACGCGGTGCCCGACACTCCGGTGGTTGACGAGTCAGGAGCACCAGCATCAGACGCCTCGGCGTTGCCCGCTGTCGTCGCCTCGCCGCGGAAGATGGCGATGATCTCGCGCATCGAGTCGGTGTCGGTCACCGGGATGAGCACCGACTCCGCACCGATGCGGCGCATCGACCACTCGATCGTGTACGAGTTGACGCCGCGCGTGTCGAGCGTGCGCATCGCTTGCGCGAGACGCAGCAGGTCGCGCGGCGTGAGACGGTCGTCGGTGATCACACGCTGCAGTGCCACGTTGAGCAGCGCGTTGGCGGTGGCCGGGTTGCTGGTGCCGCGGTCGAGCGCGCGCTGCATGGAGCGGCGCAGAAAATCTTGCTGACGGTTGATGCGACCGATGTCGCCGGTCGGGTCGGCGACCCACTTCTGTTTCGTGTCGTCGTAGTAGCGGTACCCCGAACGCGAGCGCACGTAGGCGAGTGCCTGCGAACCGCGCAGCTCGACGCACCCAGGTCCGACTTCGCGCAGGCCGACCCTCTCGTCCTTCGTGCGGTGTGCGAAGGGAATCTTCACGCCGTCGACCGAGTTGACGATTTCTTTGAACGCGCACAAGTCGACGTTCACGTAGTGGTCGACGGGCACGCTGAAGTTGTCGTCGATCGTGCGGATGAGCCGCGACGGATCCTTGGCGTCGAACGCCGTGTTGATGCGCGCCTGGCGCGTGGTGCCGGCGATGTTCACCCACAAGTCGCGCGGAAACGACAGCACCGCCACGTCGTTCACGGTCGGGTCGACACGCAGCACCATGATCGTGTCGCTGCGCTCGCCGAACGACGTGCGGTCGCCGATGCCGCCCGCCGTGCCGTCGCCCTTGTCGGGGCACGCGCCGTTGTCGGAGCCGGTGAGGAGGAAGTTCTTCGCACGCAGGTCGCTCGTGTCAAGATTCCACTCGTCGACCGGCGCACCCGCGGGCGTGGTGGCGCCGGGCGTCGCACTCGACGACGCGCCGTCGATGCTCACCACGAGGCGCTCGCCGACTTTGTCGTTGGCCCACATCACGGCGATACCGACCACGATCAGCGTCGCGGCGATCAGCATGTTGGCGACGAGCACGACGGCGTGCGAGCGCGGCCGCCTGCCGAATCGTGCGGCGCTCATGTGGCGGCGAGCGTGACGGTGACGTGGACTGCGCCGTCTGCGGCGTCGTCTTCGCCGCCTGCGACCACGGCGAACTCGGCGACGCTGCCGGCACGCTCGAGGTCGGCTTGTGCGTGGCGCACCGCCTCGGCACGCGCAGCGTCGCAGGTGACGACGACTCGCGCGACGCCGGCGCGCTGCGACACTTTGGCTGCGGTCTTCGTGCGGCGGATTTCGAAGAGCACTGCGCTCGCGGTATCGAGCAACAGTTCGGTGTTGCTCGCGCCTGGTCGTGCAGAGCCGCGTTGCTCAGCAGTCGGCCATGCGGCGCGGTGCACGCTGCCGTCGTGCCACCACGACCACACTTCGTCGGTGCAGAACGGCACGTGCGGCGCGAACAGCCGCTGCAGCACGCTGAGCGCCCGGTGCAGGGCGCGACGAGCAGACCACTCGTCCGGCGCGCAGTCGGTGAACGTGGCCGGGTCACCGTCGGCGCCGACTTTTCCGTAGGCGCGGGTCTTCACCAACTCCACATAGTCGTCGCAGAACCACCAGAAGAACTGCTCGGTGCGCTCGAGCGCGCGCGCATAGTCGAGTTCGTCGAACGCCGCGGTGGCGTCGGCGACGACACTGGCGAGCCGGGCAAGCATCGCGCGGTCGATGGGCTC
>Ga0233425_10011635_pt1 | contig 10204 bp, 8 predicted proteins | sample Watercolumn_Towu_2_FD_181712 | JGI IMG/M metagenome (GOLD analysis project Ga0233425, IMG submission 181712) | Freshwater microbial communities from Lake Towuti, South Sulawesi, Indonesia - Watercolumn_Towuti2014_140_MG | ecosystem: Environmental > Aquatic > Freshwater > Lake | place: Indonesia... | reverse complement strand
GATCAACGTGGAATTGCCGCCGTTGCGCGAGCGGATTTCCGACATCCCGCTGCTGGCCGGGCACTTCCTCGAACGTGTGTGTAGCGACTGCGGCAAGAAGGTTCACGGCTTCAGTGACGATGCGCTCGTGGCCCTGCAACGCTACCGCTGGCCGGGCAACGTCCGCGAGCTGCAAAACGTCATCGAACGCGCGGTGCTGCTGGGCAAGGGCCAAACCGTGGGCGTCGATGACCTGCCCGCCAACCTCATGGCCGGCGCGCCGGTCAGCGTCGAGGCCATCGGCAACCGCGGCCTCAAAGACGCGCTCTCCGCCCCCGAGCGGCAGATCATCCTCGACGTGCTCGAAGCCCACCAGTGGAACCGGCAGCTCACGGCCGAGGCCCTGGGCATCAACCGCACCACGCTCTACAAGAAGATGAAACGCCTGGGGATCGACGAGCCGCAGGCGGCGGTGGGGCGATAAGCCGGACTCGCAACAGGGACGCAGCTAGTTTCCGGACGCAGCTAGTTTCCGGGGCCGACGAGCTGCGTTCCCGCTTTGAGTTCCGTCGCCTCGACTGCGCTGGGCGCCTGACCCAAGGAGCAGTATGTGCGGCCGGAATCTCGCTGGTGCTGTCGCGTTTCTTCAACAATGCGGTCCAGGTCGTAGTTGCACTTGGCCGCCAACCGGTCGCGGATCGCCCGCATTTCGTCCGTTGGGTCAGGAACCATCTTCACTCTCCAAGAGTTCTTGCGGCGTACAAATGACCGGAGGTCGGGATGCAGCCGTCCGGCGATGTTCCCAATCACCGTCGTCTCGACGTACACGATATCCATCGCGATATTCTCCTACGCCCAACGGCCAGCTTCATCCTGGCTGTGAATCACAGGCTGGAAGCCCGTGCTACTTGATGTCTGCTACTTCCCCAGCATCCCCAGGCCGCGGAGCCAGTCTTCGCAGTTCTTGGGCCAGGTCGAGGTGCCGGGCACTTTCGCGGCGAGGCCGACGCCGTGCCCGCCGGTGCGGTAGACGTGCAGTTCGGCCGGCACCTTCGCGCGCCGCAGTGCAAGGTAGAACTGCACGCTGTTCTCGGCCGGCACGCCGGTGTCCTGGTCGGTGTGCCAGAGGAACGCGGGCGGCGTCTCGGGCGTTACCTGCTTCTCGTTCGACAGGCTCTTGATGAGTTCCGGGTCGGCGTCTTTGCCGATCAGGTTGTGCTGCGACCCTTGGTGCGTGTACGGCTCGCCGAAGGCGATCACCGCGTAGCAGAGGATCATGAAGTCGGGCCGGCAGCTTGCGCGTTCGATGGGGTCTTTCGCGTCGGGCTTCCCTTTGTCGAAGTGCGTGCCGGCCGTCGAGGCCAAGTGCCCGCCGGCCGAGAAGCCCATGATGCCGATCTTGGCCGGATCGATCTTCCACTCGGCCGCGCGGGCACGGACGGTGCGGATCGCGCGCTGGGCGTCTTCGAGCGGCGCCGGATGGCCGTAGCCCTTGCCGCGGTGGCGGTATTCGAGGATGAAGGCCGTCACGCCCATCGCGTTGAACCACTGCCCGATCTGCTTTCCTTCGTGATCCAGCGCAAGGCCGCCGTAACCGCCGCCCGGGCAGACCACCACGGCCGCGCCGCCGGCCTTGGCCGCGTCGGGGAGCCAAATCGTCAACGTCGGCTTGTCGGCCGGCTTGTCCCCCTTCGCGCCCGGCGCGCCGTCGGGCCAGAGCAATTCGGTCTTCGGCTCGGCGGCCAACACGCTCCCGCCGGCGAGCAACACGCAAACCAGAAGGACGGTCGGGCAAATGATCGCAAAGCGGCAAGGACGAGCAGACCTCATGGGCGTTCTCCTGGTGCGGGGTTTCACTCCGATGAAATCCTCCCAAGTCTGGACCAATCCTACCACGGTCTCGACCTGAAGTCGCGGTCCAGTTTCTTGGGTCCACTATACGCGCAAGCGTTGGGTACGGCACCCGGCACCAATCGTCAGCAAACCCGGCTGGGATTGCTGGGCACGGAATCGACCGCCAACGGTGCGTGCGGAGCGCGAAGCGTCTTCTGCCCGTCGCCCGGCGGTACTCCACGTTCGGTGCGGACGGTCTTCTTCGCTTTGCGCCGCTGCCGGAGCACGCGCAAGACCGCCTGGGCCATCTTCCGCACCGCGCGGGTGGGCATCTCGGGGTAGATGGGCAGAAACACGATGCGCGCGAGCGTGTCAGCGGCCGTCGGGGCCAGCATGTCGCCACGTCCCTCCGGCGTGGGCACCACGCACATGCTTTGGCCTTGCGTGGCGTCGAAGCCTGCCTGACGCAGCGCCATCAGCATCTCGTTCGGGTTCTCGGCCACCACGGGGAACACCCAGTAGGTATGCTCTTCGGCCGATACGCCGGGGCACGGCAGATGCCCGCGGAGCCGTTGGGCCAGCAGTTGACCGCTGGTGGTGCGTTTGGCCAGCCGGCGGAGTTTGTACTTTCGCAGCCGCCGGCTCAATAGCGAGAGCAGGGCCGGCGACGGCCGCTGGCGGATCTTCTGCCAGAAGCCCGGGCCCGGGAAGCCACGGACCGCGCCGTTGAGCATGTGGTCGTAGTCGTGCTTCATCGCCCGGCAACTGAGTACTACGACCGTGAACAGCGGCCGCGACGAAAGGGCCTTGAGCGCGGCGTACTTCAGCAACCGACGCATACAGAACCAGCGGCTTTGCAGGGGATAGGCCGCGTGCATCGCGCGCATGCGCTCGAGCAGGCGGTCGTCGCGGACGCGAATGACCGCGCCGCCCAGCGCCGTGGCCGTCTTGATCGGCCCGAAACTGAACATGCTCGCGTCGGCTTGGGCGTGTCCGCGGAACTCGTTGCCCGTGTAGGCTTGGGCGCAGTCTTCGATGACCTGCAGACCGTGCTCGCGAGCGAGCGCGAGGATCGGTTCCATCGGCACGCGTCCGCCGAACAAGTGCGCCACGACGATGGCCTTCGTGGCCGGCGTGATCGCCCGCTGCAGCACATCGAGTTGCGGGCCCATCGTGCCCAGATCCAGGTCGAGCGGCACGGGCACCAGGTCGTGGTCCTTGATGATCCGCACCATGTCGGGAATCGTCAGCGCGGTGATCAACACCTCGCTCTTCGGCGGCAGATCGAGTGCGGCCAACAGCAGATCGAACCCGCTCCGCACCGAAAGACACGCCAGCGCCCCGCCGGCATCGGTCCAGTGCGACTCGACCTTGCGTTGCACGGCCGCCTCGTTGTACGGCCGGCAGCAACCCAGCACGCCGATGGCGATGTCGGGCCAACCGATGTCAATCCGTTTGCGCACCCACATGATTCCACCTGATGGGGACACTTAGAGTATATCCGCCGCGACCGCGTGTCAAAAGAGGCGTGCAAGATCGCCTCCTTGGTTTGATCGGCTTCCGTGGCGGCCACGGTGGCACGGATTGACCGGAAGCGGCGGGCGGTCGATTATTGTCTGCCACAGTAGACGCCAACACCGCGCGCCCTGGTAATTTAGGCAATGTGCGTCACCACTCAACCCGTAGGTCGGTCTTTCCAGGCCGACACCGTATGCAGGTCGGCCCGTTGGGGTGGTGGTTGTACGGCCACCCCTGCAATGCCGCGACGCAAGAGGGCGGCAGTGCAACTGCCACCCCAACGGGCCGCGGACGGTCTGGAAAGGCCGTCCTACGATTGCGAACCTAGAGCCGGGACGCAAAGTCAGGTAGACTGCCTCTCCGTGTCCTCCGTGCCTCCGTGGTGTTTCCTCCTGTCTTGAGACCGTCAAATGCCTGCCCAAGAGAAACGGACCCTCTCCTTTGCCACGCGGACCGTCCATCATCCGGCGGCCGACGCGCCGTCGTCGCCGGTGGCCACACCGCTCTATCAATCGTCGACCTTCCGCGTGGCCGACGCCGCCACGGTCGCCCGCTACGCCGCGGAGATCCAGCCGCCGGCCTACTACACGCGTTGGGGCAACCCCACGACCGAGGTCTGGGAGCGGCTGATAGCCGACCTGGAAGAAGGCCAACGCTGCCTGGCCTTCGCCTCGGGTATGGCTGCCATCAGCACCACGCTCCTGGCGCTGCTTTCGCCGGGCGATCACGTCGTGGCCGGCAATTCGCTTTACACTGGCACGACGAAGTTCCTGGCCGCCGATCTGCCGGCAATCGGCGTGCATGTGGATTTCGTCGACGCGGCCGATCCGGCCAATTACGCGCGCGCGGCCACCGACGCGACGCGGCTGTTCTACATGGAATCGCCGGCCAATCCGACGATGACGTTGTGCGATCTGGCCGCCGTGTGTAAGATCGCGCGCGGCTGCGGCATTCGCACGATTGTCGACAACACGTTCGCCTCGCCGTACAACCAGCAGCCGCTCACGTTGGGGGCCGATGTGGTACTGCACAGCGCGACGAAGTACCTCGGCGGGCACACCGACGTGGTCGCCGGCTGTGCGGTGACCGACGCCGACGCGGCCGCGCGCATCTGGCAGAAGCGGAATCTGCTGGGCGGCACGCTCGATCCGTTCGCCGCTTGGCTGCTATTGCGGGGCATGAAGACGCTCGCCCTGCGCATGGAAGCCCACAACCGCAACGCACTGGCGGTCGCGCGCGCGCTCGAAGCCCATCCGGCCGTGGCGCGCGTGTGGTATCCCGGGCTGCCCAGCCATCCGCAGCACGAACTGGCGCGGCGGCAGATGTCGGGCTTCGGCGGTATGCTGAGCTTCGAGTTGGCCGGCGGCCGCGCGGCCGGCGTGCGCCTGGTCGAGGCCACGCGGATCGCGCTGTTGGCCGTGAGCCTCGGGGGCGTGGAAACGCTGATCGAGCATCCGGCCTCGATGTCGCACGCGCCGTTGAACGACGATCAACTCCGCCGCGCCGGCATTCCGCCGGGCCTGGTGCGGCTGTCCGTCGGCATCGAGAATTCCGACGACCTGATCGCCGATCTAACGCAGGCGTTGGCCGAGATCGAGTAGCTCAAGGGGGGTGTGATGGTCTACTATATTGAGTGATTCAAGATTTGCGAGGGTTCAGCGAATACGCAAATGAGGTCACCCTGGCAGGATGGCCTTCGAGGCACATCTTAGCAAACCGGGCGCAGTGTGTTACAATAGGGTAATTCCAACGCCTCGATGATATGCCTGCGGAAGAGAGGGGGAAATGGTGCGAGATCATCGCGGTTCCTTGGCGGTCGTTGTGGCGGCGGCCCTGTTGATGGCGGGGGTGGCCGCGGCGGTCGTCATCTGGCACAACCGGCTTCCCGATCCGGCCACCGCCGACCGGGACGGCTTGTTCCGCTGGCTGGTCACATGCGACCTGAGCCAGGAACCGCCGGAAACGCAACTCACGCTGGCCCGCCGGCTGGAAGAGGAATTTCGGGACGGGCTCGACTGCCGGTCAACCGCCGCATCGTTGACCGACGAGCAGCGGACGCGGCTGTGGTCGAACGTGCTGGTGCTGCTGAAGCCGTGGTTCTTCGATAAGGTCGAGCAGTACTCGGCGTTGGCCGCGGCCGAACGCCAGGCCTACATCGATCGGTTCCTCGCGTCGGTCGCGTCGTGGCAGGGTGTCGAGGCCTTCTGCCCGCCGCAAGAAAGAACCTCGACCGAGTCGGGCAAGAGCGGGAGCTTGATCGCCATCCTGCTGGATAGCGTGAAGCAATGGGAAGCGGCCGCCGCCTCCCCGCAGAAGGAACAGCTTTCCGAATTCCTGGCGGCGGTCAAGAGCCGGTATGTGCAGCGCCTCTTCTTCGCGCCCCAAGCGTAGAGCGCGTTGCCTCAGCGGGGTTTTCTTCGACGCGGCGGCGGGGATTCCATGTCCTCGCGGTCTTCCTGGTGCCACAGCGGCAGCCCGCAGGCAAGGCGATGCGCCATTATCCGCAGCTTCTCGGTGGTGCCCGGCATGGCGTCGGCCGCATCGTATTGACTGAACTCGACCTCCGGCGGCTCGTAGTCCCAAAACCCTAACTTGATCGCCTCCAGCACGGACTTGGGCACAGCTACGCTCCTTCCAGCTCAAGACCAAACATCCTCGATTGCATCCCCTGCAAGTCATTGAGTATTCGGTTTTCTTCTGAATTGTCAAGCAATTGTTTGAAAGCGGTGGCCTGTGGCGCGGCAGGATGGGTCGCCGGGGCAGTGTGGGCAATCGCACCCCCTCTGTATCGCAGCCCTTGATTTTCCCCGCCGCATGGATTCTCTTTATGAGACTACACTTCGCGAGGCACCGGAATAGGTATGGAACACCCCGCAACGCATCCGCAAGGCAGCAGTAGGACGGTGCTCTTGGCAATCGCCGTCATCGTCGTGGGCTACGGATTCCTCGCCGCGACGGGCATCCCGCAACAGGCCACCGGCCTGCTCGTCGAGGCCGAACACGCCGAGCAGATCCGCCCACAACAGCACGCGCCTTACTGGATGGTGCTCCCCTTCGCGGGTCTACTGGGCGCGATCGCCGTGTTGCCGTTGATCCCGGCCACGAGCCACTGGTGGGAGCACAATCGGAACAAGTTCTTCCTCGCCGCCGCGCTGGCAGCCGTCACGCTGGCCTATTATCTGCTGTTGGCCGACTTCCCCGTGTTGGGACACTGGCTCGGGCCGCATCTCAGTCCGCCCGCGGAAGCGGGAGTCAATCACACGATGGCCTGGGACATATTGGCCAACGCGATCTTCATGGAATACGTGCCGTTCATGACCCTGCTGTTTAGCCTGTACACGATCAGCGGCGGCATTCGTATCCAGGGCGACATGCCGGCGCATCCGCTGACCAACTCGGCATTTCTCGCCGTCGGCGCCGTGTTGGCCAGCATCATCGGCACCACCGGCGCGGCGATGGTGCTGATTCGCCCCCTACTGGAAACCAACCGCGAGCGGACGCACGTCAAGCACACGGTCATCTTCTTCATCTTCATCGTCTGCAACTGCGGCGGCTGCCTGTTGCCCACGGGTGATCCGCCGCTGTTTCTCGGCTACCTGACGGGCGTGGACTTCCTCTGGACGCTGAAACTCTGGCCGGCGTGGCTGTTCGTCAACGGTATGCTCATCGCGATCTACTTCGCGTGGGACCGCCTCTGGTATTACCCCCGCGAAGCGGCCCGCGACATTGCCCGCGACGAAACGCGGACCCACCGCCTGCGGTTCTTCGGCGCGTGGCCCAACGCCGTTCTGCTTGCGGCGGTGATTGTGTCGGTCGCACTGCTCGGACCGCGACAGACGTTTCCGGGCACCGACTGGCATCCCTGGTTCTATCTCCGCGAGGTCGTGCAGTTGATTCTGATCGCTTTGTCGCTGCTCTTGGGAAGCCGCGCGGTGCGGCATGCCAACCACTTCAACTACGCCGCCGTCGTCGAGGTGGCCGCGCTGTTCTTCGGCATTTTCATCTGCATGCAACCGCCGCTGCAAATCCTGGGCATCGAGGGACGCAATCTGGGGCTGACCGCACCGGCCCATTTCTTCTGGGCCACCGGCAGCCTCTCGTCCGTGCTCGACAACGCCCCGACCTACGTGGTGTTCTTCGAGACGGCCAAGTCGGTTACCGCGCAGGCGGAACTGTCGCCCACCGTGGCCGGCGTGGCCGAAACGCTGTTGATGGCCGTGAGCCTGGGCGCGGTCTTCATGGGCTCGATGACCTATATCGGCAACGGTCCCAACTTCATGGTCAAGGCCATCGCCGAAAAGTCGGGTGTGCGTATGCCCAGCTTCTTCGGCTACTGCGTCTACAGTATATTGATCCTGCTCCCACTGTTCGCCGTCACTACGTTCCTGTTTCTGAGATAACCACTACTGAAGCCCGAAGCGCAAGCGAGGGAAGTGAAGGCTGAAACGCAAGCGAAGGAGAACGCCGCGCGTTCCCTCGCGGGCGCGTCGGGCTTCAATTCGGGCACGAAGGATCCGAGATAACCCGCGCATGCAATACGAGACCATCACTACCGACCGCCGCTTGCGCGACTTCTGCCGCGAGTTGGCCGACTGCCCGTCGATCGCCTTCGACACCGAGTTCGTGTCCGAGCACACCTATCGGCCGGTGCTCTGCCTGGTGCAGGTGGCCGCCGCCGGGCAACTGGCGATTCTCGATCCGCTGGCCGTCAAGGACATGATGCCGTTCTGGGAGACGATCGCCGCGCCGGGACACGAGACGATCGTCCACGCGGGGCGCAGCGAGGTTGAGTTCTGCCTGCAGGCCGTCGATCGCGCGCCGGCCGGGCTCTTCGACGTGCAACTGGCCGCCGGGTTGACCGGCATCGAATACCCGGCCGGCTACAGCACGCTGGTCTCGCGCGTGCTCGACGTGCCGGCCAAGAAGCACGAAACGCGGACCGACTGGCGGCGCCGCCCGCTGTCGCAGCGGCAACTCGACTACTCGATCGAGGACGTGCTGCACTTGCAGCCGCTGCGCGACGCCCTGCACGCGCGGCTGAGCAAGCTCGGCCGGATCGAGTGGCTGGCCGAGGAGATCGGAACCTGGCTGGCACAAGTGCAGCACGCGGTGAGCGAGGACCGCTGGCGGCGCGTGTCGGGCAATTCGGGGCTCGACGGCCGCTCGCTGGCCATCGTCCGCGAACTCTATCACTGGCGCGAGACCGAGGCCCAACGCCGCAACCAGCCGGCGCGCCGCGTGCTCCGCGACGACCTGATCATCGAACTGGCCAAGCGGCAATCGGCCGACGCAAAGCGGATCGGCGCGGTCCGCGGTCTGGAACGCGGCGACCTGGCCAAGCGCGTCGGGCAGCTTGCCGAGTGCATCGGGCGGGCGCTCAACATGCCCGAGCAGCAGTTGCCGCGGCGCGGCCCGCGCGAGTCGATGCCGCAGCTTCCCGTGCTCGGCCAGTTCCTCTTCGCCGCGCTCGGGAGCCTCTGCCGGCAGGCCGACCTGGCCCCGAACCTGGTCGGCGGGCCCGGCGACATCCGCGAACTGATCGCCTACCGCACCAGCGCGTCGCGCAGCGACCGCCCACCCCCGCAACTTGCCCGCGGCTGGCGTCAGCAGTTCGTCGGCCGCCTCTTCGACGATCTCCTCGCCGGCGCGATCGCCGTCCGCGTCGGCGACCCCGAGTCGGATCATCCGCTCGTTTTGGAGCCCGTGGCCGGCGGGAAGGTCGCGTTGGAGGGAGTCGGGAGTCAGGAGCCAGGAGTCAGGAGGCGGGAGACGGCAAGGGGAGGACGGACGAGAGGCGGAAGACAGAAGACAGGAGACAGAAGACAGAAGTCGGACGACAAACCCGTTTAACCCCGGCAGTCTCTCCACAACGGAGCCACTTGTTTCGGATCGTCAGATAGTCGTGAGACTGCATATGTCACCCCAATCGTCCCTTGTGCTGGCTCCGCCGAAGTTCATTCGTTGCACGAGACTCGATTGTCGCAATTCCTGCAATATTCGCAAGCCGGTAGATTTGGTTTGGAGTAAACACGGGCCGCAGTTCTTTTCGCCCCGCGGGCTGTCGCGATGTGGATGGAAGCGACGTTGCCTGCGGGCGCCGCAGCGGCGCGGTGCGCGGCTCCGTACTCCTCACGCTCCGCGTGAGGGCGGGTATCACGCGGAGCGTGATGAGTACGTCGCTGGTCCAAAGACGGTGGCCCAATTCCTGCTGTGGCAATCGGCCGCGAAATCGGCTATACTGTACAGTTCTATAGTAGCGGCGGAAACGGAATAAAAGGCTGTGCGGGCCGGGTGTTAGCCATCAATCTGATTCACCCACGAGCAAGCTCGTGGGGGTCTTTGCACCTGGAATCGGAAGAGCCGCGAAGCCGCATACCACCATCGGCAGCGAATGTGCAAAATGCGAGATCTGTTAGAGAACGCGCGTTAGCCGTCTGCCCGGCAGCACGCGACGTAATGGGTTTGGCGGCGGGGAGTTGCGTTTGCGGCGGAGACTTCCGCGTGCCGCGCGCACATGCGCGCCACAAGTCGTCGTCGGCTCCCGTTCAGCGGGGTATTGTCCGTTGGAAGTTCCGCCGGGCAGGCGGAAGCTACTGTGAAAAAAGCGGGAGTTGTTGACCAACTCGCGGGCCGTAGATCCTGCCTGCCGGGCAGGATTTCCTTCTTGGCTGGCGACTTGAACGGTTGTCGGAGGAAGAAAGAGATGTGGCGGGTACACCTTCTGCATCCCGACGCGTGCAAGCTACTTCTCCACGCAAAGCACCTCGACGAAATACGCCCCGCGCACTCCGGCGGCGGGTACCGGGCCGTCGTCGATGAGCCAGGTCTGGAGTTGCGTCTTGCCGGGTTTCAGGTCCATGTCGAAGGTGACGGC
>Ga0233425_10011634_pt1 | contig 10205 bp, 7 predicted proteins | sample Watercolumn_Towu_2_FD_181712 | JGI IMG/M metagenome (GOLD analysis project Ga0233425, IMG submission 181712) | Freshwater microbial communities from Lake Towuti, South Sulawesi, Indonesia - Watercolumn_Towuti2014_140_MG | ecosystem: Environmental > Aquatic > Freshwater > Lake | place: Indonesia... | reverse complement strand
TCAACCACATCCCTGTCTGCAATGTCACCCCTGACAAACATATAGTTGGGCTCTTTCTCCACATCTCTTAAGTTTTCAAGGTTCCCGGCATAGGTCAGCTTATCGAGGTTTATAATTTTATATGAAGGGTGGACCGACATCATGTAATGTATGAAGTTACTGCCGATAAAGCCTGCTCCGCCTGTTACAAGGATTGTTTTAAAGTTACGAAGATTGCCGCTCATTTACCCGTCCTTTCTTGACCAGTCATAAGGTACTTCACCGCTGTGAGGGCTTACCCTGAACTCATCGGGATTTTCATAATCATACTTCTCCGTAGGAATATTTACGCACATTGCCTCATCACTGCTTATGCACTTGAACCCGTGAAGAACACCTTTGGGAATATGAAGGAGGCAGGGATTGTGCTCCCCAAGAAAAAACTCATTTACCTGTCCCTTTGTTTTTGAGCCTTCTCTTGCGTCATATAGAACAATCTTCATCATCCCCCTGACTATAACCATGTTATCATCCTGGATTTTGTGGTAATGCCAGCCTTTAACCACCCCAGGATACGCAGTTGTCATATATACCTGGCCGAATTTATTGAATATATCATCATCACATCTTAACATTTCCATTAACCTTCCACGCTCGTCCGGTATGACTTTAAGCTTTTTTATTGTTACACCTTCGATCAAATCTGGCCTCCCCGTAAATTTAAAATTTAATTATTTCCATACGGCCGCTATACCCCTATACCCTTATAATTAAAGCCAAGGCTAATAATTCCGCTTTTATTAAGTATGTTCCGGCCGTCAATTATATTGGCATTTTGCATAAGCTGTTTTATCTTTTTATAGTCAAGATTTTTGAATTCATCCCAGTCAGTTACTATTACTGCAAGGTGGGCATTTTTTATGGCATCATACGCACTGCCGGATAAAATGACTTTGCTGTCCATTTCGTACGGCACTTTTTTTACAACAGGATCATATGCCCTTACTTCCGCCCCGAGCTCGAGGAATTTATTTATGACAGTTATAGATGGCGCCTCCCTGGTATCATCAGTGTTGGGTTTAAATGCAATGCCCAGGACAGCAATTATTTTGTCCTCGATTATTCCCAGAGTGTCCAGCGCTTTCTGGATTATCCGGAACCTCTGGTAATTATTGACCTGAATGACAGAATTTAATATATTGGCAGGTGCGCCATATTCCTCAGCAGTAAAAGCGAGTGCCCTGACATCCTTTGGAAAGCATGAGCCGCCCCACCCGACTCCTGCCTTCATAAACCTGTTCCCTATCCTGCTGTCAAGTCCCATGCCATATGTCACATCCAGTATATTTGCTCCCACCCGTTCACAAATGTTGGCAATTTCATTTATGAAAGAAATCTTTGCGGCAAGAAATGCATTGGAGGCATACTTTATAAGCTCTGAACTTGTTGAGTCAGTAATTATTACCGGAACCTGCTTTTTTGAATTGCTGTTACCCTTTGCAAACTCAAAATCCTGTTCCATTATGGGGGCATATAATTTTTTCATCAAATCTATTGCCCTGCTGCTTTCGGAACCAATAACAATTCTTTCGGGGAAAAAAGCATCATTTATTGCTTCGCCTTCCTTTAAAAACTCAGGATTTGAAACTATATCAAAACTTGCAGAATTATTTTTATCGGTAACATTTTCACTTATTATTTTCTTTACCCTTTTTGTCGTCCCGATGGGAACTGTGCTTTTATTTACAATTACTTTATACCCGTTAAGTGACTTTCCTACGATTTTAGCAACTTCGTCAAGGGCACCTAAATCAGGTTTACCTGATGGAAGCGGCGGGGTTCCGACACATATAAAGACTATTTCCGTGTTTTTTACTGCATTTTCTATATCAGATGTAAAAAAAAGGTTTTCACTTTCAATATTTTTAACCAGAAGCCCGTCCAGGCCCGGTTCATATATCGGGCTTTTACCTTCGAGAAGGTACCTGACTTTTTCTTCAACCTTATCAACACAGGTAACTTTGTGGCCGATTTCTGCAAGGCAGATCCCTGTTACCAGTCCAACATATCCCGTTCCGATTACGCATACTTTCATTACATGCTCCCTATAATTTTTGTTTCTTGCTGTCTGCCGGCTTTTCTCAGCATATTATAAATAAATTATTCAAAATACGGAAATATTTTCAAATCACCGATAAAAACAGATACGGGACCTTCAGCCTCTTCAGTTGAGAATTAATTTTCCCTTACCTGTAATATTTTAAAAAATAAAAGCGCCAGAATATTGCAAGGGTTTCAAAAAACATTATAAAGGCATCAGAGAAACCTATTCTTCCAAATACTCTTGCGGTCTTTAAGATCACAGGAGCTTCACATACCCTGTAACCCTTTTTAATTAAAAAAAGCAGAAGTTCAAGATCAAAGGTATATCTCCTGTTCCTGACATTTTTAATGCTGTTTTTTAATGCTTCGGACCTGAAAAGTTTGATGCCGGTCTGGGTATCCTTAATCGGCAGCCTGAATAAAAACCTCACCAGGCTATAGTAGGAAAAGCTGAAAAGTTTGCGTGTCCGGGGGTAGTCACAGACTGATTTTTTATGCAGTTTCGAACCAATAACCGCATCCGCACCGGTTTTCTGCATATACTCATAAAGCCTGGAAATATGCGAAGGGTGCAGGTCCAGATCCGCATCAAGAAACATTACATATTTCCCTTTGCAGAATTGGGTTCCATATTTTAAAGCATACCCTTTTCCTCTGTTCGGACTGTAGGATTTAATTATTATTTTATCAGACAATGCCGAACCTGACTGTTTCACTTCAGGTTTGCAGCGGGAGTGCTTCTTCTGCCCGTCTGTTTTAACTCCGGTTAACAGGACATTTTCTTCCTGCCTGGTCGAAAAGAAAAGGTTCCCGGCGCTTTCAAGCCCTGCAAGGTATGCGTTAAGACTTTCTGCTGTGGCATCCGTGCTGCCGTCATCAATCACTATTATCTCAAAATCCGCATTGAAATCCTGAAGAACTTTTACAGTTTCGATGACAGTGCCTGCAATATTTTTCTCTTCATTATATGCCGGAATTATTATTGAAAAATCCATAAAATAAATATTTTAAAAGTTTTGCGAAAACCACTCGAATGTTTTTACCAGACCTGTATTCACATCAGTCTTTGGCTCCCAGCCGAGGATCCGTTTTGCAAGGCTGTAATCAAGAACGCTCCTGTATTGTTCCCCCGATTTTGCAGGTCCATGGATCTCCCTGATACTGTCATTTCCGGATGCCTCCCTCAGCCTGAGAAAAATCTTATTCACATCAGTCTCTATACCTGTACCTATATTTAAACACCCGGTGAAATCACTTTTTATTGCCAGGATATTTGCATTTACCGCATCTCCAACATAAACATAGTCTCTTGTCTGGCTGCCGTCCCCATTAATTACAGGTTCCTCCCCCCTTAAAATTTTACTGGAAAATATTGCAACAACTCCTGCCTCCCCAAGCGGGTCCTGGCGGGGGCCATATATATTGGCATACCGGAGAGCAGTATATTCAAGCCCGTACTGGCTGTGATAATAACCCAGGTATTTCTCGGAAGCAAGCTTTGCAACTCCATAAGGGGATACCGGATCGGTGCTATGGTCTTCATCTGCCGGAAATTCTTTCTGCTCCCCGTAGACCGTCCCTCCGCTTGAGGCAAAAATTACCCTTTTGACGCCTGCCCTGGCACAGCAGTTAAAAACATTAAGTCCACCTACAACATTCACCTCAGAGTCAAAAACAGGGTTCTCAACCGAAATCCTCACGCTTAGCTGAGCCGCATTATGTATAACTATTTCAGGCTTTTCTTTTTTGAAAATATCTGAAAGATTTGAATCCCTTATATCAAATTTAAAAAATGATGCATTTTTATTTATATTATTTTCTTTTCCGTTTGAAAGATCGTCCACAATAACGACATCAAAGCCAAGCTCAACAAGACTGTCTGCAATATTTGAGCCGATAAACCCCGCCCCGCCTGTAATTAAAACTTTCACTGCAGAATTATCCTTTCATTTTTCGTTATTAAATAATTATGCTGCCCGGGAAAATTTATTTTTTATTAAAACAATTTTTTTAGTATTGTATACAAATATGGTACTTAAAGTAAGATATTTTTTTAATCCTTATTTTCTACCTCATCAATAAATTTCTCATTTTTTATCGCAGGAATCGAAAGATCGACATTGCCGTACATTTTTATTCTTTTTCCTTCTATTAAAAAAATTACACCGTCAATGCCCGGTATCTGGGTCACAGTATTTACAATGGTATATATTACATATTCGTCAAGTATGCCGCTTTCCAGGCTGTTTTCAAGGAAGCGCCCGGAAAAATCAAGCTTGGCAAAATTTTCATAAATTTCAACATCAAGAAGTTCCGTTCCCGGGGGCACAACCGCAAAGTTAAACGACTTTGCAGGTCCTTTGAGAAGCTCGCCAACAGCATTTTTTACAGCTGCTGCCGGATCCCCCGCTATAATGAGCCGCTTTTCAAATGAAAATTTCTCTTCGCTTCCAAGAGCGGCAAAATACACTTTAAGCTCGATGCTGGACGGAAAGTTCTCATCCTGCTTTTTTGCGCCAATTTTAAAAAAGTTAAGTATTCTTTCCCACAAACCTGCCGGTTTTTCTGTTTCTCCGGCAACATCTTCGTTTTCAACAGCGCTTCCGCCCGATTCCTGAGTTTCGTTCACTTCTCCGGTACCGCCGGAGCCGTTTCCAGCGCTGCTGCTATCAGTTATGCCCCCGGGCGGATTTTCCGTACTTAGATAGAAGGATTTAATGCTTTGAATAATTCCCGGGATAAATGAAGGGTTCTGTATGCCATAAAATGCAAAGGATATTATTATGATGAAAAGCACAAGAACCAGAATTACCCTGACAAATCTGCCTTTCCTTGATTTTTTCTTCTTTTTAAAAAGCAGTTCCTGCTGGTTTTTTGGGTTTTGTCTCATGAATTAACACCTGATATCAATTCAGTTCAAGAAACTTGACATTTTCTCATTTTGCGGTAAATTAATTATTGAAATACACCATAAATATCAAAATGGCTCTGACAATGAACCGGCATGAAAACAACTCAATTTCAGGATAATCCCATTAAGGTTTTCAGGTTGTCATATGCTTCCTGTGCCTCTGCATATTTCGGATAAATTTTCAAAGCTTCTTCCAGCTCTGCAAGCGCCTGCTCATAATTTGTCTCATATTGAAGCTGCATTGCATTGCCGTAATGTGTTCTTGCAGTTTCAACTATATCCCTCGACTCCGTATATTTGCCATAAAATGTATCGATCAGCGCCTGTCCGGTTTCTTCGCTTAACAGTGAGTCCTTGATGGCAATCTCGGCTTTGCGGTATATGGTCTTTGCCATTGCATACTCCCCTGAACCATAATACCCGTCAGCTTCTTTAATAAGTGAAAGAATTTCTTCAGGTATCTCTTCGGTCGTTTCAGTTTCTGCAGCAGTTTCGGGGCTCTCCTGTGACGAAACAGATTCTTCCGCCGGTTCCTGTGAGGTTTCGCTTTGAACCTCCCGGGTAACGGCTGCTGATGACTGGCCGTATTTACAGCCCGTAAATAACAATAACAGGATGTGTAAAACCAGCACAATTATGACAATTGCAGGAATAAATTTTAAAAGAGCCAGATATTTTCTTTTTTTTGGCTTCATTCGATATGCCCTTTCACTAATTATTTGATATAAAAAGGATTACAAAATTCAAATATAGAAATTATATTTTATAGCCCGGCTTTTTTCTATATGAATTTATTCAGGGTTAGCATCGAAATAAATAGCAAACCTTTACAGGTAATTAGAACTATTGCCAGGAAAAAAGATTTAAGAATTTATTTAAGCTGATTTAAGAGGTGGCGGCTGATTTAAAACCACTTTTATAACCGTTGCTTCCGGCTGGCAGTAAAACCTGAAAGGTGAGTATCTGCCTTCTCCCAACCCTCTTGATGTGTAAAGAACAAATTCGTTAAAATAAAAAAGTCCGCTTGCATATTTTCTATTTATATTTGCACCGGTTATTATTGCCCCAATTCCTGGTATCCTGACCTGTCCGCCATGAGTGTGGCCGCACAGCACAATATCGGCACCATTGCTGCAGATCTCTGACAACAACTTCCTGTCAGGTGTGTGGGTTATGCACAGTACAAGTTTTCCGGGATTATTTAAGACGTGAATTTTCTGCTTCTTTTCTTCAAAGCAACGGGATATGGTTTGTTTCTTGAATGTCATCTCTGCACCTTTTCCTGAAAAAGCAAGTGCCGAATCGTCTTTTTCAATTATTGCATCATCCACCCCGACAACTTCAACATATCCTTTTTCTGACCATCCCGGATTTGAAGAAGAATCCCGGTTTAAAACGTCAAAGCCTGTTGTTTCTTTTTTATTCTGCAGGACCTTTATGCCAATTGATGCCAGCTCACTGACAAGCAGCCTGACATCATTTGCCTTTCTGTAAGCTCTTTTTCTTTTGAACATATTCCTTATAAATTCAATCACTGCTTTATTGTAATAGTCATGCACCCCGAAAACTGCATATTTTCCATACCTGGCATGAAATCCTTCCAGCATTTCTTTAAGATACGGGATATTTTCATTCTTTTCAACCAGGTCCCCGGTTATTACAAGAAGGTCCGGTTTTAAATTTTTTAAACTCCAGATGAATTCAAAAAGCTTTTTACCTTTTCTGTCTTTTCTCAGGTGAAAATCCGAGAGGTGAAGCACAGAAAGCACTGTGCCGGGGATCATGCCGTCATTATTGCAATTTATTTCAATCTCTGAAAGCCTGAAATTAAAAGGTTCATGCCTGAAGGCATACCAGTATATGAGATATAACAGCCCTGCAGCTGACACTGCAATTACAGAAATTATTAATACATTGTTACCAGGCATATAAATATCTTTTAAGTCTCCTCTTAACCCTGTTTTAAGCTATCGGACCCCAGTCCGTTGATGGATAAACTCTATTATGTCCACCTCAAGAGCTGAAACCTCCAGCTTCAGCTGCGGGTAATTCACTTTAACCAGCAGGTTATATAAAATCTTAAAAGAAGTCAAACTCCGGATTAATACAGCCGGTATTTAAAATTTTATAATAGAAATTTAATACCGGGTCCGGACCGGTACGTGAAAAAACCAAAATTCATCTTGTCAAGAAAAAATTCAGCTTTAAAATAGTCATAAAGAGTTTCATTGAATTTAAAGCGGCAATTTTTTGCCGCTTCAGGCAGGATTATGATTATTAAAAAAAAAGACATTCCCTTAATAGCGGCCCTTATTATACTTATACTTACTTCCATATTATTTTTTGCCCTCTACAGGCAGCAGCTAAAAATCGGAGATACTGCCGCAACCATAGTTGATTCAACAAAAACAATATTTGTTTCTCTCCCGGATGGATCCGGTACAAAACAAAATATATATTTTAATTTTCCCTTTAAAAATAACTCCATCTTCATAAAGAAAATTTCATCGGGTGCGGAAAAATCCGGTTATGAAAATATAACAAAGCTTAAAAACGGACAGGTGTATGATTTTGAATCTTTTATCTCACACTCCATAATCATTGTCAAAACAGAAGATAAAACCCTTGAATATGATTTGTGGGTAACAACAGGAGTTTTACCTGTACTGGATATAAAGTCAGACGGTATTGTCAGGAACGAACCGAAAGCAGAGTGCAGTCTGAATGTTTTATCTGTTGATTCAAAAAAGACATTAATAAATGTCAGTTCAGAGATTGAGCTTACGGGTACAGGCGAAAAATATGCCAAACCGGCTTTCAGCTTAAATATCAAAGAAAACAGTTTAACCGGAAAAACACCGCAGGTGCTTGATTTCAGGTTTTCAAAAAGGTTCAGCCTTTCATCAATGCAGCCCGACAGTTCCCTTATAAGGCAGAAGCTTGCATATGACATTTTCGGTATGCTCTCGGGCAGCAATGCTGTGCCCGATTCGAAATTCGTGGAATTGTATTTAAACGGAGATTATATGGGGGTCTATCTCCTCTCTGAAAGGGTTGACCGGCAACTGCTGGGGATTTCTGATTATGATAAAGAGGATAAGACACATAGCGTGATTTATGAGGCGGCAGGTAAAAAGGCAGATTTTAAAAACGGGATCGAAGGTTTTTCCCAGATAGAACTCGATATTGAAAAAGATACGGGCTATTTTGAACCGCTTGAGGAGCTTATCAGACTTATAATTGACGCTGAAGAAGAGGAATTTCAGGAAAAAATCGGAAATTCTGCAGATATAAACAACATTATTGATAATCATATTCTTTTTCTTTTATCAGGATCTTCCAACCCGCTGGCCTCGAACCAGTACATATACCGCGGCAGTGCCGGTAGTGATAAATTCAGAATCTGTCCCGGAAATTACTACACCACAGGATTTGGAATAGATAAAAACTCAAATAACATAAATCCGTCAGAAATCTTCTACCCTTCAAGGCTGTATAACAGATTATATGAAAACAAAACCTACAGGGAACTTCTGAAGGAAAAATGGAATTTGTTAAAAGAGGAAATATTGACATCAGAAAATATAAACAGCCGGATAGATGTGAACACTGAAAAACTCCGGGAAGCCAGGGAAAGGGATCTTAGAAGATGGGTGCCTGAAACGGAAGTCGTCAGTTACTTAAAATATGATGAAGAAATAAAAAAGATAAAAGATTTTCTGGAAAAGCGGATCGTATGGTGTGACGATTATATCAACAATCCCCCTCTTTTAAAGATAGGCGAAAATTACGCATTCATCAATGAAAAAAACAATACAATATTCTGCTCGCTTCCTGGTAATTCCGGCACCATCCAGAAAATAAGCTGGGAGTTTGGCCCGGACACACAAATTTATCTTGAACCGTTAAGCTGCGGAAAGTATCTGAATTATAAAAATAATTTTGGCAGCTACAGGGATCTGGCTGAAAATGACAGCAGAAATCCCGAAATCATGCTGAACCTTGAAAAACCCGGTATCGGAGATACAATTTCAATAAAAGAAGAGATTTATGGCTGGGCTATTAACCAGGAACAGAAAAATGAAGGCGGAATAATAAAAATCCTTGTATTTGACGGCCCTTCAAAGACAGAGGAAAACTTTCTGGGTGAAGCAGATATCGTCACTGAATTTGAGACAGATGGCAAAACATATAAGAGAACGGGGTTTAACCTCATAATTGATACCCTTTACCTTGAAAATGGATATCACGACCTTTATGTCTATGCATATGATGAAAATGGCAATTATTCAGTATCCGCAAGAATATTCCTGGTATCCAATGATAATAACAAAATATATAAGCTTAGTGATACGGAAACTGCTGCTCTGTCAAATGGGGGAGCTTTTGATTTCAGGGAGCTTATATATCACGGGATCATGACAATTGAAAATAAAAATATAAAAAAATATTATGATTTCTATCTGACAACATCAGATACACCGGTAATTATCATAACTGCAGAAAACGGATACATAACTCCGGATGAAAAGATTGATGCCACCATGCAGATATTCTACATGGACCCGGAAGAAAAAAATTTTATAGACTCAACCGTTTTTGATTTTGAAGGTAATATCGGAATATCACTGAGGGGAAAGAGCACCCTGCACCTGTTTCCCAAAAAACAGTATTCCGTTGAAATCCAGGACGAAAACGGCAATGATTTGAACGCCTCCCTTCTCGGCATGCCCAAAGAGGCCGACTGGGTACTGTCGGCACCTTATACTGATAAATCCCTGATAAGGATTCCCCTGGCATTTTCACTCAGCAGCCAGATGGGGTATTATGCGCCAAGGACAGAGTTTGTTGAATTATTTTTAAATAATGGGATGGACCAGATTGAGGTTGCAGATTATAAAGGGATATACATATTGACCGAGAAAGTAAAAAGGGACAAAAACAGGGTAAATATCAGCAGCTTAAATTCTGACGGTGAGGAACTGCTATCCGGAGGTTACCTCCTTGAGATGGCGCCAGGTGAACTGATAGAATCTTATGAGATATATGTTGAAACTGAGATTAAAGAAAAATATATAGTCAAATATCCCAACTGGAACAATATCACACAAAAGCAGCTTGACTGGATCACGGATTATATGAGTGATTTTGAAAACGCGCTTTACAGGGATAACTTTCTAAGCAGCCAGGAGGGCTATTTAAAATACATTGA
>Ga0233425_10011633_pt1 | contig 10205 bp, 7 predicted proteins | sample Watercolumn_Towu_2_FD_181712 | JGI IMG/M metagenome (GOLD analysis project Ga0233425, IMG submission 181712) | Freshwater microbial communities from Lake Towuti, South Sulawesi, Indonesia - Watercolumn_Towuti2014_140_MG | ecosystem: Environmental > Aquatic > Freshwater > Lake | place: Indonesia... | reverse complement strand
GATGTGCACCGCGTCGGGCGTCAGGTGCCGCCAGATCTCGTACAGCCCGACGAGCCAGTTGAACAGGGTGGTGTTCTCCACGTACGGAACGCACCGCTGCAACGTCTGGTACAGGTGATGGTGCGTGTTCACGAACCCGGGATACACCACGTGGCGGGAACAGTCGATAACCCTCTCGGACGGCAGCGGCTGCAAGCCGAACCCGATCTCCGCGATCCGGTTCCCCCTCACCCGGACGTCCACCGCGTGCCGCACCGTGCGGCGGTCGTCCACTGTCACCAGCGTCTGCACGTTGTCCAGAAGGATGTCAGCCATTACTGTGCCTCCAGGATCTTCTTCGCTTCGTCCTTGTCCGACGAGTGCACGAACGCACCGTAGATCTCAAACACGTTCTCCTTGTCCACGATCTTGCCCTTCAGGATTCGCAGCGCGGCCAGCTTGTCGTCCGGGAACGAGAGCTGGGCCAGCAAGCCCTTGACCTGTGCCACTGAGAACGCCTGGTCCTTGGCCCCACTGGACAGCACCTTGAGCTTGTCGTCGGAGAACCCCTCGCTGCCCACGGCCTCCATCAGCTTCGCGAACCGCGCATCCTCCATCGGCTTCACCTCGGGAGCTGGCGGCAGCGGCACCTCGGGACCCGGCTCCGTCTTGCCGTCCCGGTCCTCCTCGCGGCCCTCCTTGCGCACCCCCGCACACGGGCAACAATCGTACGCGGGAAGCATCTCCTTGCGGTCTTCGACGTCCAGGAGGAATTCCTTGATCTGGAGGCGTGCCTCCTTCAACTCCAGCAGCACCGCGTCCCGGTCCTTGGACGAGAGCTTCTTGCCCTGTGCCAGCTTCTCCTCCGCACGCTCCACGCGGGCCTGCGCCTCCTTCAGGAGGTTGAACGGAATGCGCTTCTTCGCAGTAGGCTCAGGCTTCCGGCCCTGCGCAGACACAGACACGGAGAAGAGCAGCGCACTCACGACCAGGACAAGCGTTCCAACGGATCTCATGGCGTTCCCCCCACAGCAACGGCATCATCCTATGCTCCCCCGGAGAGCATTTCAATAGCGCGAGAAGCCCACTTGACTTACTATTCCCACCGGTGCGAGGTGTGGAATGAGGATCCCGTACGTGCTTCTTCTCCTGCTGGCGGGCGCTTGCGGCTCGAGCGGGGCCCCGTCCCTTCCGGAAGCAGCGGCCGCGACGTGGAACGTGGTGCCGCTCCTGGCACGGGACACGCCGGCTTCCGCCGCGGCCGACGCCACGGCCTCAGGCCAGGTCGCATCGGGTGGCGGTACGTCGCTGCCAGTCGCGGCCGACGCCACGGCCTCAGGCCAGGTTGCGTCGGGTGGCGGTACGCCGCAGCCAGTGGCTCCCGTTGGCGAGGCAGCGGGGCCGGCAGCGCCCGGGGCCGCCGGACAGGCAGCGCCCGCGGCTCCGGGACCGGCCGCGGCCGATGCGGCCGCCGTGGCGTACACCGTGTCGGAAAACGTCGGCACGGGCCGCTCCATCGTATGGCGAGCCTTTGACGACGTGGCTGCCCTCAAGGTGGAGTCCTCGCGAAAGGTCAAGGTCCTGGAGGAGGGGCAGGCGGAGGTGTCCTACGTGCACCCGTACGTGGGCCCCGCAACCCACCTCGGGACCATGGCCCGCAGGGTCATTGCGCAGGAGTTCGAGACGCAGAACTACGACATGCGCGATGCGGTCCTCATTCCCGTTCCCGCCACGCTCACCGCCACCGTGCCCGCGGTGGAGGGCGGAACCCTGTTGTTCGGCACGTGCATGCTGGACAGGGTCTTTGCCGGAAACGGGGGCGGTGTTCCGCAGCTCGACGTTTCGTTCGAGCAGGGGGGCGCGGTGACACAGGCAGCGTCCGTGTCACTCGTCACGGATCGGACCGGCGTGTGCACCTCGTGGGCCGAGCAGTCCATTCCGCTGCCCCGCTCGGAGCAAGGCACCTTGACCGTGCGGTTCGCGGCTTCCGGCGGGGCCAATCGCTCGGCCCGATACGGCGTTGCGATCGGCGGGCTCTCGGTGCTGGCTCCCGCGGCCGGCCAGGGTGGGGGGGAGCGGTCCGCCGCGTCCCATTCCGGTCCCAACGTGCTCATCGTCTTCATCGACGCGGCACGGGGCGACTCCACGGGTCCCGCAAACACGACCTTCCCGTCGGTCACCCCCGTGGTCGACGCCCTGGCCAGGGACGGAGTGGCTTTCGTCAACGCGTTCAGCCTGTCGAACCAGACCCGCTCCTCCATCACGGCGCTCCTCCAGTCGCAGCATCCCACGGTGGGCGGCTTCCACAGCCGGTGGTGGAACCTGAAGCAGGTCGTCATCAACGCGTACTACAAGTCCGACCCACCGCTCATCTCGAGGCTTGCCAAGGCCGCGGGTTACACCACCGCGAGCATCGGCCGGAACCACTTCCAGTTCGGCACGACGGCCATGGCGCTGGACCCTGCGTTCGACCTCATCTTCGACAACCGCAGAGCGCAGGAGGACACGGTCCACATCATCGACCGCGCCAGCGCATGGCTGGAAGAGAACCGGGATCGGAAGTTCCTCCTGGAGATCAACATCTCGCCGACGCATCAGCCCTACAACCCCCCGGAGCAGTACAAGACGTGGACCCAGGCGCGGCTTGCGGGGCTCAAGGACCTGCCTGCCCGCGTGGACTACCTCTCGGAGCTCTACTACGCGGACCAGGAGGTGGGCCGGCTGCTCTCCCGGCTGGAAGCGCTCGGGCTCAGGGAGCAGACGGTGGTGCTCATCACCGCGGACCACGGGGAGACGATGCACGGGTCGCACTCGTGCAACTCGGAGCTGTTCCAGACGATCTGCCACAACTCTCACGGGCTGACGCTCTACGACGAGGAGGTGCACGTGCCGCTCATCTGGTCCGTGCCGTTCTTCAAGGGGCTCCAGCCCGCGGTGCGGTCGAACGCGGTGTCACAGGCGGACGTGGCCCCCACGCTGCTGGAGCTGATGGGCCTGCCTCCCCACCCGCGGCACACCGGGCGTTCCCTCGTGCCGGATCTTGCCGGCGCCGCGGCGCAGGACGAGGAGCTGTACTTCGAGGGCCGGCTTTCCAGCAGTGTGCGCATGGGCGGGTTCAAGTACATCCTGCACCACGAGAAGGACGATGCGCGTACGCCCGCGTGGCTCACCGGGCCCGAGGGGACGACGCAGGAGCTGTACGACGTGGCCACGGATCCTTTCGAGACCCGCAACGTGCTCGGCCGCAACCGGGCCAAGGCCGAGGAGCTTCGCTCCGCGCTGCGCCGGATCCGGACCGAGCTGACCAACCGGGTCAGGGCCGCGGCCGGTATCCCGTGGTCTCCGACGCGGGCCTCTGCTCCTGCTTCCACACCCGCTCCCGCTCCGGATCCGTCCCCTGCTCCGGCTCCGTCCCCTGCTCCGACACCGGGCTCTGCTCCGGCTCCGGCCCCTGCTCCGACACCGGGCTCTGCTCCGGCTCCGTCCCCTGCTCCGACCGCGGGCTCTGCTCCGGCTCCTGCGCCGGCTCCGACACCGGACCCTGCGTCCGCACCGGGCGCTGCGCCCGCGCCTGATCCGGCTGCTGCTCCGACACCGGGCACTGCGCCTGCTCCGGCTGCCGCGTCTGCGTCTGCTCCGGATACTGGGCTCTCGGCTCGGGCCGGTGCGAGGTCTGCGGGCTGGTACTACGCGGCGTTCAACCACGCCAGGGGGGCCGCGGTCTTCGGCGGCTCGATCTCCACGGGCGGGCAGTTCTCGGAGGTGGAGGTGCGGGGGCCGGTTCCGTGCGTTTCTTCCGCGACGGGCGGCTCGCTTTCGGTGGGCTGTACGGTGGACGGAGATCCGGTGTTCGTGCGTTTCCGCGTGACGCCTCCTGACAGCCCGGTCTACTTCGACGTCGAGATGGACGGGCGGCCGCTTCGCGCGTCGAACCTGTACCTCGGGCCCGTTGGGCTTGCGGTGTCGGGCGACACGGCCATCGAGGGCCCCCGGGAGTTGGAGCTGGCTTACTCGGCCGGCAAGCCGAGCTTCCTTCCCGGTTTCGACCCGGGCGTGTTCGTCTGGCACGACATGGCCGCATTTGCGGGATGCGCCTCCCGGCTGTCCGCCCGGTCCGACGGTGATTTCGACGGGCCCGAGCAGATCCACGATTCCGCTGCCAAGAAGGCTCTCCAGGAGCTGGGCTACGTGAGGTAGGACATCTTCGGATCAATCTACCCCGCCCTTGCTCTCCCCGAACAGGTTGTCCGACGTGGCCTCGCAGTCAAGGCTGGGCCACGGTTGCATCGAGGATCACGAACGGCCCCCTGGTTCTGGTAGTTGCTGGCGCCGCCCGCCGTTTGTCACTGCGGATTGAAGACTTCCGTGGATTTCACCGCCACGGGGGACTGCGGAGTGTTGCCGAGGCCGGAGAAGAAGAGAACGCGGCCGTCCGAGCCAATGGCTGCCCCATGGTCCCAGCGTGGCCAGAGCATCTGGATCGGGAAGTCATCGTCGGGCCCGATGTCTATCACGGTGCTGCCATCTGCGTTCAGATACTCAAACACGATCTCCACGGTGGTGCACGCACCCAGCGTGCCCGCATCGGTCCTGCAAAGGCCCCCGGCAAACAGCACCGCGTTGCCCGGAAGCGCAGTCGCAGTCAGCGCTCCACGACCCTTCTTGAGCGAGAACGAGCCGTCGCCCTGCCATCCTTCCCCGTTCCGATTGGTGTTCCAAACGCAGATCTCCTTGACCGGGTTCAGGTGCTCCGGGTCCGAAAACCCCCCCGCAAGGTACACGAAATGCCGCATCGGCACGAATGCCGCGGCGTGATAGGTCTTCTTCTTGGGAGCAGGCATTGCACCGTCGTTCGAGCACAGATTCAAGGGCGGTTCGATCGCCTGTTCGTCGATGTTGAACATCTCGATCGTGCTTCGCACCTCGATCTCGGAAGCGTAGCCTCCCTCGCCGCCCGCAATGAGGACGACGTTGCGCGCCACGGGATCCAGCTCGCTTGTAATGAGCGTCGCTGTGTGGTTCCGCCTCGGCTCTGCCAGGAACCCGTTGGGCGTGGCTACCCGGGGATCCGGCTCCGGGGTCCACACCTCCCACGTGTCGTGCCCGAGCCCGTCTCCTCCGACCAGTAGTACTTCACCTTTGCCATCGTCGGCGATGAGCGTGGCGGTGTGCCGGCTGCGTGCAAACAGCATAGGCGGGCCGGAAACGAATGTGTCCGTTGCCGGGTCGTAGAGATCGACAGCTTCGGTCGGGGCGCCAAGGCCTGTCAGACCGCCGAAGATGGCGACGGCGCCGGTCGGAAGCGTGACTGCCGCGCCAAATGCATGTTTGCTAGCCATCGACTTGCTTCCCGCTGCGTTGACGAAGCTCCCGTTCCGGGAGTCGTAGATTTCCCCGGTGTCGGACACAGTCCCGACGCAATCGGGAGAGTTCCAATCGGAGCACTCTGCTGTCACCGCGGCACCACCAGCCAGCAGGATTCGGCCATCGGCCAACGTGGCCGCGGCAGCTCCCCAGCGGGCCTGACTCGGTGCACTGGCCGCTCCGGCAGCCGTGTCCCACGTGGGTCCGAAGGTGGCCACGGGAAGGACATACAGGTGGCAGTTGTCAGTCTGCGAAGACTCAGCGGAGGGAGGGGTGCACCACTTGGCCGTTGCGGTCGGGCCCACGAGCACGGTTTCACCCGAGAGAATATCCGTCACTTCATTGTAGCACTCGGCGACGACGCATCTGTCCTCACCGAACAGAGTGACGTCAAATGCGCACGAGCCAGAGTCGCCGGGTTCGCCGACGTCGGCTCCGGACGACGACCCCTGAGGCGAGCAAGCATCCCAGGTGAAGTCCTTGACGATGCAGTCGGATTCGCTCGGCGTGGAGGCACCCGGCGGGATGCAGCAGATCTTCATCTTGTCGCACGAGCAGGCATCTGCGCCACTTCCAGGCGCGGCCGGGCACCCCTTGGTCGCCGACCTGTCGGGGAACTCGACAGCGGGCAGCACCTGGGGAACGCAGTTGACAGTGGTTTGCTCCGCTGCGTCCGGGGAACAGCCGTCTTCGCAGCCAGCTTGCCAGTAGGTGTCGGGCACTGCGGCCCACAAACTGAGATGATTTGTTGCTCCTGACGCAACGCCTGCCTCCGCGTCTCCTTTGCTTCCGAGAAGACGTGTCCACTGGCCGTCTTCCTCCCACGCCAGAGCCAGGTTTTCGTAGCCGAGGCCGCCCGGAAGAGCGCCGGAGGAGACCCCGATCGCGATGACGACCAGTTCGTTGAGTGCTGCCGTGGTCTCTATCCGGTATGAGGGACCAACGTTGCCTGCCGGACCGTCGATTGCCCTGGAGATCGTGAACTCCGTCTCCTTGTCCACAGCTCCGGCTGGGACCTCGAGTCGCAACTGATCGAACACAACGACCTTTCCTTCCGGGCCGATGGTCTCGGTGGTCCATACCGACTTGGCGGTCAGGACTTCGCCGCAGCCTGCAGCGAGAACCGTTGTCAGTGCGGTCGCTGCGATTGCCGTCCATTCGCTCTTTGCCATGGCAGAACCTCCGTGTCAGAAAGCGTAGCCGAACCCCACCAAGGCCTTGGGGGCCGCATCCACGTCAAGACTGCCGTCCCGGGTGAGCACGTGCAGGTCGATCTCCCATTCGAGCAGGATCTCGGTGCGGGCGAACGGGTGGAGCGCCGCTCCGAGCAACACTCCCGGTGCCACGCTCCACGCCACCTTCTCACCGAATTCGCTCGCGGATTGCCGCAGCCGCGCGGTACCCAGAACCGGACCAGCCAGGATTTCGAACCGGTGAAAGGGCACACATAGAAGAGGAGCGAAACTGATCTCCGTCACCGACATGTCGTACTTGAAGTTGCCCTCGGTCACGGAAGTGACGCCGTAGGACGCGCGTACCTGGTAGTCCAGGAAGCCAGTATGCCTGCGAAGCGTCAAGCCGGCCGCGTGAAGCGGCCCCATCTCCGGCATGAGCCATCCCGACATCGCATAGAACGCTCCCGCCGACCACCACCCAGTGTCGGCACCACTCTCGCCACGGAATTGCGCTACCGTGCCCCCCACCGCGGCAAAGTCCGCATCTGTCATTCGTCGGGTCTCCACTTGCGCCATCACCACGCTCGCCTTCGCCAGCGACCCGTCATGTCTCCTGAGCACCGAGTATCTTCCAGGGGCCACGAAGATGGCCTGGTCCTTCCGCCCGTCCTGTGCGACCTGTGCAACCATGGACGCAGCGGGGTCGGTGAGAACGAAGTACTCTCCGGGCATTTGCGCCGGGAACGACAGGATGGAGGCCTGGCCCGGGACCAATGCGAGGACCACGTCGCCTTTGCCTTCAAGCTCGAAGCCGTACGACGGGTGCTGTGGTCCGGCGAGGCTCCCAGCCGTGCTGCCCAGTGTCCGCGAGTATGCATGCCGATACAGCTCGCGCAGAGTGACGCGAAGATCGCCGTCGTCGTCCGCAGCGCCGTAGAGTCCGGAGACCAGGTGATGGGTGAACACTGCGCCACCCACTTCAGCGGTCTCCTGCGACGATTCGTTGGCACTGGACGAAGTCAGGATTGCCGTGCCTTCCGCATTGAGGTCTCCGTGCACGGCGAGCGAGAACTCGGGGGCGAGCCTGACCCCTTTCTTCCCAGCCATGCGGCCGCTCCGGCAGGCATCCACGATCACCACCTTGAGGGTGGCTCCGCTGGCTTCGAGCCATGCACGCACCCGATCAAACGGCACCTTCGTGCCTCCGAGCTCAATCGAGGTTCCGTCCGAGTGACCCGAGAAGTAGAACAGGATGAGAACCTGCCTGTGGGCTCCGGATTCGGCAACGGTTGCGGACACTGCCCTGAACGCGTCCTCCAGTTCGGCCAGGCCCTTGCCGGTGAGCAGCCAGATCGTCTCCTCAGACAGTCCTCCTACCGCCAGTAGCGCCTGCTTGAATCGCTCGGCGTCGTCTTGAGCGAATCGGAGGGGCGGATTCTCCGGCGCACCGTCGTTGTTGCCGACAAGGATGGCAAGTCTCAGCGGCCCTTCGGGCGCTGCGGCCTGCGCCGTGCGCCCGAGGAGCAGCGAAAAAGCGGCAATCAGCAGGAGCGGGATCCTTGTCATGGGGCAACCTTCAGCAGCCGCGCAGTCGCAGCTTCCACGTCGATAGAGCCGACCGTCGTAGCCCCGCAGGCCACTGCCCGCCCGTGGGCCAGCCAGGCTCGCGCTGAATCCACGGACACAGGGGTGGCGGAAGCCAGTGCGACAACCTCCTCCGCCCCGGGAGCCTCGTCCAGGGCAAACGCGCTTGGGACCGGCCTGCCCAGGCTCGGCATGGGCCCGCTCTCCGTGCCACCCCAGGGATAGAGCACCTGAGTGCGGCCAGTCACGTCCCGGCCCATGACGAGCAACCATCTCTGTCCATGGAATCGAGGAACCACCCTGAACTCGTCGCCGGGCCTGAGGACGATGCCCTGTTCCCAGATGAATCGTTCAGCGCCACGCTTGACCCAAATCTCCAGCGATGCCGGCCCTTTGAGCCCCGCGGGTGCAGCGTCCTGCCTGCCCCCGGTATCGGGAGCGACGGGCCCGTCGCCTTGACGCGCCTGCGACGTGACGGTCTTCTCCTGTCCACCGCCAGTGCTCGGCACTTGCCACGCAGGCGGTAGCGCGAGAGCGATCAGGACGGCCACCGCCGCCGTTGCCGCTGCTGTGCCCACGAACCAGGCCCATCTGTGCGGAGCGGGGTGACTTTCGGTCGCTGCCCGCAGCCCGGGCAAGCAGCGGGGCAGGACCGAGTCCTTGAACTCCCGCTCCTGCTCGCGAGCCCCCTGCAGAAGTGCGCGGCAGGGAGTGCATGCCGCGGCGTGCTCGCAGCGGTCGAGAGCCAACGGTTCCGGCCAGCCGTTTGGCGCAAGGAGCTTCTCGACCTCGGCAGTGGTGAGGCAGCCGTGTTGATGTCTGTTCATGAATCACTCTCCGCAGTGGCGGGCGCGCCGAAGCGACGCCTCAGGCGGCCCACCAGGACGCACACGGTCTTCCTGCTGAGTCCAGCGATTTCCGCGACCTCGGCTTGCGTCATGCCTTCCCCGAAGTGGAGGTGTGCGACGAGGCGCTCTCGCTGGCTGAGTGACGACAGTGCTTGCTCCAGGGCCAGGCGCCGTTCGACCACCTCGGCAGGATCCTCCCGGGCATTTCCAGCCGTTTGCTCCCAACTGAACGCTTCCACGAGCCGTTTGCGCTCTCTGAGCACGTGCAGGCAGTAATTCGTTGCCACGCGGAACAGGTAGCGTGCCGCACTGTGGACCTTCTCTTCCTTCTCCAGGCGGCTCATGACTCTCACGAACACCTCCTGCACGCCGGAGCGGGCGGCCTCTTCGTCCCGCAGCAACCGAAGACAGCGGCGATAGACCAGTCCTCCGTACTCGGAGTACAACTCCAGCGCTCTGGCGCCCTCTTTACGGCTGAGCATCCTGCTCTCTCCGCGGCACAACCTTCGTGCTGCACCAGCTATGATACATCAGGACCGCGAAATGTAACCTCAACGATGCGCTTGCGCCAACGGATCCCCTGGGAACGATCATCCGGAAGGGCCCGCCGGGCTCCGATAACGGATGCGGGCAGCAGTTTCTCCTCGACCCGAGCGGGGCACTGATTCAGGAATGCGGGCAAGTCCTCCGCCACTCGGGCAGGGCCACTTCACCTCGCAATCGCCCTGACCTTGTTCTCGATCTCTCGGACCGTTTCGGACTGGCCGACCTCCCGGGCCCTGTCCACCACCTCGCGTCCGACCTCGACGGCCTTGGTCTTGACCTTCTCCTCGACCCGGGTGATCTCGCGGGGCACTTCCGCTCCGGTGAAATGGAGCACGGCCACGTACCCGACCAGCACCAGTGCGGCCAGCGCCGCGAGCTTCAGCAACTTGAGGACAAGGGCCGCCACCAGCAGGAGGATCAGGACCGCGGCCACACCGAGCCAGACGGGGTCGTGAAGGATGGTATCGAGGGTGTCGAGCATGGGCCAGCACCTCCCTGCCGTGGCCGTTGGGGCCATGCTACCACACGTGCGGCGCCGAGCCAGTTTTCGCTTGACATTCCGCGGCTGTCGGGCCATATAGGGGAAGCTTTTGGCTGGCGCTCAGGTAGCTCAGCTGGTAGAGCAGCGGACTGAAAATCCGCGTGTCGGTGGTTCAATTCCGCCCCTGAGCACAAAGCAGATACCGCAAGAACGCTTGCTACCCCCGTT
>Ga0233425_10011632_pt1 | contig 10206 bp, 9 predicted proteins | sample Watercolumn_Towu_2_FD_181712 | JGI IMG/M metagenome (GOLD analysis project Ga0233425, IMG submission 181712) | Freshwater microbial communities from Lake Towuti, South Sulawesi, Indonesia - Watercolumn_Towuti2014_140_MG | ecosystem: Environmental > Aquatic > Freshwater > Lake | place: Indonesia... | reverse complement strand
GATGTACTTGTTGACCAGCACGCGGTCCTTGCGCCCGTCGCGCTCGCCGTACAAGGTGGGCTCCATGCTGGCGCTGGGGATGTAGAACGCCTGGAGCAGGACCGGCCGGATGACGAAGAAGACCACCGCCAGCGCCAGCAAGGTGCTGTCCATGTTGGCGATCGTCTGGGGATGGAGCTGCTCGTCGAGCGGACCGCGCCGGCGGGCGTCGGGGTGCCAGAAGTAGAGGATCAGGCGGGCCGCCGCCGAGCCCCGGGGGACCAGCGGCAGGAGCAGCCGCATGACCACCATGGCCGCCACCACGGCCAGGACGATCAGCGTGCTCTTCTCGGTCCAGAAGCTGTCCATGGCGTCACCGCGTCAGGCGGGCAAGGCCCGTAAGGGCGGCCCAGCGTGGCCGCCCTCGTAGCACGGGGTTCCTGCCAGGGCGCCTAGCTGCCCGGCCGCTCGCGGTCGGCTTCCTTGATGCGGGCCGCCTTGCCCACCTTGGTGCGCAGGTAGTAGAGGCGCGCGCGCCGGACCTTGCCGCGGCGCTTGACCTCCATCGACTTGATCTTGGGCGAGTAGAGCGGGAAGCAGCGCTCGACACCAATCCCGCTGGCCACGCGTCGCAGCGTGAAGGTCTCGCAATGACCGCCGCCGTTGCGCCGGATGCACACGCCCTCGAACGGCTGCAGGCGAGTGCGCTGACCTTCCGTCACCTCGATCTCGATGCGCAGCAGGTCGCCCACCTTGAACGCCGGGATGGCGTTCTCCTGCAGCTCCAACTCGGCCCGGTTGGCCGCTTCCACGCGCTTGATCAACTCCGACATGCCACTCCTCACACTGTCCGCGCCAAGAGGCGCCGATCTTCCTGGCTCAGGCGCCACCGCGCCACCAGGTCCGGCCGGCGCTCCAACGTCCGGCGCAACTGCTCTCTCCGCCGCCAGAGGCGGACCCGCTCATGATGGCCGCTGAGCAGGTCCTCCGGCACCCGCCAGCCGCGGAACTCCGCCGGCCGCGTGTAGTGCGGGTACTCCAGCAACGGCTCCGCAAACGACTCCTCCGACGCCGACTCATGGTCGCCGAGCACACCCGGCACCAGCCGTGCCACCGCCTCGACCACGACCATCGCCGCCAGTTCGCCACCGGTCAGCACGTAGTCGCCGATCGACACCTCGTGCGTGACCAGGTGCTCGCGCACCCGCTCGTCTACGCCCTCGTAGCGCCCGCAGACAAGCACCAGCCGCGGCGCCGCGCGCAGCTCCCTGGCCTGCGCCTGGTCGAAGCGCCGGCCCTGGGGCGTGAGCAGCACCACCGGCACCGCCGCGTCACCGCCCCGCAGGTCCTCGACCGCCGCGAACAGCGGCTCGGGCTTGAGCAGCATGCCCGCGCCACCGCCGAACGGGTAGTCGTCCACCATGCGGTGCCGGTCCGTGGCATACGCCCGCAGGTCGTGCACGGCAATGGTCACCGCGCCCGCGTGCTGGCCGCGGGCCATCATGCCGGTCGCGCGCCAGCCGGCGAACACCTCGGGCACCGCACTGACAATGTCAAACCGCATGGCCCACAGCCCAGTGTGCCACGCTCAGGGCTCGAGCAGCCCCGGCATGGGCCGGATGACCACCTCGCCGGCCTCCAGGTCGACGCGCTCGAGCACCTCGTCGATCGCCGGGATCAGAGGTCCCGGCTGGCGCGGCGCACGCTCCGTCACGTAGACGTCGTTGCTGCCGGTGCGCAGGATGTCGGTGATCACACCAACCGCCGCGCCCGTCACCGTCACCACGCGCAGCCCGACCAACTGGTGCCAGTAGTACTCACCGGCCGCCAGGGCGGGCAGGTCGTCGGCCCGCGCGACGATCTCCGCGCCCCGCCACTGCTCCGCGCCCGTGCGGTCGTCGACCCCGGCGAGCTTGAGCAGCAGGCCCTGCTTGTAGGGCGTCGCCTGCTCCAGTGTCACCGTGCGCAGCGCGCCGTCGGGCAGGCGCAAGGTCAACTCGCGCGCCCGGAGCACCCGCTCGGGGAAGTCGGTCTGCAGCGTCGCGCGCAGCAGGCCACGGATGCCGTGGACCGAGCGCACCACGCCGCGCACCACCCACGGCTGCGCGTCGGACGCCGCACTCATGTCATGATTTCAACGGCGATGTGCTCGTCCTGGGTGGCCGCGGCGGCCTTGGCCACGGTGCGGATGGCGTTGGCGATGCGGCCTTCCTTGCCGATCACCTTGCCCCAGTCACCGCGCGCCACCGACACCTCATACACCGTCACGCGCCGGCCCGGCTTCTCGACGATCGCCACCGCCTGCGGGTCGTCGACCAGGTTGCGCACGATGTAGTCGAGCAGTTCGACCACGGCCGTGCTGCCGTCTGCCATGAGCGCTCTCCCGCCGCTGGCTACGGCGCGGCCACGAGCGGCTTGCGCCGCAACGCGGCCACGCGCTCGCTGACGTCGATCCCGTGGTCGCGGTCGTGGCGGATCTGCAGCAGTTTCGCCCGGCGGAGCAACGAGTTGGTCGTCTCCGTCGGCTGCGCGCCGTTGTCCAGCCAGTACAACGCCCGGTCCGGGTCGATGTAGAGCTCGGGTTCGCCACCCGCGTCGTGACGGCGCGGGTTGTAGTGGCCGATCGTCTCGATGAACCGGCCGTCCCGCGGCGAGCGCGCGTCCGCCACCACGACGCGATACGAGGGTTGATGCTTCGCGCCGGTCCGACGCAAGCGGATCTTCACCGCCATTGAGCGCTTACCTCCTGCCGAACAGCTTCTCCAGCGCGCGCCGTCCGTGACGCGTCTTCTCCATGTCGGCAATCTGTCCGAACATCGCCTTCATCTGGCGATACTGCCGCAGCACCTCGTTGACCTCCCGCGGGGAGGTTCCGCTGCCCGCGGCGATCCTCTTGCGGCGCGAGTTGCGCAGGATCTCTGGCTTGCGCCGCTCTTCCAACGTCATCGACGAGAGGATCGCCTCCATCCGCTTGAGGCGCGACTCGTCGACCACCATCTGCCCGGACGCCAGGGCCTGGCCAACGCCGGGCATCAAGGATAACACCTGATCCAGCGGTCCCAGCTTATGAACCTGGCGCAATTGCTGGCGATAATCTTCCAAGTCGAACTGGTTGCGCCGCAGCTTCTCTTCCAGCTCGGCCGCCGTCTGCTGGTCGATCGCCCGCTCGGCCCGCTCGATCAGCGACAGCACGTCGCCCATGCCCAGGATGCGCTGTGCCACGCGCTCGGGCTGGAACTCCTCCAGGTCGCCGACCTTCTCGCCCACGCCGATGAAGCGAATCGGCCGCCCGGTGACCGCGCGGATGCTCAGCGCCGCCCCGCCGCGGGCGTCGGAGTCCATCTTCGAGAGGATGTACCCGTCGACGCCGACCGCGGCCTCGAACTGCTCCGCGACCGTCACCGCGTCCTGGCCGGTCATCGCGTCGAGCACCAGCCAGGTCTGCTGCGGCGAGACGCCCTGCTTGAGCGTGACCAGCTCCGCCATGAGCCCCGCGTCGACGTGCAGCCGGCCCGCGGTGTCGATCAGGATCAGGTCGCGCCCTTCGCGCTCGGCGTGGCTCAGCGCGGCCTTCGCGATGTCGACCGGCTCGACCCGGTCGCCCATCTGGAAGACCGGCACCTTGACGCGCTCGCCCAGCGTGCGCAACTGCTCGATCGCCGCTGGCCGGTGCACATCGGTGGCCACGAGCAGCGGCTTGCGCCCGCGCTCGGCGTACCACGCGGCCAGCTTGGCGCTGTGCGTCGTCTTGCCGCTGCCGTTGAGGCCGACCACCAGGATGATCGGACGCTCGCCCAGCGGCCGCCAGACCTCGCTGCCGCCGGCGCCCTTGAGCAGCCCGATCAGCTCCTCGTGGACAATCTTGATCATCTGCTGGGCAGGCGAGAGGCTGGCCAGCACTTCCTCGCCGACGGCCCGGCCGCGCACCTGGGCGAGGAAGTCCTTGACGACCTTGAAGTTGACATCGGCTTCCAGCAGGACGCGCCGGATCTGACGGAGGCTTTCCTGAACGTCTTCCTCCGTCAGCACGCCCTTGCGCTTCAGCCGGTCGAACACCCCGAGCAGGCGTTCGGTCAGGCCCTCAAACAAGTCGCTCTCCCCGCCAGGACGGCACAACGCGCGCCGTGATCGATGCCGCGGTCAGGCGCCAGTATACCGCCCGCCGCGCTCCTGTCAACCGCGGCCCGGCCTGTGGAGCCGTCTGCCGGCCTCCCGCCAACGGGCTCTTGACGACATTCGCGGAGCCTTGTCCAGCCCGCCAGGGCCAGTGCGACGGCCCTGGGCGGTCCTGCGCGACGCCGAAGCCCAGTGAGCGCCGGGCGGCGTCGTGCGCGATCTCGCCGCCGCACCCAGGGCGCAGGGATCCGGCCGCCCGGGCCGAATAGGCGAGCGCTCGAGGTTCGACGGAGGAGCGTCTATGCGGCGCAACGGATGGTGGCTGGCCCTGGTGGCGCTACGCGCGGCCTGTGCGGCGCCGACCTGGGGCGTGCTGGACCGCGACGGCGCCAACCGCCCGGTCGGGCCCTACCTCTCGTCGCTGGCGGGTGGCGAGGCCGGCACGGGCGCCTTGCGCAGCGCGCCGTTCGTCCTGCCCGCCGGGCTCGCCGAGTACCGTTTCGACGCCTGCGGCTGGGGCGCCGCGAGCGGGTTCTACCTCTGCGACGCGGCGACCGGCGAGGTGCTGCGCCAAGCCGCGCCGCCGGGGCAGGACGCCTTCAAGCCGGTCGTCTGGCCGGTCGGCGACCTGGCGGGGCGCAAGGTGTACTTCCGCGCGGTCGACGCGGTGAGCGCGGCGGGCTACGCCTGGCTGGGCTGTCGCGCGGTGCCGCTGACCGACGGCAAGCCGACGGTGCTCCAGCGCGGCAAGCCGGCCGAAGGTTGGTTCAGTGAAGTCGACGGCGGCCTGGAGCCGCTGGGCGCCGGCGTGGCGCGCGACCCGCGACAGGTGCTGCCGCGCGAGTGGGAGCTGCAGGACCGCGCGCTCGGCGTGCGCTTCGCGCCGTGGGACGCCGGCGCCAAGGCGGCACTCGGCAAGGCGCTGGCGGCCGCCTTCGCACGGGCGGAGCGTCTGAGCGCGGACTTCGCGCAACTGGCGCACGAGCGCCGCTTCGACGCCTGGCGCGCGGTGCAGGCGCGGGCCGCCGCCCTGCCCGACGACCCCGCGGCCGCGCGGGCGCTGTGGCAGGACACGCGCCGGGCCTTGCGTGAGCTGGCGCTGGCCAATCCCCTGCTGCCCAAGACGCTGCTCTTCGTCCAGCGCTTCACCCAGCAGAGCTACCACGACATCAACGTCAACCACCATGCCTGGGGCTCGCGACCGGGCGGCGATGTGTGCCTGCTCGCGCCGCTGGCGCCCGACGGCAAGGTAACGCCGTTGCTGGCGCGGCGGCTGGGGCCCGGCAACGTGCACGGCATCGACCTCTCGTTCGACGGCCGGCGCATTGTCTTCGCCTACGCGCGGGCCAAGAGCGACGAGCCACCGGCGGGCTGGACCGTGCGCCAGAACACGATCCGCCTCCACCAGAGCGAGGACCTGCTCCACCTCTACGAGATGAACGTCGACGGCAGCAACCTGCGCCAGCTCACCAGCGGGCCGTGGAGCGACCTCAACCCGTGCTACCTGCCCGGCGGCCGGATCGCCTTCGAGAGCGAGCGCTGCGGCTTCGAGCTGCAGTGCAACGAACTGGACAAGGACGAGCCGACGACCAACCTGTTCACGATGCAGGCCGACGGGACGGACATCCGCCGCCTGAGCGTGACCAAGGACGGTGACTGGTACCCCCGCGTGCTCCACGACGGGCGCATCATCTACAGCCACTGGGAGTACCACGAGCGCGACTGGTCGCTGATGCACCCGCTGTGGGTCGTCGCGCCCGACGGGACCGGGGCCAACGCCTTCTTCAAGCAGCATCTCAACCTGCCCGCGACGCTCACCGTGCCGCGCGCGGTGCCGCGCAGCCACAAGGTGCTGGCGATCGCCACCGGTCACCACACGCTGGCCGCCGGCCCGGTGGTGCTGCTCGACCAGCGCGCCGGGCTCAACACGAGCCGCGCCATCGAGCGCCTGACCGGACCCGCGCGCTGGCCCGAGTACAACAAAGGCCCCGTGCCTGGCCCCAGCCCCGCCGGCTGGCAGGCCGCTCCGGGTGACGGCTGGTACATGGACCCCTGGCCGCTCGACGAGCGCTACTACCTCGCCTCGTACTGCGACGGCGCCATGACCGAGGAAGCCGGCTACGGGCTGTACCTGCTCGATGTCTACGGCGGCAAGGAACTGCTGCTGCGCGACCCCGAGATCTCGAGCGTCATGCCGATCCCGCTGGCGCCGCGGCCCGAGCCGCCCGCGCTGCCCGACAGCCGACAGAGCCCGGCGCCCGACGCGACCTGCGTCGTCTCGCGCATCGACCAGGGCATGGCCGGCATCGCGCCGGGCACCGTCAAGTACCTGCGCGTCTCCGAACCGGTGGCCTGGCCCTACTCCAACGCCGGCGGCGGCCTGCGTTACCACCCCGACGCCAAGGCGACCGGCACGAGTTGGACCGCGATCCGCGTGCTGGGCACCGTGCCCGTGGCCGCCGACGGTAGCGTCAGCTTCCGCGTGCCGGCCGATACCGCGCTCTACTTCCACGCGCTCGACGCCGACTACCGCGAGGTGCGGCGCATGCGCAGCTACGTCAGCTTCCAGCCCGGTGAGGTGCGCGGTTGCGTCGGCTGCCACGAAACGCGGGCACAGGCGCCCGCCACCGCCCCGGGCCGCCTGCTGGCCCTGCTCGCGCCGCCGCTGCGCCCCGAGCCGCCGCCCTGGGGCGACCTGCCGTTGAGCTTCCTGCGCGACGTGCAGCCGGTGTTCGACCGGCACTGCGTGAGCTGCCATGGCGGGCTCAAGCCGGCCAAGGGACTGGACCTGTGCGGTGGCCTGACCGCCGAGCACAACCGCGCCTACGACACGCTGGTGCAGGGCAAGGGCTCGGCGTGGGTCGCGGTCTCGAACAAGCACGACGACGCGCGCATCAGCCAGCCCCGCCAGTTCGGCTCGGCGCGCAGCCGGCTGCTGAACGCGCTGAGCGACGAGCGCCACCGCGAGGTGCGCCTGGCCACGAGCGACCTGCGCCGCCTGACCACCTGGATCGACGCCAACGCGGTCTACCACGACCGCAACCTGGACAAGCGACCCGCCGACGGTCACCAGCCGTACAACCTGGCCGCCGACAAGCCGCTCTTCCAGCGGCTCGGCGAGATGCAGACCAAGCGCTGCGCCGGCTGCCACGCCGGGGTCAACCTCGCGCGCAGCGAGTGGGTCGACCTGTGGGAGCCCGCGCGCAGCCGCTTCCTGAGCGCCCCGCGCACCGTCTGCGCGCCGCCCCGCGCGGCCGACGACGACGCGGACCTGGCGGCCATGCGCACACTGGTCGAGCAGGCGGTGGCCAAGGCGTGGGCGAACCCACGCCGGGACCTGGTAGCGCTGCGGCCCGACCGCCGGCCGCACTTGTAGGGGCGATCCCGTGTGGTCGCCCGGAGACCCCTGATGCAGAACGATCGCCTGAGCCGCCGGACCTTCCTCCAAGGTGCCGCCGCGGGCGCCGCGCTGGCCTCCGCGCCCGCGAGCAGCGCGCCTGCGGCTGGCCAATCCGCGCCCAAGATCCTCAACCACCATGAGCAGATGGAGTACCGCCGGCTGGGCAAGACCGGGCTGATGGTCAGCGCGGTCTGCCTCGGCGGCCACTGGAAGCGCATCGCGTCCATCGCCGGCAGCGGCTGGGACCGCGTCGGGACCAGCCTGGAGGCGTTCGACCAGAACCGCTGGGATGTGCTCAGCCGCTGCATGGACGTGGGCATCAACTACGTCGACGCCTGCTCGAGCGGCGAGATCCTGACCTATGCCAAGGCGCTCAAGGGCCGGCGCGAGAAGATGTACTTCGGCTATAGCTGGTACGAGCGTGAGCCGCGCTTCGCCGAGTGGCGCACGACTGAGGCGCTGGTCAAGGGCTTCGACGACGGCATGAAGCAGGCCGGGCTCGACTACGTCGACGTCTGGCGCTTCTCGGCGCTGATGACCGGCGGCAACTCCGACGCCGAGGTCGACGCCATGGTCGCCGCCTTCGAGCAGGTGCGGAAGCAGGGCAAGGCGCGCTTCCTGGGCATCTCGTCCCACGACCGCGAGTGGCTGCAGAAGGTCATCAAGCGTTGTCCCCAGGTGGCCGTGATCCTCACGCCCTACACCGCGTCGAGCAAGGTCAAGCCCGTCGACAGCCTGTTCGACGCAGTGCGCAAGCAGGACGTCGGCGTGTTCGGCATCAAGCCGTTCGCCAGCGGTTCGCTGTTCCGCGACGGCGCCGGCGCCGGCGGCAAACGCTCCGACCGCGACGACGAGTTGGCGCGCCTGGCGCTGCGCTACATCCTGTGCAACGACGCGATCACCGCGCCAATCCCCGGCCTGATCAGCCTGCACCAGGTGGACAACGCGGCCCGCGCGGTGCGCGAGCGGCGCGAGCTGGATGGCAAGGAGGCGGCGCAGCTCGGCGCGGCCGCGCGCGACATGCTGGCCCACCTGCCGCCCGACTACCACTGGCTGCGCGACCACGAGTGGGTCTGAGAGGAGCCGCCATGCGCGCGATCGCCTGGACTGTCGCCGTGCTCGCGGTCGCGCTGGCCTGCGCCGCGCCCGACCCGCCGGCACGGCCGCTGCCCAAGACCAACACGCTCTGCCTGACGTGCCACATCAACTTCGAGAAAGAGGCGATCACCGTCAAGCACCTGGCGCAGAAGATGACCTGCGCCCACTGCCACGGCCTGTCGCACGACCACGCCGACGACGAGGAGTCGGCGGCCAAGCCCGACCAGTTGTACGGCCGCGCCGAGATTGCCGGCTTCTGCACGCCGTGTCACAAGGCGCACCGGCGCCCCGAGGTGGTGGCCAAGGCGCTGGCCGACTGGAAAGGCACGCGCCGCGCCAACGGCCGTCTGATCCGCGAGAACGCGGTCTGCACCGACTGCCACGGCGACCACCGCCTGCCCCACGCCGGCCCGCAGCGGTAGGTGCGCATCGCGCGAATCGACCTACACTGTGATGAAGAAGGCAGCACGCGGCACATAGCCGGCGAGGAGCGAACGATGAGCAAGCGCGGTGCGCGGTGGATGGTGGTGGCCCTCGTGGCGATGCTGGGCCTGGCGGGTTGTCGCCGCGAGCAGGCGGCCCCGGCGACCGACGCCCCGGGCACGGCCGCGCCCGCCGCGGCGGCCGACGGGGCGCCGAAGGTCGTGCCACATGCCGGTTCGGCCGGGGTGTTGGCGGCGCTGGAAACCACCCTGCAGGGCGTCTACGGCACGCTCAACAAGTCGGTGGTCAACATCGCCGTGACGCAGACGCGCACGGTCGACGAGCGCGACATGGGCGAGATGTTCCCGTTCGGCCCGCAGCCGTTCGGCGAGCGGCGCGGCCGGCCGCGCTCGTTCTCGCGTTCCGGCTCCGGCTCGGGCTTTGTCTGGGACCAGCAGGGCCACATCGTGACCAACAACCACGTCGTGGCGCAGGCCGACAAGATCCGCGTGACCTTCTCCGACGGCACGACCGTCGCCGCCAAGCGCGTCGGCACGGATCCCGACAGCGACCTCGCCGTGCTCAAGATCGAGGTGGCGCGCGAGCGGCTGGCGCCCGTCACGATGGCCGACTCGACGCAGGTCAAGGTCGGCCAGCTCGCCGTCGCGCTGGGCAACCCCTTCGGGCTCGAAGGCTCGATGACGGTCGGCTTCATCAGCGCGCTGGGCCGGCTGCTGCCTACCCAGACCGAATCCGACGAGCCCAGCTTCACGATCCCCGACGTGCTGCAGACCGACGCGCCGATCAACCCGGGCAACTCCGGCGGCGTGCTGGCCAACAGCGCGGGGTCCATCATCGGCGTGACCTCGGCGATCATCTCGCCCGCCGGCGCCAACGCCGGGATCGGTTTCGCCATCCCCTCGGCGGTGGTGGTCAAGGTCGTGCCCGCGCTGATCGCCAAGGGCCGCTACGAGCACGCCTACCTCGGCCTGGTCGGCGTGAGCATGTCGCCCGAGCTGGCCAAGGCGATGGGCCTCCAGGAGGACCAGCGCGGCGCCCTGGTGGTGGACGTGGTGCCGGGCAGCCCGTCGGACAAGGCGGGCCTCCGCGGCAGTGACCGCCGCCTCGAGGTCGATGGCGCCGAGGCCCGCGTGGGCGGCGACGTCGTGGTCGCCCTGGGCAACAAGCCG
>Ga0233425_10011631_pt1 | contig 10206 bp, 2 predicted proteins | sample Watercolumn_Towu_2_FD_181712 | JGI IMG/M metagenome (GOLD analysis project Ga0233425, IMG submission 181712) | Freshwater microbial communities from Lake Towuti, South Sulawesi, Indonesia - Watercolumn_Towuti2014_140_MG | ecosystem: Environmental > Aquatic > Freshwater > Lake | place: Indonesia... | reverse complement strand
GAAACGGGCAAGCCGATGCTGTTGGCGGAGGCCCCGCTGCACCTGGAGCCCGGCGACGAACTGGTCCGGCTGAATCTGGCCACGCCTCAGCCGACGGGAGGCTCGCCCGCCGCAGGCGGAGCAGGCGGCGGAGCAGGCGGCGCAGGCGGCAGCGCGGCAGGAGGAACGGCGGGCGGCGCGGCCGGCGGAGGCGCAGCCGCCGGAACTCAGCCTGAAAGCCCAGGCGCCGCATCCGGACCGCCGATGACGATCGTCAGTCATGGAATGGTGCTGCAGATCGTCGACGCCGCCGACGCCAAGCAGAAATGGACGAAATGGCTGGAAATGAAATTGATCAACCCGGCGGAATACGTCGACTGGGAACACCGCTACGAGCGGCCGTCCGGCGGCGGCGACGGATTTGGACGCGCCTCGGTCCGCGTCAAGCTGAAAGATCGGGACGGCGACGGCGTCGTCGATCCGCCGCCCGACATGGAATCCAAAACGATTCCCGTGACGTGGGATTCGCCGATCCCGTACGTCGCTGGGAAATCCGATACCAAGTCAGGCCAATTGCGTGCCAAGGGCCAGCCGGTCGAGCTGTCGCGCGATCTGGGCGACATGCGCAGCCGAATCATTGTGCCACTGACCATCGACGGATTTCCGCGGGCCGTTCGGCTGTTGATCGACCGCGACACCACGGCGGTGGTGCCGAATGCCGCGAATCTTGACCGCGATCAGGAGGCGGTCATCTCCCAGGTTCGAATCAAGGGCGAACCGGTCGCCTTCATGCCGCTCGACGTACAAAAAGTCCCGCCCCCCATCCTCGACCCGATGACCAAAAAGGAATCGCTGGTCTATCTGCCCAAGGACGCGCCTTGGATTGTGAAGATCGACGAGGACGACAGCGAGCGGATGTTGGAAGTGCGACTGGCGGTCAACACCAGCCCGCTGCAGTTCCTGCCGCACGGACGCAACGCCGATGGGCGTGACGCCGTCGAACTGACGATGCGGGATCGCGGGCGAAGTCGGGAGGTTTTTTCCGAGACGGTTCATACCGATCGCGATCGAATTGTGCGACTGAAGCCGGTGATGCCTGGTCGCCTGTCCATGACAGCCTCGGTCAGCGACCCGCAGTTCGAAATCTCTTTGGGAGGCCTTCGCAACACGGTGCTGGAGTTGCGAGTCCAATTGCAATTGGCGCGGGAGAACCCTCGCTCGCACTCGCTGGTGATTCACCTGGACGGCCAGAAGCCGGAAATCGCCGCGGTCAAGTTGCCGGCTTCCGTCATGCTTTCCAAGCCGCTGGAGTTTCGCTTACAGTGCCTGGACGAGCATCTGGGCAGTTCGGGAATCCATAAAGTGGAAGCCAGCTTGTTGAAGAGCGGCACCGACACCTCGATGCCGATCGACCCCGCGAACGTGATTGCCCGTGGCACATCCACGGACGAGGAAAGCAACCATTGGTACGAAATCCGCATCGAGACCGCCAAGATCATGGAAGTCGGCAAATATCCGTTGCGGATTCGCGTGCTCGATCGGGCCGGTCACGAGCGCGAGGAATTCCACGAAGTGGAGCTGACCAAGACCAGTAAGAACCCGCTGTTTTTCTCCAAGGAAGAAGCCACCGGAAAGTCGAAGGACGATGCAAAAAAAGGCAAGGAATAGCAGGAGCGAGCGTCAGCGATGAAACCGAATGATCCGGGGCGAAAGCGAGCCGATTGGCGGGGTGCGGCGAAGGGGGCGAGCGGTGGCGGCAGCGGGAAAGGCTGGACGCGGAAGGCCGAGTCGCCCACGCGATCCAAATTTTCCTATTTCGTGCAGCTGCTTTTTTTCAGCCTGCTGGCATTGAGTTTGATCGTCACGGTGCTCTGGATCGCCTTCCGACCCGACCAGGCACCTCATCTGATCGCACTCTGCGTGACTCGCGTCAACGCGATCGTGCCTGCCAACAGCCTGGCCTGGGAGGACCGGCAACGGATGAAGACGTTGTTCGCGACCGATGAGGCCGGCAGCGCGGCGAACAACGGCGCAAGTCGCAACGTGCGGCTGATGCTGGACGACCGCCAGGATTATTCCAACGACGAGTTTGTCGCGGCGCTGCGCGACCGGCTGGCCGACGCGAAACCCCGAAACCCCCTGCAGCGCTGGTTTGGACCGAAGGTCCTGTTGGTCTACCTGAGCGCACATGGCGTCGTCGATGGTGACGGGCGGCCGCGTTTGATTCTCAGCAGCGATCCGCGCGGCGCCGATCGGGGTGAACCGACCGCGAATACCAGCGGACGAAGCGGCGGCGGGGAGTCCGGCACCTCCGCTGACGGCGCGGAACGCACCTGGGCCACGAGCTGGCTGGACTTCGAGCGGATTATCAACCTGCTGCGCGATCCCGAATTGAGCTGGCTGCGATCAACCAATGTCGTCCTGATCCTCGATTGCAATCGCATCAGCGAACATTGGCCGCTGGGAATTCTGCAGAACAACTTCGCGGATGCGATCGACGAACTGTCCAGGAACCTGCACGAGGAATTTCCGAAGCTGCATATTTTGAACTCGACGAGCGGTTCGCAGGTCGGGCACGCGGCATTGGAACTCAACGGAACTGTCTTCGGACAACATGTGATCGCCGGTCTGGCCGGTAAGGCCGACCAGAAGCCGGTCGGAGACGGTAACGGCGAAGTCAGCTGGAAGGAACTCGTCGAGTACGTGCAGGGTGGTGTCAAGGACTGGGTGGAATCGAATCGATATGCGTTGCAGACGCCTTTCGCGACGACCACCGCGCGCGATTTCGCGATCAACGCGGTCCCGAAAGCCCCGCCACCGGAGTTGAACGAGGAGCTCGCCGAGTTGGAAAAGCGCCGCGACGAGTTATTAAGTCGTGAGAAGCGGCTGCATTCCGTCTGGAAGATCCATAAGGAGCTGTCCGAGCGGCTGTGGGGGGCGAGCCAGGATCCCGGTGCGCCGGGCATCCGACTGAATCCGCTGGAATGGTCCTGGTTCGAACATCAATTGACACGACTCGACAATCTACTGCTCGCCGGCGAGGCATACGATCGGGAATTTCAGGATCTGTTGACGGAAGTGGTGGGGATCGCCGAGCGACTCCGGATTCCGCCGTTGGAAATCGATCTGGGGCTGAGCATCCCGATGGTCCGTTCGGGAGACAGGAGTGGCGACGGCGGAATTACCGCAGCCGATCGCGATCAGTACAAGGTCTGGCTGAGCAAGATCCCCAACGAGTTTCCCGCGGCACAGGCCGAGATCCGCGAGAAGCCGTATCGCGACCTGGTTCGCCTCGGTTGGGAACATCTGATCCAGGCGCCGGCAAGCTGGGAAACACTCGACAAGTTCCTGAAAATTCTCGATGTCGTGAAGGGACCCGATATCGAACCGGTCGAGATTCATTTCTTGCGGATGTTGCATCGCCACCTGGACGGTTCGGAGCTGAGCAAGTCCCGAGACAATTTCCATCGTTCCGTCCTGGTTCGCCAGCAGGCGGAAGAATTGGTGTCGCCGCGCGACGAGCGGGTACATTGGTGGCTCGACCGGCGCGTGGACGATTTCGATCAGTATCGGCGCAGGGCGGAGGATTTGCTGCTGATCGGCAACGACACGTCGGTCGGCGAGGCGCAGCGGATCTGGCAGGCGATGGCGGTCGCTCGGACGGAATCGGGAACTCCCGCCACCGCGCCGGCCGACGCGACAGACCGGCCGCCAGCCCACCAGGAATTACAGCGGTTGCGCGATGAGATCGCGCTGGCACTGGCGGTGCGCGACGACGCCTGGGCAAAGCTGGCCAGCCTGTTGCAATGGTACGCGCGCGTCACGCGACGTTCGGATCGCGCCGCGGAGCTGGACGAGGAAATACCTCGTTTGATCAACGCCTGCCAGCAGCTCAGCGCCGAACTGGAAGTGACGCTCCGTGACGGTTCCGGCTATGCTGCCGAACGGCTGGACGCTGTTCGCGGCCCGCTGAAAAAAGCGCGCGATCTATTCGAAAAAGATGTGAAGCAGATCCGATTCCTGCAGGGACAACGACCGGTCCAGGCGCGCGTCGAGTTCCTCGATCTGCTGAGCTGCCCGCTGCTGACGGGCGACGATCGGGCCGCGCTGCGGTCGGCGATCATCAACGATCTGTTGGGGCGACCGAACTCCGACAAGCCGCAGCGCGACGCGCAAGCGGAACGGATCCTTAACGGCCTGCTATGGGAGCAGCGGCTGCTGAACTTCGGCATCCATCCGGCCTTGGAGATGTTGGACTGGGACAATCGCTGGCTGGGCTACTCCGATCCACTGCCGGCCGAGACTATTCGGTTTGACAGCAAAGTCGATGCCTCGAACGATACCGCTCGACGCAAGGAACTGGTGCGCGGCATCCGCTTTCAGGAAGCCGAGTTGCGGAGAAAGCTGGATCGGATCAAACCGAAGATCCAGCGGCCGGCGACCAGTGGTGCGCTGCGGATCACCAGGGCGGAGCGACCGGAGTGGAGTCGCCGAGATCGGCTGGTCCGTCATTCGGCCGGGCTGCTCGTCCGCCGCACCTGGCCGGAAGCCAAAGACGACCCGCACGTCGGTTTGCGCAATTTCGATCTGCATCATTGGTACGCCTGGCAGGCCCGCCGATGGATCGACGACTTCTGGGCACGTCGCGGTGAGCAGGGCGCTCACTATTTCGAGTTGGCCGCCAACAGCCTGATCTTCGCCGCCCAGAAGAACGTCGGCGTGGCGGCCGAGTATGACGGCCAGCGGCTGGACGAAATCCTGCCGGCCCGCGTCCGCGCCGCACCGCGCGGCGTGGTGCTGCGCCCCGCGGATATTACGCTCGCCAAGCGCGTGCAAGGCACCGAGCATTCCACTGCTTTCGACCTGCATCGCTCGCTGCCGAACGGTCAGGCGGCGTTTTCGATCCGATCCAAGGACCCCCAGGGAAAACAACTGCAGCAGGTCGAAGGCGAACGACGGATCGCACGCCGTGCGCTCGCCGTCGACGAACGTGCATCGACATCGCGCGTGGTCAACTACCTGCTCGACTCGCAGGAATTGGCCAGCAGCGGAGACCGCGCCATCGCGGAAGTGGCCTACCGCGGCCACCTCTGGCAGGCGCCGTTCGCCGTCGGGCAGCCGGGCGAGAGCCGGATCGTCAGCTGGCGGAAGCTGCCGCCCCCCACGCCGGAAGTCCGCGTCGTCGCCGACGAAAGCCAGTTCGTCGACATCATGTTCGTGCTCGATTGCTCCAAGTCGATGCTCGCTGACCGGGAAGGCAATCAATTGAAACTGGGAGACGAGCGGTCGAAGTGGGCCGAGGCGCTCGCCGGCCTGCTGGAAACAACATCGCGAATGGCGAAATCGGAGAAAGTTCGGTACCGGGTTGGCCTGGTCGTATTTGCCCACCGCCGCGATTCGGCCTCCCGCACCGGAACGCCCAAGTTGAACCTGGACGTCGAGGCCCGCTTTCCACTCCAGGAAATTACGCCGGCCTACCATCAGGAGATCCGGCAATTCGTGCAGGGAATTACTCCCCAGGGGACGACGCCCTTGTATCGTTCGATCCAGACAGCGATCGAAAAGCTGAGCACCAACGACGACAATGCGGGAGTGCGCCGCGTTGTCGTGATTACAGACGGGCAGGACACGCAGATCGCAAGGACGGCCGATCGTGATGAGGGAGAAGTGGTCCGCTGGGATGAACTCCGTGACGTCGTCGGCAACGACAAGAACGCGGCCATCCATACGACCGTCGTCCAATATGCGCTCGCCCAGGAAGACCAGAAAAAGCAGGCCGCCGGCGAGCTCGCGCGGATCGAAAAAGACCATCCGCGGAGGTTTGAAGTGATTCAGGCGAAAGATCCGATTTCACTGAGCAACCTGCTGCTGGAGCGGATCCGTAATGCCCGTTTTGCTGTGTCGCGGCTGGGCAATGAACCGTATCAGTCGCCCGAACAGGAGATCTCGACCGAGCCGGTGCTCATCGAAGGCTGGGGAAACCGGGAGCGGGAATACGAGGTGATCTATCATGGTCTGAAGGAGCCGGTCAAGTCGCGCCCGGTGCGTCTGGCGGGCGGCGAATCGCTGCTGCTGCGGCTGGCGCAGGACGGTTCCAGGCTGGAACATGTCCCGCGCGAAAAACTGGTCGGCGCGTTGCCGAGGGCGGTCGTGCGCCACGAAGGAGAGAATCGATTCGTCGTTGCGGCGCAGCAGCCGCGTCGGCGCGGAAACGAATTGATCTTCGCCCTGTCGCTCGAGAACGCCGACCCGCGCCGATTCACGCCGAGGCCCCGGCAGATCTGGACCGAAATCTCCAGCGGCACCGGCGCCGAGTGGTTTTTCTTCGATCCCGACTACGACTACGGCGACGACGAACAACAGCCGCTCAAACAGATGACTCCGCAACTCAAGTTCCCGATCGTCGGCTGGCCCAACGAGTCGTCCAAGGCGCAAGTGCAGTTCTACTTTTCCACCGAGCCGCTGGAAGACAAATTCGATTTACGGGTCCCGCTGCGGACCGCTCTGGACGGCCGTAAGGAACTAACGATCCCCGGATTGGACAAGGTCGCATTCATGGTCAGCGTCGATGAGCCGGTCGCGGGACGAGGGACCCAGGTCCGCGTTGTGGAATCACACGGCGGTTCGACGGGATCGCTGGGACAGGTCGCGGTCTGGATCCACCCCACGCCGCAGCGGGTCACGCACCAGTACTTCCCCAACGCCTCAAAACCCGAAGTGCATCATACTTTCGAACTGTCCGAGGGATCGATCGAACCGGAGGTGATCCGGTTCATGACCAAGGAGACGATCCGCAAGCAGTTTCTGGCAACAGAGAAATTCGAGATCCCCGTCACGAAATAGCCGCCCTGGGCGTGGAGGGGGCTTCTATCTCACGTGGAGGGGGCTGCTATCTCACGTGGAGGGGGCTGCTATCTCACGTGATGGGGCTGCTATCTCACGTGGAGGGGGCTGCTATCTCACGTGGAGGGGGCTTCTAGCCCCCTCAGGGGACGTTGTGCCGAGATTCAGCTGGGGCTGGAAGCCCCAGCCACAAACTGGGGCTAGAAGTGCCAGCTACAAACTGGGGCTGGAAGTGCCAGCTACAAACTGGGGCTGGAAGTGCCAGCTACAAACTGGGGCTGGAAGCCCCAGCCACGAGCTGAGGCGCTAATCGACCAGCATGCACTGGTCGAACTGGACGCCGGTGTAGCCGTCTTTTTCTTCGACGGTTTTGACTTTGCCTTTGATGCTCACGTACTGCCCGGCGAAAATTTGCGCCAGTTTGCAGCGGTTCTCATCCTCGAAGACAAATTCCAGATGCACCGATTTCGCGGGCTTTCCGTCTGGAGAGAGCAACAGTACAAACGCTTCCTTGGCGCCGGCTTCCGGGGGCCGCTTTTTCATTTTCAGAACACGTCCCGATACTTGGATCGTCTTGCCACCCTCGAAAAACTCCGCCGCGTAGGCCTGGTTATCGCGATAGGCTTTGACGATGGCTTTCGCCGGGAAAATACCAGGATGTTTGCACTGGGGGGCATCGGCGTTGAAACCCACGAGCGACAGGACCAGCAAGGCGGAATTCATGGAGGTCTCCTTGATTCGAGCTTCAGAAAATCGATCGCGGCGGGGCACCGTGGTCGCACCAGCGCAAAACGGCACGGCAGGGACATTACTCGACAACGCCGAGCAACGACTTGGCTGAAATCAAACAGTGCCTTGTTATGCCTGCTGCGGAATTTCTGCGCTGAATATCGGTCGCGGCAGCGCGGAGCGGTCAAACCGCGCGCTGACGACGTAAAGGCTGCTACAGCCCGCTGATCCGCGCTACTTCCATCGCCAGCTGTTCCAGCAGGTTTTCTTGTTCGTCCGAATCGTCAGAATCCGAACTCGCGGAACTACCTGTTGCGGCGGTACCGCTGTCGGTTGGCCGAACCACCAGCGAACGGAACAACGCCTCTCGGGCCAGATCACGCCCGTCCGCGCTGCGGGAAATTGCCGGCGATTGGAACTCGCCAGTCTGACTGCCCCCGGGCTGCTGCGGAGCCAGGGAAAGTACTGGGATTCCGGTCAAGCTGATCGCGGCCGCCGTTTCGCCCTCGCCCGCCACCGTATCGCGATGGTTCAAACCATTGATGACCAAGAGCGCATCGATCGGCGACAGCATATTGTCGCCATTCGTGTCAAAGTAAATCCGTGACGATGTGGTTGCCGATTCGCCCTCGCCCTCCGAGCGTAGATTCCGCGATCCGGTGGCGTTGATCTGGTTGATCACTTGAATGGCGTCCATCGGCGACAAGGAGCCGTCGTTGTTCACGTCCAGCGGCTGCTGCCGGTTGTGGAACGGGAATTCACCCTCGGGGAGGGCACCCGGCGGCGGCGGTGTCCGGTCGGTGGCGATCCGCGGCTCCAGCAACGAAGCCAGAAGCACGGGAACCGGAACATTCGACGTGCTGACACGCAACGTGAGCCAGCAAAGTACGTCGACCGTGATTTCGTCAGTCAGGTTGATTAATCCGCACGCCTTGCCGCTGACGATGTTTGCCGGACCGTTCGTGAAGATCAGATCGCGAGGGCTGTTGGTTTCAATCGTGGGCTGCATTGGCGGAGCAGGCAGCGCCGAAAACTTGTTCGTTCCCGTATCGAGCTTGAATCCCACCACGGCGATCGCACCGGGCGTGCGCCCCTTGGCATCGGTCGTATCTTTGCTTGATCGCAAACAGACAACGTCGGTATCGCCGCCGCCAATCAAGATGTCGCCGTTCGCCAGGACATCCTTATCGTCCGCCAGCACGCCGCTGATCTGGAACGTTCGCGTCGTACAGAGCCGATCGTCACCGGCGTCTCCGTAGAGGATCGCCTTGACATTGCTGACGTTGAAATAGTGATTCTTGCTGGCATTGCCGATTGTCTCGAATCGATCGATGTTGGCCAATTCCAACTGTGCTTCTTTCGCCGCCCCGATTTTGTCGATGACGACGTTGTCGGAACCGCCGCTCGCTTCGGCCTTGTAGGCCACGAAATTATTCAGGCCGGCACCGCCATCGACGCGTACCACCGTCGGCAAATCGGTGACAGCGACCATGCCCGCCAGCGTGTCCGCCTCCGGTATCTTGCGGATGCTGATTGCGTCGCTCCCGCCACCAGCATTCAGGTTCAGTTGTTCGAAGGCGCTGTACCGCACCGGATTCGCCATCAATGTATGCGTGGCACTGGCCGGCGTGATGGCGTAGCCCGCACCACCTCCCGGCCGCGTATTGTCCATCAGCACCAATCGGTCGCCGACGACCGCCGCAACATCCACCAGTTTCACGTTCGCACCGGGCTTGCCCGGCTCGTTCGTGCCAGATTCGTCCACACGTTGGTAGGTCACCGTGGTCGGATCGTTTGTACCGCCTCGTGCACAGATCGAACCGAGAATGGCCGCCATCTTCCCGGCACCCGCCTGGACCACGTCATTGTTGTCGCCGCCGTCCGCCAGACTGAGGCTCCCCGTGCCGTTGCCGCCCACCGTCAACGTATCCGTACCACCCTGACCATTCAGAATGCTCCCGCTGTCCGTGCCACTCGAACTCTGCGTGACCACATCCGCGCCAGCGCCGCCGTCGACCTGCAAATGGCTGCCCGACCCTGTCGTGGCAATCGTCACCAAATCGGCAGACCCCGCCGTCGTGATCAGCACATTGCTGTTCTTGCCGGTCGACGTCACGGCCACGTCGTCCGCCGCGTCCTGCGTTGTGAGGAACAGGTTGAGTTTCTCCGCCGTATCCACAACCTGGACCTTGGCGCTGCCGGTTCCGGTCGACAGATTCAAGGTCTCCACGGTCAAGTAGGTAATCGTGCCCTTAGCATCGCCCGCCGGCAGCGGACGCGTGATTTCCGTGGCCGTGAGCTTGTAACTGGCATCGCCAACGTGCCCCGAATCGGTGACCGTCAACACGTCTCCCTCGGCCTGACTGTTGGACATCGGCACCGGCCCGCAATCAACACCTTTGCTGGTCACGGGCGCCGCCGCATTGTCCTCGCCCAGTACAAACACGTTACCATCAATCCCGTCCAGGTTCGCACCCACCGCCGAACTGATCGTGATCTTGTCGCTGCCCAGGCCGCCCTTGACCTCGGTCACGCTGGTATCCGCCGTCGAGCGGATCGCGATCGTGTCCTCGTCGCCCTCGCCGTTCAACTGCACGCGGCTGGCAACGCCGTTGCCGTCCAGTGTGATTACGTCCTTGCCCGCGCCCGCATTCA
>Ga0233425_10011630_pt1 | contig 10207 bp, 6 predicted proteins | sample Watercolumn_Towu_2_FD_181712 | JGI IMG/M metagenome (GOLD analysis project Ga0233425, IMG submission 181712) | Freshwater microbial communities from Lake Towuti, South Sulawesi, Indonesia - Watercolumn_Towuti2014_140_MG | ecosystem: Environmental > Aquatic > Freshwater > Lake | place: Indonesia... | reverse complement strand
CGCTCGCTTTCACCTCGGCGACGCGCTCGCCGAGCGTTTCTTTCAGCCAAGTGCACAGCGACTTGGTGTCGGCCTCACTGAGGGCGCCTTCGGGTTTGGGGAGATCGGCGAGTTTGACGTCGGCGTGGTCGGCGGCGGTGAGTTTCTTGCCCTCGACCTCGCGGACGCTGTTCATCACGTATTCGTCGACTGCTTCGAAGCAGAAGAGCACCTCGAGATTGCGCACCTTGAAGCCCTCGAGGTAGGGGCCGTTCTCGATCGCGGCGCGGTTGGGACCCAGCAGATAGAAGATCTCTTTTTGCTCGCTGCCCATCCGCGACACGTAGTCGGCCAGGGACGTCGTCTTGCCCATTTCGGTGAGGGAAGATTCGAAACGGAGCAGTTTCGTGAGCTGGTCCTTGTGCGTGAAGTCGAGGGCGGCGCCCTCTTTGAGGAAGTAGCCGAATTCCCGGTAGAATTCGGCAAAGCCGTCGGGCCGGTTGCGTGCCTCTTCGTCGAGGAATTTCAGGAAGCGTTTGGTGATGACCTTGTTGAGCTTCTCGACGAGCGCCTTGTCCTGCATCGTCTCGCGCGAGATGTTGAGCGGCAGGTCCTCGCTGTCGACCACACCCTTGAGGAAGCGCAGCCACTCGGGGAGCAGGTCCTTGGGTTTGGCGTCGATCAGAATTTTCCGGCAATACAAGGCGACAGACGGTTCGAGCCGGGCAAAGCCGAGCTTCTCGCTGTTCTCCTTGGGCACGAAGAGCAAGGCGTTGATCGCGAGCGGGGCGTCGGCGCTGAAGTGCAGGCGCAGGCGCGGCTCGTCGTAGGCGTGGCCCTGGAACTTGTAGAACTCGGTGTACTCCTCTTCCTTGATCTCGTTCTTGTTGCGGAGCCAGAGCGCCTGGACGGTGTTGATGCGCTTGCCGTTGAGGTTAATCGGAAACGACACGAATGCACTGTAACGTTCGAGGATGCCCTTGATCTTCCAGTCCTGCGCGAAGTCGCTGCACTCATCCGTCAACGCGATGACGACCTTGGCGCCGCGACGTTCGCCTTCGCTTTCCTCGATTTCGTAACTGCCGGAGCCGTCGCTTGTCCACACGTGGCCCGGTTCCCCTGCGCGCCACGAACGGGAGTAGACCTTGACGGACTTTGCGACCATGAAGGCCGAATAGAAACCGACGCCGAACTGCCCGATCAGGTTCGCGCTTTTTGCTCCGCCCTCGCCCACGGCCTGCAGGAACGCCTTCGAGCCCGAATGGGCGATCGTGCCGAGATTCTCAATCAGTTCGGCGCGCGTCATGCCGACGCCGAAATCCTGGATGGTGATCGTCTTGGCCTTATCGTCGGTGGTGACGTTGATTTCGAGGTCCAGCTTGTCGTCGAAGATCTCCTTCTCGGTCAAACGAAGGTGCCGCAGCTTCTCCAGGGCGTCGGAGGCGTTGGACACGAGCTCGCGCACGAAGATCTCCTTCTCGGTGTAGAGCGAGTGGATGACGATATCGAGCAGCTGCTTGATCTCGGCTTGGAATTCGAATTTCTGCGATGAAACGGTCGACATAGGTGGAAGCGGGCGGACGCCGGAGGCCGGCGCCGAAGAAGTGAGCCGGTTACTTTAACAGACCGGCGAAAAAATCAAGCCGGGGCGGGGCGATGTTGCCGCGAGCCCGCCCCGATGGGTCGGGGCTGGCCCCGACGACTCCGACTTTGTCGCGAGTTCAGTCGGCCCGACAGGGCGGAAATTTCACACCCGGGGGTGTGAAATTTCCGGGTCAGGGGCCGGCGGCGAGGGCGCGTGCGAATTTTTCGGCCTCGGCGCGGCGGGGCCAGTCGGGCGGCATCAGGCGGAGAGCTTCGCGCACATCGGCGAGAGCGCCGGCGGAGTCGCCGTTTTGCTGGCGGAAGGCGGCGCGCTGCAGGCGGGCGTCGTAGAGGTCGGGGGCAAGGGCGAGGGCGCGGTCGAGGTTGGCGAGGCCTTCGGTGCGGCGGCCGGCCAGGACCTGGACAATGCCGAAGTTGGCGATCGATTTGGGACGGTGGGGATCGAAGCGTAGGCCGGTTTCGGCGGCGGCGAGCGCGCGGTCGAGGCGGCCGCCCTGGAGGTGGTCGAGTGACCGGCGTTGGTAGACTTCGGGATGGGCGAAGTCGGGCGGCTGGCGGGCGCGCTCGCACTCCGCCGGCAGCGACAGCACCGGCACGAAGTGCCAGGCGGCCGCAGTGCCGGGGGCGGCGATGATGTGGTGGGCCGGTAGCAGCAGGTTGCCTGCACACAAGACGGGGAGCAGCCGGCGGGCGCGCGCCGGCTGGCGGTGCCACAGGATCAAAACGGCAGCGAGCACAAGCGGCACGCCCACCGAGACGGAACGGCTGAGATCGTCTGCGACGCAGAGGTTGACGGCGAGCGTGGCGGCGGCCAGCGCGAGCCAAAGTCGCGGCCGCGGCGCCGGGAGTGCGACGACGGCGAGCGCGAGGGCGACCCAGCCGAGACGAAGGCCGTTCCACGCGCCCCAACCGGTGACAAGCAACGAGGCGGGCAGGAGCGGGCGTTCGCCCCAATAGGCGCCGCTGGTGGCGCGCAGGCCGGAGAGCTCGAGGCCCAGACGCAGCGCCAGGTACGGCGCGACCCCGGCCAACAGCAGGGCGGCATCGTGCAGCAGGGCCCGCCGGCCGGGCGGCAGATCGGGCGGAATCCCCAGGGCGCGCACGGCCAGGCAGAGCGGAAGGGCGAAAAGGAACCGTTCGTCGATCCAGGGCGCCAGCAAGCCCGACGCAAACAACAGCCAGCGCGGCCGCCCGAAACTGGCCAGCACGAGCGCGAGGACGAGCCACGAATCGAAGTAGGCCAGCCAACCGGTCGACACGAAGAACCAGGATGCGGTGGCCGCGAGCAGGGTGGCGGCGGCGGTGGGAAGCACGTCGTGCGTGAGGCGCCAGACGGTTGCGGCGACCGCGGCGAGCGCGACGAGGCACCCGAGGTGTGGCAGAGCGAGAAAGACGGCGGGCGGCAGCCCCAGGGTGCGGCCGACGAGGGGCCAGAGGAGCCGCCATTCGATCACGCGATTGACCGGGTCGTCGATCCGCTGCCAGGGATCGGCGAGTTGGCGGAGCACGTGGAAGGCCCGGTGGAATTCCGGCTGGATGGCGACGAACTCTCCGAGCGGCAAGCCGGCGACCGGCCACAGCCAGAAACGTGGAGCAAGAAAGCAAACCGTCACGAGTGCCGTGCCGGCGGCGAACGCGAGCCCAACGGTCCAGGTCGGCCAAGCGGCCAGCCAAGCGGGGCGCGGGTTGGTGCGCGAGGAATCAGCCCGGACAACCGGCGGAGACATGCGGAAGGGCGGCCGAGTCAAGCCGCCCCGGCGGGCAGGCGCTCGACCCTGATGCGCCGCGGATGTTCGGCGGTGATCTCGGTGGCGGTGACGCGATAATCCCCGACGACAAACGCCTCGCCGCGCTTGAGCGACTGGCCCCGGTGACGCTCGGCCCACGCGGCCACGGTTTCGCGGGGCTGCCACTCGAAGGCCCAGCCGGTTTCCGCCTGCAGTTCGCGCATCGTGAAGAGGCCGCTCACCACGATCGACGTGTCGTCGTGCTCGAAAACCGGACCGTGGCCGAGATCGAGTTCATCGCGGATGTCGCCGACAATCTCCTCGAGCACGTCCTCGAAGCTCACGAGGCCGGCGGTCTTCAACTCGGCATCGAGGACGACCGCGAGGTGCACGCGCGAGGTGCGGAAGAGCTCGATCATGGTGTGGATCGGCGTCCGCAATGTGAAGGTGAGCGCGGGGCGAATCAGCGGTTCGAACGACGCGTCGGGCCCGAGTAGCTGCGTCTGCCAGAGCCATTCGCGCACGAGCACGATGCCCTTCACCTCGTCGAGCGAGCCGGTGCAGACGGGAAAGCGGCTGAAGCCCGCCACCTGCGCGGCGCGCATGTTTTCCGCCATCGGTTTGTCCAGCCAGAGGGCGACAATCTGTTCGCGGGGACGCATCACCTGCTGGGCGGTGACGGTGCGCAGCCGGAGTGAGCGCACCATGATGCGGTTGATCAAAGCATCGCCCGGGTGGGAGTGGCGGGCCTGGCTGAAAACGTACTCGAGCTCCTCGGAACTGAAGGCATGATCGCCTTCCCCGGCAGGCTCGAGGCCGCCCCAGCGGAGGATTTGGTTGGCCGCGCCGTTAAGCAGCCAGATGAAAGGATAGAAGACGTAGAGGAAGATCATCAACGGCGCCGATAACCAGAGCGTCGTGTTTTTCGCGTGCTGGATGGCAAACATCTTCGGGGCCTGTTCGCCAAAGACGATGTGGAGGGAGGTGATCAACACGAAGGCGACGGCAAAGGAGATCGAGTGGATGACAGTTTCGTCGCGCACGCCCCACTCGAGCAGCCAGGGGGTGATGCGGCGCGCCACGAACGGCTCGCCCACCCAGCCCAGGCCGAGGCTGGCGAGCGTGATGCCGAGCTGGGTGGCGGAGAGCGCGGCGTCGAGCTGCTCCGTGGCTTTGAGCGCGAACTTCACCTTCCAGCCGCCGGCCTTTGCCATCGGGCGTAACTGGCTGGCACGGATCTTTACGAGCGCGAATTCGGCCGCGACGAAGAACCCGTTGGCCGCCACCAGCACGAGCACGAGCAGGATCTCGAGAACGGTCTTGAAAGCCTCCGGCATCACAAAGCGAACTCCGAGCGCACAGGGATCGACATCGCGCCGAGCGTGCGCCGTGGCGCCGCAGCACTCAAATGGAAATTTCCGGTTGCAACGGCGGAGGCGGAGACGCGCGGCGGCCGGCCGCGTGGGCGCTTACCGGGCGGCCGGGGCGTCCACCAGATTCCCCCGTTTCGTGGCCAGACCGATGGAGAAGTACTTGTGCACCATGTCGATTCGGGCGCCGTAATAGAGGCGGTAGATCTCGCCGTCGCGGATCACGCTCTGGCTGGACGTGTAGATCGCGTCGTATGGGCTGCCCGGCGTCGGGGTGAGCACCGGGTTGGATGCGTGCTTGGTCCATTTCACGCCATCGTGGCTCGTGGCCATGCCGATCGCCGTGGCGGTCTTGGCGGTCGGATGCCCTTGCCAATAGGCGGCGTAGAACATGACCCAAGTCGATCCCTCGCGGAGCACATAGGGGTAGACCAGCGCGCGGTCTTCCCACCCTTGCGAGACGGTGATCATCGGGTTCGCCGGATGCGGGCGCAGCGAGTAGATGTCGGCCCCCGTGGCGAGGCTCACCTGCCACGGCGGTCGCTTTCCATCGGCGAGTCGGGGCTTTTCGATGTAATACATGCGCACCTCGGCTCCGACCTTGACGAAATGTGGTGCATAGGCGCGCTGGAAGATCGGGCTGCGCGAGTCCTTTTCCCACTGGAGTCCGTCGCGACTGGTGGCGTGCTCGACGTCGTCGGGGCGGTTTCCGTTGTAGAAGAGGTGCCAGAGGCCCTCGAGCTTGAGGAGATCGCCCTGCGGGTTGCGCAACAACGAGGGGGCGGCATGAAAGTCATCGCGGGGGCCCAGCGGCAGCAGCGGCCGGCCGGTTTTGGTCCAGGTCTCGCCGTCGTCCGACAGGGCGAGGCCGATCTGGTAGCGAACCAAATCCTCGCCCGTCTTCGGTCCGGCGGGACCGCCGGAATAGAACATGCAATAGCGTCCGCCGTCCTTGACGACGGCTGGAGCAAAGATGTTCTGGTGATCGAATGCGCCGGCGGGACCAAGCGACAACATCGGGTTCTTCGGCGACTTGACCCAGTTTTCGCTTGCGGGAGCAGGTGCGGCGGGGGCCGGAACGGGGAGCACGATCGACAGCAGGCTGGCGCCGCAGAAGAGCGCCGCGGTCATCCGGGCCCCCGCGGGGGCGAGCCGAATGGAGGGCAGATGCGATGGCAGGTGGGGCATTTGCGGCATCGGGATCAAACAACGATGGTCCCCCGAGCGGGAGAAGTCACGATCTGAAGAACTCATTTCCTCGGGATTGAAGCCGCGGTGCCTTTGCGTCGCCTGGACGGTCGTGCCACGCCAAAGATCTCACTCTCAAAGGTGTGAGATCTGCGCCCGGTCGGGCCGGCTTGATCCCGGCGAGCTTGCCGGAAAAGCAGGCGAAAGGAGTTGCTGCCGGTCTCGACGCGGTCACAGGCTCGCGGAAACGGACTTACCCCTTCTGTCCTTCGAACCTCGCAGAACGCTGTTCCCCATGAAGCGCCAAAGCGGTTTCTCCTGGCTGGCAACCGGTGTTGCACTCGCGTTTGCCTTGAATCCTGTTTGGGCCGCGGCCGAGAGCCCGACCGGCGGGAGCGCGCCCGCAACGACCGCTGCGGTTTCGGGCCGCGTGCAGAACGCGGCGATTGGGCGCTATCTCGCCGGCGCCCAAGTCATCGTGCGGGGCACCGGGCTGGCGACCTCGACGGACGAGTTCGGCACGTACCGGCTTAATCAAGTGCCGGTCGGACCACTTGTGCTCGAAGTGCGCTACACCGGCCTCGACCCGCAGCACATCGCAGTCACCGCCACGGCGGGCCAGACGGTGGTCCAGGACGTGAACCTGACCAACGCGGCGCGGTACGGCGCCGGCTCCGACGCGGTTCGGCTGGGGGAATTCGTCGTTTCCACTTCCCGGGTCAGCGAGGGGGAGGAACTGGCGACCAACGAGCAACGCTACGCGCCGAACATCAAGAACGTGGTGGCGACCGACACCTTTGGCGACGTCCAGGAGGGCAACGTTGGCGAGTTCATCAAGTTCCTGCCGGGCGTCGCCGTGAACTATGGCGACGCCGAGGCCCAGACCGTCTCGCTCCGCGGTCTGCCCGACAACCTCAGCAACATCACGGTCGACGGCGCCGAGGTGGCCAACGCCAATTTTTCCGGAGGCACCCGCGCGCCCAAGTTCGGAGCTACCTCGATTGGCACGGTGTCGCGCGTCGAGATCGTCAAGGTCCCGCTGCCCTCGACGCCGGCCGACTCGCTCGGCGGCTCGATCAACATGGTGAGTAAGAGCGCATTCGAGCGGACGCGACAGGAATTCCGCTACCGCGGTTACCTGACAGGCAACTCCCTGCGCTTGAAACTGCGCAGTCCCAATACCGCCGGCGACCGCGTCCTGCGAAATGTTCTCCCGAGCTTCGATTTCGATTACACGCAGCCCATCGGCCGGAATCTGGGGATTGTCGTCACGGGTTTGTCCACGGGATTCTACAACGAACAGCACCTGCACCAAACGGCGTGGCTCGGCTCGGCCGCCAATACGAACGCCTCACCGGCCAATCCGATCCGCACCAGCGACGTGATGATCGACGCGCCGCGGTTCACCTGGCGCGACGCGCTCGGGTTGAACGCGGCCTGGCGGCCCGGGTCGAACGCGGTGCTTTCGGCGTCGTTCTCCCAGAGCAAGACGCGCGCGCAAACGGCAAATGTCAACCGCAGCGCGCTCCCGGGCAGCAACCCGACCCCGACCGTCCCGGTGGGCGGCGGCGGAGTGGCGCTCAGTTGGGGGCCGGACTTCACCATCGGGGCGACCGGCCGGGGCTCGGTGACCCTATCGGGCAACTCGATCAGCCGGGTCGAGCGCACCCGCGTCGGCCGGGTGCAATCCCGGTTCGACCATGGCGACTGGCGCCTCAACGCCACCGCGAGCCGGTCGACATCGGCGGCCACTGTGCGCGGCGCTGGTCCCGGATGGGTATTCACGAGCATCAACGCGACCCTGGCGCGGCCGGTGCGGGTGTCGCTGCTCAACATCAGTCCGCTCGGCGACGGAGATTCCACCACCGTGGCGCGGGCCTTCTGGAACGACAATGCCCCGGTCGACCTGAACGATCTCGAGAACTACACAGGCACGACCGCCACGCGGCAGATGCGCGACATTACCGACGACGTGGGCTTCGGTCAGCTCGATCTGCGGAAGCGTCTCGCGTTCTTCTCCTTTCCCGCCGCGCTGCAGATCGGCGGCGCCTGGCGCGAGCGCGAACACGATGAGCGTTGGCAGAGCCTGGGCTACACCTTTCAGGGTGTCGACGGCCGCCTTGCCGCGACGCCGCTGGGATACCGGGTCTACGTCGGGCAGGATAATGGATTCGGCATTCACGGCACTCAATTCATCAACGTCGGGGCGGCCTCGCGCCTCTACAAGGAGGACTCCCGCACGTTCGCGCCGACGCTGGCGCAGCAGGCGGCGGCCGCGACTTATGCGATTACGAACTCCGAATTCATCCGGGAGAGGAATGCCGCGTTTTACCTGCAGGCGGAGGCGAAGCTCTTCCGAAATCGCCTCGAGGTGATCACCGGGGTTCGCTACGAGGGTACGGAGAGCCGGGGCCTGGGCCCCGTCTACGACCCCGCGGCCGTCTTTCTCCGTAATCCCGACGGAACGTTTGCGCGCAACGCCCAGGGCCGGCAGAATCGCAAGCCAGAGGCGGGGGCTGCAGGCTCGCTCGAGGAGGTGGCCCTGACGAGAACCGAGCGGGGCAACCGGGCCGGAGGCGAGTACGACGGCTTGTTTCCGAGCATGCACCTGACCTTCCAAGTCGCGCCGGATTTCCTGGTGCGCCTCGCGTATGCGCAGACCTATGGCCGGCCGAATTTCGACTCCATCATTCCGAACGTCTCGATCAGCGAAAGAGACCTGACGGAGGAACAACTGCACGATCCCAACGTGATTCCCGGCACGATCACGATTCGCAACACCAACCTGAAGCCCTGGGACGCCGCCAACTACGATCTCTCCCTGGAGTATTACACCAAGGGCGGCGGAGTCTTCACCGCCGGGGCCTTCCTGAAGGAGATCAAAGGTTTTTTCGTCAGCGACGTGCGGATCGCCACCGAGGCAGATGCGGCGCAGTTCGGCCTGGATTCGCGGTATGCCGGCTTCACGTTGAGCACCACCCGCAATGGCGGCGATGCGCGCGTGACCGGAGCCGAAATCAGCGCCCGGCATTCGCTCGCGCCGCTCGGCCGCTGGGGCCGCGGACTGGAGGTGTTCGTGAACGCCACCAAGGTTCGACCGGAGGGTGAGCAGGCGACGAATTTCAGCGGGTTTATTCCAGAGACGGTCAACTGGGGCGTCACCTATTCGCGGCGCCCCCTGCTCGTCATGGCAAAATGGAACTGGCGCAGCGAGGTCCGCGGCGCACCGCTGCCGGCGACCTATGGACCGGATGCCTACAGCTACACGGACGATCGTATCCAACTCGATCTGAACCTCGAGTACCAGGTCTACAAGCGGCTGTCGCTCTTCCTCTATGCCCGGAATCTCTTCGACGCCCGCAATGTGCTGTTGCGAAAGGGATCCCAGACCGCCGGCTACGCGGCGATCTACCAGAGCGCCGACTACGGAGCACAGTTGAGCGCCGGGATCAAAGGCAGCTTCTGATCCCAAGGATGCACGCCCATTCTGCCTCCGCGAGCGACCGGCTCGGGCATTGTGCTTCTCCAGGCCGCGTCCGGGGCGTGCGTCGGGCGGCGCCTGCGCTGGTATTGGTCGGCTTGACTGTCGCGCTGGCGACAGGCTGTTCCGCATTCGCCGAGACGCTCACGGTTGATGGCTGGAGCCTATCGTCCGAGATTGAAGGCGGCAACGCCGCTTCGATTCGCCGGTTCGCGGAAGACCATGTGGCGATTGCGCCGCGCGAGGATGCGCTGCCGGTCGACGTGCAGGTGACCGGCCCGATCAGCAGTCTTGTGATGGCATGTATGCTGGCGAATGAGCGGGCGGTGCGCGTCTGAAAAACATCGGCCGGTCGGGCGAGGGCCGGACGATCTGGAGTCTGGAAGTGGGGGCGGAGCATCTGCCGGTGATTGCCTTTACCGCCACGACGCAGCCCGGCGAGCCGTCCGCCTGGGCGATTCTCGCCATGGCGCGGGCGGCCGCCACCGATCCGCAAATGCGCGCGTTCTCGCAGTGGTGCAAGCTGGTCTTCCTGCCAATGACCAATCCGGACGGCGTGGTTCACGGTTACGCCAACACGTGTCCGCGCGGGAAGATGATCTTCCTGGAATTCGATGCGCTGGCGGAGAACTCGGAGGTTTCGCCCGAGACCAAGGCGATTTGGGATTACCTGACATCGCCGCCCTCTTTCAGGGAGTGAGCGCGCGAAGCGGCGTGAGCGTGATGGGCCCGAGCAGGCCGGAGGGCGTGAGCGGCCAGTTCGCGGCGTCGAAGGGCTTGTAGTTGATGTTCACGAAATTGATCTCGCGCATGATCTTCCAGGGCGTCTTCTCGCGGTCGAGGTGACGAATGTGGTT
>Ga0233425_10011629_pt1 | contig 10209 bp, 8 predicted proteins | sample Watercolumn_Towu_2_FD_181712 | JGI IMG/M metagenome (GOLD analysis project Ga0233425, IMG submission 181712) | Freshwater microbial communities from Lake Towuti, South Sulawesi, Indonesia - Watercolumn_Towuti2014_140_MG | ecosystem: Environmental > Aquatic > Freshwater > Lake | place: Indonesia... | reverse complement strand
ATTGGCAATAAATGATGTACGACATCCTTCGCCCCTATCTTTTTAAACTTGACCCTGAGCGCGCCCACGCGCTCACGCTTCGCGCTTTGCGCATCGCGGGCAGTTTCGCGCCTTTGCGCTGGCTCCTCGCACAGCAATTCAAGTCTCCTTCAAAACCGGTTAATGCTTTTGGATTAACTTTCAAAAATCCTGCCGGGCTGGCGGCGGGATATGACAAGGACGGCGTTGCCATTCGCGGACTCGCCGCCCTGGGATTTGGTCATATCGAAATTGGCACGGTCACCCCCCGCCCCCAGGCTGGGAATCCGTCCCCGCGCATTTTCCGCCTGCTGGAAGATGAAGCCGTGATCAACCGCATGGGCTTTCCAAGCAAAGGCTCAGAGTTCGTCCAACTTAAATTAAATCCATCTTTGCGCTCCGGCTGGTTCGAGAGTGTTTACGGCATTCAACCGCGCAGCAAAAAAAAGAAGATCACATCCATTCACAAGGACGGAGTGATTTTGGGAATTAATCTCGGGAAAAATAAAGACACTCCCAATGAAGAAGCCGTGTTGGATTATTTGGACCTGCTGCAAAACTTTGCGGGCTATGCCGATTATCTGACGATCAACGTCAGTTCGCCAAACACGGCGGGACTGCGCGATTTGCAGGGACGCGCCGCGCTGGAAAGCCTGCTGTCTCACCTGCATCAACAGCGTTTGCTTGAACAAAAGAAATACGAGAAGCGGATTCCAATCCTTGTAAAACTTGCGCCGGACCTGTCCGCTTCCGAACTGGATGATTCCATCGAAGCGATTCTGTGCTCGCGGATGGATGGCATCATTGTCACAAACACCACCCTGGCACGCGAGGGGTTGAGATCAAACATGAAGGGCGAATCAGGCGGCTTGAGCGGCAGTCCGCTGACAGTTAAGAGTGATGCGGTTCTTCATCAAACTTTAAAGCGAGTGAATGGGGAAGTCCCTGTGGTGAGTGCGGGCGGAATCATGAATCCGACGGATGCAAAACGCCGCCTCGAGATGGGGGCGGCGCTGGTGCAGGTTTATACTGGGCTGATCTATCACGGGCCGGGACTGGTACGGGAGATCGTGAAGGCGCTTTGATTATTTTTGCGCGGGGCGCAGCGCGGGCATGGGGGCTTCGTTGCGACGGGTGAAGAATTTATCCGGCAATATCATGGGGTGAAGTTCTCCGCCAGTGGTCAACGCATCAATGGGGACGTAATAGAAAACAATGGGATTGTCGGTCAGGCGGATATCTTGAAATGCGAAGAAAACATAACTGCCATCCGGGCTGAAGGTCGCGTCGCGGTAACAGCAATAGCCGTCAATCGGCGCGGGCTTTTCGCTTTTGTGCGTGAAGGTGTTGTAAATGGCGAGGTCGCCAAAGCCGCCGTTGCGTTTGTTGCTGTTCATCAGGAAAAGCAGGTCGCCGTCCCAATCGAAGTTGACCAGGGCGCTGCTGAACTGGAAACGACCAAGCGGGAATTCATCCAGCCCGATGGGTTCGGCTGTGTTGCACAGATGAATATCAATCACGCGCAGTGTGTCGGCGGCAATGTTGCCGGCTGGCGCAAGATATTTCAATGTGAGTTTTTGTCCGTCATCAGACCAGACCGCGTCCAGCACGCCGAAGCGTTTGTAGAACAGGCAGCCTTTCATGTCCAGCAGGGCGCTCTTCTTTGTGACGGTCTTTAATTTTTCAACGTCGAACGGAACGATATGCAATTCTCGCGCCAGGCTGATGGCGGCCTGCTTGCCGTCCGGCGAAACGTGAAATGATTCAAAATATTCGGCAGATGCAAAATTGGTAATGACTTCTTCGCGCAGGGTTTCAATGTCCACTGTCTTGACGGTCTTGCCGCTGATGTAAAGAATGGTGTTGCCGTCCGGCAGCCATTCGACATTGAACTTCTCCGCGCCGTCATTTGTGACGGGATGCAGGTCGCTGCCGTCCACGTTCATGATCCAGATGTCGTTGTTGCGCAGGAAGGCGATCTTGTCTGCCCCGCCGAGCACCGGCAGGGATGGGGCGGCCGGCGTGTCGGTGATGGGGGGCGGCGCCGGGGTGAAGGTCTCTGTCGCGGCTGGCGTATCTGTCGGCGCGGCTTGAGGCGCGGATGTGGCTGGGATGGTTGCCGTGAATGGAATCGAAGTCGGAGTCTGGGAAGGCGCTTCTTTTCCAAAGGGAAGGCTGTTCCCGTTTAAGAAATAGATTCCACCCCCGGCAAGGGCCAGAAGCGCAAGAGGCGCGATCACGACAAAGGGATTGAATCTCTTTTCCTTTTTTACCTTGTGCTGCGCGGCGACAGTTTTATTGAACGGTGAGATCTTGGCCGTGATTTTGGTGGTCGGTTTTTCCCCGCGCAGAAATGCGTTGATCGTCTCCGACATTTCAGCGGTGGACGAAAAACGGTCGTTCCTGTCCTTGGCCATGGCGGTGGAAATAACCTGCTCGATCCATTGCGGCAGGGATGGGTTTGCATCCAAAATATGCGGGACAGGCTCGGTGACGTGTTTGATGGCCACGCCCATCGGCGTATCGGCTTCGTAGGGCTGTTTGCCTGTCAGCATTTCGTAGAGCAGGACTCCCAGCCCATAAATATCGGCGCGCCCGTCAATGACTTCGCCGGTGGCCTGCTCCGGCGCCATGTAGGCCGGCGTGCCGATGATGCCGCTGCCGGTCACGTTGCTGGCTTCGGCCCCGGCGATCTTGGCGATGCCGAAGTCGGAAATGTGCGGAACGTCCTTGTTGTCGAACAGGATGTTGCCGGGTTTAAGGTCGCGGTGAATGATGCCTTTCGAGTGCGCGTCATCCATGCCGGGCGCAATATACTCAATGATGCGCGCCGCTTCTTCAATGCTGAATATTTTTTTCTTGATGCGTTCCGAAAGCGAACCCCCGTTCATATAGCGCATGACAAAATAAGGCTGGCCGTCTTCCTCGCCCACATCGTAGACCGGCACTATGGATTGATGCTCCAGCTGGGCGATGATTTTCGCCTCGCGCTCGAACCTCAACCTGAACTGCGGGTCGGCGTGCAGCATTTCAGACGGCAGCACCTTGATGGCAACCTCGCGCTCAAAGCGTGGATCGTACCCGCGATAGACGGTTGCCATGCCCCCGCGTCCCAATTCAGATTTTATTTCGTAGCGGCCGATTTTTTCTGGTTTCATGTGTCAAGTATACCTACCCAAAAGTATGAGCGCAAGCACCAGGCCATTACAGCTTAACGACGAAACTATGGCATGTATAACCCACCCGTTGACTCCATCCAGTCTGCGATTTTCTCTGTGGCAGATGCGATGTCGTTATCTGAGACGTCCAGTTCAAGCCGCGGCAGAATCGATTCGCCGGCCAGTTTTCGGATCAGTTTTTGCTCCTCAATGAAAAGATTCAAGTCGTCATATTGCGACGGATTGCCGGAGACCTTGAGTCTTTCGGCGCGCGCGGCTTCAAAGGATTCCGCAGAACGAGTCAGCAGCACCAGGCGGAAGTTCAGCGGAAGCAGGCGTTCCTCCAGCCAGCGGAAGTCGTAATCCTTATTGTAGGCCATCTGCTGATACATGCGCGTGGACAAGTGAAAACGGTCCACGATCCACGAGTAATATTTTTGCAGCTCAAAGAGTTTTACCCAGGTTTCGAATGTTTCCATTGCTAGCGCTTCCTCCTGCGGCTCAAAGTTGATCAGGCCTCGGCCCCACGGAAAATTGGTGAAGGCGCACCACTCTGCCGAAACAAGCGGCGAGTGATATTTGTATTTGCGCGGCCCCACCACGCGCGGATGTTCGTTGAGCGCAAAAGCGATGTCGGTTTTGAACGTCAGGCGCGTGCCTTCGAGGATGATCTTTGGGGTGAGCTTGGACATGACTCAATTATATTCAGCGCAGGCCGAAAATTCTAACAAGATTCTAAAACGGTTTCGCGCCGCAGTTGTGGTATATTCCCGCAATACAGGTAACCCTATGGAAGATAAAATCACCATCATCGAAGGTCCCCCGCCCGTTTTTGAGCACGTCAATGACGGCTGGGCAATGGGCTTGAACGAAAGCCCGACTTTTTCAGTGCCTGCGCTCACCCGCCTGCGGACTTTCAACGGCCCCGCGCTTGTCGAAAGGTGTTATGCGGCCTGGCATAGGAAATCATCCATTCATCTGCATTACCGCAATGAAACCGGGCTGGAGGAAACCGCGCCCATTCTCGCCGCCCGCACCGTTGAAACCCCCGAAGGCCACGTGCTGCTGCTCTGGGTATATCTCGACGGCGACGGCGTGGAATATGAAGTGGACGCAGGCGACGACGACCGCTATGACGACGAAAGTGACAGTCACCTTTAAGGTGACTGTCACTTTTTGTTTTGAGGATGTATGACTACGCTTCTTACTTCGACCCAGCCCGGCTCTGTTATTCTGACGCTGAACCGCCCCGAACGCGCCAACTCCTTTAACTTTGAGATGGTCAATGAACTGCGGAATGCCCTTGCCGAGGCAGAGACAAACCCGCAGGTGCGCTGTGTTGTGATCACCGGCGGCGGGAATGTCTTCAGTGCCGGGCAGGATATTTCCGAAATGAATCAGGGACAGCAGATCTCGTACCGCGAGCATCTGGACAAGACCTACAACCCGCTCATTCTGCAAATCCGCAGGATGGGCAAGCCGGTTGTGGCGGCAGTCAATGGACCTTGCGCCGGCGCGGCCTTTGGCGTGGCGCTGGCATGTGACCTCCGCATCGCAAGCCCGTCAGCCTATTTTGTGGTCGGTTTCAGTGGCATCGCCCTCGTGCCTGATTCGGGTGTCTCGTTGTTTTTACCGAAATACATCGGCCTCGGGCGCGCGCAGGATTATTTTTATTCCAACAGACCCATCACCGCGCCACAGGCAAAGAAATGGGGGCTGGTCAGTCAGATAGGTGAAACAAACCTTGAAGCGCTGACTCTGAAAATTGCGGGGGAACTGGCCTCAGGTCCGCCGGAAGCGTTTGCGGCAGGGAAGAAGGCCTTCAATGAGGCGGTCATTCCAAACCTGGAGCATGTTCTCAATTATGAAGGAATCCTCCAGGATGAAGCCGGCAGGTCGGCGGAGCATCGCAAAGGGGTGGAGGCCTTTTTGGAGAAGCGAAAGCCCGCTTATTGACAGCCGTATCTTTTGTTCGAGTTTGAGGGTTTTAATTTGTACCAATCGAAAAACGTCACTTTCCATCAAAAATAATCGGATTTATGTCATATTGACGGGCAACGTCTTTTCGTGTAAAGTTTGAAGGCAATTGAATTATTGGAAAATTTTTATGGCTCAGTGTATAAACATACCTTGTGCTTAAAGCGGGCGTCCCTGTCTGGGGTGCCCGCTTATATTTTCTCAAAACTCTTTTAGGAGAACAATATGTCAGGACAAATTAATGCTTTTGAAATGGCGCAGAAACAATTCGACGGCGTTGCCAAACAACTCAAGCTTGACCCGGGCGTTGCCGAAGTATTGCGCTGGCCCATGCGTGAATATTCCTTCCGCATCCCCGTCCGCCTGGATGACGGCTCGCTGAAGGTCTTTCAGGGTTTCCGCGTCCAGCACAATGATGCGCGTGGCCCCAACAAAGGCGGCATCCGCTTTGCAGCTAATGAGACCATGGATACCGTCCGTGCTCTCGCCACATGGATGACCTGGAAATGCGCCGTGGCAGATATTCCGCTCGGCGGCGGCAAGGGCGGCATCATCGTTGACCCGTCCACGCTCACTGTAAATGAAAAGGAAGAAATGTGCCGCGGCTGGGTGCGCGCCATGTGGAAGAACATCGGCCCGCGCAATGACGTGCCCGCCCCGGATATTGGCACCACTCCCCAAATGATGGGCTGGATGATGGATGAATATTCCCGCCTCGTCGGTCAGTACACACCCGGCGTGTTCACCGGCAAACCGCTCGGCGGCGGCGGATCGCTCGGCCGCACCGAAGCCACCGGCTACGGCGTAATCTATACCGTCCGCGAAGCGATGAAGCACCTCAACATTGACGGCAAGAATTCTGTCGCGGCCATTCAAGGTTTCGGCAATGTGTCGCAGTACGCGGCTGTCGGCTTTGTTGAAATGCTCGGCGGACAGGTCACCTGCGTTTCCTGCTGGGACCGCCACGACAAGAAGGCTTACACCTACAGCAAGAAGGGCGGCGTTGATCCGCGCTTCCTGCTCACCATTGTGGATGAATACGGCACGATTGACAAGGCCAAGGCACAGGATGCCGGCTACACCGTTGCTGACGGCGACACTTGGATCACCCATGAAGCCAATGTTTTGATCCCCGCGGCAATGGAAGGGCAGGTCACCGCAGACACCGTCAATAAGATGTCGAAGGGCATCAAGATCGTCGCCGAAGGCGCGAACGGTCCCTGCACTCCCGAGGCCGATGAATTCTTCAAGAAGAACAACATCTTCGACATCCCTGACTTCCTGTGCAATGCCGGCGGCGTGACCACCTCCTACTTCGAACAGGTTCAGAACGACATGAACTTCTACTGGAGCAAGGAAGAAGTGCTCGAACGCCTCGACCAGAAGATGACCTCCGCCTTCCACGGCGTGCTTGACCGCAGCGAAAAGGAAAAGGTTTATATGCGCGATGCGGCGTACATGGTCGCGATTGACCGCGTGGTACAGGCCATGCACCTGCGCGGCTGGTTGACTGGAAATTCGTAAGACAGCGATTAGAGTCTGGCAATTAGCGATTAAGAGGATGTGCTTCGCAGCGCATCCTCTTTTTATCTTCGCTTCGCACTTAACTGAAAACTGATTCTCTCACCTTACGCGGTAGCACGAGATTTATCTCGTGGTTTCAGGCGACATGAATGTCGCGCTACGAGTAAACTGCGTAAGGTGAGTGATTCTGTTTCTCGAGCAGAGTCAACCCTCAACATTTTGATACAATCACTAAGCTTGTAACCTGTAACCAAAACGAGGCACCATGTCCAAACAAACTTTCAAATGGGACGACCCTTTCCTGCTCAACGACCAACTCACCGACGAGGAACGCATGATCCGTGACACGGCGCGTAAATACTGCCAGGACAAGTTGATGCCGCGCATCCTTGAAGCGAATCGAAATGAGACCTTCGACCGTTCCATTATGGATGAGATGGGCAGCATGGGATTTCTTGGCTCGACCATTCCTGAAGAATATGGCGGCGCGGAATTAAATTATGTTTCCTATGGTTTGATTGCCCGCGAAGTGGAGCGTGTGGACAGCGGCTACCGTTCCGCGATGAGCGTGCAAAGCTCGCTGGTGATGCATCCCATCCATGCGTATGGTTCGGAAGAACAAAAGAAAAAATACCTGCCCAAACTTGCCAGCGGAGAACTTGTCGGCTGTTTTGGGTTAACCGAGCCTAATCATGGCAGTGACCCTGGAAGTATGGAGACCCGCGCCAAAAAAGTGGACGGCGGCTGGACTCTGCACGGCAACAAAATGTGGATCACCAACTCACCGATTGCCGATGTGTTTATTGTGTGGGCAAAAGCGGAAGGCGAAATTCGAGGCTTTATTCTTGAAAAAGGGATGAAGGGATTAAGCGCGCCGAAAATCCACGGCAAATTCAGCCTGCGCGCCAGTTCCACAGGCGAAATCGTCATGGATGAAGTCTTTGTGCCTGATGAAAACCTGCTTCCAAATATCAGCGGCTTGAAGGGTCCGTTCGGCTGTTTAAACAAGGCGCGTTATGGAATTGCGTGGGGTGCATTGGGGGCGGCGGAATTCTGCTGGCACGCGGCAAGGCAGTACACACTTGACCGCCCGCAGTTTGGGCGCCCGCTCGCAGCAAACCAGATCATTCAACTGAAACTCGCCAACATGATGACGGAGATCACGCTTGGCTTGCAGGGCGCCCTGCGCGTGGGACGATTAATGGATGAGGATAAATCCACACCGGAGATGATCTCGCTCATCAAACGCAATTCCTGCGGCAAGGCATTGGAGATTGCGCGTCATGCCCGTGACATGCACGGCGGCAACGGCATCTCGGATGAGTATCATGTCATTCGGCATATGATGAACCTGGAAGCGGTGAATACCTATGAAGGCACGCATGACATCCATGCCTTGATATTAGGCAGGGCGCAGACAGGGTTGCAGGCGTTTTCGTAAGGCTGACCTTAAACGACAGGCCGCCGACTGTGAACTGGAAATTTGATTCGCGTCGGCGGTTTTGTTTTGGGTGAATGTTTTATAGCGTTGGCAATGCCGGTGAATCAGAATCAGGCTGGGGCGCGGCAGGAGGCGCAGCCGTCATTGTGAAGCCGGTTCGGTCGGGAATCCCGCTTCGGTCCAGGCTGCAAATCCGCCGAGGATTGGGTTTGCGCGTGTGAATCCGTTTTGTAAAAGAAGGAACGCCGCACGGGCGCTCGTGTGTTCATTTTGTCAGGTGCAGTAGGTGATGATCCACTGGTCTTTGTCCAACTGTATGCTGTTGATGCTGTTTTCAAAATCAGCGAGGGGAATGGAGTATGCACCTGCGATATGACCAAGCGCGTACGCGTCGTCGCTGCGAACATCCACGATGACGGCCTGGCCGCTGTCATAGGCGACTTTGGCTTCCTGGGCGGTCAGGCGCGGGACGTCTGCTTCTGTGAGCGGCAGGCTGGTTGGTGTTTGCGTTGGAGGTTGGTTTTGGTAGGCCTGATTTGGATAGGCTTGCGCTGACTCTGTTTGCAGTGTCGCGGCATTGCAGGCAGATAAGGCAAACACAAAAAGCAGGAATACAAGTAAAGTTTTTTTCATTGTTTAGTTTTTTGCAAAATCTCCGAGGTCTTACCCACAGGGTGCTTCGCAAAGGCCTCGGAGATTTGAAATACTACAATTCGCAGTATCGATCCACGCGTTTGCCAATGATGGCAAGGCTGTCGGCCCAGAATTTCTTGGTACGGATGTTGATGCCGAAGCGGTCGGCGAGTTCTGCGGCGCGGTCTTCGCCTGTGGTGGCGAGCAGGTTCTTGTAATCAGGCACAAACTCAGCGCCGCGTTTCTGATAGATGGCATACAGGCCTGTTGCAAATAACAAACCGAACGAATACGGATAGTTGTAGAACGACAATTTCGGTTCGTAGTAATGCGGCTTCCAGGTCCACATGAATTTTTGCAGGTACTTCTCGTCGAGTCCGTCGCCGTAGGTGGCCTTCTGGGCGCGCTCCATGATGTCGTTCAAATCGTCGGCTGAGAGTTCTGCCTGTGCGCGGCGTTCGAAGACTTCCTTCTCAAAGAGGTAGCGCGAGTAAATATCCACGATGACTTGCGAGGCGTTGTTCAATTGCGCTTCGAGCACCGCCAGTTTTTCCTGCGGATCCGTCACCTGGGCCAGCACGGCTTCGGTCACGATCGTTTCGCACATGATGGACGCGGTCTCTGCGAGGGTCATGGGCGTGATCTGCTGCAACTCGGTCTTGCCGGCTTGATAGGCGCATTCATTATGAAAGGCGTGGCCGAGTTCATGCGCCAGCGTACCGACCTGGTCAAATGAGCCGTCAAAGTTGCTGAGGATGCGGCTTTCCTTTACGGCTGCAACTCCCATGCAGAATGCGCCGCCGCGTTTGCCGTCGCGTTGTTCGGCGTCGATCCAGTTGTTGTCAAAGGCGCGCGTGGCGAATGCTCCAAGCTCGGGCGAGAACTTGTTGAAATTGCTGACGATGAAATTGCGGGCTTCGTCAAACGAATAAACTTTATCGGTCTTGCCCATCGGGGCGAAGATGTCCCACCAGGCGAGTTTTTCCTTGCCGATGAGTTTGGCCTTGTGCTTGAAATACCTGCGGAACATGGGGAAGGAGTCTTTCATCGCGTCGAGCATGGCTTTGAGCGTGGCGCGGTCCATGCGCGAGGTATCCATGGATGTGTGGACTGAATCTTCGCGGCCGCGTTTTTTGTCGAGTGTCAGCGTTTCACCTTTGACGCCGTTCATGCAGGCGGCTAAAGTTTCTTTCACTCCGTCCCAGGCAGTGTTCTCGGCTTCGTAGCCGCGGCGGCGGGTGGATTCGTCGGGATGCGAGCGCAGGTTGATCAGCGCGGGCATGGGTAACTTCTCAGTTTTGCCGTCCAGTTCAAAGTCCACAGAAAGCTGCGAGGTTAAAGTCCCCTGCAGCTTGCCGAAGGCATTGCCCCCGCTCAAGGTCAGTTCGGCGGCGAGGATTTCCTCCGCCTCGCTCATCATATATTTGGATTGCTCCACGCTTTCGATCAACACGAACT
>Ga0233425_10011628_pt1 | contig 10210 bp, 8 predicted proteins | sample Watercolumn_Towu_2_FD_181712 | JGI IMG/M metagenome (GOLD analysis project Ga0233425, IMG submission 181712) | Freshwater microbial communities from Lake Towuti, South Sulawesi, Indonesia - Watercolumn_Towuti2014_140_MG | ecosystem: Environmental > Aquatic > Freshwater > Lake | place: Indonesia... | reverse complement strand
GAGATCGTCGTGCGCACGCGCGGCTAGCGCGAGATCCGGGGGCCGCGGACCCCGGTCGGGTTCGGGGCCGAAGTCGGTCGTCCCACGCACTCCAGGAGCCCCTGCGGGGGCCTTCGTGCGCAGTCCGGCGGGCTTCCGCGAGCGGCGCGAGCGACCGTACCATGGGCGACCTTTCTCCCACGCCGGCGGCGCGCGCGACCACGCGAGCCGCCGGCTCCAACTGATCCCCACGAGATCTTCGAAAGCGCCCCATGACCTCTTCGCTGCAGGGCATCCGCAACCTCGCTCTGGTCGGCCATCCCTCCGCCGGCAAGACCACGCTCATCGACGCCGTCGCCCACCAGCTCGGGCTCACGCAGCGCCGCGGATCGGTCGCGGACAAGACCTCGATCTGCGACACGGAGCCGGAGGAGCAGGAGAAGGGCCACACGCTGCAGCTCGCGGTCGTGCAGGGGCTCGTCAAGAACACGCAGTGGACGTTCCTCGACACGCCCGGCTACGCGGACTTCATCGCCGACTGCAATCAGGCCATGGTGGCGGCGGACGTCGTCGTGGGAGTCCACAGCGCGACCGGCAAGCCGACCTACAACTTCCTCAAGAAGATGGAGCGCGCGGCGGCGCTCGGGAAGGGCCGCGTGATCGTCGTCACGCACATCGACGGCGAGAACATCGACTTCGATCACGTCGTCGAGCAGCTCGACCAGACCCTCGGCGAGCTGTGCGTTCCCTTCGACCATCCCAACGCCACCGGCCAGGGCTTCGCGTCCGTCGCTTCGATCTTCGAAGTGGACCATCACGGCTGGAAGCAGAACCTGATGGACCGCGTGATGGATGCGTGCGAGGACGAGAAGGTGCTCGAACGCTACCTCGAGACGCAGACGCTCAGCGACGAAGAGCTCCACGCGCAGATCCCGCACGCGATCGCGCGCGGCAAGTTGGTCCCGATCCTCGCCTGCAACCCGTCGTCGGGCGTGGGCGTCGATCGCGTGCTCGAGTTCCTGCAGGAGTTCTGCCCGCATCCGGGAATGTTCCCGCAGAAGGACGCCGCCGGCGCGGCGATCGACCTCTCTCCCGAAGCCCCGTTCATCGCTCAGGTCGTCAACGTACGCTCCGACCCGCACGTCGGGAAGGTCTGCACGGTTCGCGTGCTCTCCGGACAAGTGCATGCCGCGGACGCCGTCGCGGGTCCGCGCGGCGACAAGCCCGAGAAGCTCGGCGGCCTGTTCCGTCAGGTCGGCAAGAAGAAGCGCGACGCGTGCGATGGCGCGAAAGCGGGCGAGCTCGTGGCCTTCACCAAGGTCGAGCACGTGCACCTTGGCGACTGCGTGACGCTCGCGGGCGGCAAGACGCGCCCGCTCGCGCCGATCGTCCAGCCCGAGCCGATGGTCGCGCTCGCGATGACGCCCAAGAGCCGCAACGACGAGCAGAAGATCGGCGAGGCGCTGCGCAAGCTCGAGGCCGAGGACCCGACGTTCCAGATCAAGCACGATCCGGAGACGCACGAGCTCGTCGCGCGCGGGCTCTCGGACTTGCACCTGCAGGTGATGGAGTCGCGCCTCAAGCGCCGCTTCGGCGTGGAGGTGACCAACTCGATCCCGCGCATCGCCTACCGCGAGACGGTCGTGCGCAAGGCCGACGGCCACCACCGGCACAAGAAGCAGTCCGGAGGCCGCGGACAGTTCGGCGAGTGCTTCGTGCGCGTCAAGCCCAACGCCAAGGGCGAGGGCGTCACGTTCACCGACGGCGTCGTCGGCGGCTCGATCCCGCGCAACCTGATCCCGGCGGTCGAGAAGGGCATGCGCGACGTCGTCTCCAAGGGAGTGCTCACGCACAGCCAGGTCGTCGATCTCGATTTCGAGGTCTACGACGGGAAGTTCCACGACGTCGACTCGGACGAAGCAAGCTTCAAGATCGCTGGAGCGCGCGCGTTCATCGACGCGTTCCAGAAGGCCGGCCCGGTACTGCTCGAACCGGTGATGGAGCTCGAGATCGCGGTGCCGACGGACCACGCCGGCGCGATCTTCTCGGACCTCACCAGCCACCGCCGCGGCCAAGTCGTCGACCAGTGGACCGAGGCCGATGGCCACGTGACCGTGATCAAAGCGCAGGCGCCGCTCTCGACCATCCAGACCTACCAGCGCGACCTGAAGTCACAGACCGCGGGCGAGGGAAGCTTCAGCATGAAGCTGCTCGACTACTCCGCCGTGCCGATGCAGGAGCAGCAGAGGATTCTGGCGGTGATCGGCAAGAAGCACGAGGTCGAGGAGTAGCGCGCGGCTCCTTCGAACGAGCGACCGTCCGCGTGGCTCTGCGCCGCGCGGGCGGTCGCTCGCTTTCGGGGCCTCGCCACTCGAGAGAACTTCTTTCCGCTCGCCGGGCTCCAGTCCGCGGCAGCGTCGGGCCGACACAGGTGCGCCGAGACTCCGCACCCTGCGCGAGGGAGGTCCCCCCGTGAGCGGTTCCTGGTCCTTGGCGAGGCCCGCGCATCATGATCACGATGGAAGAACTGCTGACCCTGCTCGTGCGGCAGGGCGGCTCGGACCTGCACATCTCGGTCAACTCGCCTCCGCGCATCCGCGTGGACGGCATTCTGCTGCCGGTCGACTGCCCGGCGCTGACCGCCGAGGACACGCGGCGCCTGGCGACCAGCGTGCTCACGAGCGATCAGATCGCGCGCCTCGACCGCGACTGGGAACTCGACTGCTCCTTCGGACTCGCCGACCAGGGTCGCTTCCGCGCCAACGTGTTCTACCAGCAGGGCTCGGTCGCTTCGGTGATGCGCCTCATCCCGACCAAGATGGCGACCTTCGAGCAGCTCGGTCTGCCCAAGCTCGTGTGCGAGCGCATCTGCTCGCTGCGCGCCGGGCTCGTGCTCGTCACCGGCGCCACCGGCTCGGGCAAGTCCACGTCGCTGGCGTCGATGGTCCACCACATCAACGCCACGCGCCAGGGCCACATCGTCACGATCGAGGACCCCGTCGAATTCGTGCACCAGCACAAGCAGTGTCTGGTGAATCAGCGCGAGGTCGGCGGCGACACGCACGCCTTCGCCAAGGCGCTGAAGAGCGTGCTGCGTCAGGACCCCGACTTCATCCTCGTCGGCGAGTTGCGCGACCTCGAGACGATCGAGGCGGCGATGACGCTCGCGGAGACGGGCCACCTCACGTTCGGCACGCTGCACACTTCGGACTGCGTGCAGACCATCAACCGCATCGTGGACGTGTTCCCGGCCCACCAGCAACAGCAGGTGCGCACGCAGCTCTCGTTCTCGCTCGAAGCGGTGTTCAGCCAGCAATTGCTGCCGTGCGCGACCGGCCGCGGCCGCGCGATGGCCGCCGAGTGCATGCTCGCGACGCCCGCGGTCCGCGCGCTCGTCCGCGAAGGCAAGACGCACCAGATCTACTCGCAGATCCAGACTGGCGGTCGACTGGGTATGAAGACCATGGCGCAGTCGCTGTCGGAGCTCGTGAAGTCCGGTCGCGTGCGGCTCGACGACGCCGAGCGCACGCTCAGCGACGCGAGCGAGTTGCGCACCCTGGTACGGGCCGCCTGACGCGGAGCTCCGGCGGTGGTGCGCGTCTCCGGCAAGATCCGACGCATCCTGGTCGATGCGGGGCTGGTCTCCGACAACGACTGGACGGCGGCCAAGGAGCGCGGCGGGCAGCCCGTCGCGACGCTGCTCGCCCAGGGCTTGCTGCAGGAGGACGCGCTCTTCGAGACGCTCGGCCGCTCGTCCGGCGTGCCGCCCGTGGACCTCACGCGCATCCGGCCCGATCCGACCGCGCTGCAGACGCTGTCGCGTGAGGTGTGCCAGGAGCACGGCATCCTGCCGCTGTCGCTCAACGGCGACGTGCTCACGATCGCCGTCTGCGATCCGTTCGACGTGCTGCTGCTCGACGATCTGCGGCGGATCTCGAAGTGCCAGATCCGCCCGGTGCTCTCGCATCCGGCGGCGATCAAGACCGCGACCGAGGGGATCTACGAGACCAAGAACGAGGCGGTGGACGCGCTGCTCTCGGAAGTCTCGGGCTCCGAGACGCAGATCGACGTGCAGGTCGAGCAGACCGAAGACATCGAGGCCGCGGCGGCGAGCGGCGCCGACGCGCCCGCGGTCAAGCTCGTCAACCTCGTGATCCTCCGCGCGCTGAAGGAGCGCGCGAGCGACATCCACATCGAGCCCGGCGAGTCGGCGATCCGCGTGCGCCTGCGCATCGACGGTTCCCTGCACGAGATCCTGCGGCCGCCGAGCTCCCTGCTCTCGGCGCTGATCTCGCGCCTCAAGATCCTCGCGCAGCTCGACATCGCCGAGCGTTTCGTGCCGCAGGACGGCAAGTTCCAGATCCGCTTCGAGAACCGCAAGATCGATTTCCGCCTCTCGATCCTGCCGGTCGTCGGCGGCGAGAAGGCCGTCATGCGCATCCTCGACGCCGGGGCGATGGCGTTGAAGCTCGACAACCTCGGCTACGAGACCAAGGCGCTCGACGACATCCGGCGCGCGTCGAACGCGGCCTACGGGATGCTGCTGCTCACGGGGCCCACGGGCTCGGGCAAGTCCACGACGCTCTATTCGTGCGTCAAGGAAGTCGCAACGCCCGACGTCAACGTCGTGACGGTCGAGGACCCGGTCGAGTACCGCATGGACGGCATCAACCAGGTGCCGGTCAATCCCAAGCGCGGGATGACGTTCGCCGGCGCGCTGCGCTCGATCCTGCGCCAGGACCCGGACATCGTGCTCGTGGGCGAGATCCGCGACACGGAGACGGCCGACATCGCGGTGAAGGCCGCGCTCACCGGCCACCTCGTGCTCTCGACGCTGCACACCAACGACGCGGCGACGACGATCACGCGCCTGTGCGACATGGGGATCGACCCGTTCATGGTCGCGAGCTCGCTCCTGTGCATCGGGGCGCAGCGCCTCGGCCGCAAACTGTGTCCGCAGTGCCGCGTGAAGCTCGAGCTGCCGGAGAAGGAACTTCTTTCCGTGGGCTACCTGGAGAACGAGCTCGCGGGCCTCGAGATCTTCGGGCCCAACCCCAAGGGCTGCCCGCGCTGCAAGGAGGGCTACAAGGGCCGCTTCGCGATCCTCGAGACGCTGTACCTCGAGCAGGAACTCAAGACGATGGTCATCCAGCGTCGATCTGCGGTCGAGATCAAGGCCGAGGCCGTCAAGCTGGGCATGCTCACGCTGCGCCGCGTCGGTCTGGCGAACGTGGCGCGCGGCAAGACCTCGCTCGAGGAAGTGCTGCGCACCACCCTCGACGACAAGTGATCCCCGAACGCGGAGAGCGAGCGTGACGACCTTCAAGTACGCGGCGAAGAAGCCCACCGGCCAGACGGTCGAAGGCACGATCAGCGCCGACGACAAGAACCAGGCGGTGGCCGAGCTGCGCAAGCAGAACCTGGTCGTGCTCAAGCTCGAGCAGCAGGCGGCGCGCAACGCATCCAAGGGGATGCGCCTGTCGTTCTTCAGCAAGAGCCCCAAGGTCGACTCGAACGAGCTCGTGCTCTTCACGCGCCAGCTCGCGACGATGGTCGGCGCGGGTCTCGCGCTGCTCGAGTCGATCGAGGTGCTCGGAACGCAGGCCGAAACGCCGGGACTGCGGCAGGTTTGCGAGAAGCTGAGCTCCGAGCTGCGCTCCGGCTCCGACCTCTCCAGCGCGATGGAGACCTGCCCTCGCGCGTTCGTTCCGCTCTACGTGAGCATGGTGCGCGCCGGTGAAGCGTCGGGCCAGATGGACGTGATCCTCGAGCGTCTCGCCGACTACCTCGAGGCGAGCCAGGCGCTGCGGCGCGAGATCAAGGCCGCCATGACCTATCCCGTGATCTCGCTGGTCCTCGTGATCGGCATCACGGCCTTCCTGATGCTCGGCGTCGTGCCGACCTTCCGCCAGGTGTTCGAGGGCCTGGGCACCAAGCTGCCCGCGCTCACCGAGTTCACGCTCAACACCTCGGCCTGGCTCAAGAACAACTGGTACTACGTCGTGGGCGGCTCGGTCGGTTCGTTCTTCGCGTTCGGCGTGCTCAAGCGCACGCCGCGCGGCGAGCTCCTGTGGCACCACTTCACGTTGCGCGCGCCGATCTTCGGGCCCATTTGCCGCAAGATCGCGCTCGCGCGCTTCTCGCGCACCTTCGCGACGCTGATCCGCTCGGGCGTGCCGATCATGGCGACGCTCGACATCGTCTCCGCGACCGCCGGCAACCGCGTCGTGTCGAACACGGTCGACGCGGCGAAGGAGAGCGTGCGCAACGGCCAGCTCCTGAGCGATCCGCTCGGGCAGTCGAAGGTCTTCCCGCCGATGGTGACGCGCATGATCGCGATCGGCGAGCGCACGGGCGCGCTCGAGACGCTGCTCGAGAAGATCGCCGAGTTCTACGACGCCCAGGTCAAGGCCGCGATCAAGAGCCTGACGTCGCTGATCGAGCCGCTGCTCATCACCTTCATGGGCGTGATCGTCGGCGGCGTGGTGCTGAGCGTGTTCCTCCCGATCCTCGAGGTCGTGGGCAAGCTCTCGGGCCCCAGCTAGACCCGCGAACGGGACGCATGGAAGAAACTGCGGGCCCGCAACGATGCGGGCCCGCTGCGTTTCGGCACCGAGTTCAAGCTCGCCGGAAGCGCTGGTCGATCTCAGCAGCGCAAGCGATTCGCTCCATCTTCGCGCGCTGCGGCGCTCGCGGATGGGCACGACGGTCCCGTGGGGTCCGTCGGAAGGCATGCGCCTCGCGAATCGGGCGCGTGACTCAAGACGGACCTCCCCGGCGGACGACACCAACGGCCACGGGGAAGCACCGGGCACGGAAGTGCCGTTCCAGTGCCCGGCAAACCAACGGAACCTTTCGAACCAAGATGAGAACCAACAAGAAGAACGCAGGCTTCACCCTGATCGAGCTCATGATCGTGGTCGCGATCATCGCGATCATCGCCTCGGTCGCGATTCCGCGTCTGATGGCCGCGCGCCTCTCGGCGAACGAGTCGGCCGCCATCTCGACGCTGCGCTCGCTCACGAGCGCCCAGGCCCAGGTCCAGTCGTCGGGTGCGATCGACACCGACGGCGACGGCGCCGGCGAGTACGGCGGTTTCGCCGAACTCGCGGGAGTCGCGGCCTGCCGCGTCAGCGCGGCCGGTGTTCCCGCCGCGGGTGCGGCCGGTACGGACGAGCTGAACCCGGCGGTGCTGTCGGCCGCCTTCGGCAACGTGGCGAACAGCCAGGTGACGCGCTCGGGCTACATCTTCCAGATGTACCTCCCCGACGCGGCGCGTGACGTGGTCGCGGAAGACGCCACGGGCGGCTACGCAGCGACGTTCCCGGACTCGGACAACGGCGAAGTGCTGTGGTGCTGCTACGCCTGGCCGGTGCAGTTCAGCCAGACGGGCAACCGCGCGTTCTTCGTGAACCAAGCGGGCGACATCTACCAGTACAACAACAAGGGCGCGGCGAACTACACGGGCACCGCCGGCGGCCCGACGGGCGACGAGATCTTCCAGGTCGCCAACGACATGGGTTCGCCCGTGTGCAACGTTGCCGCACCTGGTGGTCCGGCTCTGGGCCAGGACGGTGAGAACTGGGTGCCTGTCCAGTAGATCGTGCTCGTCACGCTTCCTTGGCGAGGCGCCCCTCCCGCGGGGGCGCCTCGCGTCATTTTCGTTACGGAGACGCGGGTGCGCGTGTCGAAACCAGACTTCGATGAACTCGCCCTTGCCTCTTCATCGTCGCGCGCTCCGCTCGGGTTTCACCCTCATCGAGCTGATGATCGTGGTCGCGATCATCGCCATCATCGCTTCCGTCGCATTGCCCCGCATGGCGGCCGCGCGTCTGTCGGCGAACGAAGCGGCGGCGATCTCGACCATGCGCGGACTGATGAGTGCCCAGGCGCAGTTCCAGTCCGCGGCCGCGGTGGACACCGACGGCGATGGCGCGGGCGAGTACGGCAGCTTCGCCGAGCTCGCGGGCCTCGTGCCGTGCCGCGTCTCGGCCGGCGGCGTGGCTGCGGCCGGTGCCGTCGGAGTGGACGAGCTCAATCCCGCGATCCTCTCCGCGCCCTTCGGCATCGTGACGAACAGCGTCACGACGCGCTCGGGCTACGTGTTCCAGATGTTCCTGCCCGACGCGGCGCGCGCACCGATGATCGAGGAAGCGAACGGCGGTTTCGCCGCGACGTTCCCGGACTCGAACAACGGCGAGTACATGTGGTGCGCCTACGCCTGGCCGATCCAGGCCGGGCAGACGGGCAACCGCGCGTTCTTCGTGAACCAGTCCACGGAGGTCATCCAGACGCTCAATCGCGCTCCGGGAGCGATCTACACCGGCATCGGCGGTGGACCCGCGGGCGACGCGGCGTTCACGCTCGCCAACGACATCGGCTCCGAGGTGGGACTGGGCGGCGCGTCGGTCGATGGCGCGGTCTGGACGCCGGTGCAGTGATCAGCGCGGCAGCGCGAAGAGGCGCGTCGCGTTGTCGCTGGTGATCCGGGCGAGTTCTTCGAGCGTCGCTCCGCGCACCTCCGCCACCTTCGCGAGCACTTCGCGGCAGTACGCGGGCTCGTTGCGCGCTCCGCGGCGGTCCTGCGGCGCGAGGAACGGGCAGTCGGTCTCGACCAGCAGTCGATCGGCGGGCACCGCGCGAGCGGCGGCGCGGTTCGCGTCGTTCTTCGCGTAGGTCACGACGCCCGAGAACGAGATGTACAGGCCGAGCTCGAGGTACGGCGCCAGCTCCGACTCGCCGTACGTGTAGCAGTGCATCACTCCGCGCACGCCGCGGTGCTCGCGCAGCAGAGCGACGGTGTCGTCGTGCGCGTCGCGGCAGTGCACGATCGCGGGCTTGTCGAGCTCGCGCGCGAGAGCTAGCTGCCAGCGGAAGCACGCGAGCTGCGCCTCGCGCGGCGAGTACTGCTTGAAGTAGTCGAGGCCCGTCTCGCCGACCGCGACGCACTCGCGGAGCCGCGCGAGCCGCTCGATCTCCGCGCGCGCCGCCGCGTCACACTCCGAAGCGTCGTGCGGATGCACGCCGGCCGTGGGGAACACTCCCGCGTTCCGCGCCGCGATCTCGAAGCACTGCCGCGACGTCTCGACATTCGTCCCGACCATCACCATGCGCGTCACGCCGGCCGCGCGAGCCCGCTCGACCGTCCCCGCGCGGTCGGCGTCGAAGCTGTCGAAGTAGAGGTGGGCGTGGCTGTCGGTGATCACGCCCGCGGTCTATTGCCCCGCGCAGTTCTTGTCGAGCATGTCCGCGAGGAAGTTCACGAAGACCGCGTCGCTCTCGTGCTGCGCGACCTCGTTGATCAGGGCGCAGAACTCCTTGCTCGGCATCAGCTTCAGGAGCGACTGCGCCGCCTTGCGCCGGATGTTGCCGTCGGAAGCGCCTTCGACGAGCACTTCGCGCAGCGCCTTGATCGCGCGCTCGCCGCCGAGCTCCGCGAGCGAGGTGACGGCCGCGTAGCGCGCCTCCGGCGCCTGCCGCAGGTCCACGACGACGTCGCACAGCACGCGCGGATCCTTCAGGCCGAGCTGCTTCGCCGCGGTCGCGAATCCGCGCACGAGCGCCTCCTGCGGCGGCCGAGTCTGGCGCGCCAGCGGGTCGCGGATCATCGGCTCGATCAGCTCGACTGCGGGCTGCGGCATGGTCTCGGCGAAGATGCGCACGGCCTGCGTGCGGACGCCGGTGCCTTCTTCGCCGTCGTAGGTCGTGATCAGTTTCTCGAGCACCGGTCGGCTCTCGACGGGCGCGTTGTACGCGGCGACCTCGAGCAGGGCCCACTGGACGTCGAGCGGCTCCTTGCCGCTCTGCCCGAACACCGCGAGCGCAGCGAGCCCGGCCTCGCGTCCGGCCTTGCGCAGCGAATCGAGCAGTTGCGTCCGCTCGAGGAAGTTGCGGTCCTGGACGTCGCTGGTCGTCGTCGCATCCACAGGCCGGCACAGGCTGACGAGCCGGTCCACGGACTGCCGTGCCTCGATGGCGGAGAGTCCGGCTCCAGCGGACGACGCGTCGCACCCGCCGAGACCGGCGAAAGCGAGCAGGATCGAGCCGAGCGCGTGCGGAAGCGCACGCCCGCTACGGGCGGAAAGGCGGAGGCCGCGAGCTTGGAGGGACCGGCGCAGCGCGCCGGTGGGCGAGGAGTGGGGGCGCATGCTGCCGGGTCTGCTCGTGGGGACGCAGGAATGCCTTTTGTTTTCGATCAAACTGCCTCGGGGCACTCGGAGCAACATCCAAT
>Ga0233425_10011627_pt1 | contig 10213 bp, 10 predicted proteins | sample Watercolumn_Towu_2_FD_181712 | JGI IMG/M metagenome (GOLD analysis project Ga0233425, IMG submission 181712) | Freshwater microbial communities from Lake Towuti, South Sulawesi, Indonesia - Watercolumn_Towuti2014_140_MG | ecosystem: Environmental > Aquatic > Freshwater > Lake | place... | reverse complement strand
GTTTTATTTCCTTGTTCTAAAGCCTGTCATTCCCGCATGTTTTGAGCGGGAATCCAGGATAAACGAGCCTCTGGATACCCGATAAAAGCATTCGGGTATGACAAAAACCGGTACATGCAAATTCCTAACCGGACAGGACTGTCTTTTTTTATGCTTTAGGGTAACATTGTTGGAAATGTTTGCATCCCTTAACCTTCGAGTCCATTTTATTTATAAGCTTCACTTCTATGTCTTACCGCGATAATATCTATTAACTGTTTCTCATCGTAGATAGCGTAAACTACCCTGTAATCACCAACTCGAATACGCCACAGATTTTTCTCTCCCTGTAATTTCCTACAACCTCTTGGACGTGGTTCTTCAGCTAAAGCTTCTATTTTTGGAAAGATTTTATAAACGAATGCAGCATCAAGATTTTCAAGTTTCTTTCGAGCTGAACGAGCAAGAGTGATAGTATAATCACCCATGGAGTTTCCCACGTTTGCGTAACCTGTTTTTAACAGATTCTAACGATTCTCTGGGTTCATCGTGTCTCAGATGGGCAACTATACTATCGTAAAAATCTTCCCAGAGTTCACCATATTTTTTAAGGTCAATAATAACAGCTTTTTTTTCTCCTTTGTCATTCATCACATACTGTATGCCCTTCATGATTCAGTCTCCTCGTTGCTTTGGAAATCCGTGCATAATGATTGTTATATAAGATAGTATAGATTACATGTTTTAAACAAAAAAACAACAAGAAATTATTCGTTTGACTGTGGGATAAAGGAGCGGTATTTCCCTTGAAAGACGATATTGGTATAGATAGTGGTTTTCTAAATATTTTGGGGGTTTTCCAGTGTTTCCCATCGTTGGTAGGCTTCAGCCAATTCGCGTTCCAGGGAGGATGCCCTGACTTTGATATTCGTAATCTCTTCCTTCCCCTTTTGAAAAAACGTGGGGTTGCTCATGGTTTGATACAGTTGCTGTTGTTCTGCTTCCAGGGTTTCGATACGGTGCGGTAAGGCATCGAGTTCGCGTTGTTCCTTAAAGCTCAGTTTGCGGGGACGTTTGCACTGTTTGCGTATCAATTCCGTCTTCAAAGGGGTTTTTTCGGTAACCTCTTTCTTTTTTCCTTCGCTCTGGCGATGCCAATCGTCATATCCGCCAATGTACTCATTTACCATTCCTTCCCCTTCAAACACAAAGATGCTGGTTACTACATTGTTGAGGAAGGTGCGGTCATGGCTGACCAGGAGGAGTGTGCCCTGATAATCCAAAAGCATCTCTTCCAAAAGATCCAGGGTCTCCAGATCCAGATCGTTCGTGGGTTCATCCATCACGAGGACGTTGGCCGGTTTTGCAAACAGCCGCGCTAGCAGGAGTCGGTTACGTTCTCCTCCCGAAAGGGCATTTACAGGGATGCGTGCACGATCGGGAGAAAAGAGAAAATCCTGCAGATAACCGATTACATGCCGCGGTTTTCCGTTAAAAGTAATGAAGTCGTATCCGTCTCCTATATTATCAAAAACAGATTTATCTTCTTTCAGTTGGGCACGTAACTGATCGAAATAGGTAATGTTGAGACGTGTTCCGTGACGTATGTTGCCTTGTTGGGGTGTTAATTCTCCCAGCAGAAGTCTCAGAAGTGTGGTTTTGCCGGAGCCATTGGGTCCAATAATCCCGATCTTATCGCCCCTCATAATCGCAGCAGAAAAACCGTGAATAACCGGTTTGGTATCATAACCGTAGCTGATATCTTCAACCTTTATTACGAGCGCTCCGGAGCGTTCGGCCTCCTGTGTCTGCATGCGCACCGTGCCCATGACCTGACGCCGTTCCCGCCGGGCCTTGCGCATAGCTTCCAACGCCCGTACCCGCCCTTCGTTTCTGGTGCGTCGTGCTTTGATTCCCTGCCTGATCCATACCTCTTCCTGTGCCAGTTTTTTGTCAAAAACAGCCTGCTGGCTCTCTTCTGCGTCAAGAACTGCCTGTTTACGCACGAGAAAGGTCTCGTAATCACACGCCCAGTTTGAAAGCTTTCCCCGATCAAGTTCAATAATGCGGGTGGCCAGTTTCTTCAGGAATGTGCGGTCGTGGGTAACAAAGAGTATCGTTCCTCCGTAACGCAGGAGAAATTCCTCAAGCCAGCGGATTGAATCAACGTCTAAATGGTTGGTCGGTTCATCGAGTAAGAGAATATCGGGGTCACACACCAGCCCCCTTGCAAGCAATGCCCGTCGCCTGAGACCGGAGGAAAGTGTATTGAATTCCGCATCGGCATCCAACTGCATCTGCGAAATTGCCTTCTCAACCCGATGCCGCATTTTCCATTCCTGCTCGTTTTTTTGAGTGGATTGATGGTGTTCTAACACCTTAAGCCCGTCGGATACGATGTCGAATACCGTTCCCTGCAATTCTTTGGGGATTTCCTGGGAAAGGTAGGCAGTATGCATCCCCTTTTGACGGATAATATCGCCCGAATCGGGTATCAAGTCATTGTTGATTAGTTTCAGTAAGGTAGATTTGCCGGTGCCATTGCGGCCAAGAAGACAGACCTTTTCTCCCCGCTCTATCTGCAAATGTGCATGCTCGATCAATAATTGCCTTCCAAAGCCCAATGTTACATCCTGCAAGCTTATCAATGCCACGAGTGTCCTCCCAGTGTAATTGTTTTGAGAAATCTCAGCGTATCGCAGACCGCAGAGGCCTCTTGGGTTTCTTGTGCTGCTGGGATTTCTTGAGTTAACCGGCAAAATCCAACGAAACGAAATTCTTATACGTTTGCTTTTCTTTGTTTTCGCAGCGTTCCGGTGAAGTAATACTTGTTCATCCCATTAATCCTGTTTCTATCAGTGCTATGTAATTTTACCCGTAATGTCTTAAAACACAAGATGGCAAAAAAGATGTTTGGTCAATTTTCAGCCGTTTGGTTGTATAGAAACTTTCGCCTCGAAATGTAACAGGACATTTATGTTTCTGAAACATAAATGTACCATGAAACAGTATTGCAATGTGATTTCCAATTCAAAGGGCAGACCGGAAACAATTTGACATGTCGGCTATTCAAGCATAACAAACCCTATTTCCCTTAGTTACACATAATCTCAAGTATTATTTAAACAAAATATATGGAATGTGGCAGAGTACTTGCGTTTGATAAGAGCAGAATAATAGCATTCTCTATTTGGCGTACCTGTAAAAAGAATTGAAGTGGGAGGTGAAGAATGGAAGATGTTGCGGTAAAAAGAAATTCGGTTATGCGGTTTTGTCCCTTTATTCAGAGACCTCCTGTCAACGATTGTTACTGTATCGATGAGATGGAGAGCCTTTTTGTGGAAGGGACAATATACTATTGTCTTAACAATTATTTAGAGTGTGAAATTTACAAATCACTCTCGGCAAAATTAAAAAAGAAGATGAATTAAAATCAAAAAGCCAAATGTTCTGTATTCCCAATGTGGGGTTGTTTTGTGATACGTTTGTTTTTCCACGCTTCTGTCATTCAATGAAAGATGTTTACACTTTTTAAATGAAAGGGGTGTAATTTATGGAACGGGTTGTTTCAAGGATTGAGAAAATTAGGGATGGTTGTGCTATTATAAAGGAAGACACCTGGCCGTATTATACATATATTTTGAAAGACGGCAGGGCGCGTATATTAAAAGAAGTTGATGGCAAGCAAGTGAACGTTGGAACGTTAATCAAAGGTGATGTTTTTGGAGAGGCCGGATTTTTGGGAGAAGAGAAGAGGGCGATTTCGGTTATTGCCGACGGAGATGTAACGGTTGAAATGATTAATAACGATACGCTCTCTGGCCTTTTGGATGAATTGCCGCAGAATGTAAGGGTGAATATGTGTGTAATGGTTAACAATCTTACAAGTATTGTTGAGATTTACAGCCGTTTGGTCGTGTTTTTTCAGAATATGGAAGATAATGAAACAAAAATGCCTGATGCGGAGATTTTTGAGATGGAAATCGAGGAGATGCACGAATTCATGGCTCGTGTAGCCATGTCGATAACCAGGCGTTACGCTATGACAGTTGATAGATTTAAGAAATTGGCTGTTAAGTTAGGAGAAAAGGAAGCAAGGTCGGTGTGTTTTGAAGAAAGACAAGTGGAATTACCTGTTGCGGTAATGGTTTGATGAAAATAGTATTCCCGGCTTGTCGCTGTCGTCATTTAAGGGTTTCGGTATGCAGGGACGGGTGGTTTTGAGTTGGAAATACGTTACGGGCTTTTGGCGGAAGTGGCTGTTGGGGTGATGATGGACTATGATAGCCTGTTAAGATTATTTATGGAGACCACCTTGTTTCTTCCGGTTTTTTTCGCCTCGTAAAGGGCATCATCGGCGCCTTTAAATAACGCATCAGGGGTAGTGATGTTTTCACATACTTCAGAAACCCCCACGCTAACGGTTGCTCTTATTATCGTGTCGTTGAAGAAATACTCCTGAGTGGCAATTGCGTTTCTGAGTCGCTCTGCTACCGTAAGGGCGGCGGTCAGGTGTGTTTCGGGAAGGATACAGCAAAACTCTTCTCCTCCATAACGTGCAAATGTATCGACTGTTCTCAGGCACGGCTTCGCCGCGGTTGTGACAGATTTCAATATATAATCGCCATACTGGTGTCCGCATGTATCATTGATGTGCTTAAAGTGATCTATGTCAAAGATAACCAGGCTTAATGGTCTGTTGTATCTTCGGTGTTTTTCGAATTCTTCCTTCATCCGTTCCTCTAAAAAACGCCGGTTGTAGATCCCTGTCAATATGTCTCTCCTTGCCATCTCAAGAAGTTTTTGCTCGTAAGAAACCATTTCTGTTACATCGTGGATTGCAAGGCAGATATACTTGATTTCGCCGCTTTCGCCTCTGAGGGGAAACATTGACCCGCTTTGCTGCATAAACTCGAAGTTAAATTCAGAGGCGCTTACCGGATGGAATGGGAATATGTAGGTATGCAGTTTTTGAGAGAGAAAGTAGTAATTCCCGAATGTGAAGAGGGATTTGCAGTTTCGCAAAAACTTTGGGTTGTTTAGGTTTGGGAAAAAATCAAAGATGGGTATGCCGGTGATTTTCCCGAGCGGAATGCCGCTGTGAATCTCCATCCAGCGGTTCCAGTAGTGTACCTTGAAATCTTTGTCTAAAATAACAATCCCGGTATTCAGCATGTTGCATACCTGGACTACGTATTGTTCATTCATATCCATACTGTTTCAGGTACTCTTTGATGGCCTGTTTTAACCAGTTAATTGACTCAAAACTATTTACAAGAAACAAGAAACCACTAATGTCCCTATTTTCGAATTGGAAAATTGTTTTTAAGACGATTACGTAGCTTTCTCTGTCAAATATCTTTTGCGGGAGATCGTTATGCGAAAATTTCCCGCCAATAAAACGCGGGGGGGTGTAGGTAACGAAATCCTTTAAAAAATCTGCAATTTTGCTAACGCATGCCCCTATGATAATGTTTCCTATTTCAGTTACCGTTTCCTGTTCCAGCATTGCTATGGAAAAAAACTCAAACATTTCTTTATTTTCTTCTCCCGGAAGAAGAGAGATAAGTTGTTTGCTGCTTTCATAGGATAATACAAGAAATGCAGCCCCTTTGATTTTGCCGATAAAATATTGTTCTATGATATTAAGACCTTTTGATTCGTGAATTTCCGCGCTAATGAATCTTTGTACTTCTTCCGGTAGTAATATTTCAATCTTCGGGACGTTTAAAATTACATAGAGGCCGATAACATCGGCAAGGCTTGCCGCCGCCTTGCCAAAGGCTATATTAATTATTTCTTTCAGTGCGTCTTTTTCCAATTCGTTTAAAACGCCATCGTTTGATGAAGTCATATTTTTATCTGCTTTCTTTGTATTTTATGGCCTTTTCCAATGCATCCTGAATTTCTTCTTTGGATGAAGGTTTCTTGATCATCATGAAAACACCCAGATTGTTTACCTTCTCCATTGTTTTTGCCTGGATATCAGCGGTTAGAACAATAACGAGTGCATTCTTGTCTATCTTTTTTATTTCTTCCAGTGCCTGAAATCCGGTCATAACAGGCATGGTTAAATCCAAGAATGTCACATCGGGGACTATCGTTTTGAATTTTTCAAGGCCCTCCAGACCGTCAGACGCTTCGTGTAATTCGTAAGGCTTGTCTTTGGGAATTGCTTTCTTTACGGCCATTCGTGCGATAATGGAATCATCTACAATAAGGATTTTTTTTGTCATAATATTTTTGATTTGGTCAGTGGAAAATTGTTTTAAGAGGCGATTGCCATGCTTCCTTTAAATCGTAAATAGTTTCGTTGATAATGAATTCGTTGTTTAGTCCCTGAATTTTGAGTAATGGTTCAGCGGTAACTTTTCCCAGTAGTCCGTAAGGAATTGCTTTCATTGTCGCTTCAAATGCTTTCCGATGTTCCGGTCGAATCTCGACGATGAATCGGCTGTTTGATTCAGAAAAAAGAAGGGTATCATTTCTATGGATAGACCCTTCTGTGATCACACCAGAAAGGTTAAGCGACATGCCATAACCTCCGGCAAATGCCATTTCAGCAGCGGTAACGGCAATACCGCCTTCGGAACAGTCGTGACACGACCTGATAATTCTCTGTTTTGTTGCCAGAGATAGCGTGTCCATGATTGTTTTTCCCAAGACCGCATCTACCTTCGGGACGTTGTTTCCTTTGTATCCGTGAATATAATAATAATGAGAACCACCCAACTCAGGGCGAGTAAGTCCAACGAGATAAACCAGATTGTCGGCTTCTTTGATATCCAGTGATATGGCGTTCCGTACATCTTCCATTATTGCAACTGCTGAAATAAGCAGGGTGGGGGGGATCACAATCGTTTCTTTGTCAGTGACGAATTCATTGTTCAGGCTGTCTTTTCCTGAAATAAAAGGAGTTCCATAAGCAATAGCAATGTCATAACAAGCCTGTGCCGCTCTCACGAGACTGCCAAGACGGTCTGGCTTGTTGGTGTTACCCCAGCAGAAGTTGTCTAAAAGCGCAACTTGTTCAAGGTTTCCACCGACAGAAATGATCTGCCGCAGAGCCTCGTCTATTGCTGAAGCAGCCATGTGATAAGGGTCAACGTCTCCATAGAGAGGATTCATGCCGTTTGATACAATGATTCCTTTCTTTGACCCAAGCACAGGGGTAACAATGCAGGCATCGCCGGGCCCGTCATTATGGACGCCTTGCATGGGTTTTAGGACACAGCCTCCCTGCACCTCGTGGTCATACTGGCGGATGACCTGCTCTTTGCTGCAAACATTCCATGCAGAAAGTATTTTTTTTAAATCGGTTCCGTAATCTTTTTTTTCTGTTATAGTGGGTTCTTCGAAGGCTGGTTTGTGCCAGGTGGCTTTGCGTTCCAGCCTGGGAAGGCCATTGTGAAGAAAATCCATCTCCAGTTCTCCGACGATGTGATTGTCGTAAAACAGTTGCAGTTTCTTGCTGTTTGTGAATTTTCCAACGACAGTTGCTTCTACATTTTCGGACTTGAATAGATTCAGAAGGGCTTTTTCGTGTTCCGGAGGGACTGCGAGCACCATGCGTTCCTGTGCTTCGGAAATCCAGATTTCAGTATAGGAAAGTCCTTCATATTTGAGCGGTACCTTTTCGAGATTTACAATTGCGCCAAGTTCCTGCCCCATTTCACCAATAGCGGAAGAGAGTCCCCCTGCACCGCAATCTGTGATACAGTTGTACAGCCCTTTATCTCGGGCTTGTAAAAGAACGTCCAATAACGCCTTTTCCGCAATTGCATTGCCAATTTGTACTGCGCCTCCCGATAGTTGTTCGGATTGTTCGTGCAATTCAGCGGAAGAGAACGTGGCGCCATGAATTCCATCTCTCCCTGTTCTTCCTCCTGCCACCACGATAAGATCGTTGGGGCGGGACTCTTTTTTGCACTTGTTTTTCGGTATAAGTCCTACAGTTCCACAAAAGACAATTGGATTTCCAACATATCGATCGTGAAAAAAAATTGCTCCGTTGGCTGTAGGGATGCCCATCCGGTTGCCATAGTCTCTTACACCCGCAACAACGCCTTTGAAAATTCTTTTTGGGTGTAATACGCCTTTGGGAATTTTGTGGGGTGGCGCATCCGGGATGCCAAAACAAAATACGTCTGTGTTAAGAATGGGTTTTCCTCCTAATCCCGTTCCCATGACGTCTCTGATTACGCCTCCGATGCCTGTGTTTGCACCGCCATACGGTTCAATTGCCGAGGGGTGATTATGCGTTTCCACTTTGAAGCAAATATTAAAATTATCGTCGAAATCTATTATACCGGCATTGTCTTTGAATACGGAAACACACCACGAATTGTTGAGTTCCTTGGTGGCTTTCATAATGGTGTTTTTTAAAAGGTTGTCAATAATCTTTCCGTCAAAATTAATGATACCTTTAAGAGTTTTATGGACACAATGTTCAGACCAGGTTTGCGCGAGGGTTTCAAGTTCGGTATCGGTGGGGTCTCTATTAATGGAACGGAAGTATTTTTGGATGGATTGCATTTCTTGTAAATTGAGAGACAACTGTCCCTGGGTGCTTATGTTTTCTAATTGTTTATCGGTTGCCTGTAGTAAGGGAATGGTCTTCTTTTTGAAGGTATATATGATGTTGCCGTGGTCGTAATTGGGTATGTTTGGATAGATAAAAATATCTTCAATTTTTGCGTTAGCTAAAATTTTGTCGGCTATGATTTGGATTGTTTCCTGTGATATATTCCCGCTAATTTTATATTTCTGGGCAGTTTTTACGCTGTCTATATGGATCCCCATGTCACGAAGCGCTTTTATAACGGATTGTTCGATAGGGTCCATAACGCCTGGTTTCCGGCTAATTTCAACTGTATGGGACGTAGGGTCTGGTGTTTGGAAATCTGGTTTTGAAATTTGATAATCCTGTGTGATTGTATCAGCCAAAAGCTGTCTGGCAATAACACGCAAAGTGTTATCATCTACATTTCCAAAAAGGAGATAAACTTGATATGTTTTCACCTGGGTTACTTCAGAAATACCAAACGATTGAATTTCTGCGCGTATATTATTTCCCAAAAGATCCGGGAAATTTTTTTTATAAAATACTTCTATTCTTGAATACATTGATAGGTGTTATTTCCCTGAAATTTGTTTGTTTGGTGTGTTGGAAAATACGGTGTCCCGCAATAGTTTTGCCTGTTTTAACCGGTCAAATACGGCATTATTGTTTTTTTTCAGAAGAGCATTTCTGAATTCGGTAAGTTCGGTCAGGAATTTGTCGATAGATTTAAGCATGCTTTCACGGTTTTGATCGAAAATGTTCATCCATAGCTCCGGGTCTCCGGATGCAATTCGGGTGGTGTCCCTCAATCCGCTGGCGCCATAAGCTATATAGTCTTTTTTGATGGAATTTATTAGGCAGGAGGCGACCATGTGGGGAAGGTGGCTTACAAATGCAAGTATTTCGTCGTGTTGTTCGGGAGATAAATATATAGTCTGTGCCCCTAAAAGTTGCCACATGCTGGTGATGGTTTCCAGGGCTTCTTTGCCGTTATTTGAAGGTGTAATGATGCAGGTGCTGCCCTCGAATAGATCGGGGCTGGCAAACTCAACACCTCTTTGTTCCGAGCCGGCGATGGGATGTGCGCCAATGAATGTAATGTTCTTTCTTAGATTATTAGTTATTTGTTCTACAATGTAATTTTTTGTACTGCCTACATCGGTAAGTATTGCGTTGCTTTTCATGAAGGGAATTGCTTTTTTTGCGATATGTACGATTTGATTAACTGCTGTGGCAAGTATGACAATGTCGGCACTTTTAACGGCTTCTTCGATATTTAAGGTGCCGATATCAATTGCACACAATTTAAGTGCATTGTCAATGGATGCGGAACGATGGCCTACGCCAGTAATAGTTTTTGCCAAATTTCTCTTTTTTAGCCCTAACCCAATTGATCCGCCGATCAGACCGGGTCCTACTATGCATACAGTTCCGAATTGCATTTAATGATTATACTTGTTGAAAAATGTTATAAGATAAAGGGAATCAAATGTTACATTTTGGATTTCTTTTTGTCAATATTTTAAAATAATGACAGGGTTTGCGTGGAATTGCCCTATGAAAGCATGGTAAGGTGTATATCTTGCTTGAAATTAATTAGAAAACGATTAAAATGTAGTTTCGTTCGTACAAGGCTGAAAAAGTTAAACGTGGTGGTGCGAATAAATATAA
>Ga0233425_10011626_pt1 | contig 10213 bp, 12 predicted proteins | sample Watercolumn_Towu_2_FD_181712 | JGI IMG/M metagenome (GOLD analysis project Ga0233425, IMG submission 181712) | Freshwater microbial communities from Lake Towuti, South Sulawesi, Indonesia - Watercolumn_Towuti2014_140_MG | ecosystem: Environmental > Aquatic > Freshwater > Lake | place... | reverse complement strand
GCGTATTTGAGGAGTTCAGTTCCATCATCACCTATTTTGACCGGTATGACAATGTGCAGGCCCTTCTCAGCCAGATATCCTTCATGAAGAACATAGATTTCAGGGAAGAGTCTCTCAGGAGCCTTGCAGGCAACAAACAGGAATTTGACAACCTCGACACTGAGCTCTTCAGGGCTGTTTTCATAAAGGACCTCATGGACAGCAGATATATCACTGCTTACGGCAGGCGGAAGCTGAAGGTCATTGTGAAGGGTGTCGAGAACATCGGCAAAGGTGAAGCATCGTACAAGGATGTAATATCAGAGCTCGCAGCCCTGAATGAAGAAGAGAAGCTCTATTTCCTTATCCATTCCGCACTTAAAGAGAGAATGAGAAGCTTCTTCCCGGGCCTTGAACTTAAAGGCGTACGAAGCCAGATCCGGGAGGACATTGCGAACGAGCTTGCAGAAAAAGGCCTCATGGTGAAGATACCGGCAAAGCTCTTTGAAAGGGTCTTCCTCGACCTCAGAAAAGAGTCTGTATACCTCAACAATATACTGCCTCAGGTTATACACAACCGGGACTATGTTCTCAGGGAGGACTTCCTGCAGAACAGCGGCCTCGACCGCTTCTATCTTGAATCACTCGAACAGGAATATTTTGAGGAAAAAGGCCTTGAGATGGCCCTGCTTGAAGAGATCAGGGAATGCGCAATAAGCCAGGAAGTTGGAGGCGGCGAGCGGATTTGAACCGCTGCATAAAGGTTTTGCAGACCTCTCCCTTAGCCACTTGGGTACGCCGCCGATAACGACAATAATGAGTTAACCGTGATGAGTTATCAGTCAAACCCGGATTTAGCGGTGCTTCTTGAAAGCGATTCGTGAGGCTGTTTTTCTGATAACTGATTGCTCATTACCGATTACTGAATTATGGAGCGGGAAACGGGATTCGAACCCGCGACCCCAACCTTGGCAAGGTTGTGCTCTACCACTGAGCTATTCCCGCATCTTTGCTATTATAACGCAACCAGCAGACTAATAATCCGTCAATGCGCTATAATTACGGTACTGGACATACTAATTAAAAAGGATAAATTTGTCAATATGATATACCCTGGCCCCGAAGAATTCAGAGAACTTGCAGAAAAAGGCAATCTCATCCCTGTCTACAGGGAGATACTTGCGGACACATTCACTCCAGTGACCGCATTCCTGAAGCTCGGCGGCAGCCCGGCCTTTCTCTACGAGAGCGTTGAGGGCGGCGAAAAATGGGCAAGATACTCTTTCCTCGGCTCGCGTCCTTCCAGGATATTGAAGGGAACAGGGAACAGGGTCGAGATAATCGATGAAGGCAAACCGCCTGTCTCATTTGATGCCGACGATCCTGTCGCAGTAATAAAGAAGGAGATCTCCTCCTACAGGCCTGTTGAGGTCAAAGGTCTTCCGCGCTTCTTCGGTGGACTTGTCGGATATATAGGCTATGACATGGTCAGGTTCTTCGAATCAGTGGCACCCTCTCCAAAACAGGGTATAGGCATGCCAGACTTTTTCCTCATGTTAACAGATACAATGCTGATATTTGACAGTCTGAAGCAGAGGATAAAGGTCGTATCCAACGCCCATATGGACGGCCGCGACATTGACGAGATATACAGGGATTCCGCAAGAAAGATAGACGAAATTATCGCACGGCTCAGGAGCCCGCTGACAGATATTGCGCATGAACCAGGCAAGACAACCGGCGGGTTCACTTCCAATACAGAAAAAGAGGACTTTCTTGGGGCGGTCAGCAGATCCAAGGAATATGTAATGGCAGGGGACATTGTTCAGGTCGTTCTTTCCCAGAGGTTCGAGAGGACTTCGGACATTGATCCCTTCAATATCTACCGCGCCCTCAGGGTGATAAATCCGTCGCCTTACATGTATTTCCTCGATACAGGCGAGGGCAAGATAGTCGGTTCTTCGCCGGAGATACTCGTCCGGGTGGAGAACAGGAAGATAGTCCTCCGCCCCATCGCAGGCACACGCAAAAGGGGCGAGACTGACGAAACAGACAGGGCGCTTGAGCAGGAGCTTCGAAAGGACCCCAAGGAGATCGCTGAACACATTATGCTTGTAGATCTCGGCAGAAATGATGTCGGCAGGGTGGCAAAGACCGGTACGGTCAGGGTCACTGACCTTATGACAGTTGAAAGATACAGTCATGTCATGCACCTCGTCTCAAATGTTGAAGGGGACCTGAAAGATGATCTCGACCCTTTTGACGTGCTGGCAGCATGTTTCCCTGCAGGCACTGTTACAGGGGCGCCAAAGGTGCGGGCAATGGAGATCATAGATGAACTTGAGCCTGTCCAGAGAGGGCCTTATGCCGGGTCTGTGGGATATCTCAGTTATTCAGGCAACCTCGACATGTGCATAACGATCCGTACGCTCGTCATAAAGGACGGGAGGATCTATGTACAGGCAGGGGCAGGCATTGTCGCGGACTCGGAACCCGAGAAGGAATACATGGAGACAGTCAACAAGGCCAAAGGCATGATGAAGGCCGTTGACATGGCAGAGGGCGGCCTCGATTAACGACCATAACGGCAAGACATGAAACATGAAATGATGAGGGAAATACAATGCTTTTGATGATAGACAATTATGATTCTTTCACATACAACCTGGTCCAGTATTTCGGTGAGCTCGGAGAGGATGTGAGGGTATACAGGAACAACCGCATTTCCATTGCCGAGATCGAAGCGCTCAGGCCTGACCGGCTCGTAATATCCCCCGGCCCCTGCACCCCAAACGAGGCTGGCATCTCTGTAGAGGCGATAAAGTATTTTGCAGGAAAGCTGCCGATCCTCGGCGTCTGCCTCGGCCATCAGTCTATCGGGGCAGCATTCGGAGGAGACATAATAAGGGCCTCAAGGCTGATGCATGGCAAGACATCCCTTATACATCATGACGGGAAGACCATTTTCAGCGGTCTGCCGAACCCTTTCGAGGCAACGCGTTATCACTCTCTGCTCATAAAGAAAGAGACAAAGCCGGAATGCCTCGATATCACAGCCTGGACAGACGAGGGCGAGATCATGGGCGTAAGACACAGGGAACTCACTATCGAGGGCGTGCAGTTCCACCCTGAATCCATCCTGACTTCTGCAGGGAAAGACCTTCTGAGAAACTTTCTGAAACTTAAATGAGCAGTCTTGATTCGATAAAGACAAAGGTCCTCTCCGGGAAACGCATAAGCGAGAAGGACGCGCTGACCCTCTTCAATACAGAAGATATCTTCCTCCTCGGAAGCCTTGCAAACCATGCGGCCGAAGCAAAGAACGGAAAGAAGGCGTACTTCATACGCAACATGCATATCAATCCGACAAACATCTGCGTTAACAGATGCAGGTTCTGCGCCTTCAGCAGGTCCATCGGACAGGCCGGTGCATATGAAATGTCAGTTAAAGAGATCGTTGCCAGGATAAGGCCCCAGTACAGGGCAGGCATCAGCGAGGTGCATATTGTCGGCGGTCTGCATCCTGAGTGGCCTTTTTCGCACTATCTTGAGATGGTCTCTGCGATCAGAAAGAATTTTCCCAAACTCCATATCAAGGCCTTTACAGCAGTGGAGATCGACTACTTTTCCGGTATCAGCGGACTGTCGATTGAAGAGACGCTGCAGGCCCTCAGAAAAAGCGGCCTCGGTTCGATGCCGGGGGGAGGCGCAGAGATATTCGACGAAGAGATAAGGAACAGGCTCTGCCCGGAGAAGATACCTGCAGGGCGCTGGCTGGAGGTGATGGAGGAGGCGCACAGGGCAGGTATTAGAACTAATGCGACCATGCTGTATGGACATCTCGAGGAGATCGAAGAGAGGGTAGACCACCTTTCGAGGCTGAGAAGACTGCAGGACAGGACAGGGGGGTTTCAGGCCTTCATCCCGCTCGCATACCATCCGAAGAACACAGAGATCAAAGGCAGATATACTTCAGGCATAGACGATCTTATGACGATAGCCGTAAGCAGGATCTTCCTCGATAATTTCGACCATATAAAGGCATACTGGATAATGCTTGGCGAGAAGATATCGCAGCTCAGCCTGAAGTTCGGAGCGGATGACATAGACGGCACAATAATAGAAGAGAAGATCACACACTCTGCAGGAGCGCTGACAGGAGAGCACCTTACAGCAGGACAGCTATCTGACCTCATAATTAAAGCAGGGAAAAAGCCTGTTGAGAGGGACTCCTTTTACAGGCCTGCAAGGAAGCAGAGATGAAGAACAGGATAACAGACAGAGAGGCCCTCTCGCTTTTCAAGAAGGCTGACATTTTAGGCCTCGGAAGCTGGGCAGACAGCATCCGGAAGGCCATGCATCCTGAAGAGGTCTGCACCTTTGTGGTCGACAGGAACATCAACTATACGAATGTCTGCATAAACAGGTGCAGTTTCTGCGCCTTCTGGCGGGATGAGGATGCAGCCGACGCCTATACCCTCGGCAGGGATGAGATATTCAGGAAGATCGACGAGACAATAGCCCTCGGGGGGACACAGATACTGATCCAGGGTGGGCTCCATCCTGCCCTCGACATCGCATACTATGTGGACCTGCTCGCTTCCATAAAGGAAAGATATGACATCAATGTGCATGGCTTCTCGCCTCCTGAGATCTGTTATATAGCCGATTCCTCCGACCTCACGGTTTCAGAAACTCTCTCAATACTCAAGGCAGCAGGTCTCGATTCGATCCCCGGCGGAGGTGCAGAGATTCTCTCTGACAGGGTGAGGGAAGTGCTAAGCCCCAAAAAGATAAAGTCATCCCGCTGGCTTGAGGTGATGGAGGCAGCCCACAGACTCGGCATGAGGACGACCGCGACCATGATGTTCGGCAGCATAGAGACGCCTGAGGATATAATCACGCATCTCAGCGCAATACGCAGTCTTCAGGACAGGACAGGAGGGTTCACCGCCTTCATACCGTGGTCCTTTCAGCCCGGGAACACCGAACTTGGGAAAAAAGGAAGGAAGACAAGGATTCAGCAGCCTGCCACTGCGGTTGAGTATTTGAGGGTGCTTGCCCTTTCGAGGATCTATCTCGACAACATAGAGAACATACAGGCCTCATGGGTGACCCAGGGCCTCAAGATGGCCCAGGTAGCCCTGAGATTTGGTGCAAATGACTTCGGCTCCACAATGATCGAAGAGAATGTGGTGGCCTCAACAGGGGTCTCCCATACTGTGTTCATGGAAGATATAATCGGGGCAATCAGCTCTGCAGGCTTCATACCGGCACAGCGCGACACCACATATAACATACTCAGATTTTTCTAAAGCATCTGCCGGGCAGAACCGATAAGATATATACAGAGGAGGAATCTTATGTACATCGGCAACCCCTTCGGAATATCCCTGAGCGCCCTTAATGCCTATATGACAAGGATGAATGTCACTGCCAACAATATTGCAAACCTCAACACTGAAGGGTTCAGACCATCCGAAGCGGTCATAAATGATTCAGGCAGCGGCGGAGTATATGTCAACATCCGGCAGAGCGCAATACCTGAGGTTGACCTTGCAAAGGAGATGACAGACCTCATGGTTACTGAGGCCGGATTCAAGGCAAACCTGAAGACCGTTTCAACTGGAGACGAGGTGATCAAAAGCATCCTGGACATAATGGCCTGAAGCATAATGATGACCACTCTTCGATGGCTGCAGGCTGTCAGAACTAACCTGCTTTTTACAGCGCTTATTGCAATTTCGTTTACGACTGCATGCGCAGGTCAGCATGAAAAGCTGAGATTCGGCTTCTCAGAAGGACTTGTATCAGGCAGGGATTTTGTACCGAGACAGCTGATAACGGGATATGCAGCAGGAGGAAGATCAGCCGTTATAACCGAGGCAGCAAGATTTGGGGGCAGCATCTCCAGCGAAATAGACGACAGGACCCTGCTGCTCTATTTCCCTTCTGATGAGGCCGCCTTCAATGCAGCCAATGCACTGGCAGCACTCCCTGAGACCGAATATGTGGAGAGAAACGGCATTATGAGAATTCCCCGGCCTGCAGAAAGAGGTAACAACAAGACACCTCAGTAAGGCTCGTCGGTCAGGAGAGGCGTATCAGTAGATAGACCTGACCCTTCCGGTCTTCCTGTCGAATATGACTTTGTCCACCTGCTTCCTGTCCAGCATCACCTCTGCCTCGACAAACCTGCCCCTGTGATTTATCGTGCCTATCCTGTATCCCCTCTCTTCATAGTACTTCTTTAGTGAATGGACAGCCTCCTGAGGTGACACCTGGGCCCTGCATGTGCCGTAATTTGTGCATTCCCTGCAGTAGCCGCCATAAGGCGTAACAGGCCTGTCGCCTGCTGCTGCAGATGCAAATGGCAGGAGCAGTACCGCTATCAGAGAACTGACAATGGCGAGGGACTTCATGACTAAATAGTACCCTTCTGTCGTGAAGGAATTATGAAGGTTTCAGACCGCATCTATGCCGGATATCTCTACGACCTTCCTCTTTGAGGAAAGCCCCCTGATGATCCTGATCTGGGACCTTTTTACTTTAAGCAAATCCGACAGGATGTCAATAAGCTGGTCATTGGCAGCTCCGTCAACAGGGGGTGAAGTGAGCGCGACCTTCACAATGCTGTTCTCCATTATGCCTGAGATGCCCTTTCTTGAAGAACGGGGCTCGACCTTGACCTCAATGGTTATGCCGTTTTTTGACCGGCTGAACGGTATATTTATTTCAGTCACTGACGGCTCCTGACAGGCAGCCAGATCCTGAAGCGCGCCCCCTTCCCCTCTGAGGACTCGATCTCAATTGTTCCGCCCATTGAGTCCAGAAGCTCCTTGACAATAGAAAGCCCAAGACCTATGCCTGTTGAACCTTCCCCGCGATAAAAGCGCCTGAATATGTCCTTCTGGATCTCGTCAGGTATGCCGACGCCTGTGTCTGAAACCTCCAGGAAGAACCTGCTGCTGTCCTTTCCAAAGTCAACAGTAACAGTGCCATTCTCCGTATATCTCAGGGCATTGGCAAGAAGATTCTGAAGTATGCTGTCGAGCCTGTCCGGGTCTGTCATCACCTTTATTGATCCCCTGTTCATAACACTGAGTCCAACGCCTTTTTCAGCAGCAAGAGGGACCATTCTCATCACAAGAGAATTGGCAAACTCCTTAAGATCAAGGTCCACTGTCCTGCTCTGCAGGAAAAAGACCGCCTCTGCTTTGGTTATGTCCTCAATTCCCTCTACCAGACGGATGAGCTTTTCGTTCTCTGCCCTTATGCTCTCAAGCCCCAGTGCGGAATCGGTTATAATCCCATCCTGGATCGCCTCTATATTGGCCTTCATGACAGCAAGAGGCGTCCTGAGCTCATGCGCAATATTGGATGTCAGATGTCTGCGCAGCGCATCCTCTCTCTGCAGCGCCTCTGCCATAAAATTAAAACTGCCGGCAAGCCGTCCGATCTCATCATCTGAACCGACAGGCACTCTGATACTGAAATCGCCGCCCGCCATTGCCTCGACAGCCTTCTTCATCCTTCTGAGAGGCCTTGCCAGAAAGATGCTGAAGAAAAAAGAGAGGAGAAGCGCCCCGCCTCCGGCTATCAGGAATGTTATTGCAAGGAAGTATCTTCCCCTCTGCCTGAAGATGATCTCCTTCTCTTCTATGGCAGGCCGTTTAAGCTGTCTGATGAGCATGGTGCCTATCTGCCGGCCTTTCTGGAACAGTGGATATATCTCATATTCGCCCGAAGCAGAGCCGAGGTCAGCGATAGATTCCATCCTTTTTCTCATCGATTGAGGGACCGCTTTTATCACATCTTCAGAGTTTATTACCTCTCTGTTGTCAGCCCCCATGATCTTCATGTCAAAACCGAGCATAACAGCCCAATGAGCAGCATTATGCAGCTCTGAATGGTCCCAGCTGCCGTCAAGATAGCCGCCCTCAACAGATGCCATGACCCAGTAGAGCCGGTCCTCACGGGCACCGTTCACATACTCCTCAAAGTCCCTTGTGATCAGCTTCTCATATAACAGGTTCGAGATCATGGCGATAAAGATCACTGCCAGAAAGGAGAAGAAGAGCTTATTCCTCATCAGGGGTCCCTATGAACCTGTAGCCGGCTCCATACACTGTCTGGATGAATTCCGGGGATTTTGAGTTGCTCTCTATCTTGTGCCTGAGGTTCTTCACATGGGCGTCTATTGTCCTGTCGTATCCCTCGAAATCAAAACCCTGTACGAGATTCACGATCTGGTTGCGCGAAAGTATGCGTCCCCTGTTCTCTGCAAGCACCATGAGGATCCTGAACTCAGTGAGCGTAAGCTGAAGCGGCCTGGTATCTATGAGTACTTCATGTTTTTCAGGGTCTATCCTGAGCCTGCCGTTGTTGAATGCCAGCAGACTTCTCTTTGCCTTTCCCGCCCTGCGCAGATGCGCCTTCACGCGGGCAACCAGCTCTCTCGGACTGAACGGTTTGACAACATAATCGTCTGCTCCAAGCCCAAGCCCTTTTATCCTGTCCTCTTCCCCGCTCTTTGCTGTCAGCATTATTATTGGGGCCTCTGAGACATCCCGGACAAGGCTGCATATCTCTTCGCCGGGCATGTCAGGCAGCATCAGGTCGAGTATCACGAGGTCAGGGTCATCCTTCAGGAGTCTGAGCGCATCCTCCCCCTTCTCTGCAAGCATTACCCGGAAACCCTCTTTTTCGAGATATGCGGTAACTATGCCGGATATCTTCTTTTCATCCTCAACTACAAGAATTGATTCTTTTTTCCCTGTATTCATAATATCTCTCTCCGATCAGCAGTGTGAGGGCAGTGAGAGCTATCCCTGCCAATACATCTACCACATAATGATATCTAAGGTAAACAGTCGAAAATACAAGCGCAGCAACAAACGGGAGAAAAAGCATGAAGAGCCTCTTTTCATACCTGAAAGAGAGCATCAGAACTGTCAGGGCAATGCCGGTATGGCCGCTCGGGAATGCATCCCTCTTCACCCCTTCAAGCCTGTTAAGGAGTGAATAGAGAGGATCGAATATGAGGACTCCCCGGAGGTCTGTCTGCTGCAGGTGGTCCAGCGTAAACCTCGGACCAATTGCAGGGAAGAGGAGATATCCGACATAGGAGAGATAAAAGCAGAACATGATAAGAAAGAGCGAACGGTCAAAAGATCTTTCGTCGCGCTTTATCAGGAGCACTGCTCCCAACCCTACGGGCAGGAAATAGTAGCTTGAATATGCCAGCTGCAGGATGTCTGTAAGAAGGGGATTCAGCATGCCCTCCATCATCACTGTCGGATGGCCGTTGAAGATGAGATGGTCCAACTCTATAAGCAGGGGGTCTATATCAACGGGGTTTATGTAATGCACTATCTGCTCAAGGCTGTCGAATATGGCAAGGATCGAGATCGTAGGGAATATCAGGTGATACATCCAGTGCATTGCCCTGCCTCTCTCCCTGAACCTGACAAGCAGTATCTGGGAAAGTATCAACCCTGAATACAGCAGGACCAGAATCGGCGCTTTGGGAATAATGCTGCTGAAGGCCACCACAACAACGGTCAGGAGCATAAGAAAGCCGAGGTTCAGAGCATCAGCAGGCCTGAGCAGCATAAGAAGCTTCGGGATCACAGCCTGTTCAATGCCCTCCTTATCGCCTTTTCTCTCTTCGAGAGCTGTCTCGGGTTGCCCCTCCTGCAGATCTCCTCCTCTTCAGACTCATGCAGACCTCCCTCAACCTCACCAAGATGGTTGAGCCTTTCGAGGAACTGATCAGAACTGACAGGGACAGATCCGTTTGCCCATGCATGGTCTGCTATCTCCCTGTCAGAGCTTATGACTATCCATTCCCTGCTGCAGTCAGCAACCATCTTCTTTATTACAGCATCAGCCCTGTCGCCAAGCCTTGAATACAGGACCCTGATCCCGCCACGGGATGCCTCTTCCTGCTTATGGCTGCCTGATCTCCAGCCGTCAAAGACAAGGATGATATCATGGCCAGACCTCCGCCTGTATGAGATTAGTTTCTGCAGAAGCTCCTCCCTCTCCTTCCGAAGGTCCCTGTGCGCTGTGCCGATAAGGTTATATCCGTCGATTATAATGGATGAAATTGCCGCTGCTCCTGATTAAGAGTTGAGGATATTATAGCAGTTCAGGCAGCTGCTTCTTCGCGCCTTATCTTCAATGCAAGAAGAGTGATCATCCCGAGCATGAAGAAGACGCTCCCGACAAG
>Ga0233425_10011625_pt1 | contig 10214 bp, 5 predicted proteins | sample Watercolumn_Towu_2_FD_181712 | JGI IMG/M metagenome (GOLD analysis project Ga0233425, IMG submission 181712) | Freshwater microbial communities from Lake Towuti, South Sulawesi, Indonesia - Watercolumn_Towuti2014_140_MG | ecosystem: Environmental > Aquatic > Freshwater > Lake | place: Indonesia... | reverse complement strand
CCGCGGCGGGTCAGTCGGTGCTGATTCGGCGCGGGCAAGGCGGACCGCAGGCCGGCAAGTTGCCGACCGCAACCAAAACGCCGGCCGGCCTCACGCCGAAACCGACGACGGGTATCCCCGCGCAGACCGACAATAAAACAGGCCTATGGATTGGCGTGGGCGCGGTGGTCGTCGGTTTGCTGGTCGTGGCCGGAGTGTTCGTGGCCAAGCAACAAGCGGAGGCGGAACGCTTCCGCCAGCGCGAAGCTGCCGCGGCGGCGGCGCGACAGCAAGCCCAGAACGAGCAGGCCCAGCAGGAAAAACAGCGGGCGGATCTCTGGCAGGTGGCCACGGATTTCGCCCAGGCAAATCCGGACGCCTTCGATCAGGCCATCGGCAACTTCACCGACATCCAGCGACAGTGCGGCAACACCAAGTATGAGATGCTCGCCCGCAACGAGATTGCGCGCCTGCACGCGGCCAAGTCGAATGCCATGACCAAGGCCTACGCGGCCCTGGTTTCCCGTGCCCGTGTGCTGGTGGAGCAGAAGGACTACACCGCCGCGGCCAATATCGTCGCCCGCTACCAAGGCCCGTTCGCGGCCGACCTCAAGATAGCACGCGCGATTCTGGAGAAACGTTACCGGACACTCGCCGCCGAGGCACAGGCCCAGTTGTCGCAGGCCGAGCGCGAGCAGACGGAGCGCCGCCAGCAGACGTTGAACGCTGTGGCCGAGGCAGTCCTCGCCGGCGAGCCCACCAAGGCCCGGCAGCTCTGCCAGCCCCTGCTGGCGGAGACCGCGCCCGCTGGTGATCGGGCCCTGTTCCAACGCCTTGCCGCCAGCCTGGAGCAAGTGGCGACCGCCGACAAGTTGTTGCTCGCCGCCTTCGCGGCCGAACAGGACAAGCTGCAGGACCTCACGTTGGATGGTGCGAAGACGCGCCTGCGCATCATCGGCGTACGCGGCGAGAATCTCCAGATCGAGCGCCCGAAAGGCGTCGGCTGGGTCGGCGGCGAGATCACGCTCGCACAGCTTGCGCTGGAGGAAAAGCAGACCCGCCTGACCGGCAAACTGGAATCCACCGCCATGCGCCTGTGGGCCGGCCTGGTGCTGCTCAAAGCCTCGCAGTTCGACCGCGCGCTGGAGCAGTTCAAGAACACCGGCGAACTCGCCGCTCCACTACAGGAAAAAATGGAAGGCGCGCGCAAGACCCTGTTCGCCCGCGCGCTGGCCACGCTGCCGCCGGAGGAGCAGGTGCGCCGCGTCTTGGGCGAACTCAAGTCCCTCAACGCCAGCTTCGATGGCCGCGGCACGCACAAGGTCGAGAACGGGCAGGTGACCGAGCTGGTGCTGAACGCCGATAACCTCACGGACCTCGCGCCGCTGGCCGGGCTGAAGGGTCTGCGCCGTCTTTCCTGTAGCGGCTCGAATGCCGCCCGGCGCGGCCAGTTGGCCAGCCTCGCGCCGCTGGCCGGCCTGCCGCTGACGACCTTGTGCGTCAGCAACACCCTCGTGGCCGACTGCGCGCCGCTCAAGGGCATGCCGCTGACCACGCTCTATTGCGACGGCACGCCGCTGAACGATCTCGTGCCGCTGGCCGGGCTGAAACTGGTGGCGCTCACCTGCAACGGCACGTCCATCCGCGACTTGGCCCCACTCGAAGGCATGCCGCTGCTCATGTTGGGTTGCGCCCAGACCGAGGTGACGGACCTCACCATCCTCAAGACCCTTCCGGTGCAGTATCTCGCCTGCGATGCGCCCCTCGCCCTGCAACACGCCGGCCTGCTGCGCGGCCTGCGCACCCTGACCACGATCAACGACGCGCCGGCCTCCAACTTCTGGGCCACCGTGGCGACCACGGCCTCGACCGAGCGCGGCCAGCCGCTCTCGCGCGAGAACAAGCTCGGCCGCGCCAACTTCTCCGTCTATTCCGCCGAGCATGTCCTCAAGGCGGCGTTCACCCTCAAGGAGCGGCCGCCCAAGGACGAGACCGGCAAGGAACTCGCCCTGACGAATCTGCTGGAAAAACTATTCTTCCGCTTCCACGGCCCCAACGAGGGCGGCCATCGCTGGGTGATCTGGAAGGACGAGTTCCAATTTGAGAAGGGGCAGCGCTATAAATTCACCTGCTACCTGCGCGCGCCCAAGGGCCAGAAGGAGGAGGAAACTCTGTACTTCGCCCTGACCCCCGCCACCTCGCGGAAAGAGCAGGGCGTCCGGCTGAACCTGCGCGGCCTGCCCGAAAATGTCTGGGTGTCGGTGCAGGTCATCTTCACGCCCGAAGAGGCCGATGTCCGCGAAATCCAGGTGACGCTCAACGCCACCGCGCAGGAGCTGGACCTCTGCGATGTCCGCCTCGGCCCGGCCAAGCCCGGCGAGACCTCCGGCCTCATCACGCCGTAATTTTCGCGCGGCGGTTGCATCAGCCCTCGCGCGCGTTATACTCCGCGCCGCAAAAACCAACCCGGAGAAATACCATGCTCGTGGATCGAATGAATGCGGCGATGCTCAAGGCCCTGGTCGAGACTGTACCGATTGAAATCACGGTGATTGACGCCAACGACGAAGTGGTCGGCTGGAACCAGCACGACAAGCGGCTCTTCCACCGCCCGTGGAGCTCGATGGGCCTGAACTTCCGCAACTGCCATCCGCAAAAAAGCCTGCACATGGTCGAGCAAATCGTCGCCGAGATGAAGGCCGGCACGCGCGAGAAAGCGCGCTTCTGGATTGACCTCGACGTGCCCTACGACACCGCCAAGAAGCACAAAATCCTGATCGAGTTCTACGCCCTGCGCGACGACACCGGCAAGTACATCGGCTGCATGGAGTGCACGCAGGATGTCGAGGACGCCCGCAACCTCGCAGGCGAAAAGCGCCTCCTCGGCTGACGCGGCCCACCATGCAGATCGGACGGATACGACGGATCGGCCGGACGAGGGCTTCCAAGGCTTGGAATTTTTTCACCGGTTTTTTCCAAGGCTTGGAAAAACCACGCCCTTCTTTTTCCAAGCCTTGGAAACTCGCCGCGCTGTTCTGTTGCACAGCGACGCTGGCGGCTGATGCGCCGCTGGAGTTGCGCAACGAGCGGCTGACACTGGCGCTCTCGCAGCAGGAGAAAGGCGCGCTGGTTTCGCTGCGCACCGGCAGTGGCGAAGAACTCGCCGCCAAGCTGCCGTCACCGGCGCTCTTCGCGCTGACGTTCTCCAAGAAGGCGACGCCGCCGGGCGAGAAGTTCACCCTGACCAGCCGCGACGCGAAATCTTTTCGCGCCACCGCGCAGCCGCAGGGCCTCACGCTGACCTACGACGGTCTCGCGAACTGGCCGGCGCGCGTGACCTGTACCGCGCAGGCGGCGGCGAACGATCCGCATATTCGCTGGCGGATTTCCGTGGACGTGCCGGAAGGTTTGGTGCTGGAGGCCGTGCGCTTCCCGATCGTCACGCTGCGGCTCGCGCCCGCCGATGATGACGCGGTTGTGCTCGGCGCGAGCAAGGGCGGCGTCATCCGTCACCCCGCCGCGTTGAAAATCGGCACGAGCATCAGCATCGGCCAGCCGGGCAACATGGCGGCGCAGTTCGGCTGCCACTACTCGCCGCGCGGCGGCTTCTTCACCGCCGCCTTCGATGGTCGCGGCTATCCGAAGCAACTGCTCGCCACGCGCGTGAAGGAAGGCATCGAGTTGAGCTGGTCCCGCTCGTGCTTCGCGACCGGTAGCGTCGCGCAAGATTACGACGCGGTGATGTCGGCGTTCGCCGGCGCGGGCGGCGCGCCCGCCGACTGGCGCGACGCGGCCGATCTCTACAAGGCGTGGGCGCTGACGCAACCGTGGTGCGCCACCACCTACGCCAACCGCACCGACATCCCCGCGTGGATGAAGGACGGCCCGGCGATGGTCCGCTTCGGCCGCGAGTGGCTCGCGGAGCCCGCGCGCATCGAGCGCTGGCTGGCGGAATACTGGCAGAAGAAATTCCCCGCCGCGCCGTTGATCACCGCCTACTGGGGCTGGGAAAAAATCGGGAACTGGGTGACGCCGGATTATTTCCCGCTCTTTCCCAGCGACGGGCAATTCACGCAACTCGTCGCCCGCAGCCGCGCGCTCGGCTGCCATGCCTTCCCGTGGCCCTCCGGTTATCACTGGACGCTGACCTACGAGAAGCAGAGCGACGGCTCTTTCAAGTGGGATGATCGCAAACGTTTCGACGCGACCGCGCGCAGCCACGCCATCACGACGCGCGACGGCAAGCTCTACCTGCGCACGCCGAGCTGGCTGCGCGGCGGTGACACGACCTGCCTGTGCGGCGGCGATCCGTGGACGCTGCGTTGGTGGAACGAGGACATCTGCGTGCCGCTCGCGCAGCGCGGCTGCGAGATGATCCAGGTGGACCAGGTCGTCGGCGGCGGCTATCCGGCGTGTTTTGACCCCAAGCATCCGCATCCAGCGGGACCGGGCCTGTGGCAGACGGAAAACTTTACGCGCCAGTTGCAGACGATGTACGCGATGATGAAGAAAATCCAGCCCGACGCCGTCGTCTGCTTCGAGGAGCCGAACGAGTGGTTCAACCACCTCGTCGGCATCCAAGACTACCGCGACTGCGAAGCACAGCACGAGTGGGCGTCGGTCTTCAACTACCTCTATCACGAATTTCTGCCGCCGTTCCAAAGCAACCCGCGCGGCGACGACCTCGTGATGACGGCGCACTGCCTTGTGGATGGACAGATTCCGCTTATGGTGCCAACGGGCCGCGACCTCGCGGAGCCGGTGCTGGTGGGCGGCGACTTCGAGCCGCGCACCGGCCAGCGTGCCCTTCCCGTTGGCTGGGACCAAGTCCACAATTATCAAGGCAAGGACTGGACCGGCAAGGGTGCCAGCGACACGGAAGAAAAGCATGGCGGCACCGCGAGCCTGCGCCTCGACAATACGGAGAAGTCCGACATCATCCAAGTCTCGCAGAATGTGAAGGTCCGCGCGGACGGGCTCGCTGTTGGAAAGAAATACCGTTTGAGCGCGTGGCTCAAGACCGGGCAGATGGCCAAGCAGAATGCGATCGGGTTCTGCTTCCTTGCGCCCGGCACCAAGAGCGTCGGACGCGGCAGTCATCTGCCGTTCCCCGCCGCCGGCGCGGGCTGGCAGAAAGTCTCGGCCGACCTCACCGTGCCCGCAGGCGCCGAGATGCTGCGTATCATGATCAACCTCGTCGGCGAAGCGCGCGCCTGGGTGGACGACATGATACTGGAAGAAATTTTGCCGGATGGCGGCGTGAAGCCGGTGGTCTATTCCGGCTCCTCGCCGGCGGCCAAGCTGATGCAACGCTGGGTCGCGCTTTATCACGGCGAAGGCCGGCCGTGGTTGCAACATGGCCGCATGATCCATCCGCCGCCCCTGACGTGCGCGACGAATGCCTACCAAGCCATCTCCAAGCGCGACACGGGCTATGCCCGCACCGAACGCGCGTTGCCCGCCGTCTTCCACAACGCCTTCCGCGCCGCCGATGGCAGCGAGGCCGTCGTCCTCGCCAACCCGACCGCCACCGCACAGCATGTCAGTCTGACATGGCACGGCCAACCGCGCGAACTTGAAATCCCGCCCGCCGACGCCGTGCTTATCCGCTGACGCGCCCCAGAGGTAACCGTACTCACGCCTCCGGTCAGAATCTCACACCTTGTGAGGTGTGAGATTCGGTGGTTTGCTACCGGTCGGGAGGCTTGACTCTACGTGGCGCGCCCCTACATTGCTCGCGCTCATTGCCAACGGTGGCAACATCAGAGGCGGAACATGACAGACTTATTGACCTTTCCGGCGCTGGCCGCGCTGGTGACGCTGACGGGACTGGAGATCGTTCTCGGCATAGACAACGTGATCTTCATCGCCATCCTGGTGGGCAAACTGCCGCCGGAGCAGCGCATCCGCACGCGTAACCTCGGCCTCTTCTTTGCGATGTTCCTGCGCATCGCGCTGCTGCTCTGCCTCACGTGGATCATGGGCCTGACCAAGCCGCTGTTCGCCATCTTCGGCCACGGCTTCACGGGCAAGGACCTGATCCTGCTCGCCGGCGGCCTGTTCCTGCTCGTGAAGTCCACGCGCGAAATCCACGAGCACACCGAAGACCGGCCGCACGCGCACGATCCCAAGCCAAACGCCGGCCGGGCGGTGATCGGCCAGATCATCGCCATTGACCTTGTCTTCTCGCTGGACTCGATCATCACAGCGGTCGGCATGGCGCAGCAGGTCGCCATCATGATCGCCGCGGTCGTGCTGGCCGTGTTGGCGATGATGGCCTTCTCCGGCGCGGTCAGCGCGTTCATCGAGCGGCATCCCACGATCAAGATGCTGGCGCTCTCCTTCCTGTTGATGATCGGCGTCATGCTCGTGGCCGACGGCCTCGGCTACCACATCGAGCGCGGCTACATCTACTTCGCCATGACCTTCTCGCTCTTCGTCGAGATGCTTAACATCCGCGCCCGCCGGCGCCGCGAGGCCAGGGAAGCTCCGCAACGGACGTCCGGACCCGAATCGCACACCTCATGAGGTGTGCGATTCGGTTGTGATTTCCCAATGAATTCAAGGGTTAAGCGGAAAGCAGCGCGCGTCCTTTCCCTGCCGGCCCATGCGGCTGTAGGCCGCCGAAGCAACTGCAATCTTGATTCCGCATGGCGCGAACCTACACTCCCGCCTCGTGAGCCAGGCCAAGCCAATCGAATCCGCGCGCGTTTTCCAAGGATTGGAAATTTTTTCCGCCATTTTTTCAAGGATTGGAAAAAACAAGGACGAGCCTTTCCAAGCCTTGGAAAATTTGGGCCGAATTTTTCCAAGGCTTGGATGGCGCGCTGCGCGCCACAAGGCTTTTACCGGATTTTTTTCCAAGGCCTGGAAAATCGCCGCGCTGGTTGCGGTTTTGGCCGGTGGGATCGCGGACGCGGGCGAGCCGCGCGTGGTCAGCACCGGCCAGATGGAACTGGAATTCCGCGACGGCTGGCTGACGCGCTGGAAGAGCAAGCTGACGGACGAGGAAATCCGCTTCGGCGCCGGCAAGGCGATCCCCGAAGCCGCGGCGGCCGAGTTCATCAAGGCCGATGACACGACCGCCGCGCTGTCGCAAGCGGGTGCCTCGGTCTGGGCCGTCCGCGTCCCGACCGACAAGGCGACGGTGCTGCACGCCGACGCCGGCACGCTGCGTCAGCGGTTCGTTTTGATTCAGGCGAAGGCCGGCGGATTGCTGCTGCAACTCGACGATCCGCAATTCAACTTTCGCGCTGCGCTGGAGCGCGATGACGGGCGGAAGGAAATCACGCTGACATTCCGCACGTCGCCAGTCGCCACAACACAGGAGCCGGCGCGCTGGTTGATCAAACAATATCTGGGCAAGGAGAACTGGGGCGCGCAGCACCGGCTGGATTATCTGACGCGCACCTTTCGCATCGCCGCGCCGGAGAAGCGGCCGACGGCTTGGGCGCAGAACATCGTCTTCGTCGTCAACGACCCGCCGTGGTGCGCGCCGGCGCCGGGCGCGGGTTGGGCGAAGAGCCTGGAGATTCATCATGCGTGGCTCGACAACCTTCAGCGCGTGGTGGACTCCGACAAGCTGCTGTTCTGCAGCGGCAACTGGCGCGCGGAAAATGGTGCGCCGTCGCCGTTCGCCGCGTTGATCGGCGGACGCGTGAAGCGCGCGGGCTATCACTCGATGCTGCGGCTGCCGGTCGGCTGTCTCATGGGAGATTTTGCGCGACAGTCCGTGGTCGGTGCGGCACTGACGGCGGTCCGCGCGGTGGAAGCCGATGGCTTGCTACTTGGCTTGGAAGGGGACGAATTGGTGTCCGAGCGCGATTTCTTCCGGCTGCTGCGCGCGGAGCTGGATGCGAACGGCCTGACGGCGGTCGCGCTCGGCGTGGAGGGCGAGCCCTCGGAGGCGGCGCTGCCGCTGGTGGATTTTGCCAGCGGGCGCGACGCCTCGTGGCAGACGCTGGTGCAGAAGCTCTCGCCGGCGGACCGCTTTACGCTGCCCGCGTTCCTGACAGACGCGGAGCTGAAGACGTTCGGCCTGCCGCCACAGGCAGGCGCACGGTTCACGCAGCAGCAGTTCGCGACCTTCGCGCTCGCGCGCTGGTGGGGCGAGCATCAGCCGCGACTGCTGGCGCCGAAGTTCTTTGAGCCAGGCGAACTGGCGCGCTACCGCCTCCTCAACGAGCGCCTCCTGAAACTGGCCCGCACACCCGACGGCAGCCCGCGCCTGGCGTTCGACAACGGCGAAGTCCTCGCCGACCTCGCGGGCGGCGGCTGGACCAACCATGCCGCGCTGCTCGATCAGCACGGGCCGGTGTTTCTGAAAGACAAGCTCGGCAACTGAACGAATGAAAATTTTCCCACTGTGGCTGATGCTGGGCGCGGCCCTGTCGCTGGCACGGGCGACCGGCGCAACCAACGACCTGGAGTTCATTGACACCAGCTTCGAGAACGCCTCGCCGCTGTGGTATGACCGCGCGGCCGATGGCGTCATCCAGCTTCACCTGCTCTATGACCACGAGCGCAATTCGCCCAACCGCGCCGCCGGGCATTTCCATTTTCTGCTGCATGCGCAGCCCGGCGCCAAGCTGACGCTGGAATTCCTGAACCTCGACAATGTCTGGAACGGCCGCCCCGGCTCCGTCGCAAAGGAGTTGAAGGCTGTGTCGCTCTCTGAAAACGGCCGCGACTGGCAGGCCGTGCCGACCGAGAGCCTGGCGACGAACCGCGTACGCCTCACGGTGACGATGCCCGGCCCGCGGCTCTACGTGGCGCGACTGGAGCCCTATCGCCTGTCCGATCTGGAGAAGCTGCTCGCCACCATTCGCGACAAGCCACAGGTGGCGATCACACCCATCGGCCAGACGGTGCAGGGCCGTACGCTGGAAATCATCCGCGTCGGCGAGGAGAGCGCGCCCTACCGCGTCTTTATCCGCGCGCGGGCGCATCCGTGGGAGACCGCGGGCAACTGGGTGGTGCAGGGGCTGATCCAGCGCCTGCTGAAAAACGACGCCGACGCAAAGAAATTCCTGCAACTTTACTGCGTCTATATTCTGCCGATGGCGAACAAGGATGGCGTCGCGCGCGGCGGGACGCGCTTCAATGTGCTGGGCAAGGACCTCAACCGCAACTGGGACAAACCGGCCGACGCGGAGTTTGCGCCGGAAAACGCGGCGCTGGAAAAATGGTTGGCGCAGATGATCGCCGCGAACCGCCGACCTCATCTGGCGCTGGAGTTGCACAACGACGGCAACGGACAACTGCACATCAGCCGGCCGCCGACGCCGGAACTGGGCCGGCACGTCGAGCGCATGGCGACGCTGGAGCAGTTGTTGCGTCAGCATACGTGGTTCACCGAGGGCAGCACGAAGGCCACCTTCCGCAATCCCGGCTCGATGGGCGAAGGCTGGCTGGAGCGCTACGGCATTGACGTGGCTGTCCACGAGTTCAACTGCCATTGGATCGCGGGGCTGAAGGAACACCCGACCGGCCGGCATTGGCAGGACTACGGCGCGCAACTGGCCACGGTGTTCTACGACTATTTTGGTCTCGTGAAACCATAAGGCCGCTACATGGTGACGCCCGTCAGAAAAAGACTGGCGGGCGGGCGCGGGTGGGCCTATGGTGTTCGCGGTTCAAGGCAGCGGGTCAGGGGAGACACCGTGAAGACGCAGAGCGTTGTGATCGCCGCCATCCTATTCGTGGTCATGGCCATCGCCGTCGCCATGTTCCTCCACAACGACCAGCAGAAGCGCACCAAGGCGCGTGCCACAAAACCCCCGGCGGCCAAGGTAGCCCAGGCCACCAAGCAGGCGCGGCCCACCGTGAAGGCCGAGACCAACCGCGCACCCCAGCCGCCGCGCAACAAGGGCCGCGGCGACAACACGCCGCCACGCCCGGAGAAGAAACAGGGCGCCGTGCCCGTGGCCGGTATGCTCGTCACCTCCGCGATGCCGGTGACCGAAGGCGCGGATAAACACGTGCCGCTTCATGTCGCGCGCGAGGCGCTAAAACTGGTCGGCGCCGATCCCGTCGCCGAGACGATCTGGCAGGACGCGATCAACAACCCGGCGCTATCACCCGCCGATCGGAAGAACCTGATCGAGGATTTGAACGAGGCTGGGTTCGCCGATCCGAAAAATCCCACCGAAGCGGAACTGCCGCTGATTCAGCATCGCCTCGCACTGATCGAGAAACTCGCGCCGACCGCGCTGGACACCGTCAACGCCGCTGCC
>Ga0233425_10011624_pt1 | contig 10215 bp, 10 predicted proteins | sample Watercolumn_Towu_2_FD_181712 | JGI IMG/M metagenome (GOLD analysis project Ga0233425, IMG submission 181712) | Freshwater microbial communities from Lake Towuti, South Sulawesi, Indonesia - Watercolumn_Towuti2014_140_MG | ecosystem: Environmental > Aquatic > Freshwater > Lake | place... | reverse complement strand
GCACGGCATCGCGCGACGATGCAGCGAGACCGCGCAGTGCCAGCACATCCCGCTGCGAGAGCTCGAACTCGCACTTCACGCGAATCTTGAACTTGTTCAGTCGGGCGAGCGCCGACTGGCCGCAACCCTCGTCGACGTCGAGCACGAAGACATCTTCGGCTTCGCATCGCACGCGCACGAGTGCAGCGAGTTTGCCGGTGGGCTCGAGCACGAACGAGTACCGCGATGCGCCGACCCCGAGCGACGCGATGTCGTTGCTCAGCTGCGAGTGCAAGAAGCTCCGCGCATCCGTGCCGTGCGCGATGATGACGTCGCGCCGCGTGCGCACGGCAAAGGCTGTGGCGTTCGGCCCGCCCTCGGTCATCGGCTCCCCGACTGGCGCTGCTGCGTCATGCGTCGCGCGGTCGGCACCGCCGCCAACAATGCCGCCGCCTTGTTGTGGCACTCCAAGTTCTCGTCGTCGGGGTCGCTGTCGGCCACGATTCCAGCACCGGCCTGAAACCACGCTTCATCACCGCGCGCGAACATCGTGCGAATCGCGATTGCCGCGTCGAGGTTGCCGTTGAAATCCACGTAGCCGACCACGCCGGCATAGGGCCCGCGGCGCAGCGGCTCGAGCGCGTCGATGATCTCCATCGCGCGCACCTTCGGCGCACCGCTCACCGTGCCCGCCGGAAGCGTGGCGCGCAGCACGTCGATGGGTCCGAGACCCTCGCGCAGCTCGCCCGACATCTGCGAAGTGAGGTGCATCACGTGGCTGTACCGCTCGAGGGTCATCAGCTCGTCCACTTTCACGCTGCCGAACTTGGCCACGCGGCCCACGTCGTTGCGCGCCAGGTCGACGAGCATCACGTGCTCGGCGCGCTCTTTCGGGTTCTCGGCGAGTTCGCCGGCGAGTCGTCGGTCGTGCTCGTCGTCGCGCCCGCGCTTGCGCGTGCCGGCGATGGGGCGGCTCGTCACTCGCCCGTCGCGCACCTGCACGAGCGGCTCGGGCGAACTTCCGGCGATGGTCAGCGCGTCGTGGCGCACGAAATACATGTACGGGCTGGGGTTCACTTGGCGCAGCACTCGGTAGAAGTCGAACGGGTCGGCACCGAGTCGCACGTCGAAGCGTTGCGAGAGCACCACCTGGAAGATGTCGCCGGCGAGAATGTGTTCTTTCGCGACGCGCACCGCGTCTTGGTACCTGCCGTCGGGCATCGACGACACCGCCGCCACGGGGTCCTCGACGCGCGTGGGCGGCTCGGCCGAGTCGCCGGGCGTCGCGCGCGCCAGGTCGTCGGCCATGCGCTGCACCGCGGCGACCGCAGCGTCGTATGCGGCGTCGACTACGGCACCCGACAAGCCGAGCGTCGGCACGCTCTCGATGAGATACGCGCGCTGGCGCCAGTGGTCGAACGCCGCGAGCGAGCCGATCATCGACATCACGGCGTCGGGCAAGCCCCTGTCGTCGCGCGGCGCATCGGGCAGTTGCTCGATCTCGCGCACGACGTCGTATCCGATGTGGCCGATCATGCCGCCTTGCAGCGGCGGCAGCGAATCGATGACCGGTGCCGGGTGCGCGGCGAGCATCGCCTCTAGCGCGACGAGAAAACCTTTGTCGCGCGGCACCGAGTCGGGCACCGCACCGCTCGTCCGCACAACTCCGTCGACGAGCGCGATCTCTGCGCGCGGACGGCATCCGACGAAACTGAAGCGCGCCCACCGCTCGCCGTGCTCGACCGATTCCAGCAAGAACCCCGGCGCGTCGCCGACGAGCGCGAGAAACACTCCGACGGGAGTGTGCCGATCGGCGAGCACCTCGGCCCACACCGGCACCACTCCGTGCGACGCCGCGAGCGCGCGGAACTCTTCGCGGCTGGGCGAGATGCGCACGCGACGACCTAGAGGTAGAGGCCCGTGCTCGCCTCGATGCGAGACGCGGCGACGGCGTGCAGGTCGCGCTCGCGCAACATGATGTAGTCGACGCCGCCGACTTCGACTTCGTATCGGTCGTCGGGGCTGAAGAGCACTCGGTCGCCGACCTCTGCGGCGCGCACGCTCTGGCCGAGCGCCACGACCTCGGCCCACACGAGCCGCTTGGCCACTTGCGCCGTGGCCGGAATCAAGATTCCACCCGACGAACGTCGTTCGCCGTCCGCCGAAGGGATGCGCACGAGCAGCCGATCATTCAGCATCTTGATCGGAAGCTTTTCGTCGTCCGACATTTCGCTCACGCTACTGACGCTGGTCGCACGGCCACCCCGCGCGCCGCCATCGCAGTTTTCGCTTGGGCGATGCTGAACTCGCCGAAGTGGAAGATTGACGCCGCGAGCACCGCGTCGGCACCGCCGAGCAGCACGCCGTCAGCCAGATGGTCGAGCGCACCGACCCCGCCGCTCGCTATCACCGGCACGGCCACGGCGTCGGCCACCAACCGCGTGAGCTCGAGGTCGAAGCCGTCGCGCGTGCCGTCGCGATCCATCGAGGTAAGGAGGATTTCTCCCGCGCCGAGCGCGACCGCTCGCTGCGCCCACTCGTGCACGTCGATGCCGGTGGGCGTGCGGCCGCCGTTGACGTACACCTCGTAGCGCGCGCCAACATTGCCGCTGCTCGCACCGCTACTCGCACCGCTGCTCGGGCTGCTCGCGCTGCTTGCGCTGCTCACTCGCTTCGCGTCGATTGCGCACACCACGCACTGGTTGCCGAAGTCGTCGGCGATCTCACCGATCAGTTCGGGCCGGCGTACTGCCGCAGTGTTCACGCTCACTTTGTCGGCTCCGGCGCGCAGCAGTCGGCGTGCGGATTCCGCGTCGCGCACTCCGCCACCCACCGTGAGCGGAATGAAGAGCTGCTCGGCGGCGCGGCTCACGATGTCGACCATCGTCTGGCGGGCGTCGCGCGATGCGGTGATGTCGAGAAACACCACTTCGTCGGCACCCTCGGCGTCGTAGCGAGTCGCAAGCTCGACCGGGTCGCCGGCGTCGCGGAGCCCGACGAAGTTCACGCCCTTCACCACGCGACCATCGGTGACATCGAGGCACGGAATCACGCGCGCAAAACCGCCGGGCTGCTTGGCGGATGCTCCGCGCACGGTCATGGTCGTATCCCGCTCATCGTCGTCGCACGCTCATCGTCGCAGCGCACGCAGTGCTTCGCGCACGCCGATGCGCCCCTCGTAAATCGCCTTGCCGACGATCACACCGGCGAGGCCGCGCACGCTGCCACTGTCGCCGGCCTTGTTGCTTGGCACCGCCACATCGCGCAGTACGCGCAGGTCATTCACATCGGCGACTCCCCCACTCGCGATCAGGGGTGAGTCGGTCATCGACACGAGTTCGGCGAGTCCGTCGACGTCGGGGCCCGCGAGCATGCCGTCGCGCGAGATGTCGGTCACCACGAACGCAGACGCGGCCGCGAATTGTCGCACCGCGTCGGCGAGCGTGAGCCCGGAGCCGCGCAGCCATCCGTGGGTCGAAACCTCGCCGTTGCGGTGGTCGAGCCCGACCGCCACGTCGATCACGCGCGCCACCGCGTCGACCAGGCTCGGGTCGCGCACGGCGGCCGAACCCATCACCACTCGCGCGACGCCCGCATCAGCGAGTTGCTGCGCGTCGTCGAGGCTGCGCACGCCCCCGCCGGTCTGCACGCGCGCGCTGTCGCCGACCGCTGTTGTAATCGCGCGCACGACCGACCTGTTGTCGCCGTCGCCTTTGGCGGCGTCGAGGTCGACGATGTGCAGCCACTGCGCACCGTCGTCGACGAACTGCCTCGCAGTCTCGAGCGGGTCGGCGCCGTACACGCGCTCGCGGGAGAAGTCGCCCTGCTCGAGGCGCACGACACGCCCGCCGCGCAGGTCGATGGCGGGATACAGGTCCATGTCACGCATCTCGCGTCGCGACGTTCACGCGCTCGCGACGGCGAGGCGTGCTGCGTCGACGAAGTTGCGCAAGAGCGACAGCCCGTCGACCGCCGACTTCTCGGGGTGGAATTGCACGGCGAACAGGTTGCCGCGTCGCACCGCGGCCGTCACGTCGCAGCCGTACTCTGCGGTGGCGACGATGCACGAGGCGTCGTCGGGCACGCCGTGCAGCGAGTGCACGAAATACATCCACGGTTCGTCGGACATGTCGGCGAACATCGGGTCGACGCCGCGCAGGCGCAGTTTGTTCCACTGCATCTGGGGTCGCTTCACGGTGTCGGGAAGGTACCGAACCTGTCCCGCGATCACGCCCAGCCCAGCGACGCCCGGGCTCTCGTCGCTGCCGTCGAACAGCATCTGCATGCCGACGCAGATGCCGAGGAACGGCAGCGCACCCGCGATGCGCTCGTGCACGAGGGCTTCGAGGCCGCTTTCTCGCACCGCGTTCATGCACGCGCCAAAGTTGCCGACGCCGGGCAGCACCACGGCGTGCGCATCGCGGATGAGCGCGTGGTCGGCCGTGAGTCGCGCGTCGGCGCCGACTTTCTGTAGAGCCTTCTGCGCCGAGCGCAGGTTGCCGATGCCGTAGTCGAGCACCGCGACGAGCGGCGCCGACATTAGAGCGTGCCCTTGGTGCTCGGCACTCCGCTCGACTCGATGCGCACGGCGTCGCGCAGGCAGCGCGCCAGGCCCTTGAACGTGGCTTCGACGATGTGGTGCACGTTGGTGCCCGACTGCTTGCGCACGTGCAGCGTGATCGCCGCAGCGGTGGCGAACGACGTGATCGCGTGCTCGGCGAGTTGCGGGTCGAACGGCGGGTTGCCGAGCGGGAGGCACTCGGGCAGCGCCACGTCCCACGCGACGAAGGGACGTCCGCTCAAGTCGAGCGCAACGTCGACGAGCGCTTCGTCGAGCGGAAATGCTCCGCTGGCGAACCGGCGGATGCCGGACTTGTCGCCGAGTGCTTCGCGAAACGCCTCGCCGAGCGCGAGCGACACGTCTTCGATGGTGTGGTGCGTGTCGATGTGCAGGTCGCCCTTGGCGCGCACGTCGAGGCGGAAGCCGCCGTGCTTGCCGAGCTGGTCGAGCATGTGGTCGAAGAACGGAATGCCCGTGTCGATCGAGGTCGCCGCGGGGCCGTCGAGGTCGATGTGCACGTCGACCTGGGTCTCTTTTGTCGCGCGCGAACGCCGAGCCGAGCGAGCCATGCTTCTAGTCTCGCGCCGCGAAAGCGCCGCGCAACGCCGCGAGGAACGCATCGTTTTCCGCCCTCGTGCCCACCGTGACGCGCAGGCAGTCGGCCAGACCCGCCCACGACGAGCAGTCGCGCACCAGCACGCCCGCATCGAGCAGCGACCGCCACACCGTGCGCCCGGGTCGCGCGTCGGGGCGAAACAGCATGAAGTTCGCCTGGCTCGGCCACGTGGTGATCGGCAGCTCGCGCATCGCGGCGAGCATGCGCTCGCGCTCGGCCACCACCTTCTGCACGCCGGCTTCCATGTGCGCCACGTGGCGAAGCGCGAGGAGCCCGGCCGTTTGCTTCAGCGCGTCGAGGTGATACGGCAGCGTGACGATCTCGAGGTCGGCAATCATCCACTTCGGCGCGATGAGATAGCCGAGCCGCGCCGCGGCCATCGACCACGTCTTGGAGAACGTGCGGCTCACCGCGACGCGCGAAGATTCGTTGACCTTGTCGAGCGCCGTGTGCGGCGAGAACTGAGCGTACGCCTCGTCGACGACCACGACGCCGGGCGCGTGCTTGATCGTCGCAGCGACCACGGCCGGGTCTTCTGCCATGCCGGTCGGATTATTTGGCGAGCAGAGGAACGCGACGCTCGGCGAGTGCTCGCGGCATACGCGGCGCACTTCGTCGGCGTCGAGCGCGAAGTCGTCGTTGCGGCGGCCGTTGACCACCGTGGCGCCGGCGATGCGCGCGATGTGCGAGTGCAGTTGGTAGGTGGGTTCGAACGTGGCGACGCTGCGCCCCGCGCCCGAGTACGCGAGCAGCACGGCCTGCAGCACTTCGTTGCTGCCGTTGGCGACGAACACGTTGTCGGCGTCGACGCCGTGCAGGGCGCCGATCGCCGCGCGCAGTTCACGCGCCGCGCGATCCGGGTAGCGGTTCCATTTCACGTCGCGCACCGCCGCAGCCAGCGCGGCGACGAACTCGGCGGGCGGTTCGATGGGCGACTCGTTGGTGTTGAGACGTACCTTTACCGACACTTGGGGCGAGTGGTAGCCCGTCATCGCGCGCAGGTCGTCGCGTTTCGGGTACGGGTTCACGCATCAAGGCTAAGAGGCGGCGCCGTCGGCGCATCGGGCGCGTCGTCAGCCAGCGGATCGCGTCGCGCGCTGCAACAAGCGAATCGCGCTCGACAATCCTCGCTCGGCTTCGTAGATCGCGACCAACAGCGAGTCTGCGTCGTCGTCATCACCTCGCGCGGCGGCTTGACGGCGCTCGGCCAGCGCAGTCAGCCGCGATCGGATCGCCTCCACCGCATCGACCAGGGCCGCCAGTTCGGCTCGCGCGCTCGTATCGTCGCGCTCGCTTCGTGCTCGGTCGTCGGGCATGCGCAGTGAGGCTAGGTCTCGCGCGACGGGCACACGGGCGCGAGCCGGCACTCTCCGCAGCGCGGTTTGCGCGCGTCGCACACGCGCCGGCCGTGCAAGATCATCCGCAGGCTGAACTCTCCCCACTCTTCGGGTGCCAGCAGCGCGTTGAGTTGCATCTCCACTCTTACGGGGTCGTCGTCACGCGTGAGCCCGAGACGCTTCGACAATCGCAACACGTGCGTGTCGACGGGAAGCCCGGGCAGGCCGAGCGCGGCGCTGCGCAGCACGTTGGCCGTCTTGCGACCGACTCCCGGCAGCGTGACGAGATCTGCCATCTCCGTCGGCACTTCGCCGCCGAACCGTGTCATCACCGCATTGGCCATGCCGATCAGGTTCTTGGCTTTCGACGCATAGAAGCCCGTCGAGCGCACGATCTGCTCCACGTGCGACACGTCGGCAACGGCGAGTGCCGCCGCAGTCGGATACGCAGCGAAGAGATGCGGAGTCACCATGTTGACGCGAGCGTCAGTGCACTGCGCGGAGAGGATGGTGGCCGCGAGCAGTTGGAACGGCGAGTCGTGCGTGAGCTCGCAGATCGCCACCGGATAGTCGGCTTTGAGCCCGCGCAAGATCGTGTCGGCGTGCGCAGGAAGTTCGGCTTTGGTCGGACGCTTCGGGCGCCGCGGCGTCTTCTTGCGCGCCTTCTTCGGGCGCCGCGGCGTCTTCTTGCGCGCCACCATTTTGTCAACGGTAATCGCCGGCAACCAGCGTCGTTAGCCTCTCACCGTGTCGCGCATCGAGGTGTCACGCGTCAATCGCGGCTTTGTCGTACGCAGCCACGACCATGTGTCTCGTGACGAGTTCGAGACTGCACTGCGTCACATCGCACGCCAAGGCGGCGGCAGCTTGCGGTGGTTCGTGTGCGAAGCCACGGAACTCGAGCGCGCGCTGGCCGCCGAGCACGACCTTCGCCACTCCGCGCCGCTGTTGCACATGCGTTGTGCGCTTCCGCTCGACGCGCGACACCGCGTGCCGACGGGTTTCACCACGCGCCCGTTCCGGCCTGGCGTCGACGACGACGAGTGGCTCGCCGTGAATGCACGGGCCTTTGCATCGCATGCCGAGCAGGGCGGCTGGACGCGCGAGGTGCTCGCCGCACGGTTTGGCGAGCCGTGGTTCGACACTGACGGCTTCCTCATCCACGAAATCGACGGAGCAATGGCCGGCTTTTGCTGGACCAAGATGCACGACGCCCACGAGCCGCACGAGCATCCGCACGACACGCCGCAGCATCACGACCACGCCGTCCACGGCACCGACGCACACGGCGAGATCTACGTGATCGGCGTCGACCCCGCGCACCACGGCCAGGGTCTCGGGCGCGCGCTCACCGTCGCGGGCTTTGCCCATCTCGCGTCGCGCGGCCTGCGCAACGGCATGTTGTACGTCGCGGGCGACAACCATGCGGCGATCTCGCTGTATGAATCGCTCGGTATGACGGTCGCCCACCGCGACGAAGTGTTCGTCGGTACGGTGGCCGCGAATTCCGCGAGATAGTTTCGCTGCATGGCTGATTCCACCGCACTACCCCGCTGGAGCGTCGCCGACGTGCACGAGTCGTTCGACTCCCGCTCGTTCGTCGACTCGATGGAGCGTCTCGGCGCCGACGTCGGGCGGCTCACCTCGCTCTTCGACGAGCACGATGTGCGCGCGGTCACGCCGCGCACGCCGACCGCCAAAGACGGCGAGAAAGCCGATGCCGTGGTCGCGGCGTTCAACGCCGTCGCGGAGGCCAACAACGTGCTCGGCGCCTACGTGTATGCGACGGTCAGCACCGACTCGCGCAACGAGCAAGCGCAGGGTCTGCTCTCTGAACTCGAAGTCACCGACTCGAAGCTCTCGCCGCTGGTCGCGCGCCTCGCCGAGTGGGTGGCGTCGCTCGGCGCCGACGAACTCGCAAAGGTGAGCGACGCCGCGCGCGAGCACCTCGGGCCGCTGCGCCGCTTGCAGGCGCGCGCCGAGCACCAGATGAGCGAACCCGAAGAGAACCTCTACTCCGAATTGTCGACGACCGGCTCGTCGGCGTGGGGCCGCTTGCAGGCCGACGTGACCTCGCAGTTGAAGACGCGCGTCGAGCTTCCCGACGGTGCGAAAGATCTTCCGATGGCCGCCGTGCGCGGGCTCGCCAGCAACCCCGACGTGCGCGTGCGCAAGGCCGCCTACGACGCCGAGATGCGCGCCTGGCCGACGATCGGCGTGCCGTGCGCCGCCGCGATGAACGCGATCAAAGGCGAAGCGAACACCGTGAACCGCCGGCGCCAGTGGTCTTCGCCGCTCGATGCGTCGCTCTACGCCAACAGCGTGAGCCGCGCCACGTTCGACGCGATGCAGTCGGCAGTGCACGCGTCGCTGCCCGACTTCCGCCGTTGGTTGCGCGTGAAGGGCCGCCTGAACGGCGACACGAACGGGCTCTCGTGGTGGAACCTGCTGGCGCCGCTGTCTTTCGCACCGAGCAACATCTCGTGGGACGACGGAGTGAAGCTGGTGCGCGGCGCGTTCAGCGCGTACAGCGATCGGCTCGCCGGCCTCGTCGATCGTTCGCTCAACGAGAAGTGGATCGACGCCGAGCCGCGCGATGGAAAAGTCGGCGGCGCCTTCTGTATGTCGTTCGTCGACGACCGCTCGCTCGTCTTGCTCAACTGGAGCGGCAGCGTCGACTCCGCGCAGACCACGGCGCACGAACTCGGCCACGCGTACCACAACACCCAACTCGCGCACCGCACGCCGATGCAGCGCAACTTGCCGATGGCGCTCGCCGAGACCGCGAGCATCTTCTGCGAGACGCTCGTCGTCGAAGAAGGCTTGTCGCGCCTGCAGGGCGACGACCGGCTCGCCATGCTCGACGTCGACTTGCAGGGTGCCGCGCAGGTGGTGGTCGACATCCACAGCCGGTTCTTGTTCGAGTCGGAGGTGTTCGCGCGCCGACAGCGCCGCACGCTCGGCGTCAGCGAACTGAACGAGATGATGGGCGACGCGCAGAATCGCGCTTACGGCGACGGCATCGACCAGGCGACCGCGCATCCGTACATGTGGATCTTGAAGCCGCACTACTACGGCAGCCACTTCTACAACTGGCCCTACACGTACGGACTCTTGTTCGGCTTGGGTTTGTACGCGCAGTTCCAGCGCGACCCCGAGCGGTTCCGCCACGGCTACGACGATCTGCTGTCGCGCGCCGGCATGGACTCCGCCGAGCAACTCGGGCAGTCGTTCGGCCTCGACGTCACGAAGGAAGACTTCTGGACTGCGTCGCTCGACGTGCTGCGGGCTCGGATGCGCGACTACGAGGCGCTTGCCGCACCACACTTGAAGGCGTGAACAACGCCGCGACGGGAGCCACGAGCCCGACGCTCTACGACGCCTCGCGCGAACAGATCGCCGAGGTGCTCACCGGCGAACCGGCGTATCGCGTCGGCCAGGTGTGGTCGGGGCTCTACGAACAGTTCCGCGACGTCGCAGGTATCACGACGGTCTCGGTTGCGTTGCGCGAGAAACTCGCCGCGCGGTTGCCGACCGCCCTCGTGCTCGTGCGCGAGAGCGTGAGCGACAAGGGCGACACCGTGAAGTTCTTGTGGCGGCTCGCCGACGGCGGCCACCCGATCGAAACGGTGCTCATGCATTACGCCGACCGAGTGACCCTGTGCGTGAGTACGCAGGCGGGTTGCGCGATGGCCTGCGGTTTCTGCGCGACGGGCCAAGCC
>Ga0233425_10011623_pt1 | contig 10217 bp, 7 predicted proteins | sample Watercolumn_Towu_2_FD_181712 | JGI IMG/M metagenome (GOLD analysis project Ga0233425, IMG submission 181712) | Freshwater microbial communities from Lake Towuti, South Sulawesi, Indonesia - Watercolumn_Towuti2014_140_MG | ecosystem: Environmental > Aquatic > Freshwater > Lake | place: Indonesia... | reverse complement strand
GACGGGGCTCCGGTGTCGATTGCCACCCACCCTATCCGTGGCTCTACGACTGCACCCCGTAGTAGGCGTCCACCTTGGCGGCCACATCCTGATAAGCGATGTCCACCTCGTAGATTTGCTTGAAATACTCGATGGCTTCCTCTTTCTTGGCCATCTTCTCGAGGGCGCAGCCCAGGGCGTAGATGAGTTCTTTCTTCTCGTCGTCAAAGACCTGCTTTTCCCTGAGCGCGTTTTGAAAGGTGCGGGCGGCGAGATCATGCATGCCGCGGCGGCCGAAGCACCGGCCCAGATGGTAGAGGGCGGGAATCCGCTTGTGGGGATTGTTCTGCGCTTTCTGGAACTCCTGGATCGCCTCGGTCAGCCGCCCGGCCTGGAAGAACAACAGGCCAAGCTCGAAACGGAGCTGGAGGTCGTTCGGGTAACGTTCGACGCGCCCCTGGCAGTCGTCGAGCAGGAAGGCCTGCTTCTCCGCCTTGAGGCGCTCGGCCGTGGCCGCATAATCCGGCGCTGCCGAGTCGAGTTGCGCCAGCGCATGGTCGAGTTTGCGGACCTGGGTGTCCGCGATGGCGCGCTCCAGCGACGGGTCGGCGGCTTCCGACTGGGCCAGCCGCTCGTAGGCCTCCAGCGCCCGGTCGAAGTGCTTCTGGTCGGCGTAGAGCTCGGCGATCGCGCGGAGCAAACGCAGGTTCTGCGGCTCCTTGCGCAGTCGCTCCTCGTATTCGGTGATGAGGCGATCAGCCACGTCCTCGGTCTTGTGCTCGCGCTTTTCCTGTTCGAGGCTCACGGCCTCCTGTTCGTCCGCCAGGATGTCGCGATACGATCCCTTACCGTCGGCCAGGGCGTCATAACCGCCCTCGTCGAGGGTGCGGTTGGCGGAGATGTCCTTGAGCGCCTGGGCCACTTCCATGTCGTCCGGGTACGAGCGCGCCAGCTCGGTGATGATGGTCTCGGCGCGCGCCCCCTGGCCTGCCTTGGCCAGCGCGGTCGAGAGCTTGAGGATCACGTCGCGATCCCGGGGCGCCTGTTTGTAGATGATCTCGAGCGAGAGCACGGCCGTGCGCGTGAACCCGAGGGCCAGCGCGGCCTCGCCCACCACCCGGTGGCCGCTGAGGTTGTGCGGGTCGGCATTGAGCACATGCTCGGCCAGCGCGAGGGCCTCGAGCGGACGGCTCCGCAAGGCCACCTGCGCCTGGACCAGTTTCGGGTTGGCCGAGCCGAGCATCTTCTTGAAGAACCCGCTGCCGCCCAGGCCGGCCTTCTTGAACTGCGCGGCGCGCAGGGCCTCGCGGCACTCGTAGAAACCGGGTTCCTTCTCGACCACCTGGGTGAAAATCTGAAGGGCATAGTCCAGGTTGTTCCGTTCCAACGCGGTCCGGCCTTTCTCGTAAAGCTCGCGCCAAGCCCGTGGCACCTGGAGAAGGGTTTTTTCTGCCATGCAGGCAATCTAGTAGCCAATCGGGAAAAATCCACTGGAAAGAATAAGGAAGCGATTCCTATACTGCGCAAATGCTCGACATTAAAGCGATCCGCGAACAACCCGGCGTGGTCCGCCAGCGCCTCGCGAGCCGTTGTGCCGGCGACGAGGCGCGCGTCGAGGAAGTGCTGGCCCTGGACGAGCAGCGCCGGCGCGCCCTGGCGGAGGTCGAGAATCTCAAAGCGCAGCGCAACCGGGTCTCGAAGGAGATCGGCGCGCTCATGGCCCGCAAGGATCTCGCGGCCGCGGAAGCCAGGAAGGCCGAGACCCGGCAGATCGGCGACCGCATCAGCGAGCTCGACAAATCGGTGGCCGCGGCCGAACAGGCTCGCGACGCAGTCCTGTTGCGGCTGCCCAACCTGCCCCACCCCACCGTTCCCGCAGGTCAGAGCTCCGCCGACAACCCGGAGGTTCGGTCCTGGGGCGCCAAGCCCGAGTTCGCTTTCAAACCGAAGGGACACGTCGAGTTGTGCGAGCGGCTGGGGTTGGTGGATTTTGCGCGGGGCGCGAAACTCACGGGGAGCGGGTTCCTGCTCTACACGGGCTGGGGTGCGCGGTTGGAACGCGCGCTGATCCAGTTCCTGCTGGACCTCCACATCCAGGAACACGCTTTCACGGAGGTGTCTCCGCCCTTCATTGTCAGCCGGGATTGCATGACCGGTGTCGGACAGTTCCCGAAATTCGAGGACCAGGCCTACGCGGTTCAGGAGGGGCAGGACGCCGGTACGATGGGCCGGCTCTTCCTGGTGCCCACCGCGGAAGCGCCCGCGGCGAACATCCACCGCGACGAGATTCTCAAAGAAAGCCAGTTGCCCATTCGTTACGTGGCGTACAGTCCGTGCTTTCGCGCGGAAGCGGGAGCGGCCGGGGTCGGCACGCGCGGCATGATCCGGGTGCATCAGTTCGACAAGGTCGAGTTGATCAAGATCGTCCGGCCCGAGCAGGGCTATGACGAGCTCGAGGGGTTGGTCGCCAACGCCGAGCGCGCGCTCCAACTGCTGGGCTTGCATTACCGTGTGGTTCTGCTCTGCACCGGCGACATGGGTTTCGCCAGCGCCAAGACCTATGACCTCGAGGTTTGGGCCCCCGGCCAGGGCCAGTATCTGGAGGTCTCGAGCTGCTCGAACTGCGAGGACTTTCAGGCCCGGCGCATGAACCTGCGCTACAAGACCGAGACCGGCGAGAACCGGTTTCCGCACATTCTCAACGGCAGCGGCACGGCGCTGGCGCGCCTGTTCGTGGCGTTGGTTGAAACCTATCAGCAGGCCGATGGCGCCATCCTGGCCCCGGCCCCGCTGCAGCCCTATCTCCGGGCGGAACGGATTCCCGCGTAGCCCCGCCGGACCGGGGCTGCTGGGCAGGACGGGACGGCACGTTCAAGCGGCGAGTGGAAGCAGACGACGGCGATCATGCGATTGTTGCTGGCCAGCGGCGAAGTGCATCCCTACTCGAAGACGGGAGGTCTGGCGGACATGGTGGCCGGACTCGCCAAGGCCCTCGCCCAGGCCGGGCACCAGGTGGGACTGGTCACACCCCTTTATCGCGGGATCCGGGAACGGTTCGCCGGCCTCGAGCCACTCGGGCTGCGGCTCGAGCTCCCGCTGGGCCAGGCCATGGTCAGCGCCACCGTCTGGGAAACGCGGCCGCAACCGGGCCTGACTGTCTATTTCATCGACCAACCCCAGTTCTACCAGCGGCCCGAGCTTTACCAGGAAGGCGGGATCGAATATCCCGACAACGCGGAACGCTTCACGTTCCTGGGCAAGTGCGTCGCCTTCCTGGCGCGGCGCCTCGAGTGGCAGCCGGAGCTGGTGCATGCGCACGATTGGCATGTGGGCCTGGCCCCGTTGTTCATCCGCCATCAGGCCGCGCGGGAAGGCTGGACCGGCGCCCCGCGCACGTGCCTCACGATCCATAATCTCGCCTACCAGGGGGTCTTTGCCGCCCCGTCCTTCGCCCTCACGAACCTGCCCGGGGATTACTACCACGCGGACGGTGTTGAATTCTACGGCCGCGTCAACTTCCTGAAAACCGCGATTGCCTATTCGGACGCCCTGACCACGGTGAGCCCGCGGTATGCTTCCGAGATCACCACCCCCGAGTTTGGCTGCGGCCTCGAGGGCATTCTGCGCGCGCGCCAGCACGCGCTCACCGGCATCCTCAACGGCGCCGATTACGAGGAATGGCGCACCGACAACAACCCGTTCCTCGTGCGCGCCTACGATGCCGGGCATCTCGCCGGCAAGACCGCCAACAAGCAGGCCATTCAAGCCGAAGCCGGCCTGGCGCCGCGCCTCGAGGTGCCGCTCTTCGGCACCGTCTCGCGTCTCGCCCATCAGAAGGGGGTGGACATCCTGCTGCCGGCGCTCGAGGAGATGCTGGCCACCGAGATGCAATTCGTCCTGCTCGGCACGGGGCTGCCGGAATTCCAGGATGCCTTCGAACAACTGGCCGGGCGTCATCCCGGCAAGGCCGCGGTGCGCATCGGCTACAACCAGGGACTCTCCCATCGGATCGAGGCCGGCTGCGATTTTTTCCTCATGCCCTCGCATTTCGAGCCGTGCGGCCTCAACCAGCTCTACAGCCTGCGCTATGGCACGATCCCGATCGTGCGCGCCACCGGCGGATTGGACGACTCGGTCCTCGACGTGCGCGAGAGCCCGCGCCGGGCCAACGGCATCAAGTTCCACGACTACGCCGCGTCCGCCCTCGCCAAGGCCATTCGCAAGGCCCTGGCCCTGTTCGCCGCGCCCGGCCTCCTCGGACACTACCGGCGCAACGCCATGACGGCGGACTTCGGTTGGGCCCAGACCTGCGAGCGCTACGTGGCGGTCTATCAACGCGCGTTGCGCAGCGCCTGAGCCCGGCCGTATCGCAGACTTCCAAGTCTGCCGTATCGCAGACTTCCAAGTCTGCTGTATCGCAGGCCTCCGAGCCTGCGGCGTAACCGCGGCAGGGAGTCGAACGTTCTGCCGATTAGGAAATCCGCGACCTGTCCTGCCGTAGCCTTGGCGAAGGAGGACACAGCAGGTTTGGAAACCGGTTAGGGAACCTGCGCCACGAGGGATAAGCCACTGCGGCCGCCCTGGTCGTGCCGCAGACTTCCAAGTCTGCCGTATCGCAGGCCTCCGAGCCTGCGGCGCAACCACGGGAGGGAGTCGAACGTTCTGCCGATTAGGAAATCCGCGACCTGTCCCGCCGTAGCCTTGGCGAAGGAGGACACAGCAGGTTTGGAATCCGGTTAGGGAACCTGCGCCACGAGCGATAAGCCACGCCGGCTGCGTTCGTCGTAACGCAGACTTCCAAGTCTGCCGTATCGCAGGCCTCCGAGCCTGCGGCGCAACCACGGGAGGGAGTCGGACATCCTGCCGATTAGGAAATCCGCGACCTGTCCCGCCGTAGCCTTGGCGAAGGAGGACACAGCAGGTTTGGAAACCGGTTAGGAAACCTGCGCCACGAGGGATAAGCCACGCCGGCTGCGTTCGTCGTAACGCAGACTTCCAAGTCTGCCGTATCGCAGGCCTCCGAGCCTGCGGCGTAACCGCGGGAGGGAGTCGGACATCCTGCCGATTGGGAAATCGGCGACTTGTCGCGCCGTAGCCTTGGCGAAGGAGGACACAGTAGGTTTGGAAACCGGTTTGGAAACCTGCACTACGAGCGATAATCCACGCCGGCTGCGTTCGTCGTGCCGCAGACTTCCAAGTCTGCCGTATCGCAGGCCTCCGAGCCTGCGGCGTAACCGCGGGAGGGAGTCGGACGTCCTGCCGATTAGGAAATCGGCGACTTGTCGCGCCGTAGCCTTGGCGAAGGAGGACACAGCAGGTTTGGAAACCGGTTAGGGAACCTGCGCCACGAGGGATAAGCCACGCCGGCTGCGTTCGTCGTATCGCAGACTTCCAAGTCTGCCGTATCGCAGGCCTCCGAGCCTGCGGCGCAACCACGGGAGGGAGTCGGACCACCCCGCCGCTCCAAAAAGCGTGTTGGCAAGCTTCCCCGCTGACCGTAGCTTGACGCCCATGCCGAGCGATCACCGACGGTCGTTCCCACGAACAGGTTGGCGCGCAACCTCGGTGCCGGCGTTTGGGGAGGTTCGTGACCGGCCATGAGCGGCGCCCACTCCATTCTGGCCTTCGGGCTGTTCGATCTGCTCTCCCCCGAGTTTCTGCTGAGCAATCCCTGGCTGCTCATCCCCGTCGCGTTCGAGGTCTGGATGCTGGTGGATGCGATCCGGCGCGAGGAATGGATGTGGGTGATTTTTATCGTGGTGTTTCCACTCATCAACGCCGTGCTCTATTACTTCCTGGTTTATCGCGCCGCGCCCTCGGCCACGCGCGGCTTCGAGTTGCCCGGGGCCCTCGACCGCCGCCGGATCAAGTACCTCGAGGGCCAGATCCATCATCTCGACAAGGCCCATCATCACTCGCAGCTCGGTGACATCTATTTCCAGCAGGGAAAGCTCGTGAAAGCCGAGGCCTGCTACCGGGCGGCGCTGGAGCGCGACCCCGATGACCTCGATACCCAGGCCCATTTCGGCCAATGCCTCTTGCGCCAGAAGCGCACCCAGGAGGCCCTGCCCTGGCTCGAAAAAGTCTGCGCCGAAAAACCGGACCACGACTACGGGTACTCCCTGATGGCGCTCGCCGAAACCTATCAAGGTCTCGGCCAAACCGAAGCGGCCATCGCGACCTGGCAGCGCGTGCTCCAGGAGCACACCTACGCCCGCGCGCGCGTCCAACTCGCCGAGTTGTACCGGGGCGGCGGCCAGGCGGAGGAGGCGCGCCGGGAACTGCGCGAAGTCATCTCCGACGACGCCCACGCCCCCGCGTTCCAACGCAAGCGGGAACGGTACTGGGTGCGGCGCGCGCGCGGCCTGCTGCGGCGGGCGGGTGGCTAGGGTATCACCGATTTCTATTGACAAACCATGCCTGGCTCACGCGCTCGACACCCGTAACGTTCCCGGCCCAATGCACACCGCCGCCACCGATTTCCGCCGCACCGCCCTGAGCGCCTTGATCGAGCGCACCGTGACCGCCACGCCCGCCCTCGACATCCACACGCACCTTTACGACCCGGCCTTCGGCGGGCTGCTCCTCTGGGGGATCGATGAGCTCCTGATCTATCATTACCTCGCCGCGGAGACCTTGCGCTACCTGGACGTTCCCTGCGAGCAGTTCTGGGCGCTCAACAAAACACAGCAAGCCGACTGCGTCTGGCAAACCCTTTTCCTCGAGCACTCGCCGGTGTCCGAGGCCTGTCGCGGGGTCTTGACCACCCTGCACCGGTTCGGCCTCGACGTGCACCCTCGAGACTTGCCGGCGCTGCGCAAGTGGTTCGCCCAGTGGCCCCTGGACGCGCACCTCGAGCGCTGCCTGCAGCTCGCCAACCTGAAGACCGTGTGCATGACCAACTCGCCCTTCGACGATGCCGAGCGTCTCGTCTGGCAGCAGGACTTCGCCCGTGACGAGCGGTTCCGAGCCGCCTTGCGCATCGACCCGCTGCTGGTCAACTGGCCCGAGGCTGCGGTGCGACTGGCCGCGTGGGGCTACAACGTCGGGGAGGGCCTCTCGGCGCATACGCTCAGCGAGGTGCGCCGGTTCCTGGCCGACTGGACGCGCCGCATCCACGCTGGCTACCTCATGGTCTCCCTGCCGCCGGAGTTCTGTTTCCCGTCGCACTCCGACTGCGCCGAACTCCTCGAACACGCGGTGCTGCCCCACTGCCGCGACCTGGGCCGGCCCCTGGCGCTCATGCTCGGCGCCCGCCGCGCCGTCAATCCCCGCCTGCGCCTCGCCGGCGACGGTGTGGGCCGGTGCGATCTCTCCGCGCTGGCCAACCTGTGTGACGGCTTCCCGCAAAACAAATTCCTCGTCACCGTGTTGGCGCGTGAAAACCAGCACGAACTCTGCGTCCTCGCCCGCAAGTTCCGCAATCTCCACATCTTCGGCTGTTGGTGGTTTACCAACGTGCCGCACCAAATCGAGGAGATGACCCGCCTGCGGCTCGAACTGCTGGGGCTGAGCTTTACGGCACAGCACTCCGACGCCCGCGTGCTGGATCAGATCGTCTATAAGTGGGACCACACCCGCCGCATCCTCGCGCGCGTCCTGGCGGACAAGTACGCCGACCTGGCGCTGACCGGCTGGGAGCCGGGCGCCACTGAAGTCGAGCGCGACGTCCAGGACCTCCTCGGGGGCTCGTTCGAGCGCTTTTGCGCCGGCTGAGACCGGGCGCCCCTCGCCCGGGCCGCGGGGCGGAGGCGGGAAGGCCTTACTGCCCCGGCCCGGCGCCGGGACTCGGATTCCCCTTGACTTCTTGAAGCTGCCGTTCGAGCTCCGCGACGCGCTTGAGCAATTCCGGCAGCCGCTCCAGCGCGATCAATTGGCGTTTCATCTGGTGGCTTGGCCGCGCCGGGGCGCCGAGCCATTTCTCGCCGTCCGGGACATCGTTCATGACGCCGGATTGCGCGGCGATCGTGGCTCGATGGCCGATGCGCAGGTGCCCCGCCACGCCTGCCTGCCCCGCCAGGGTCACGTAATCGCCGAGGCGCGTGCTGCCCGCGATGCCGGTCTGCGCCACCAGCAGGCAATGCTCGCCCACGGTGACGTTGTGGCCCACTTGCACCAGGTTGTCGATCTTCGTGCCCCGCCCGATGACCGTCGGGCCCAGGGCGCCCCGGTCGATCGTCACGTTCGCTCCCATCTCGACGTCGTCGTGCACGATTACCCACCCGATCTGCGGGATCTTCCGGTGCTTCCCCTCATCCAGCACATAACCGAACCCATCAGCCCCGATCACTACGCCCGCGTGAAGCCGGACCCGGTTGCCCACCTGGGTGCGCGGGTAAAGCGTCACATGCGGAAACAAGTGCGTGTCCTCCCCCACGACCGAGTCGGCCCCGACGTGATCGCTCCCCTCGAGCACCGCGCGCGGGCCGATGCGGACCCGCTCCCCGATCACACACCAAGGGCCGATGTGCGCGGTCGGATGCACCTCGGAAGAACCGGCGATCACGGCAGTGGGATGGATGCCGGCGGCGAACACCGGGTCGGGGAAAAACAGCGGCAACACCTTCGCGAACGCAATCCGCGCGTTGCGCACACGGATCAGGACCTTCTTGTCCGAGGTCAGCGCGCCATCCACGAGCACGGCGCTGGCCGCGCTCTTTTCCGCGCGCGCGAAGTAGGCCTCGTTCTCGGCGAACGTCAGGTCACCAGGCTGGGCGCGGTCCGCCGGGGCGAACCCGGTCAAGACCAGCGACCCATCGCCGATCACCTGGCCATCCAGGCGCAGGGCGAGTTCAGCGGCAGTAAAAGGCATACCAGAAACGCCAACTCTAGCGTGGCCGCCCGCCTCCCGCCAACCAAAACACAAACAACCTCACGCGTTCACGTGCCCCGTTCGTTCACGATCACGTTGCCTTCGCCCAGCACGACGACCTGTGGCCGCCAGCCCGCCGCCTCGGTCTCGTCCACCACGGCGTAACTCATGATCGTGAGCTTGTCTCCCGGCTTGCCCAGGTGGGCCACTGCCCCGTTGAGCACGATCGCGCCCGAGCCGCGCGCGCCCGGGATCGCGTAGGTCTCGAAGCGGGCGCCGTTGGCCATGTTCCCGCAGAGGATGCGCTCGTAGGGCCGCAATCGGGCGCGTTCCAGCAGGTCTTCCGCAATGGTCAGGCTCCCTTCGTAATGCACATTCGCCGCGGTGACCGCCGCGCGATGAATCTTCGATTTCAGTAGATGGATTTGCATGCACCGTCGCTTCAACAAGCCGCATCGGATTCGCCGAAAGCGACTGGCGAGTATAGGGCGGACCGACCCCGATTCAACCCCCAATGACAGGGTGGCAGCGTGGGCGGCGTGGTGCGTTTATGATGCCGCCGGGGACTTGCAATGCCGGACGAACAGTGCGATGGTGCAGACGTTCAAAGTGAACAGCCTCAATGAACTGACCAGCGTGAGCCGCACCGGCGGGTTCACCGTGGCGGGGGCGGCCACGCCCAGCGCCACGAACGTGACGGTGAAGGCCAACGGCGACGGCGGTCAGGTGGCGACGCTTTACGCGGACAAGGCCTTCGTGCGCGCCAACGTATCGCTGCTGAGCGGCAACAACACCTTCAGCGCCGAGGCGGCGGATGCCCTGGGGCGCAAGGACACGAACACGGTGACGGTGAACCTACCCGCGACGCTCAACTGCACCTACGATTCGAACGGGAATCTGACCAGCGACGGTTACCGGGCGTTCACATACGACGACGCGGACCAGTTGACGGCGGTGCAGGTGACCAACGTGTGGCGGAGCGAGTTTGTGTATGACGCCTTCGGGCGGCGGCGTATCCGCCGGGAAAAGGTCTGGAAGAACAGCCAATGGCTCGTGGCCGCCGAAGTGCGTTACGTCTATGATGGCATGTTGGTGATCCAGGAACGCGATGCCAACAACATCCCCACCGTGTCCTACACGCGGGGCCGCGACCTCGGGGGTGGGCGGCAGACCGCCGGTGGGATTGGCGGGCTCCTCGCTCTGACTCAGCCTTCGGCCTTCAGCCCTCAGCATTTCTACTTTCAGCATGACGGTGGTGGCAACATCACTTCCCTCCTCGACTCGCACCAGACCGTGGTGGCCCGCTACCAGTACGACCCGTTCGGCAACCTGCTAGCTTCCAGCGGGATCATGGCCGACATCAACCTCTACCGGTTCTCGAGCAAGGAGGCGCACGCCAACTCGGGGTTGTACTATTACGGCTTCC
>Ga0233425_10011622_pt1 | contig 10218 bp, 10 predicted proteins | sample Watercolumn_Towu_2_FD_181712 | JGI IMG/M metagenome (GOLD analysis project Ga0233425, IMG submission 181712) | Freshwater microbial communities from Lake Towuti, South Sulawesi, Indonesia - Watercolumn_Towuti2014_140_MG | ecosystem: Environmental > Aquatic > Freshwater > Lake | place... | reverse complement strand
CACACATCCTTCCCATAAGCCCCTTCTTTATGACACCACCGCAAACTTTTCCAGAATCAATCTCTTTACTCCAGTAAACGATGGAACTCTTGCAATTAAAGGGGTTAACTATGACTCCTATATTTCTTTTTTAAGACTAAGATGTTTCTGAAACTCTTTTAAACTATATTTTTTCTTCACACACAGCATCTTTTCCTCAATAAGAGGAAGATGAATTTGCGTCTCCTGTAACAAAAACCAGAGATCATACACATCCCTTGCTTTTGTTCTCGTCATAATCACCCCCACCTTTTCTGCAAGAATCTCTTCTTTCGCCATAACAACAACTTCAAATAGTGGCAATTCTCTCAATAACCGACCAATCATAATCAGCTTGGGTTCAAGAACTACTTTGTCTCTCAAACTAAAATCCAACTCGATTTTACAAAGACTCTGCCTTCCTCCATTATACAGAGGATCCATAATTCTCAGCGTAAAACTCAAACTATTTTTTTACAATGAAAACATCAATTTTGATTCTTTCGTTGTATAGAAATAAGAATTAGCTTATCAAACACCAGACATCCTTCCCATTTCTCATGTCCATTGGATCAGAAGAAAATGCACCAATCATCACTTCAACTTTATACTTCTGTAAGATTGTTATATTCTGTCTCAACCTGCCAAGCATTGTTGCCTGATCATCAGGAGACGCATGTAACAAAACAGAAACTGGAAAACCATACACTATGTTTTTCTCTTTCATCTGCTTTGCAGCAATATGATTCATGCCACTATTCCGATGATGCATAAAATCCTTTCTCTCCTGCAATTCGAAGCCATAAAGAATAACATGTCTGATATGCTCAATAACCCATACATCTGTTTTCTGATCTGCTTTGATAACTAATAAAGGATATTTATTTTGCGCATGAAGTGCTTCTTTTGGTGTGACGAGCACTGCTGTCTTAATTTTTATTTCTTGAGAAGCATACTCTTTATACTCCTTTGGTGTATAGGCAAAAATAAGCTCTTTTGTACCAAGTGATTTCGCTACACTAATAAACTCTTCTTCATTATTTTTTGGAAAGACAATATCGATGGATTTCATTGTGTTTCATAAAAAAGTCTTGTTTTCTTATAAAGTTTTGCTGATTTAATCATACAGTTTAAACTCTTATTTCATGATGGATTGAATAATATTATCACGCGCCAGAATGGCGATTGTAGCGAAAAAGTGCAAGCATCTTGTGACTAAATTGCAGCTACATGTTCTTTTAATCTTTCCAACAACTGACACGCTTTACAAACACGTCCTGCTGCTGGTTCACCACACGATTCACAATGCGCTACTTCTTCTTCATGCATAAATTTTTTTCGTATTTTTGGAAGCTTTTCAACAAACTGCTTCACTATATGCTCTTTTACACCAGGATACTGTTTTTCCATATTATTTAAAAGGTCGCCTACTCCTGCACGATACGCATGAACAACGTTTGGGCACTCTGTAAAATGAATCCCAAACTCTTGGAGCAAAGCATATGCTGCAATCTCTTTCTCAGAAAGAAAATACAATGGTTTTACTCTTGGAATGAAATATCTATCCTTCAATGCACCAGTTATCGGCCCCAAACGCGGGAGAATGTCAGGCTGATGCCGCAAAAGGTTCATCACAATTGCTTGGCTTTCATCATCCATGTTATGGCCTGTCACCAACTTTGTTGCACCAAGCTCGCGCGCTTTTTTATTCAAAAAATACCTGCGAAAAGCACCACAAATAGTACATGGCTTTTCCTTAAGCAATACTTTCATTTCATCCAATGAATACTTTACTTCCTCTTTATACGACACTATAACATACCTAATATCATGCTTTTCACAGAATGTCTTCATATCTTCTATTGTTGTTGCTCTATATCCTACTATCCCTTCATCAATACATAATGCGATGATGTTTTTGGTGTATTTTTGCAATAAATAAAGAACACTGAGTGAATCTTTACCTCCACTCACTGCAACAACAACATTATCCTTCTTTGTAATAAGGTTGTATTTTTTTATTGTGTTAGCTACTTTTTTCTCAACATAGCGTATGAAATGCTTTTTACAGAGCGTTGGGTTTAGAAACACTGCTATTTGTTTACATGTGGTGCATTTCATTTAGCCACCTGAGATTACTGACAAAATTTTTACTTCATCAGCATTCTTGAGCAGATCTTCTTCTGTCACAAGGACATTATTTTTTATCACAAGAACTACTTCTGGATTAAGGTCAAGCTTTTTCAATAGGCTTTTTACTTTCCCACTAAATTTAAAACTCAACTGCTTGTTTGTTTTTTCAATATATATTTTCACAGATGTAAAAAATAGTTTACTCTTTATATAATTTCATGCCTGGAATTTCTTGGTACACATCTGGATTCATTGTCAGAAGCGCATAACCACTTTGCATTGTTAACAGCCCGACAAAAAGATCACGCAACTCGCCTTTCTTTTTTGCTTTTTGTGCTTCTGCAAATAATCGAGCTGCTTCTGCACACACAGCAGGACTCCACTCTAAAACAGTCATTCGCTTTGCAAGCGTACGTATAATATTCTTGTTTTCTTCTGGCTTTTCTGATGCCTCTGCTATACTAAACAATTCAAATAAAACCAATGGTGTTACAGCAATGTCTGCTTTCTTTTCCAATGCAGTAATACGCTGGACTGTCTCCTGTTTATTTAACAAATACTCAATAATGATATCTGTATCAAGACAAACCTTTTCCATAAAATCATTCCTTTTTCGCGCGTTGTTTCAAATAATCAAGACCCCAGGCTCTCCAACGCTCTTTAATTCCCTGCACTGTCTTCTGGGTTTGTTTTTCTGACCCTTGCCAAGCACCTGAAAATTCTGAAATCTCTCTGCTTTTTTGCATAAATTCTAATGCATTATCAATAGAAACTGGCTGTCCCCACTCACTCTGCAACTTTCCTGCAAGCTTTGTGAGCCGAGTGTAATTCTCATCACTAATTTTAATGGTTTTTACCATAAGTTACAAAGTAGTAAAAGTAGTATATAATGGTTTTGTTTTCTCTGCTTCCCATCCATGCTCCAGTTTATTTATAAAGCAAAAGAATAAATTTAAATATGATGGGAAATATTGAATTTATTGATCATACATATCTAGGCTAACACTATGATCGAATTGACAAATGTGGACATCCCGTTCATATTTGCTTTTTTTTCTTTTTTCTGCTTTTCTTGACAATCAACTGAAGACCGACCACCACCTGTCAAAGACCGGATGGTATGCTCGCTTCGCTCGGGCCGGTCTTCCAGTTTCCTCTGGATATTCCAGTGAATGTGAAGCTCTTTGTAAACCACTGGTGAAACACCAGTGGAATATCCAGCTTTAAAAAAGAAGTATTTATAAATGAAAACGTTTTATAGAGGTCAAAATAGTATTTAAAACAGTTTAGGGGGGAGTTTTATGCCAAAGGCAAGAAAAAAAACCACAAAGAAGGAGGCTCCTGTCAAAGGGAGTGAACCTGCAAAACGAGATATTCAAATAGTCAATATTGTTGTATCCACTTCTTTAGAGCATGACATCCCATTAGAAAAAATGGCTGCAACACTCAGTAACACAGAATACAACCCTGAACAATTTCCTGGTCTTGTTATCCGTATCAGAGAGCCAAAAACAAGTGCCCTCATCTTTAGCTCAGGAAAGGTTGTTTGCACTGGCGCACGAACACTGGAGAAAGTTGAAGAATCTCTCCAACAGATTATTAAAAGCCTTGAAAAAATTAATATCAAAATTAAAATCAAACCAAAGATTAATGTTCAAAACATTGTCGCCTCTGGAAGCGTAGGGATGGATCTTAATCTTAACGTTCTTGCAATGAAACTTGAGAACACAGAATATGAGCCTGAACAATTTCCCGGCCTTGTTTATAAACTTCCTCAAGCAAAAGCAACATTCTTGCTTTTTAGCAATGGAAAGATTGTATGCACTGGAACAAAAAGCGAAGAACAAGTCAATGATGCTGTTGATAAATTGATTGAGAATTTGAAGAAAACAAAGGCGAAGTAAGTGTTTTTCTATTTTTGTTGTTCTCAAACTTTTGCATTGACACTATGCCGTGCACCACAGGCCATACATTTCATAAACACAAAATTTCCTTCCTTCAATAACTTTGTATCTGGTTTGTGACATTCCTTACATAACACAAACTCTTCTACATACTTTTCGATCTTTTCATTAATTCGAGAAGCAGACATTTTTGTTCCAATAATAACCCCATTTTTTTTAAGCTCACCAGGTGTTGCAAGCTCTTTTAAAATATATTTCAATATGTGTTGTGGCTTTCTGCCAAGACTATCTGCTATTTGCAAGAAATTACTAATAACTGTTTTATTTCCTTGCAGATGTCCACGGACTTTTGGCACAACAAACCGCTCTTCCTTGACTACTGTTTCTGGAAGAACCTTATATGCTTTGTCCACTAATGCCTCATAACTCTCAACCATGCCCTTAAGAAAAAGCTCTTTGTTTTTAAATCTAGTGGTCATCAAAACATTTATATAGTATCAACGACGAAAATGGCTCATGGTTTTAGAATCACTCATCACCCCACTCGGCGCAGAAGAGCGACCGTGGCAGATGTTTTTTCTGGGCATATTATTCTCATTTGTAGGAATTGGGTTTAGTGTTTGGGTTTTTGAAGGACAGTCTTCTCTCGTTATGGTCTTTCTCATTGTTATGGCAAGCACCCCTATTGTTTTTAACACGATGCGACTCGAAGAACGGAAAGATGAGAGTGACGCCAATGAAATATACCTCCTTAAAGAACATGCAAAAGCACTCTCTTTGTTTATGTTTCTTTTTGCAGGAATTGTTGTTGCAAGTGCAGGAGTGTATGTATTTACTCCAGAAGAGGATATTAACTCTTTATTTAGTGTTCAGACGCAAGCAATTATGGATGTCAACAGCAGAGTTTCTGGAAGTGTTATTAACCCAGATGCACTCCCCCTCATATTTCTTAACAATCTCAAAGTTATGATCTTTTGTATTCTTTTTGCTCTTGTCTATGGCGTTGGCTCTATTTTTATTCTTGTCTGGAATGCAACAGTTATAGGAGTTGCACTTGGTGATTTTATTCGCTCACAGCTCAGCAATCTTACCTCTGTCCTCGGCTACGTGAACGCTGCACATTATTTTCAAGTTATTTCGCTCGGTGTCCTGCGATATGCAACACACGGCGTCTTTGAAATTCTTGCATACTTTATTGCTGGACTTGCAGGAGGAATTATCTCTATTTCTGTTATTCGACATAACTTTGGAACGCCAAAATTTGACAGAGTTCTCTTAGATTCTGCAGGACTCATGATCATGGCTCTTGTCACTCTCTTTGTCGCAGCAGTTGTAGAAGTGTACATTACCCCATTGTTTTTTGTTTAGAATTTATTTCGAAATTCCATTAATAGTTGGGATCGTGGAATTTCGTAATCCCGCGAACTCGCCATATAGATACCAGCGAGCGGCGAGTTCGCGTTATTCCAACACTTTAAGCCGTCCTGGCCGTATTTCAAAAATTTCTCCTGCTTCTAAAAGACTTTGAATCATCTTCTCACTATTTTCTCCAGACTGCCCAATTATTTCCTCTACTTGTGCTCCTTCTCCATTATCAAGCTTTTTTATCAATGTGAGGATATGATCAAACGGAGAATCTGGAATAGTATCATCTGCATCAATGGGGATTTCTTCAATAGTTTCAACAATTGTTTCCTGCCCTTCATGTACTTCTGAAGGAGGCCGCGTTATTTTAAACTCATCTTTCTTTTCCAATGACTGTAACAATACTTTATGCAATGCCACAAATTGCCTATTCTCAATAGGTTTTATAATTTCAGGAATGATATACAGCTGCTCATTAAAGACCCTTACTTTTCCTATAAGGCGAACAATAGAACCGAGCTTGATTTTTTCAAAAAAATTAGGGTTTTCAAAACTTCGCACAGTAATTCTTCCTGTTCCATCATCGACTATTGCTTCAGCGGCCATTCCTTCACTCATCGAAACAACAACAGCAATAATATGGATACGATTCATTTCTTTTGTAGTACTAACTGGCTGAATGTTTGTCTCTCTCTTATTCCCAGCACTAATAGCTCCTATTGTTGCTAATTGTGCTGTTTGTCTCTCTATTGTTGCTGCTGCCATTGTCATTCTATATACGTGAAATATGCCCCTTCCTTGGCTCAAATAAATCTCCGCTTCTTTTTAGTTTTTCTATAGACTCTATTACCTTCTCCTCAGTAAGCCCTTTTTCTCCTGCTGCTTTAATAATTTCTTCAATAGGAATTATTTTATTATTGAGCTTTTCTTCCAAATCATGAATAATTTCTCTTACCCCCACAATTTTTGCCCGCTCAGATGTAGTAATACCTGTTGTAATTCGATCAATATCAATTTTTCCTGTTTCAGGATCTAAACCAATCTGCTCTAAACAATAATGGAGGATATTAATCGCATATCGAGCATCTTTTCGCGTGATGGTATCCGAAAGACGCACTTTTGCTGCTGCTTCTGAAAGACGGACTAACGCTTCAAGCTGTCGAGCAGAAATTGGAATTGCCTTAATTCCTTTATCCTCTCCTCCAGACGAACGCATTTTTACATAATACTCTTTTAACTCTTCCAATGCCTGATCACTTAATCGAGGAAATACTTTTTGTCGCGCATAAATAAGATATTTTCTTAACAAATCTGTCGGAATATCCACTTCTGCTGTCTCATGTCGTTTATGGAGACTCAACACGAAATGTGCAAGCTCTTCATCTTTTTCCTTATCTGGCAAATCTTTAATGCTGAAGATAAGATCAAACCTGTTAATTAAAGCAGGAGGCATATTAATCTGTTTTGCAATTGGTTCATATGGATCAAAGCGCCCTAGTTTTGGGTTTGCTGCAGCAAGGATTGTTGTTTCACAACGTAACGTTGCCTGAATATTTGCTTTTGAGATGGAAATGGTGTTGTGGAGAATCATGTTTTGTGAGACAAATGCGTGGTGTGGTTCAATAGTAATATCATACGTCCATTCTTGGTTGGTGTTAGGGAGGGTAGAAACGCTTCGTATTCTTTCAAAGCCAATTTCCCCAAACGCAAGTTTCTTTAAAAAAGAGACTCTTTCTAAATCTTCATTTCTTGCCTTCTTATCAAGCAAAGAAACAATCTTTTGAAGATGTTTTCTCGAGATACTTCTTTTTCTTTTAATGTAATCATGTTTCATGGTTGCAAGCGTGTTTTTACCAACAAAGGGAATGCAGTATTTTTGTAAAAGAGCAATGGTTTCTTGTTGTATGTTTGGAATAACATCCTTGACTGTTCGTATGATTTCTCCTTTGTTTGATGAAAGATAGTCTTGAATTACTTTATTTTTTCGCGTTGTGACAAAACCAATATTATAATAAAATCTGAAAATATTTTCGTAACCAGTAATAAGCACCTTCCATATCTTTTTATGCTGGTTAATGTTACTTCTTACTTTAAACCGTAATAATAAGTCTTGAATCTGTTCACAGAGTCTTTTACTTGCCGAAGTGTACCCCACTCGTATGGTTCGCTGTTTTTTTGTTGCGTGTCCATCTCCTTCAAACATGCAAGAGAGCAGTGCTGCAATATCTTCTTTTTTGCCTTTCATGCATACCTGAGGAATCTCTTTTTCTGCAGCAACAAGGAGTGCTTCAGGAACAGTTCTTTGTAAGAATGCATTTAATTCTGTAGAGACATATCTTGTCATCCACCATGTTTCACCATCTTTATTTGTTTTCTGGATGTAAGGGACTAGTCCAAAAACAGATTGAACAGCTCTGTTAAAGTCTTTTATAAGTGATATATCATTATTCGTAAAGTTGATACCTATTGATTTCCCTCTATTTATTTCTTTAGATCCCTCTGCAAGGAGATAGCCTACTATTTTGTAGAAGTTCTTGTCATTGTGCATAGGAACAGCAATGTGTTGTGTTGCTTGTGAGTTATATAACTCGCCATCCTTAATGTCAAAAGTTTGCTCTTGTCCCGGGATAGGGATGTGTAATGGAATAGGGACACAATCGTTCTTTGTAATATCTTTTGCTTCCTTAGTGATAAGCTTTCCTTGTTCAATACAAAAGACAGGATGCTCAGGGGTGACAACAATCTTTCTTCCATTCATCAGTACTATTTCAACGAAAGAAGAAGGCGCTTTGTGTTTGCTGATACGGTCAATAGAAACTTCTTCGATCTTTTCCCAGTCAGTAGTTAGCATCTGTTTATCGAACGCATTCATTTTAAGGATGAGACAATCTTTTCCACCTATTATTTTCTCAGGGTGTTTCTTGAAAAGAGATTCAACATAATCTCCTATTTTCATCTCACTTCCATCTGCAAATTGGAAAAGTGTATCATAGTGGAAACTTTGTTGCTCCATTCCTTCATGCATGGCACTTCTATCCTCATCTGTCATTTTATCCATCTCATCAATCATAAGAATTCCTTTGTTTGCAAGAACCATTGCACCTGCTTCCAAACTCCAACCCTGCAGAAATTCATCTTTTACAACTGCGGCTGTGTTATGGACTAAAACACCATCAACGACGAAATTGTGTGCATCTTGAACAGTCAGATCATAAACGTAAGGATAGTTAGGTTTCTTTTTCCTTATTTTTTTAATTCTCTCCCAGAAGATGTCAGCGTTGACTATTTTCTCCACTTCTTTTTCTTCAGGTGTTGTGATTAGAAATTGCCTGAGGATTTTTTTGAGTGCAATGCGAGAAAGATTCTTTCTCCAGCCATATCTCTTCAAAGACATTTTCTTCTGGATCAACAAACTTCTTATTTTTTCAGGGACAGTGGGAATAATATCTATGTTGGTGTTTGTTTGTGTATGCTTTTTTGCCAAAAAGGCAAGCTTTTTCTTTTTTTCAGGATGCCGGAGAGGAATCTGTCGAACGAATTTGTGTATTTCTTTGCCACCTCTAATCTCAACAATCCATTTGTCATGTTTTCCCTTAATTTTTCCTGTGCTAGGTTTTCTTTTTCTCATTGTTGCATGGATATCAAAACGTAACAAAACCAGTTGGAGTTGTCTTGCTAACAGTTCTGAACAAGTTGTAAAATCAATACAATCAGAACCTTTCGTTTTTCGTATTGAAACAGAGCCATCTGTATCATAAATGCCAGCAATATAGTGGCAAAGGAGATCATTGGTGAGATGAAGAAGAGCATTAGAAAAGGAAAGTTTATGTGATTTTGGTGATTCAGGAATTCCTAAAGAAAAGAGCACTTGTGCTACTATTTTGGAGTGTGTTCTGGTTGCAGTTGGCCGTTGCGAGTTTCCTTTTTGAATATCAAAATGAAGAGCAAATTGTTGTTCAAGAACGTTTCTAAAAAAAGTATGAAGGAGCGGAATGCTATTGGAGAATCTTATGCTGTATGTCTTCCCAGATTTTCTGATATCGCCATCTCCCGCGATGAGCCCAGAGACATAAAAAAAGTCTTGATCTAAGAATAAGGGAATGGTGTGGCATTTTCCATTGTAAAGACTTATTTTTCTTACATTTTGCTTCCATGGAGTGTGAACATCTTCTGCGATCTTTTTCAAATCTCTCAGTTTTATATTTCCTCTTGCTTTTTCGTTTACCCAATGAAAGTAAAGATTGTTTTCTGCTACCTGAAGTTTTTTTGACGCAGCGCGTAAGTTCCCATATTTCTCTTTTAGTCTTAAGGTGAGCATCTCAACAAAATCTTTCACATTATGAACAACAGGGTTTGATACAATAAAATCAACAGTTGCCTGTTGTCTCATGTTTCCTCCAATAAGTCTTCTTGGAGTTGCAATATATTCCTGTTCTTGAAACTCCATACTCTTTTTCCATAAAAGGGCACCATTCTGGAGCGTCAAAAGTTGCGTATTTCCAGTAATCTCAATTTTCTTCCCACTGGCAAGAGTAATTTCATAAATAATATCTGGTGCTTTGAGTTTCCAAAGTGCTTCAGGTATTTGTGACTGTATTTTCAGTTCTTTTGTGAGACTCTGAATCTTGACACTGTTCACATGCTCCTGCTTCCAGACATCTTGCTGTACTCTCTTAGGATTATCAAGACGAGGTTCAACAACATTTTCTATTGTCTCTATCCCACCAGGATTTGTTAATAAAAGGCTGTTTGGAGAAACACAAAGCCCTGCACCGCTCACGCCTTTCCCGGAAACAAA
>Ga0233425_10011621_pt1 | contig 10220 bp, 11 predicted proteins | sample Watercolumn_Towu_2_FD_181712 | JGI IMG/M metagenome (GOLD analysis project Ga0233425, IMG submission 181712) | Freshwater microbial communities from Lake Towuti, South Sulawesi, Indonesia - Watercolumn_Towuti2014_140_MG | ecosystem: Environmental > Aquatic > Freshwater > Lake | place... | reverse complement strand
GTCTGGCAACCCAACCTTACCGAAAGATCATCTGTGCGGCTACCTCACCTCCTCAGCAGAAAGTGTCCGAAGTATTGTATCAAGGAGTGTGTTGTTATGGAAATTCTTGTTACGATCCCCGAGGCGTTGACCGCCCAATGGCAACCCGATGCGCCCCCGCAAAGGACGCGCTGCAACGGGTGTTATTGGAAGAAGCGGCGGCAGCCTTGTATCGCGTCGGCAAGCTGACGAAAACGCAGGTGATGACCTTGCTGGATCTGGAAGCGCGGGAGGATTTTTATACCTTCCTGCACGCGCACCAGATTCCTATGACCACGCTCGACCAGTTGCAGCGTGATCGGGCCGCGAGTGAGCGGTTGGGTTTCTGATGCAGGTGATTACGAATAATACTCCCCTGCGGTATTTGATCTTTTTGGAATATGACACGATTTTTCCGGCGCTGTTTGCGCACCTGGTGGTGCCCCAGGCGGTTGTCCAGGAATTGCAACAACCCAAGACACCCCCGCGTGTCCGTACGTGGATGGCCGCCCCCCCATCCTGGTTGGAAGTCCGGCAGCCCGTGAGCCGTCCCGATGCCGCGTTGCAACGTTTAGGCGCAGGGGAGCGTGATACGCTCCTCTTGGCGCAAGAACTCCAGGCGGACCTCGTCCTGCTGGATGATCGTGAAGCCCATGCGGAGGCGGCACGGCGTGGTGTACCGACCTTTGGGACCTTGCGTCTCCTAGAAATGGCGGCCCAGCGGCATCTGCTTGACCTGCCCACGGCGTTGACGGCCCTCGCGGCGACTAGCTTCTACGTGGAGGAAAGTCTTGTACGCGATCTGCTGGCCCGTGACGCGGCCCGGAAGCGCCAAGGGTTATAACGGCCTCGCACGGCCATGTTTTTGCCCCCTTGCCATTGACCCTGCTTTGTGACGCTCACAAGCACTTGTTGCCGCATGAGTGAACGTGTGCGCCAGCATTCTTAACTTCTGTCCCAAACAAGGACACGCTTTTTTCTTGCTCTTGTGCTTTCCTGTCTTTATGCTGTTATCACTTTTCCATTTTTGTGGGAACGCATTTATATGGCCTTTGCCTTTGTCATCGCCTTTCTGAACCAAAAAGGCGGGGTGGGCAAAACCACCCTGTCCTGTAACGTCGCCACGGCGCTGGCGCTCAGTGAGGCGCGGGTGTTGTTGATCGACGCAGACCCGCAGCACGGCGCGCTGACGTGGCAGGAACACCGCGCCACCCCCCCGCTCTTTCCCATCGTCGGCTTGCCGACGGATAAACTCCACCGAGAAATCCCGACCCACGCCGCCCACTACGATTATGTGGTGATTGACGCCCCACCCCAGGTCAACACGATTGCCCGGTCCATTATCCTGGCGTCCGACCTGATCTTGATTCCTGTCCAGCCGTCCCCGCATGATGTGTGGAGCGCCAAGGCCATCGTCGACCTGGTAACCGAAGCCAGCACATTTAAGGAAAGTCTCAAAACCGCTTTTGTGGTAAATCGTAAAATCACCAACACGGCGATTGGCCGTGATGTCTTTACGGCCTTAGGCAACTACCCGTTTCCCATTCTGCCCGCGTCGGTCGCGCAGCGCGTGGCGTTTGCCGAAAGCGCGGCCTTGGGGCAGTCCGTCCTGGAAGTGGACCCGACCGGAGCCGCCGCCCAGGAGATACGCACCGTGACCCATGCTCTTTTGGAGATGATGACCCATGCCGAAAAAGACCGGACTGGCCACCGCCACGAAGCCGCCCGTTGACCCCGACAAATGGGTAACCACGGCCCAGGCCCCTAGCACGGCGGGCGACCCGATTGCCCGGATGACCGTGGAGTTGCCGGTGCAAGTGCACCGCGCGCTGAAGGGGAAATGTGCCTTGGAAGGCGTAAAAATCAAGAAGGTGATTGTGGACTTGGTGCAAGCGTATCTGGCAGGTAACATCCATATCACCTCGTAGTATTTCCATATTCCTGTAAAAATGCTTTTGTGGTTTTATGGCATGGTGTCTGCCTGTCCAGCGTGTGTCGTGCTCGACAGGGGCCAGGCAAGCGACCACAATACACAAGGCGGTCCCCTCACGGGTGACCGCCTTGTGCGTGTGTGACAGCGTATGCTGCCGTGCTCATGTTTCACGGTTTGGAGCGTCCCCGCTTGAACCGTGTGCGGAGCCTAGCCGAGTCGGCCCCGGCGGGGAAGGGGCTTAGGGGCGTTGCTGCACCTTCTTGCGGACGAAGCCGAGAAAGGCGGCGTTGAGGGAGCGCGGGTGAAAGCCTTTGTTGAGCTGGTCGTTAAATTGCTCGATGAGCGCTCCCAAATCCCAGCCTGTCCAGGCGTCCTCGACCATGTTTTTGGCCTTGAGAAAGGTGGTGTGTGAGAGATGTTCCCGTGCCGACAGCGTGGCGCGGACGGGGACGGGCGTAGGGGTGAGGGACTGCCCGATCATGGCACTGAGCAGGGCCAGCCGATGCTTGAACGTTACGAGATCCGTGTCGGTCTCGAAGGCGATGACGTAATCTGGAAAGGCGGGCTTGTGCTCGGCCTCTGCCTGGGTATGTGCCGCGATGATTTCCTTCATCTGAAAACGAAAATTCTTTAAGGGCGACAGCGATCCGCATTTCTCCCGGAGATTGTCTAGCCCGATTTGCCAGGCGGGTTGCTTGCCGCAATGCTTCCGTGCCAGTTCATATAACCGCCGCTCCAAGGGCTTCCGCAGCCGGAAATACTCACGGTTGAGCGTGAGCACTTCCCGGCCAATCAGCGCGTTGTAGAACCAATCCGAAACCGTCACCTCAACGCGTACCATGCGTCTGCCGTCACGGCTGCTTTCAATGACGTCGTAACTCTCAAGGATATGAAAGCCGGAACTGCCTTTGTAATCCTTGGTTTTGATGCTGGTCGTCACCATACAGCCTGTCACGCGCTCAAAGGCATCTTTGAGCAGCCGATAAGCTTTTCCATTTGTTTCACGATTTGTTGTCACCATGAGATCATGTGCCGAGAAACGCACCGTTTTGGGCGGCAGGCGTCCCGCGTTGATTTCCCGCATCAGCAGGGAGCCGACAAAGAGCAAAATATCCTTATCCATCATCGTCGGCAGGCCGTATTTCGCCGAAGGGCTGAGACTGATTTTGACCCCCTCCCGTTCATACTCAATGGAGCGAATATCTTTCTTCGTCGAGAGCGCGAAAAACGGGTGTTCCATCGTATGCCGGTCACCTTTGACGGGGATGGCATCGAAAATATCCGCAATGAAAAAATCGGCGTTTGGATATCTGTCTGGCAGCAGAATGTTTTGCATAAACTCCCCACGCGCGACGCTTCGGGAACTGCGGGATTTCAAGAACTTCGGTACTTCAATAACCGCATCGTATCTTCGGTACTTCAATAACTCCAGCCCGATTTTTTCTGTGGAGAACTCCAATCGACGTTCGGTACTCTGGTAACCGACGTTCGGTACTCTGGTAACCGACGTTCGGTACTCTGGTAACCGACGTTCGGTACTCTGGTAACCGAGAGGTAACAAAAATACAATATAACTCATTGAATTTCCATGGCGAAAAAGTTTTCCACAACCCTCGTAACACTACACTAACACTAAGATCTAACGATTTTATAACACTCGCGCGATTTCATTTTTACTGTGGATAACTCACCCGTCCCCCTACACCGTGTCCATAAGGAATGCGCCTGACGGCGCATGCTCCTTCCCCAGGGGCTCCGCCCCTCGGGCCTGCGCTCCGCTTCGGCCCTTCACCCCGTCAAGGTGTGTGCGCCGTCAGGCGCACGACTCTTCTACCCCCCTCCGCCCCCCTGTGGGCGCGTCGCCCTGCGGGCTCCGCACCCAGGGGGGGACGGATATTGAACCGAAACAGAGCACGACCGTTTTGTCTCTCCTTGTCGTAGACGCTGCCCTGACCCTCTGGAGCCGACCGGGAGCCTAGCCCCTCTGCTCGCTCCTGCTGTCAAGGGTCTCCGCTACGCTCCGATCCCTCCGGGACGCTGCGCGCCCTGGACAGCGCTCGCGCCGGGGCTCCCCTGAAAGTGTCGGCTCCGAAAGGGATGTCGGACAGCCTGTCTCACCAAAAGGGATATTGCGATACGGTCTTAGCGGCCCTCAGTATGGGGCTGGCGTCGGGGACGGCGGCTCGCCGCCCCCTGGGCGCCTCGACGACGACACCCGCGCGTCACGCCCTCCTGCCTCCCCGCCGGACAGGGCAGGTGCCAGGCCCCGCGCGGGGCCTGCTGCACGAAGGCGGCCCGCGCGGCGGTGTCCAGATGGTAGGGGTCGGGGTCATACGTGCCCGCATAGCGCTGGTAATAGGGGGCCGTGGGATCGACGTCGCCCAGGGGCAGGTAGGGGAAGCGCCAGCTTTCCTGGGGGCGGGCCTGGCCATAGTGAAACAACAGTTGTTTGTCGGGTAGCAGGCCGAGCAAATCTTGCTCGGTGTACAGGGGTTGCTGTTGTTCCGAGTAGGAGATGTGCGCTTGTAGGGGGGCGATGTTGCGGGGCCAGTGCGGTTGCTGCCCGGCGCGCTTGGCAAAGTATCCGGCGGTGGTCATGTCGTTGGGGGTGAAGACTTGCACGACCCCGGCGGAGGATAGGAAGGATTCCCAGCGGTTGCCGTACAAGTCCTGGAGTTGCGGCAAGTTCTGGAGAATGATCCAGAGCCGGAGCTTGTAATCGCGCACAATGGCGGCGGCGTTTTCGATCATGGGCAGGGGGCCGAGCTGGGCAAATTCATCGAGGAGCAGGAGCACCGGGTCTGGGGGCTGGGTGGGTTCGCGGATGAGTTCGCCGAGGGCGGCCATGACGAGCAGGCGCAGGAATTTGGCGCGGGTGTGCAGCAGTTCGGGGGGAATGATCAGGAAAATCGTTAGGGGGCGGCGCTTGAGGTTGGCAAAGCGTAGCGCGCCGGGGCCGTCCTGCATGAGGGCCTGGATAGCGGGATCGCCGAGCACGACGCATTGGGCGCGGGCGGTCTGGATGGAGTCGGCGACTTCGCCCCGGTCGGAGGTGTAGCGCCCGGCGCGTTCGGCAATGGGGGCATAGGCGCAGGCCTGCATCTGGAGGCAGAGGTCTTGGCGGGTGGCGTCATCCGCGCCGAGCAGTTGCCAGACGCGGGTGAGGGTTTTGGGCGTGTCGAAGCGGACGACCCACATCAGGAGGAGGGTGACATAATCGAGGGCGGAGAGTTCCCAATGGTCGCCCTTGCGGAGTTCGACCAAGCCTTCGGCGAGGCGTTCACAGTCGGAGACGAAGGAGGGCGCGGCGGGGTCGAGGTGGGCCAGGGGGTTGTAGCGCGCGGAGGGGAAGCCCAGGACGCCATAGGGATTGAGCACGGCGACGGTATGGCCGAGGGCCTGACGCTGGCGGGTAGTGAGGGCGCAGAGTTGGCCTTTGACGTCGATGACGAGGGCACTGGCGGGGTTGCGGGGATCGAGGAGGGCGGGGGTCTGGGCGCGGGTGTTTTTGCCGGAGCCGGTGGGGCCGATGGTGACGAGGTGCTGGTCATGGGTGTAGGTGAGGGGGTGATAGCCGCCGGGGGCGTGCTCGGCCCAGCCCAGGGGAATGCCGCGTGGCAGCGGCGGGGGTTCCGGCACGGCCGGGGACGGCGGCGTGACGGGGTGCGGTGACACGGGGCGGCGGCGGGTGAGAAAGCGCAACATCGGGCACCTCCTGGAGCCATGGCTGTGCTCTGTTTCGGTCAAATATCCGTCCCCCCCTGGGCACCGACGCCGTAGGCGGAGGTGTCCCCAGGGGGGCGGAGTGGGGTAACAAAATGGTGTGCGCCGTCAGGCGCACGCCAGGCCGAGCGGGGCGGGCGTGGCCTAACGCAATTCCTGACGGTATTGGCGTTGCAGTTGGCGAATGCGGGCGGCCACGCCCGCGCGGTCGACATCCCCATCGCCCCGCACACCTAAGCGGACAGGTTCATGCGGACAGACAGCGGCCAGCCGGTCGAGCGCGGTCACGAAGCGCCGGAATTGCGCTACGCTGTAGCGCGCAAAGAGGTATTCATAGGTCGTGGGATGCTGCTCTGGACGCGGGGGGTGGCAGAGCCGGTGGACCAGATACAGGGTGAGCCCCACCAACACGCTCCCGGCCAGCGCGAGGAGTAGCCAGCGGAGCTTGGCATGGTCTTGGGGTGGGATAAGCTGGAATGCCAATAAGAGCAGCCCAATCGCGACCCCAAGATATAACCGGCGTTGCCGGATGAGGACGAGATACAGGATCATGCCGAGCCACATAGCCCCTCCAGCCCCTAGTAGGGTGTTCCGCAGCAGGAGGAGCGCGGGTGTCGAGGGTTCGGTCGGGGTTACCAGAAAGGCGAGGGCGACGAGCCAGCCCCCCGCGCTCCAGTAGAATTGCGGGACGAGGCACGCCCGGAGGAGCCAGCAGGGCACGTAGCTTAAGCTCCAGCGGAGGCCGGTCATGGTGGCGACGTCTTCATGGCGCTGGAGTTGTTGGGCGATGTAGTCGCGTGCCAGACTGATGGTGTCCAACTCCGGCGGTTCGGTCGGGGCGGCCATGCGCAGCCCTCCCTGTGGGGTCTGTCGGGTGATGGATGCCCCGCCGCCGGGGGCCATGCGCCCGGCGCGGGTCGTGCGGTGTGCGGGTATTATACCGCCTGGCGGGTGCCGTTGCCTGGCGCGGTCGCATGCCAAGAAAGGGCACATCTCCGTCCCGCCGTGGCCTGGGCCTCACACTGTCCTGACACCTCTGGGCCTTGCCTGTGGTGCCGTCTCGCCGTCTCCCCGGCTGGCCCCGTCGCCTGGTTTGCCGGTCGGGTCGCGGCTTGGTCGGCGTCGCGTCCCTGGTGGCCCCGGTCGTGAAGCCGCTGGCCTGGCCCTGTCCCGTCTGCTACACTACGGGTAGTATACTGTAGAGGCTTGATGAGCAATAGGCGGTAGGACCGCCAGGCCGTCCGGCCTGGCGCTCTCCCGCCTCGCTTGGCAGGGGGGTGGGCTGTGCCCGCCCCCCGTGCACCCCCCACGGGCGGGCCGGGTGGCCCGCCCCGGTGGACGGAAAGGTGGTGGTGATGGCGGAGATGGTGCCCCTCCCGGCGTCCCCCGCGTCCGTACCGGCGCGGCGACGGAGCACACGGCGGCAGCGGGACGTGATGGTGTCTTTTCGGGCCACCGCAGCGGAGCGCGCCGCGCTGGGGGCGGCGGCGGAACGGGCCGGGCTGAGCGTCGGGGCGTACCTGCGGGCACAGGTGTTGCCGGACACGCCGGGGCGGGCGGTGCGGCGGCCCGGGGTGGCGCAGACGCTCCTGGCGCACCTGCTCGGGCAGGTGGGCAAGGTCGGCAGCAATCTCAATCAACTGGCTAAACGCGCCAACAGCGGCGCGGCGGTGCCCGAGGCGGCCCTGGCGGCGGCGGTGGCGGCGTGGCGGGCCACGGCGCGGGCGATCCTCCAGGCCCTGGGCAAGCGCCCGGTCGAGCGGCGCGGCGATGATCATTAACGGCGGCAGTCGCAGCAACGGGGCATGGTTTGCCGGGCATTTGCTCAACGCGGTGGACAATGCCCGCGTGGCGGTGGTGGAGGTGCGGGGCGTGGCGGCGGAGAGCGTGCGCGGGGCGTTGCAGGAAATGGAGGCGGTGGCGAGTGGGACGCGGTGCCGCAATTATTTTTACCACGGTAACCTGAACCCGCGTGAGGACGAGCCCCTGAGCGCCCAGCAGTGGGCGCAGGCGGTGGACACGTTAGAGCGCAACCTGGGCCTGGCGGGCCACGCCCGCGTGGTGATCGAACACGAGAAGGAGGGCCGCACGCACCGGCATGTGCTGTGGTCGCGCATTGACCTGGAGCACATGCGGGCCGTGCCGATGGATCATGACTACGCCATCCATCAGCGCACGGCGCGGGAGTTGGAACAGGCGTTCGGGCTGGCGCGCGTGGCGAGCCGCCTGGACAGGGACGGGCCGCACCCGGCACGCGGGCCAAAGGCCTGGGAGGAGTTTCGCGGGATGCGGAGCGGCAGCGATCCGCGCGCGGTGACGGCCGAAGTCAGCGCGCTGTGGCAGGAGACCACGACGGGCATGGCGTTTGCGGCGGCGCTGGCGGCCCGGGGCTATCGTCTTGCGCAGGGCGACCGGCGGGATTTTTGCCTGATCGACCGCGCCGGGGATGATCACAGCCTGGCGCGCCGGCTGGACGGGGTGACGGCGGCGCAGGGCGCGCAGCAGACGGGCCGGGCGGCGGGCCGAGTGGCCGGGGGGTTGGTGGAGATGGTGGGGCGCTTGCTCGACCGCGTGGCGGGGCCGCCGCGTGAGATCACCCCGGCGGCCGTGCTGGCGAACCCGGCGTTGCGCCAGGCGTATGCGGCGCAGCAATTAGCGGCCGTGCAGCGTGAGACGGCCTTAACCGCCTTGGGACAGGCGCAGGCGCAGGGACGCGCCCTAGAGCCGGCGCAGGTGGCGCGCTTGCATTACCGCGATTGGCAGCGCCTCCGGGGGGAAGGCGAGGCGGGGTTGCGGGCGCTGGTGGCGGAGCAGGCGCAGGCGCGGCAGCAGGCGCAGCAGCGTGGGCGGGAACGGGACCGATGAGCGACCCGCGCGCGGGCCAGCGTGCGGGTCAGCCCTGGGGCCACGGCGCACCGCGGCCCCGGCCCCGGCAGTGGCTGCGGGTGGTCGGTGGGTGGGCGCCGCGTCCGCAGCCGTGAGCGGGACGGCTCCCAGGAGGGTAAGGCATGGACAGGAATCGACAGGACGACCGGGTGGTGGGCCGTCCGGCGCGCGGCGGGGAGCCGCTGCGGGTCGTGGGTGGCGTGGTCGGGCGGGTGGTGGATACGCTGGTCCACGTGGTGGAGGCGTTGCTCGGGCTGGGGGGTGGCGCGGCAGCCTCAGGGACGACGGAGCCGTATCGCCCGCATCCGTCGTTGCCGCAGACCTCGGCGGCGGCGCAGCGCCTGGCCGCCCGGCAGCGGGCGGGGGCACTGCAGCGGATGGCCGAGGATATGCGGGCGGGCAAGCATCTCAGTGCGGCAGACGTGCGGCAGTTGAACCGCGCCGACCTGACGCTGATCAAGGCGCACGGGGATGACGGCTTACGGGCGCTGGTACGGCGGCAGGAGGAGGAATTGGCGCGGGCTTCTACGTCGGGCCGCAGCCGGGAACATCGGCGGGGCCGGTAGCGCGCCTGGCCCCTTGACGAGCGCGCCGGGGGATGGTGCAGTGGTGGCCTGGTTGCTCTGGCTCCGGTCTGCCCATGCCTGCCGATCCCGCCCGTGCCGCGCGTATCGCCGCCTTGAATGACGCCTTCCGCCGCACCATGGGCGCGCTGGGCGGGCGCGTGATGCAGACGCGCGGGATCGCCGCCTTGCCGCCTGCCGACCAGGCCGCCATTCAGGCGCAGGTGGCCGCCTACGACGCCTTCACCCCCGCCAACGACCCCTACGGCGAACATGATTTTGGGGCGTTTGCCCACCAGGGGGAGCACATTTTTTGGAAGATCGACTATTACGATCACACCCTGGAATACGGCAGCGACGACCCCAGCCGCCCCGAGATCACCACCCGCGTCTTGACGATCATGCTGGCGCATGAGTATTGAGGCAGGGGTGAACTCTGGACAGTTTGAGGGATTCTGTCTGATGTTGTGCTCACGCAGGACGGCGCAAAGAGGCTGTGACATCCCATTGAGTCCTTGCGCCTTCTCCGGTATGATGAAGGTATGCATATCTCTCTGACTTCACCGCCGCCCTCGATTCTTGACCAGCTGCTGACGCCGTTAGGGGACTGCCTCACGCCCGACGTCGCGCGGCAGGTGGTGGACCTCCGGGCGGCGGCGGACGTGCAAGCCCGTTTGGAGGTCCTTGCTGACAAAAGCACCGAAGGACAATTGTCCGCTGAAGAACGCGCGGAGTATGAAACCGCCGTCGCCGCGATTGAGTTTCTGAGCGTCTTGCAAGCGCAGGCGCGTCGCGTGTTGCGCCAGCCCCACGTATGATTGACGCGGCCACGCGCCGCCTCGTGCGTGACCGTGCCGGGCAGCGCTGCGAGTATTGCGGGATGTTGCAAGCCCAGCAATCCTTTCCCTTCTTCCACGTCGACCACATTATTGCGCTACAACATGGCGGCACCGATGCGCCCGACAACCTCGCTTTGGCGTGTTATCACTGTAACCTGCATAAAGGCGCGAATTTGACGGGCCTTGATCCGGCCACGGGCCAGATTACGCCCCTGTTTCACCCGCGCCGTGACGTGTGGGCCACGCATTTTGTGCTGC
>Ga0233425_10011620_pt1 | contig 10220 bp, 2 predicted proteins | sample Watercolumn_Towu_2_FD_181712 | JGI IMG/M metagenome (GOLD analysis project Ga0233425, IMG submission 181712) | Freshwater microbial communities from Lake Towuti, South Sulawesi, Indonesia - Watercolumn_Towuti2014_140_MG | ecosystem: Environmental > Aquatic > Freshwater > Lake | place: Indonesia... | reverse complement strand
TCACTTTTGCCTCGATTTTTTGGGCTTCATAGTGAGCGCCGTACAGCGTCGGGTCAAGCCCACCGAGCACGCCATAATCGTCGGCTCCAGGCTCCAGGTTCCAGGCTCCAGGGCCTGCAGGCTGCGGCGGGGCGATCATTCTGTGGTGTCCTGGGGACCACCCGCGAGGCGAAGAGTCAGAGGCTGAGCCATGCCAGGTTTTCGCACTGAAGCCTGTAGTCTGTAGCCTGCAGCCTGTCGGCGAAGCCGACGATCAGGGGCACGGCTCACCGAGCACGGCTGCTTGCGCTCGACCGCTGCCATGCTATCTTCTCTTCGTTCGTCGTGAGAAAGGGGGCGAACTGGATTCGACGGGTACATCGAAGGACAGGGAGCATGCCGGGGTACCGTCACCTCGTTAAAAAGACGGAAAAATACAGCTGCCAACACCGACAGCTATGCAATGGCCGCGTAAATAGGCCATCGTCCGGCACGAGAGGGCTCGCGACTCGGGTCGGGCGTCATTTCAGCGAGCTGGCCGCGGTCAGGGCTCACCGGATCGTTGGCGAGATGACAGGGTGAGCTGGCGGAGCCGGGATCCCGCTGGTCGGAGCCAGGCCCCGCGAGATCAAATGGCCGGTCTAAGCATGTAGCCGCCCTGTCTGGAGTGTGCGCGGACGCGGGTTCGATTCCCGCCGCCTCCATCTATCATTTCAACCACTTGGGCTGATCCTGGGCAGCTCACTGCCCAAACCACTGCCCAAACATCCCTGCGCCACCTCTCGGTCGAGCACGATCACGGCGTCTCTCAAGGCCGACAGGGCGAGGTGCGCGTACCTCATGGTCATGCGGATGTCTGCCTGCCCGAGCAGCTCCTGCACCGCCTTGAGCGGAACCCCCGCCATCACGAGCTGGCTGGCAAAGGAGTGCCGGAGTGAGTGCCGCTGGATCGGGCGGAGTCCAGCCATCCGACAAACCGGCGGGAGGTGAGCCGCGACCACTACTTTTTATGTGTTGCCTCACGGAGGAATGTTACCTGCCCCTCGGGGCCCGTGGGTAGCATCCAGGTTCCGCTCCGGGATGTGCATGAACCAACCTCCCTGGCGATCAGCGGCATTCCAGCGCCACTGGCCAGCACCGGCGCCTGGATCGGCGCCCCCTCCTCGACGGCGACTCTATCCAGCTCGATGCTCACGTTAACGACTGCGCCTCTTCGCACAGCTCCGGCCCAGGGAAGACCAGGCCGCGCACTGCGCTCTGACGCCACTCCTTCACTCGACGCTGTAGGGTGCGAAGCTGCCCGTCGGGGAAGCGGTCCGGCTCGTCGCGCTGGAGGCGCTCCAGGATTTCCTTCGCGGTCCGATCAGGCTCAGCCTCGAGCCACTCCTGGATGCGTGACCAGACGGAGGCAAAGGGGTCTTCACGGGTGCGCCAGTGCCTGAGCGGCTGGGGTCGAGGCTGATGAGTCGGGCGGACCTCGCCGCTCAATCACGCAGAAGCGAGCCCTTGGAGGAGTTGCTCCAGGCTGGCGTCGCTGGTCGAGAGGCGATGCGGCGTCTCCCCGTCGGCCAGCGCTGCGAGATGGCGCTGCGCGGTACGGACTTCGTCGAGCAGGCGAAGTGGATCGAGCGTCTCCAGGACCGTGCGCAGACGGTCCTTCAACTCTCCACCCTCGCTATATACATTTCAACCCGGCCATGTCTCACCCCACATTGGCACAGAGGGAAATGACCGAAAACTCCAGCCCTCTACTTCGTCACGAACCTGCTGCTCTTCCCGAAGCTCGTCACGAACACCTCCCGCCTCGCCCTGGTGGCGGCAACGTAGAGCAGAGCGCGTTCGTGGACCTCGGACTCGCGCTTGACCACCGGGTCGTCGGACTCGTGGGCGACGACATCGAGGGGGACGGTGCCCTCGTTCGCGGCGGCGATGATCACCTGGTCGAACTCCAGTCCCTTCACGCGGTGCATCGTTGCGAGGCGGAGGCCGGGGGCGCGGCGGTCGTCGGGCTCGGAGCGGCGAACACGGTAGGTCGGAATGCCCCGGGCTTTGAGCGCGACGGCGTACTGGTTCAGGAGCTCGTTGGTACGGGTCACCAGGCAGCAGGAGCTCAGGTCGTGCCCCTCGCGCTCGAGGCCGCGCAGGTGCTCGACGATCCCGGCCACCTCATCGTCGAAGGTGGCATACGACTCGATCCTCGGCTCCACACCGTGGAGCAGCGATCGGTACCCCTTCTGCTCGTCGAGGCCGTCGTCCAGATCGTCGACCTCCACGCCATCGAGCAGGCCCACGGCCCAGCGCCTGGTCTCCTCGGTCGTGCGGTAGTTGATCTTCAGCCGCCGGCCACGGCCGCGGATGTCGATTCCGCACCGGCTGAGGACCACCTTCTGCCGGTAGATGCGCTGGTGCGCGTCGCCCACGATGAAGAGGCTCGGCTTGTCCTCGTCCCGCGGCAGCAGCGCGCGGACGAGCTTGAACGCCTGCATGCCCATGTCCTGGGCCTCGTCCACGATGACGGTCTGGTACGGTAGTGTCAGGGGCTTGTGTTCGAGGAGCAGGCGCGCATCGCGGATCGCGTCCACGCTCTCGCGCTTGCCCGCCTCGTTCAGCAGCACGCGGTACTCCTCGAACACCGGCCACACGGCCTTGCGCTCCTTGCGGTTGAGCCGCGTGCCCCGGCCCACGCGCGATGCCTTGAGGTACTGCTCCACCGTCTCGATCGACTGGGGCTGGACCACCCGTTCCCACTCCTCGCGGAAGAACGACCGCTCGAGGCGCGGTTCCTCGGGCGCCAGGGTGAGGGCCCGATCCCACAGGTCCCTGGTCTGGTGCCCGTACACGACCTGGTGGCCGTAGCCGCTGGAGCGCAGGAAGTCGGCCACCCACCGGTCGAGGTTCACGACCTCGATCCTGGGCAGGGCCTCGATGGGGCAGATCTTCCTCAGGTTCTCCTGGATGTCGGCCGCGAGGTTCCGGGTGAACGTGGTGAACAGGACCCGGTCGTGCGGGCCGGTCAGCTTGCGCGTGGCGAGCCACCGCGCGCGGTGCATCGCGACCACGGTCTTGCCCGTGCCCGCGCCACCGAGCACCCGGACCGGACCGTTCCAGTCCCGCTCCACGAGCTTGCGCTGCGACGGATGGAGGAACACGCGCCACGTCTCGAGCGGCGCGTTGAGCATCTCCTGGAGCTCCTGCTCGTCCTCGACCACGACGAACCGGCGCTTGGAATCGGGCTGCTCGAGCGCGGCGGCGAAGTCCTCGGTGTCCACCGTCTCGGCCGGCGGACTCTGCTCCGCCTTGACCTCGCCGAGCCCGTACCCCGCCGCGAGCATGTACAGGGCCTCGGCCGCCTCCTGGGGGAAGCCGGGCGCGACCCGGTCGAGGTCCGCCTCGGTCTTCACACTCCGCACGACGGGCAGGAGCAACTCGGGCACGCCGAGCCGGAGCAACGCGGCGTCGTCAAAGGCGTCGAACAGCCCCGGCACCGCCGGCTCCTCGGTGGGCGGCGGCGCCTCGGCGGACTCCTCCACCGTGATGACTTGGAGGCTGCCGGTCTCGGGGTGGATGCGGCAGACCTTGTTCGCGGCCCACCGGTATGCCTCGTCGTGGTGGTCCACCCAGAGCAGGACGAACACGTTGTCCCCGTCGGGCCTGAGCGCGATGCCGCGGTACGCCTTGTCGATGCGCACCGACCTGAGGTTCGGGTCCCTGGCGTGGGCGAGCTTCTCGTAGCTCAAGCCCGGCAAGGTCGGGTCGGACCGGAACTTGTTCACGAACTCCAGCACCTTGGTCTGCTGGCTCCGGGGTATCCTGGCGAAGGCCGTCAGGAATTCCGAGCCCAGGGCCACGATTGGCTTGTTTCTCATGTCGCATCCCCCGATGGATGGAGGTCGTAGAGCCGCTGCGGGTCGGCGAGCACGTCGATCATCGAGAGCACGCGCCAACCCCGCTCCTCGAACCGGCCCGCACCCTCGACCTGCGTCTCGCCGAGCACCGCGACCTTCAGATCGGGCCATCCCAGTTCGGCCTCGGCGATCGTCTCTCCCGCCTCGGTGAGCTCGTAGTCGGGCACTTCCGGCAGCGGCCAGCCCCGCGACGCGAGCCCGTCGAGCAGCGGTCCGCGGTCCGCGTCCACGAGGTCCCGTACTTCAACCCACGGGTCGGGCGAGGGCTCGCTCACGGTCGGCTCGAGCACGAGCGGCGGCAGCCCGTCGTACCGCCCCTCGTCGAGCCCGGCCTGGGTCACGAACGTGGCCCGCGGCAGGAACTGGAGCAGGTTCGTGAGCCGCAGGAACCCGTTCCACTCGGCCTCGAACCCCTGCCTGGCCCGGGCCTCCTCGGTGTCGCGGAGGTAGGCGACGCACCCGAGCGCGGACACGTCACCGGCCCTGACCGCCTCGGCGTCGCGCACCCCGGCCGGCGCGATCCACGCGAGGAGGCGCACCGCGCGGCTCCCCTTGGTCCCGTCCCGCTCCACGAGCCCGAGGAGCGCGTCGTCGGTCAGCGCAGCGTCGTCGCGCAGGCTCTCGGGCAGCAGGTCTGCCAGGGCGGCGCGCCACTGCTTCTGCGCGGCCTCGGCACGATACGCCTGGCCGTCAACGCACATCAGGCCCTGTACAAAGGCCAGGGACCGCCACTGCCGCACGCAGGCTTCGGGCTCCGGGTGGGCGAGGAACCGGACGAGCCACTCGAAGCTACCCTCGGCCCGGGCGCCCCGGAGCGGCGTGGCGCCGTAGTGGTCCGCGAGCCTGCCCAGGTTGGCGCCGGCGGGAAGCTCGTCCGCGTCCAGGTAGTCCTGGAACGCATCGACCCGGCCGCCGAGCAGGGCCTCCACGTCCTTCCAGGTGAGTGACCAGACATGGTACCGGCCCGATCGGACCAGTCCCAGGCGCTGGGCCGTGTCGAGGCCCACCCGGCGGCCGTGGTGCTCCAGGCCATCGGTGAACACCGCCACGGGCTTGCCACCTCCCCGCGAGCCCACGGGCCGGAACAGGAAGTCCACCTCGCACGGCACGGGCGCGCCGTCGACCGTGCCGAGGTCCCGGTGCAGCTCGATCGTGTACGCCCGGTCGCCGATCGTGAAGAACCACCCCGGTCGCCCATCGACCACTTCGGCCACCACCCGAACGGGCCGGTCCGGCGCGGTCGACCGACGCAGCGCCTCCACGAACCGGGCCTCGAGGGCGCTGTCGAACAGCGCGCTCACGGACACGTCGCGCAGCGTGTCGGTCTCGACCAGCCGGTCCCGCTGCGCCAGGATGCCCGCGAACAGCTCGATCGCCTCGCGCCGCGACGTCTCCTTCATGTCGTAGCTGTGCCGGTAGGCGAAAAGGCACCGGTAGCACCCGTCCTTGCCCGGGTCGCGGGCGCACTCGCAGGACCGCAGGGCCTCCAGCGCGAGCTCGAAGACCCGCATCAGCTCGTCTGGCGAGAGCATGAGCTGTTTGAGGTACCCCGTGCCGCCCGGCACGGTGTCGTGCAGCACGAGGTACTGCTTTCGGAACCCCGACTCGGGCACCGGCTCCTCCTGAAGCGCGGTCTGGAGGTGGTCGATGGAGCCGCGGAACCGCCGCTTCAGCCCGAGGTGCAGCGCGGCCACGAAGGAGTGGAGCGTGCGCTGGGACTCGCCGAACGCGGCCACGGGGAGCAGTATCCGGATCGCCTCGGACTCGAGGTCGCGGTACAGGTACACGCACTCCGTCACGTTCCGGTCCGACGCCGGGTCGCGGGCCGTGCACGTGATGGCGTGCTCGAGGTGCTTCCCCCGGTCCTGCACCTTGCCGCAGTGCCGGCACAGGGTAAAGCCGGCCCGCGGGGTCTGCATGCCGGCCACCGACACCACGGCGCCGTACTCGCCCTTCTCGCCGAAGTTGATCTCGCGGAACGTGGCGCGGCTCAGGAACTCGAAGCCGAAAGGCAGCTCGTCGCTGTCCACGCGGAACGCCTTGCGGACGTTCCCCGGCTCGGCGTCGACCAGCATCTGCTTGACGTAGAACCGCGGCTCCCGGTCGTCCGAGTCGTCGGCGATCCGGCTCCGCCGGTCCGAGGTGGACGCGAAGACCTGGCGCATGCGCAACATCTGCCGCTTCTGCCCCTCGTCGGCCCAGGCCGTGTCGCCGCAGCGCGGGCACGTGGCCTGGGGCTCGCGCTCACCCAGGAGCTCGCTGTAGGAGCAGGCCCGGCAGAGCCGCCACGCCTCGATCTCGGACAGCGACATGTCCACCTGGTCGATCTCCACCCTGCGACCGCTTGCGTAGAACCGGTTCGCCGGCGCGAGCTCCGCGATGGCCGAGGCCGCGGGCCGCTCGTACTCGTACGCCCAGGTCTCGTACTTCTTCTCCCCCTCCTGCTGTTTGTCTCGGTACCGCCAGATGAGCGACCGCAGGACGACACCGGCCTCGGGGAACGTGTAGTTCGGCAGCAGCCCCTCGTCGGTGAAGTAGTTGAAAACGTCCCGGCCCGTGATGCTCGTGACCAACGCCTGGAGCGCAACCTTCTCCCGCTTGAGCTCCCGGAGCTCTTTCTCCAGCTTCTCGTCACGCGCCTTGGTGCTCTCCCGCTTCTTGATGCGGTCGTTGAGCAGCCGGACCTTGCCCGCCAGGGACTTGCGCTGCTTGTCCAGCGCCTCCAGGCCCGAGAGGACCTTGAAGCTCAGGCTGTGCTCGGTCTCCCGGTCGCCCTCCAGGAAGACCCGGAGGTGCGTGCCCAGGGCTCCGGCCGGGTCGATGTCGAAGTCCCGGAGGAATCCCTCGAGCAGAGCCGTGCGATGGCTGTCGATGAACCGCAGGAGGTTGTGGGGGAACCGCCGGTGGTCCACGGGCTGGAGGTTGTGCAGCACCGCGCCCACGACGTTCGGCACCGCGCCATCGGGCAGGCCGGTCTCGACCCACCGGTCGAAGCAGTAGGCCGTGAGCTGCCGCTCGAGCACGGCCGATGCGCCGAGGAAGATGCCCGGCGGCTCCACCCGGCCCGCGATCATCTCCTCGGGTCGGGCAAAGAAGTACAGGTCGTGGGGCCGCGCGTTCGCCACGGTCAGGTCGAGCGAGCTCCCGTCCCGCCGGCCCGTCCGGCCGATGCGCTGCACGTAGCTCGCCTGCGTGGGCGGCACCGAGCAGAGGACCAGCGACGACAGGTCGCCGATGTCGATGCCCATCTCCAGCGTGGGCGTGCAGGAGAGCAGGTTCGGGTACCAGGGCTTTCGCTCGTCTCGCGGCGCCTTGAACTGCCGCTCCAGCTCTTCCCGCTCGTCGCGTTCGAGCAGGCCCGTGTGCTCGGCCGTGAACACCCGCAGCACGTCGCCCGTGGCGTAGAGCTTGCCGTAGTAGTCGGGTCGGGGATCGAGCCGGCCGTAGCGGCCCGGGCAGTGCCACCTGAGGCACGGCCCCTGGTCCCAGTGCTCCGCCTCGCTCGCGGCGACCGAGAGGTTGTGGCCGCACCGGCGGCACCTGAGCTGAACGACCTCGGTGGACACGCGTAGCGCGCCGGGCTCAAGGCCCCAGGCCCGGCCCGCGCCCGCGCGCCGCTCGCCCAGCACCCCGGCCTCCACCAGCTCGTCCAGCACGAGCCGGTAGATGCGGTCCGTCTCGTCCGTGACCGACCCGCCCAGGTGGTCGAAGCTCTTCTCGGTCCAGCTCTGGTACCACGTCCGGTGCCGGGGCGACAGGCTCAGCACCGGGTCGAACCGCTTGGTCGCCGTGCCCGACGCGAACATGGGCGTCCGCGCATACGGGCCCAGCCGCGGCATCCACATGACCTTGTTGAGCAGGTAGGTGTTGCCGCTCGCCTCCAGGTACTTCTCGAGCACCGGGTGCAGGACCCCGCCCTCCACCTTGAGGTGCGCCACGAGCCCGAGCAGGAACCTCTCGAGCCCGGCCCGGTCCAGCTCGCGCAGCGGCCCCACCTCGTTGCGGAGCGGCTCGAGCAGCGCGTCCACGGCCCGGTCCAGCGCCGCCCGGTCCACGTGCGCCACGGACGAGCCGGTCTTCTCCAGCGTCCGGCCGATGCGGCAGTTGAACCCGTACTCGGCCGCCACCTCCCAGCCGAGCCGTAGGCGCACCTGCTCCGGGAGCGTGCTCCCCTCGGGTAGCATCCCCTGCCTGCGGAGCAGGTCGTGGTCCCGCATCCAGGCCATGTCGGGCGCGAGGAAGGTGGCCACGAAGCTCACCTCGTCGCCGAGCCGCGCCAGCCAGTGCGCGCAGAACCGCTCGGCCAGCACGTCCAGGCCCAGCCCGACACCCTCGGCCAGCACGAACTGCTGGAGCGCGGCCCGGAGGTTGAATCGGAAGGTCCGCACCGCGAAGAACCCGGCCCTGTGGGCCGCGTCCTGGACCGAGTCCGAGAAGGCCAGCAGCTTCTTGTCGTCGTTGTACGGCGACGAGAAGAGCTGGGCCACGAGCACGCTCGTCAGGCTCGGCGCCCGGGAGCCCACGATGGTCAGGCTGTCGTTGGTCCGGCAGTAGGGGCAGACGTTGCGCCCCTCGATGTGGTCCGCCTTGCGGTCCTGCGGCTCCCACCGCTGCACGAAGATCAGCCCCTGGTGCGAGCACGACGGGCACGCGTCGAGGTCGAGCTTGCTCGTGTACCTGAAGCACTCCGGGCAGAGCTTGCACGCCACGACATCGTCGAGGCTCGACGCCTGGGCCTGGTCCTCGGGGAACAGGTACACCACGTTCTTGCTGCGGCCGAAGAACGCCACGTAGAACGACTGGAGGTCGGAGCGGACCTTGGTCTCGCTCTTGCGCTTGGTCCCGGCCCACCCCATGGCCCCGCACTCGCGGCAGTGGACCACCGGCAGGTGGACCCTGAGCTGGTCCTCGTTCAGGTCGTCGGCGAACCTCAACCGCGGCGCGGCCGACACCTCGGCCACCATGCGCCGCAGCTCCCGGAGCCAGAGCTGGAGCCGCACGTCCAGGAACGGCGCGAGCCGCTCCCGCCCGTCGGCCGCCTGCACGGGGACCCGCGCCTCGGACACCAGGGCGAGGAGGCTCGCGAGCAGCCGCTCCCGCTGCTCCGGCGCCACGCTACCCAGCCCGGGCGGCACCTTCTCGAGTCGGGCGATCAACTCGCCGACCTCCATGGGCCGGCCGCCCAGGACCTTGAGCAGGTTCTGGAAGAACAGGTGGGTCCGCAGCTCATCGCCCAGGGCCGCGCGCCAGCCCGGGTCGTCCCACTCGTCCGCCGCGACCTCGCGGCTGAGCCAGAGTGCGTGCTGCGCCCGCACGTAGTCCGCGTACCCCTCGTACCGCGCCGGGTCGAGCCGGTCCGCGGCCCCGGCCGGGGGGAGGTCGATGCGCGAGATCGGGCTGTCGCCCAGGAACTCGCCCGCGCTCTGCCGCGCCTCGGTGACCACCGCCTCGCCCTCGAACGCCTCGCCGAACACGCTCTCCGCGTACTCCACGAGCGCGCGGCCCTCGCCCTCGCTCCCGAGCGTGGCCGACGTGCCCACGCAGCACAGCCGCCCCCGCGGCGTCCGGAGCCGCGTCTTGAGCCGCCGCACCAGGCACGCGAGGTCGGTCCCCTGGGCCCCGTCGAAGGTGTGCAGCTCGTCCACCACCAGGTACCGGAGCGTCTCCGGGCCGTTCGCCTTCCAGAGCGCCAGGTCCCGGGGCCGCACCAGCAGGTAGTCGAGCATCTTGTAGTTGGTGAGCAGGATGCTCGGTGGCCTGAGGCGCATGGTCTCGCGGCTCGTGATCACCCCGTCGCGGGTCATCACTGTGCGCGGGGTGCTCTCGCTCTGGCCCACGTACAGCCCGGCCGTGACCCGGTCTCGCAGGGCCGGCGCGTCCCAGATGGCCCGCGCGATCCGCCCGGCCTGGTCCGTGGCGAGCGCGTTCATGGGGTAGACGATGACCGCCTTGATCCCGGGCTCGGCCCAGTGCCGGGCGCAGTGGTCCAGGATGGGCCACAGGAAGCACTCGGTCTTGCCCGACCCGGTCCCGGTCGCCACGATCGTGGACCGCGGCCGCGCCCCGCCGAGCCGCTCGAACGCCTTCTCCTGGTGCAGGTACGGCGGAAACCCGAGCGGCACGTCAGGGAAGTATTCGCCCGTTCCCCTTCCCCGCAGGAAGGGGAGCTGCACCGAGAGGTACGGCCCCTTGAACACCCCCCCTTCCTCATCGAGCAGCCGCCGCAGCATGCCCTCGAAGAACGGGCTCGACACCGGGAAGGTCGTCTCGAGGAAGTCCTCGACCCCTTGCCTCACGTGCCGCGCCAGGACCGACGGGATCATGCCGTCACCATCT
>Ga0233425_10011618_pt1 | contig 10220 bp, 6 predicted proteins | sample Watercolumn_Towu_2_FD_181712 | JGI IMG/M metagenome (GOLD analysis project Ga0233425, IMG submission 181712) | Freshwater microbial communities from Lake Towuti, South Sulawesi, Indonesia - Watercolumn_Towuti2014_140_MG | ecosystem: Environmental > Aquatic > Freshwater > Lake | place: Indonesia... | reverse complement strand
AGGAGCTACCGAGCGAGCTCCGGGGCCTGCTCCCCCAGCGCTGAGACGCTGGCTTTCCGCAGGAATTTCCTGCGGTCTTTCGGCTGCTTCCTCGCGCTCGCGGGGCTCCCTTGCTAACGTGACCCGGCTCCGGGAATGGCCGCTCCCTCGAACAAGTCGCAGGTCCCCGTGGGGACCGTCCTCGAGGGGAAGTTCCGCATCACCAAGGAGATCGGGCGCGGCGGCATGGCCACCGTGTACGAGGCGGAGAACATCACGCTCGGCAAGCGGGTGGCGGTGAAGATCCTGAGCGCGGAGCTGGTGACCTCTCGCATCGTCCGGGAGCGCTTCTTGCGCGAAGCGCGTGCGGCGGCCGCCATCCGCAGCCCGAACATCTGCGACGTCTACGACTCCGGCATGTACGACGGGCGGCCGTTCCTGGTGATGGAGCTGCTCGAGGGCGAGAGCCTCTACGACATGATGACCCGCGTCCGCCGCATCGACGCGGACACCACGCTGGCCGTCATCACGCAGGCCGCGCGGGGCCTGCAGAAGGCCCACGAGTCGAGTGTCATTCACCGCGATCTGAAGCCGGAGAACATCTTCATCACCAAGACTCCGGAGGGCGAGTTGGTGGTGAAGCTCCTCGACTTCGGCCTCGCCAAGTTCTACGAGCAGACGGGGGACGCGGCTTCGCCCAGGCTGACCCGCGAGGGCGCACTGTTCGGCACGCCGGCGTACATGAGCCCGGAGCAGGCCAAGGGCCAGGGCGAGGTGGACGCCCGCGCGGACCTCTGGGCGCTCGGCTGCATCGTCTACGAGTGCCTGACCGGCACCACGGTCTGGAACGTGGACCAGGGCGTGGCGATGATCCTCGCGCAAATCGCCGGCGCTCCCATTCCGAAACCTTCGAAGCTGCGGCCCGATCTGCCCCCGCAGTTCGACCCATGGTTCGTGAAGGCGCTCGAGCGCGACCCGCAGAAGCGTTTCCAGAGCGCCAAGGAGCTGGCCGAGACGCTGGGCCAAGCGCTCACGCCCGCGACCAGCATTCCACCGCCGGCCTGGCGCCAGAGCTCGGCGCCGAGCGCCGAAGAAGACGCGGCCATCGACGAGCTGGTCGAGAAGAGTACGGCACAGACTCCGCCCCTGCCCGCTGCTGGCCGGGCCGCAGCGCCGGCGGGCAGCCCGGCGGAGCAGGTGCTCAGCATCTCGGCTCCGCCCAAGAAAGGCGGGCTCGGTGCCGTCGGCGCGCTGCTGGTAATGGCGGCGGTGGCCCTGGGTGGGTACGCGGTCTGGTTCTACGTGCTCCACCCGCCGCGCCCCACGGCGCGACCGGCTGCGAGCGCGCCCGTGCCCAGCGCGAGCGCCTCGGCCGCTCCGAGCCCGGCTCCCCCGACCTATGATCGACCGCTCGAGAGCGAGGCCTACGCGAAGCAAATCTCCGAAGCGCAGTCGCTGCTCGAAGCGGGCAAGGGCGACGCTGCCCTCGCCGCCTTCAAGGACGCCTTCAACGCCGGCGGCTCCGGCGTCGCACGCGGCCTCTTGAGCCACGCCGCGGTGGCGATCCCGGCCGCCGACGGGAAGTGCAAGGCCACGGGCCTCGGACGCCCGCGTCCCTTCGAGCGCGCGACGCCGAGCTCGCGCCCCGACCTGGTGGTCACCGCTGCGGGCCCGGTGGTGGTGTGGGTCGACAACCAGCAGGACGCCGCTCGCCGCCAGGCTTTCACCGCGCTGCTCGACGGCGCGCTGCGCCGCGTCTCGCCCGCGAGACTGGTCACGCCCGAGGCGGCGTCGGCACGCCACACGCAGCTGCTCACGGTGGGCGACAAGATCGCGCTCCTGTTCTGGGAAGACGGCGGTAGCGAGCCGGGCGTGTACGCGCGGATGCTGGAACAGGACGGTCGCATGGCCGGTCCCTCGAAGCGCATCTCCGCCGTGAAGCGCCAAGAGTACCACCCCACCCTCGCGCTCGGCCCCGACGGAACCTACTGGGCAGTCTGGGCGGAGACCTTCGAGGACGGTGTCGACTTGTCGGCGCGGCACCTGTCGGCCGAGCTCGAGCCCATCGGCGAGCTCGCCCGCCTGACGGCCCTCGGCTCCGGGCGCGACGGCCACGGGGGCGTCGCGAGCCGCCCGAGCCTCAGCATCGTGGAGGGCTCCCTCGTCATCGCGTTCGCGCTGGAGCGCGACACCAAGCGTCGCGTGATGCTCCTCGACATCGCGATGAACGACCCGGCGCTCGCCACCGGCGTGAAGGCCGACGGCAAGAAGAAGATGGAGGACAGGAACCTCGGCAAGCTGCAGGCGGTCAGCGCGGCCGACGGCAAGCACGGCGACGCGCGGCTCTCCTGCGAGAAGCAGGACTGCTACGTGGTGTGGGACGACGAGAAGTCCGGCGCGTTCGCCGCCTTCTTCGATCGCACGAAAGGCCAGACCATCTGGCACCGAGAGTTCGCCCGCGCGGGCTCGGCGCCGGCCCTCGCCAGGAGCCCCAACGGCGCCATGGTCAGCTTCTTCGACGGCAACCGGTTGCGCATCGCGAGCATGACCCGCGACGGCGTCGAGACGCTGGGCGTCTTGGCCAAGGTCGGCGGCAGCCAACCCTACCCGGCCATCGCTGCCGGTTCGAAGCCGGGTCAGTGGTACATCTCGTGGCGGGACTACGAGTCCGGCCACCTCGAGGCCTACGTGGTCCGCGCGGAGTGCCAGTGACGCGTCAAAGCTCGCCCCCACCCTCCGCGCGCCCCTCGCCGCCCATCCATCAGATGCTCTCGATCCCCGCGCGCTCGACGCTGCGGCGCTCGCCCATCGAGACGCCCCGGTTGCTGCTCCTGCCCATCGAGCAGAGCGACGGCCCGGACCTGTGGCAGGCGGTCGACGGGTCGCGCTGGCACCTGGAGCGCTGGCTGCCGTGGGTGCCGTTCAACAACAACCCCGACGCGAGCCAACGCTACGCGGATGCGTGCGCGGCGGACTGGGACGCGGGCCGCGCGGTGCGCTTCGCGATCCGCGACCGGGTCAGCCGCGAGCTCCTGGGCGTCGCGGGGCTCGACTCCTGCATCCACCTGCACCGATCGTGCGAGCTCGGCTACTGGCTCCGGCGCGACGCCACCGGCCGCGGGCTGATGACCGAGGCGACGCGCGCGACCATGGAGTTCGCCTTCGAACGCATGGCGGTGCACCGCATGCGCTGCGCCGCCGCGACGGACAACCACGCGAGCCTGCGCGTCATCGCCCGCCTCGGCTTCCGTTTCGAGGGCATCGCCCGTCAAGCCGAGTTCGTCGGTTCGCGCTGGCTCGACCACGCCGTGTTCGCGCGGCTGGCGACGGACCCGTGAGCGCGCTGCCCGACCTCGAGCACCGGCGGCGCCTCGGCTTCCTTCCGCTCGCGCCGTTGGCCGTGGTCCTGGTGGGCGTGGCTGCCGCGGGCGTCGTCGCCTGGGTGGGGCTCGGGCAGCTCACCGAACAGAGCCGATTTGCCACCAGGCACAGCGCCGAGGTCCTGAGCGCCACCCTCTCGGCCCGTCTGTCCGCGAGCGAGCCCGAGCTGCGAGGCGCGGTGCTGGAGCGCGCGACGCGCCGGTCGGGCCTCGACGTCACGCTCTTCGACGCGAGCGGCGGCGTGGTCCACCAGAGCGGCGATCCCGCGCCAGCCGTTCTGTCGGACGACTGGGTGGTCACGCCGGTCCCGGGTGGTCGCTTGGTGGTCCACGGTAAGCTCGCTGCCGCGCGACCCGATCGCGGGTCGCTACTCTGGTCGGTGGCGGCGCTCACCTGGATCCTGGTCGGCGCGGCGGCACTGGTGGCCTTCGCGATCGCCCGCGACGTCCGCTCCGACGTCGCTTGGGTCGAGGAGCGCATCGCCGAAATGGCGGGCGAGGAGCGTGAGCTCCTGGCCAAGCTCATCCCGGTCCGGAACATCGATCAAGTCGGGATGCTGACCGTGGCGTTCAACGACCTGGTCGATCGCTTCGCAGCCGCAGAGCGCGCGTACCGTCAGGACCTCGCGGGTGCGCTGGCCTATGATCGAGACCGCAGCGCTTTTCTCGCAGCGCTCTCCCACGAGCTGCGCACTCCGCTGAACGCCATCCTGGGCTTCACCGACGTGCTCTTGGCCGAGGTGGACGGGCCACTGAGCGGCGACGCGCGGGAGAGCCTCGAGGTCGTACGCTCGAGCGGCGTCCACCTGCGCGAGTTGATCGACGACATCTTGGAGCTGTCGGCGCTCGAGAGCGGTGAGCTCGAGCTCTCCCCGACGACGCTGGACCTCTGGACCCTCGCCGAGGAGGCGGTGCGCGAGGCAGGCATCAGCGCCCAAGACAAGCCCCTCGAGCTCGGCCTGGAAGGCGGCGCCACGGAGGTCTGGGGCGACGCGCGACGCATCCGCCAGATCCTCGGTAACGTGATCGGCAACGCCGTGAAGTTCACCAGTGAAGGCTCGGTGAAGGTCGTGGTCGAGACGCAAGGCGAGCGTTGGGCGAAGCTCTCGGTGACCGACACCGGGCCCGGAATCGCCCCTGAAGATCAGACCGCCATCTTCGACGAGTATCGCCAGGTCGGAGACGTCGCGGCACGCCGCGCAGGCTCCGGCCTCGGCCTGGCCATCACGCGCCGCCTGCTGCAAATGCACGAGGGCCGCATCGAGCTCGAGAGCGAGCTCGGGAGAGGCTCGACGTTCCGCATCTTCCTGCCGCGACAGCGGCCGAAGCCGGAAGGCGAGGCGTGATCCCGCGCGTGTCCCGCCTGGAGCTCCGCGTGCTCGCCTGGCAGGCGGCGTTCGCGCTGGGCACCGCTTTCCTGGTCGCGCCGCTGGTGCCGCGCCTGCTCCTGCTCTCGGGGGCCATCCAGGAAGCGATCACGCGGGTCCTGCTCTATTCGGTGGGCACGGGTGGCGCCGTGGCGTTGGTGCACAACGCCGTGGTGCTCGGCCGCCATCGCTCGCTCCTCTCTGCCCTGGACGAAAGCCCGACCCGAGTCAGCGCCCAGGATCTCGCGGCCTTCGGCGAGGACAGCGGGCGCATCGTGACGGGTTGGGTAGCGCCGCCGCTGGTCGGGCTCGCGCTGACTGGCACGTTGTTCCGCCCCGCGCTGGTGGACCTGACCACCGGCGTCAGCGTGGCGTTGCTCGGCACCGTGTTCGTGGCCGCCGCGAGCCTGCCGCTCAGCGTGCTGGTCCGCGGGGCGTTCGCTGCGTGCCTGGAGCGAGCACCCGCGGACGCGATGCGCTCCGTGGTCCAGACGGAGGAGCGGCGCCGGACGCTCAAGCACCACATCCCGCGCCGACTCCTGTTCGCGGTGGCGCTGCCCGTCGCGTTCATTTCCGTGGGCTCGGCCCTGGTGACCAACGCGGTGGTCCGCCGCGCCGACGAGCGGGACCGCGAGGCCTTGGCCCGCGTGCTCGCCCGGGCGGCGCTCGACTCGGGCAGCGCTCGCGAGAGCGCGGGCAGCGAAGACGCGGTCCGCGTCGCGGCCAGCCTCGGCTACGCAGCGAGCCTGAAGCTGTGGGTCGCCCCGGCGCGCACCGAGCGCGAGCCCGGCGGCGGCATCGAGGTCTCCCTGCCCCTGGAGCAGGGCACTGCTCACGTTCGCTTCCCCGCCTCGAGCTTGGGCGTATTCAGCCCGGTTTCGATGGTGGTCGCGCTCCTCTCGGTGGGCCTCGCGGCGCTGTTCGGGCTCGGGCTCGGGCGCGCCCTGAACGACGACGTTGCAACGGCGACCCGTGGCGTGCGCCTGCTCGGCACCGACAGCGTGATCGGAGGCACCACGCGGGTGATGCGCCCGGTGCGCTTCCGCCTGGTCGAGCAGCTCGGCATGGCCATCGAGCGCCTGGCCGAGCGCTTCCGGGTCTTCGCGAGCGCGCAGGAGCGAGCCATCGCCGCGCGCGAGCGCGCCGCGCGCATGCGTGGTTTGTTCTTCGCCAGCGTGAGCCACGATCTGAAGAGCCCACTCAACGCCATCTTGGGTTTCACGGATCTGGTCCGCGACTCCGAGCCGCTCTCCAGCGGCCAGGTCGAGAGCCTGGACTTGATCGCGAAGCGCGGTCGCGAGCTGCTGGCGCTCATCGAGACCATCCTCGACGCCTCTCGCGTCGAGGCGCGGCAGCTCACGCTGGTGCGCGAGCAGGTGCGCATCGAGGAGCTGTTCGACGAGGCGCTGGCGAAAGGGCGCGACCTCGGCGGCGACGGTGACGTGGAGGTGGTCGCGGAGGTGGTCGGCGGCGTCCCGGAGCTGAACGTGGACCGGCTGCGCCTGACCCGAGCGCTCGCCACCATCATCGGGCACGCCCTGCGCTCGAGCGAGAAGGCCCACGTCCGCATGCGCGCCGCCCCGAGCCGCGCCGGCGGCGCGCGCATCGACGTCGAGGTCCCGAGCACGCGCGTGCCGGCCCGCGAGCTCGCCTCCATGCTCGACCCGAACCCCGACCCGGGCGAGCGCGAGCACCGGGGGTTGGCCCTGGGGCTCTCACTGGCGCGCTCGGTCATCGAGCTGCACGGCGGAACCGTCGCCGTGACCGACCGCGGGGCGAAGGGCAGCGTGTTCACGGTCAGGATCCCGGTGGGACCCGCCGACTGACGGGCTATGATGCCCCGATGACCGAGCTCGACCGACTGGACGCCACCGCGCTCGCGGAGCTGGTTCGCACCAAGCAGGCCACGCCGCTGGAGCTGGTCGAGCACGCCATCGCCCGCATCGAGAAGCTGAACCCGACCTTGAACGCCGTGGTCACGCCCATGTTCGAGCAGGCGCGCGCGCAGGCGAAAGGGCCTGTCGGCGGGGGCCCGTTCGCGGGCGTGCCGTTCCTGGTCAAGGACATCCTCGCTTCCGTGGAAGGCGTGCGCTTCACGAGCGGCTCGCGCATGCTCGCCGACTTCGTCGCCCACGAGGACAGCGTGCTCGTCGAGCGTCTCCGAGCCGCCGGCTTCATCTTCGTCGGCAAGACCAACGTTCCGGAGTTCGGCTTCCTGCCCACCACCGAGCCCGTGCTGTTCGGCCCCTGTCGGAACCCCTGGAACCCCGCGCACTCGACCGGCGGCTCGAGCGGCGGCTCCGCTGCAGCCGTCGCCGCGCGCATCGTGCCCGCGGCGCACGCCAACGACGGCGGTGGGTCGACGCGCATCCCGGCGGCGTGCTGCGGGCTGTTCGGGCTGAAGCCCACGCGCGGTCGCATCACGCTCGGCCCGAGCCTGGGCGACGTGATGGGCGGGCTGGTGGCCGAGCACGCGGTGACGATCTCGGTGCGAGACAGCGCCGCGATCTTGGACGCGACCCACGGCCCCTCCCTAGGAGACCCCTACTACGCCGCACCGCCCGCTCGACCCTTCCTCGAGGAGGCCAGGACGCCACCGGGGCGGCTGCGCATCGGGGTCTCGGGCAGACCGATCTCCGGGGTCGCCGTGCACCCGGACTGCCTCGCCGCCCTGGACGACGCCAAGACCCTGCTCGCGAGCCTAGGGCACGAGGTGGTCGAGCGCGACGTGTTCCTGCCCGGCGACATGTTCCTCGAGGCTTTCTCCGTGCTGTGGACGGCAGGGGCCGCTGCGACGCTGGACGGCCTCGCGCTGCTCACCGGCCGCAAGGCCACCCCGGAGAACGTGGAGCCGATGAGCTTCGCGCTGGCCGAGGCGGGGCGTCAGCGCGGCGCGCACGAGTACCTGATCTCGATCAGCATCCTGCACCGCTTGGCCCGCGAGTGGGCCAAACAGCGCGCCGATCTCGACGTGCTCGTCACGCCCACGCTGGGGCAGCCCCCGGTGCGCCTCGGCGCCTTCGACGTCCCCGACAACCCCCTCGCGGGGCTCTTTCTCGCCGCCGAGTACGCTCCCTTCACGCCCGTACAGAACATGACCGGTGAGCCAGCCGCCAACGTCCCGCTCCATTGGAACGCCGACGGGCTCCCCATCGGTGTGCAGCTCGTGGGGCGCTACGGCGACGAGGCGACTCTGTTCCGGCTCTCCGCCCAGCTCGAGGAGGCACGCCCCTGGGCAACGCGCGTCCCGCCGCTCGCGCGCTGAGCCGCTTCGCCGCGGTCGTCGTGCTCTTCGCGCCGGTCACCCGGGCCGAGTCGCCGACGCGCGAGCCGCCGGACCCTACCGGCATCGATCGTGAGGCGAGCGAGCCGGGCGACCCCGCGCGCAGGGCGGTCAACGTGCTGCTCTACGTGCCACGCACCACCACCGAGCTGGTCTTCATCACCACGGGCACCGCGGCGGGCCTCATCGAAGAAGAGCAGGTCGTCCCGCGCGTCGACGACATGATGCACCCGGGCGAAGGCGAGATCCGCATCTTCCCCACCGCGTTCATGGAGACGGGCTCCGGCGTCAACGTGGGTGCCCGCTTCATCGGCAGGGTGGACAACGTGGCCACCACCGTTCGCGCCGGCTACGGGGGTGCTCACGACCTGGTCGCAGAGTCGCGGCTCCGGCTCGGTTTCCGCGAGCCGCTGCCGTTCGCGCTCTCGCTCGAGGCACTCCACGAGTCGCGCTCTTCCCTGGGCTACCTCGGCGTCGGGCAGGAACCGGAGAGCGACGCGCGGAACCGCTTCCGCCCGAACGCGCCCTCGCGCTCGTCGACCTACCGCGAAGAGCGCGAGCGCTTCATCGCGAGCACCGGCGTGCGTCCGGCTCGCGACACCGAGCTGTTCGTGTCCACGAGCTACTCGCGACGCCGTCTGCGCGACCCGCCCGGCTCCGCGGACACCCTCGCCGAGGTGTTCGAGCCCGGCGCCGTGCCCGGGGCGTACTCGCTCGTGCAGACCGTGTACAGCGAGCTCGCGCTGCGCGTGGACACCCGCGTGACGCGTTCGGGCCCGGCGCCCGGGTTTCTGCTCGAGACCTACGCCGGGCGCGGCGACGGCGTGAGCGGGTCGCGGCACAACTTCGTGCGCGCCGGCGGTCGGGTCGCAGGGTTCTTCCAGGTCGCCCACCCCGGCAACGTGCTCTCCCCGAAGCTGGTCCTCGACGGTCTGTCCGTGGTCGACGGGCCCGTTCCCTTCGTGGAGCTGCCGCGGCAGCCCGACTTCCGCGGCTTCGACAACCGCCGAGACTACACCTCGCTGGTCGGCTCGCTCGACTACCGCTGGGCCATCGCTCGCTACCTCGCGGCGCGTGCCTTCGGCGACGTGGCTACGGTGGCGCCGCGTGTGGACGAGCTCCGCCTGGAAGCGCTTCGCTGGGACGCCGGCTTCGGGTTCGACGTCTACAGCAGGAGCGCCCCGCTCGGCTCCATCGCCTTCTCCGGCAGCCCCGACGGTGCGCGGTTGATTCTCTACTTCGGCGTGAGCTCCACCTTCGGGGACAGGCAGCACAGGAGCTGAGATGAGACGGCGCCCTCGCTTCCTGCACCTCTGCGTGTTGCTCAGCGCGGGCCTCGGCGTGGCCGCCTGCTCCCATCGCCCGGCGAGATTCCACGATCGCCCGCCGGTGCTCGAGGCCCGAGACGATCGCCCCGTGCCGATCCCGAGGCGGAACGCGTTCATCGAGGCCTTCTACCTCTCCGACGTGTTCCTGCGCCGCCCGGTCGTGGACGCGCTGGACGCGGAGCGCTTCCCCTACGCTCGCGACGTCAACGCCCTCGACGAAGTCCCTCGCTCGAGTTGGTTCGCCCCGCTGCCGCTGGAGCCCGCGGCTTTCATGCGTGGCTACGCAGCAGACGGCGCGCCGGGGCCGCGCGCGCGCATCGAGCGGCGCGGGGGGAGCGTCCTTCTCACCGACGCGCGAGGGCGTGCTTATCGCCTGTTCGGCGATCACCCCGGGCTGCCCGAGACCGACACCGCGGCTCTGCTCATCGCCAGTCGGCTCGTACGCGCGGTCGGCTACCTGACGCCGGAAACCTGGCTGTTCGATCCCGCCGAGCTCGGGGTCGAGCGCAGCCTGGGACCGAAGGGCGAGCGCTGGGTCGCAGTCCGATGGCCCGTCGGCGTGACGCTCGGCCCCACCGACATGACCTACCCCCGCAACGACGACCCGAACGATCGCATCCCGCACCGCGACCGGCGGACGTTGCGAGCGCTCGGCGTGCTGGCGGCGTGGCTCGACTTGCGCGAGCTCGGCCCCTCGCGGCTCCTCGACGCCTACGTCGGCCGGCCCGGTCGCGGTCACGTGAAGCACTTCGTCGTCGGATTGCACGACACGCTCGGCGCCGCGAGCCTCGCGCCCGGCCACGCTCACACCTCGGCGGTGGGTCCGGTGCAGGGGTCCGCGCTGAAGAACCTGCTGACCCTCGGGCTCGCGCGGCCGACCCCA
>Ga0233425_10011617_pt1 | contig 10222 bp, 11 predicted proteins | sample Watercolumn_Towu_2_FD_181712 | JGI IMG/M metagenome (GOLD analysis project Ga0233425, IMG submission 181712) | Freshwater microbial communities from Lake Towuti, South Sulawesi, Indonesia - Watercolumn_Towuti2014_140_MG | ecosystem: Environmental > Aquatic > Freshwater > Lake | place... | reverse complement strand
CCGCGCTCGGCGAGCTCGCGGGTGAGCACGATGTGACCGTCCAGGATGCTGCGCACCGCGTCCGCGATGGGGTCGGCGAGGTCGTCGCCCTCGACCAGCACGGTGTAGAGCGCCGTGATCACCCCGGCGCCGCTGCCGGTGCCTGCGCGCTCGAGCAGCCGCGGCAGCGCCGCGAACACGCTCGGCGGGTAGCCCTTGGTCGCCGGGGGCTCGCCCGCGGCCAGCGCCGCCTCGCGCAGCGCCATGGCGTAGCGCGTGACCGAGTCCATGACCAAGAGCACGCACTTGCCCTGGTTGCGGAAGTACTCCGCGATGGCCGTGGCGCTCTCCGCGCCGCGCGCACGCACGAGCGGAGGCTGATCGCTCGTGGCCGCGACGATGACCGAGCGTGCGAGCCCTTCGGGGCCGAGGCTGCCCCGGATGAAGTCGTTCAGCTCGCGCCCGCGCTCGCCGATCAGGCCCACCACGTTCACGTCGGCCTGCGACGAGCGGCAGATCATGCCGAGCAGGGTGCTCTTGCCCACGCCTGCGCCGGCGAAGATGCCCATGCGCTGGCCCACGCCGAGGGGCAGCATCGCGTCGATGGCGCGCACGCCGGTCGCGAAGGGGCGATCGATGGGGCGGCGAGCGAAGGGCGGAGGTGGAGACGCGTGGACCGGGCCCTGGCGTTCGGCCTCGACGGCGGGCTGGCCGTCGAGAGGGCGGCCAAAGGAGTCGATGACCCGACCGAGCAGCGCGGGGGAGCAAGGTACGCTGGCCCCGCGATTGGCGCGGCGCACGCGGGCGCCGGGCCGAATGCCCGAGAGCGAGCCGAGCGGAGTGGTGAGCAGGCGGCGAGCGCGGAAGCCGACCACCTCGAGCTCGAGGGCGCTCTCGCTCTGGCCCTCCACGGTCAGCGTGTCGCCCACTGCGGCTCGGAGCCCGCCTACTTCGACGATCAACCCGACCACGTCGAGCACCACGCCGCGCGGGCAGTGCACCGGCGCGACCCTGGTCCGTTCGATCAACCGCTCGAGCATGGCTTCAGCCGGGGGGAGCAGACTCGGGCTTGAGCGCCTGCAAGAGCGCGGCCAGCCTCGCCTCCACCGACTCGTCGACCACACCGAGCTCCGTCTCGACCACGCAGCCATGGGGGCCGAGCTCGGGGACGACACGCACCTCGGCCTTCGTTCCCGTGCGAGCCAGCCGCTCGACGACGGCGTCGGCGACCGGGGCGAACGCCGAGCCCAGGCGTACGACGACCCGGTCGTGCTCCCCGAGGGCCTCGAGCCCCTCGCGGACCAGCCCGTGGATGATGGTCGGGTCCAGCGAGAGCTCCTTGGCCAGCACCCTGCGGGCGATGGTCGCCGCGAGCTCCGCGAGCTCGGCCGCAGTCTCCGTCAGCACTTCGCCCCGGGCACGCGCCAGGCTCTCGACGGCGGCCGCGAGCGCGGCCATCAGCTCGGGGTCGGGTCGCGGGGGCGCGGCGGACAGCAAATCGGGTGAAGGCTCCGCCGCGGGACGCGGGGGAGGGGGCGTGGAGTGGCGCTCCGGCGGGTCGGGCGCGCGCGAGTGGTGATCGAGCTCGCGCTCGAACGCGGCGACGAACTCCCGCGGCAGCCGCGGCGGGCGCGGGGCCGGCGTCACCGAGGGCGCCTCCTTGTTCCGCGCGCGGACGATCCACGAGGGCTGGCGGCGCTCCGCCGGCGTCACGTCGGTGAACGTGGCGCGCTTCGCGGAGCGCTTGGCCTCCTCAGCCGACGGTTCCTGTGTCCTGCGCATCGAGCGCTATCACTCCTTCAGCCTCGAGCCTGAGGGCCGACTCGACGATCTCCTGCTGCGCGGCCTCGACGTCGACCAGGCGCGCCGCGCCCATCATGTCCATGTCGTCGCGGATCCGGTCCGCGGCGCGCTTGCTCATGCCCTTGAAGATGTGGTCCTTCATCTCCTGGCTCGCGGTCTTGAGTGCCAGAACCAGGCGATCGGCCGGTACCGCCTCCAGCACCGAGCGCAGCGCGCGGGGATCGAGCGCCAAGAGGTCGTCGAAGGTGTACATGCTCCGGCGGATTTGCGTGGCCAGCTCCTCGTCGGTCTCGCCGACCCGGGAGAGCAGCGTCTCGCCGACCTCGCGGCCCATGCGCCGCACCAGCGCTGCGGAGCGGCTGATCCCGTCCACGCTCATGGAGGCCTCGGCCTCTTCGGGCGGGAGCTCGGCGCTGAGCGCCGAGGCGACCTCTTCCAACAGCCCGGCCGGCACCTCGCGCAGGGTGGCGAGGCGCTCGAGGACGAGCGGTCGCGACTCCTCCGGCAGCGCGTTCAAGACCGCTGCTGCGCGATCGGCGTCGAGCTGCGAGAGCACGGCCGCCACGATCTGCGGGTGCTCGTTCTCGAGCACTGCGCCCAGCGCGGTCGGGTCGGCGCTCGAGAGGCGCTCCATCGCGCTCTGCGGCGCGTCGACGAAGATCTCCTGCGTGCGCGCCTCACCCAGGGCGCGGGTCGCCAGTCGGCGCAGGTAGCGCACTCCGCCCCGCGGGACCGCGATGGCCTCGCGGGAGCGCTGCAGAAACTCGGTGTACACGCTGTCCAGAGCGCTCGCCGGAACGGCGCGCATCAGCGCCGCGACCTCACGCAGCTTGCGTACGTCCTCCGAGTCGAGCTCGCCCAGGACGGGGGTCGCGGTGGCCTCGTCCAGGGACAGCAGCATGAGTACCGCCTTTTCTGGGCCCGTCAGATCCATGGGGGCGCTCTCGCTGATGCTAGGAGCGTGCCGGCGATGGCGCCGAGGCGGAGCTCAACCACTTCTTCAGCACGATGGCCGTGGTGGCCGGGTCGCGCGCCGCCGCCTCCAACGCCTGGGCCTTGATCTCCGCCAGATCAGCCGGCGGGGGGAGCAGCGCGCCCGCAGGCTCGCCGTCGAGCTCCGCGGCGGATCCGGAGGCGCGGACCTCGCGGAGTTGGAGCGTCGCCGTCCCCTTCTTCGGCTTCGAGCGCCCCCGCCGGACGAGGACGAACACAGCGAGCAAGAGCAGAGCGCCGAGCCCGCCCGCGATGTGGGGCAGCCACTTGCGCCACGCGGGAGGTGGCGGCGGTGCGGGCAGATCACCGTCGAGGCGGGCGAACTCCAGCGTCTCCAGCTTGATGCTGTCACCCCGCTTCTCGTCGAAGCCCACGGCGCGCTTCACGACCTCTTCGAGGGCAGCGAGCTCCTCGCGGCTCCGCGCCACGTAGACCCGCCCGCCGCCGCGCTCCTCGTAGCGGCCGTTCAGGAGCACGGCCACGCTGAGCCGCTCGATGTCTCCGGGGGGCAGCGAGGTCTTCTGCGTGACCCGATCGACCTCCCAGTTGCGGGTGTGGCTGCGGCGGATGGCGCCGCCCCCGGGCCCGCCCTGCGCCAGCGTTTCCTCGGCGGGGGCGTTCCCGGCGGGGTTCGCGTCCGGCAGGTTCGTGCGCGCGCCGGGCACGCCGGCCACGCCCGGATCCGCGGCGCCGTTCAGCTCCTCGAGCTTGTGCTCGCTGCGCAGAGCCGTCTTCGACTGGTCGTAGTGCTCTTCGGTCTTTTCTCGGGTCGTCGGATCCAGGTCGACGGCGACGCGGACGTCGGCGTTGCCCGGGCCGACCACGCGTTCGAGCTGTTCCTTCACGTGGAGCTCGAGCGCCGAGCCGACGCTGCGCGCCTGTTCGGCCTGCAGGTCGGCGACCTCCAGCGGCCGTGCGCTCGCGTCAGAAACCGGACGGTGCAGCGTCAAGCCTTCGGTGCTCACCACGCTCACGCGCTCCCGAGCGAGGCTAGGCACTGCGGCGCTCACCAGATGAACGATGCCGGCGACCTCCCGCTTGCCGAATCCCGCAGGGTTTCTCAGCTTCAGCACGACCGACGCGCTGGCCTGCTCCTCCTGGGTGGCGAACAGCCGCCGCTCGGGCAGCACCAGGTGGACGCGCGCCTGTTGCACGCCCTCGATGGTGGCGATGGACCGCGAGAGCTCGCCCTCGAGGGCCCGCCTGAGGCTGACCCGCTGCTCGAATTCGGTGGCGCCGATCTGGGTCTTGTCGAAGAGCTCGAAGCCCACGCCGCCGCCGCGCGGCAGCCCCGACTTGGCGAGCTCGAGGCGCAGGGCGTGGACGCGGTCCTCCGGTACCGCGATGCTGGTCCCGTTCGACTCGAGGCGATAGGGCACCTTGAGCGCGTCGAGCTTCTCGACGATGCCCGCGGCGTCCTGCGAAGAGAGCTCGGTGTAGAGCACGCCGTAGCGCTCGCGCGAGCCCAGCACGGAGATCGCGAGCACCCCGATCAGCACCGCGGAGGTGACGAACACCAGCGCCAGGCGCTTCGGCGTCGACAAGCTCCTCCAGAGCTCGGCGAGCTGGGACAGGGCGGGCTTCAGGCGTTCCAGCATGGCTCACCGGCTCAGACTTGCATGCGCCAGAGCTCGTAGAAGGCGTCCACGATCTTGTTCCTCACCGCGCCGACGTAACGGAGCTCGATGTCGGCCTTGCTGAGGGCGAGCATCGTGCCGTGGATGTCGTCGAGGCGCCCCGCGGCGAAAGCCTCGCCCATGGCGGCGCCGGTGTGACCCTGGGCGTTCGCGCTCGCGACCGCGCGCTCCAGCATTTCGCCGAAGACTCCGGCGCTCTCGCGTCTCTCGCGGAGCGGCGCACCCTCGAGGGGCAGCGGCGCGTGGGGCTGGAGGAGCGCCAGGTTGGGGCCGCTGATCGCCGACATCAGCCGCGCCCGAGGTCGATGGCCGAGCGGGCCATCTGCTTGATGGTGTCGATGGAGGTGACGCCGGCCTCGTAGGCTCGCGACGCGGTGATCATGTTGACCATCTCCTCGACCGCGTTGACGTTCGGATACTCGACGTAGCCCTGTCCGTTGGCGTCGGGGTGCCCCGGCTCGTAGACCATCTGGCCGGGTCGCTTGTCCTCCTCGATGCGAGCGACCCGCACCTCGGCGACGCCGCTCTCGCCGAGCATGCCGCCCTTCGTCCGGTCGAGCAGCACCGCCTCGAAAACGGGGTCGATGCGGCGGTACGGCCCGCCCTGGGCGGTGCGGGTAGTGCGGGCGTTTGCCAGGTTCGCGGCGATGGTGTTCATGCGCGTGCGCTCGGCGCTGAGCCCGGAGGCCGCCACATCCATCGCGCTGAAGACTCCCAACATGCTCAGATCTCCTCGGGTTCAGCGCAGCTCATCCTTTGGCATCCCCCGCCGCGAATCGGAGCTCCCGCAGCTCGGCCTGGACGACGGCCGAGACTACGTCGAAGCGCAGGTGGTTGGCCGCGACCTTGGCCGCCTCGCGGTCGAGCGAGACGAAGTTCTGGTCGTTGCCGCCGCCCGCAGTGGTGTCTCGGAACACGCGGCCCGTGCGCAGCGCGCCAGCGCCGCCGACGTCGATGTGGGCCGCGTGGGTGCGATCCATCGCGACGCCGAGCGTGGCCCCAAACGAGCCCACGTCGATGCGCTCGAGATCGACCGGTCGGTAGCCGGGCGTGTCCACGTGGGCGACGTTGGACGCCAGCACGTTGTGACGCTCCATGTGGTAGTCGAGAGCCTGCGACAGGGGAGCGATCCGCTCGAACACGCCAAGGCTCTCAGCACGCGCTGTGCCAGCTCTGGTGTTCAAGTCGGGGCCACGCGAGACGGTTCAGTCGGAGGGACCCGAGACGCCACGTGTCGAATTGACCCGGGCCGTGTACGACCGACACCAGAGCCGTTTTCCAGTGCGTTCGAGCGATCGTCAGAGAATCAGACAGTCATCGCAACCCGGGGAATCGAGCGCCAATGATTTGAACCCCCGATCCGCCAGCGATCCGACATGTTGGCCCGCACCTTGCTGAAGGCTCCCTCCCGAGCGGCAAGGAGAACGGGCGACATGGAATTCGATCACAGCACGCAGCCGTCGGGTAGCTTTTCGGTTGACGAGTGGTCCTCGGGTGTGTCTCTCGCGGACCCGTCGTTGCTTGCTCCCGAAGCGACGCGTGAAGAGCTCGAGGCCAGCGTCGAGCCCGCGCCCGAGCCCGAGGCGACTCGCCCGCGCATCAGCGACAAGCCGCCTTCCGCGCCGCAGAGCATGCGCGGAGTGGTCGGCACCAGCGCGGCGCTCTCCGAGGTCTACGAGATCGTCGACCGCGTCGCCGACACCGCGTGCACCATCCTGGTCACGGGCGAGAGCGGCACCGGCAAGGAGTTGGTCGCGCGCGCCGTCCACGACACGAGCCCCCGCCAGAACGGCCCCTTCGTCGCCGTGAACTGCGGAGCCATCCCCGAAGCGCTGCTCGAGAGCGAGCTCTTCGGGCACGCCCGCGGCGCGTTCACCGGCGCCGTCGGCGCCAAACCCGGCCGCATCGCCATGGCCCAGGGCGGCACGCTGTTCCTCGACGAGATCGGCGAGCTGCCGTTGTCGCTCCAGGTGAAGCTGCTCAGGGTGCTGCAGTCGCGCGAGTACTCGCCGGTGGGTGACAACCGCACGCTCAAGGCCGACGTGCGCGTGATCGCAGCGACCAACGTGAACCTGGAAGATGCCTCGCGCGCGGGCACTTTCCGCGAAGACCTCTACTATCGCCTGAACGTCATCCACGTGACCGTCCCGCCGCTGCGCGACCGCATGGAGGACATCCCGCTCTTGGTGCAGCACTTCCTCAAGCGCGCTGGCGAGCGCACCGGGCGCCGGCGCATCCGCTTCCTCTCGCGCGCCGCGGCCTCGCTCATCTCCCAGTATTCCTGGCCCGGGAACGTGCGCGAGCTGGAGAACACCATCGAGCGCGCGGTGCTCCTGTGCGGCAGCGACACCATCGAGCCGAAGGATCTGCCGGCGCGCGTGTGCGGGCTCGGGCAGGAAAAGCGCATCTCACCTCGCCTGCCCGACACCGGCACCGATCTGCGCGCCGCCGTCGAGAACTTCGAGAACCAGCTGATCCGTCAGGCGCTGGAGCGCACGAACTGGAACAAGAAGCAGGCGGCGCAACTGCTCGGGCTGAACCGCACGACGCTGGTCGAGATGTTGAAGCGCAAGCGCATCGGGCCGCGCGCCGCCTGAGTTGGCGCGCCACTTGCCACTCCGGGTGCGACCGTGACCCTCCGCCGCACCCTGGGCCTCACCGCGCTCCTGCTCGCGTACGCTGCGCCCGCGCGCGCCGAAGGCTGGCTGATGGACGGCGAGCTCGGAGTGGGCTCCGGGCTCGAGGGCGGCGACGATGGCAGCGGCAAGATGAAGTGGCGCCGCGCCCGCTTGCGCCTGAGCGCGGGCTTCGAGCTCCGCAGCGACGAGGACGCGGATCAGGGCTACCACTTTCGCGCCTTCGCCGAGCTCGAGAAGCGGGGCGGGGTGGGCGGCGAGGCCCGCTACGCGCTCTGGCCCACGCGGCGCGTGGGCGTGTTCGGGGGCGCCGTCGGCGTGGTCGCGCCAGAGACCCTGGTCGGTGCCGGGGTCGGCGCGCGCTTCCTGATCCCGCTCGGCGCAAGGGCGGGAGTGGTCATCGAGCCCGCCTTCTTCGCGCTGCCGCTCGGCAGCGATCTGCCCGGCGATACGCCGGTGTACTGGGCGCTGCTCTCCGCGGGGGTGCGGCTTGGGCTGTAGAGCGCTCTGGGCGGGGCTGGTCGTCGCGGCGCTCCACGGCTGCACCGACTCGGACACCTGCTTGCGCAACACGGACTGCAACTCCGGCGAGGTGTGCTCCGAGGGCAGTTGCGAGCCGGCGCCGGTGGAGACCGACCCCGACGCGGCGATGGACGCTGACGCGAGTCAAGATGCCGACGCGTCGGGGGACGGCAGCGTTGACGCTGACGGGGCGGTGAGCCCGACGGCGGATGCGGATGCGAGCGCGGATGCGGATGCAAACGCGGATGCGGATGCGAGCGCGGATGCGAACGCGGATGCGAGCGCGGATGCGGACGCGGGCGCGGATGCGGATGCGGGCGGGGATGCGGCGGGCGGGGATGCTGACGCCGACGCAGGCGACTAGGCTGTACGAGTACGAGTACGAGTACGAGTACGAGTACGAGTACGAGTACGAGTACGAGCACGGGCACGGGCACGGGGATGGGCACGGGCACGGGCTGGCACTGACATTGCAGCCTCGCCGTTCGAGGCCGAATGTTTCGCTCCCTGAACATCGCCGCGACGGGAATGGCGGCGCAAGAGACGCAGCTCGAGGGCATCGCGCACAACATCGCCAACGCGAACACGGTGGGCTTCAAGCGCCAGCGCACCGACTTCCAGGATCTGCTCTACCAGACCATCCGCGCGCCGGGCGCGCCCACCGGCCCCACGACGATGGCGCCCACGGGGCTCCAGCTCGGGACCGGCGTGCGCGTCGTCGGGACCAGTCGGATCTTCTCTCAGGGCACGCTCGTCAACACCAACAACCCGCTCGACGTCGCCATCGAGGGCAACGGCTTCTTCGTCGTTCAGCAGAGCGACGGAACGCCGGCGTACACCCGCTCCGGCGAGCTCCGCACCGACGGCGAAGGGCGCATCGTCACCAGCGAGGGCCTGCCGCTGGATCCGCCGGTCACCATCCCGCCAGGCGCGACAGTCGTGAGCATCTCGGCGAACGGCACGGTGAGCGCGGTGATGCCGGGCGAGAAGGCGCCGGTGGAGCTCGGGCAGATCAGCGTCGCGAGCTTCGTGAATCCGGCCGGGCTCAGGGCCCTGGGGCACAACCTGTATGCGCCGACCGCGGCGAGCGGTGAGCCGCAGCTGGGCGAGGCGGGCCAGGAGGGGCGGGGCACGCTCCTGCAAGGCTCCCTCGAGCGGGCCAACGTGGACATCGTCGAGGAGATGATCGGCCTCATCAGCGCGCAGCGCGCCTACGAGGTCAACTCGAAGGTCATCACCACCGCGGACGACATGCTGCGGGCCGCCACGCAAATGAGGTGACCCCTTGAAACGCCTACTCGTCGCGCTTTCGCTGTGTAGTCTCCTGGGCGTCGCGACCGAGGTAGGCGCAGCGCCCGTGACCTTGATCGAGGGCGCGCGCCTGCGCCTCGGCGATCTGGTCCCCAAGACCTCTCAGGAGCTCGCGCAGACGGATCTCGGTCCGGCGCCGCCACCGGGCGGCGAGCGCGCGTTCTCGAAGGACGAGCTGCGGCGCATGATCGAGGACGCCGGCGTCGACCCGGCGAGCGTGAAGCTGCCGGACAGCGCGCGCGTCGTGCGGAGCGCCCGGCGACTGACCGCCATCGAGGTGTCGGCGCTCGCGCGCCAGAAGCTCGAGCCCAACCTGCCGCCCGGGGCGCGGCTGATCAGCGTGAAGTCGAGGCGCGGGGCCGTCACCGGCACGGGCGCACGCCTCACGGCGGTCAAGTTGCCGAAGCTGCCCAGGCGCGTGGGCCAGGTGACGGTCACCGCGACGGCCGAGCTCAGCGACGACGGCGAGATCGTCGGGCGCTTGCCGCTCACGGTGGTGCTCGACCTCGACGAGGGCGCGACCGCGCCGCTGGTCGCGCGGGGCGCGCGGATCGAGCTGGTCATCGAGGTGGGGCGCACGCGCGTGGGCGCGAGCGCCGTCGCCCTGGCCGACGCCAACGCCGGCGAGACGGTCTCGTTCAAGGTCGAGTCGACGAAGAAGGTGCTGCGGGGTCGCGTGGAGAGCGAGCGCCGTGCCAGGGTGGTGTCGCAGTGAGCGCGCGCTCCCTCCTGGCGTTGTGCGTCGTGGCCGAGCTCGTGGTCGCCTGTGGGCCGCCCCACATCCGCCCCTTCACGCCCCGACAGCGGAAGTACGAGGCCGGGCAGTACGCACAGACCCAGAAGGGCTACGAGCCCTCCGAGGGCTCGATCTACTCCGAGGCCAGAGCCGGCTTCCTGGAAGACACGCGGGCGCTGCGGGTCGGCGACATCGTCCGCATCCGCATCAACGAGCAGGCCGACGCCCAGGGCGGCGCCACCACGAACCTGAAGAAAGACACCAGCCGGAGCGGCGGGGTCGACAGCCTGCTCGGGCTCGTGCCCGCCATCAAGAAGGCCTACCCGAACATCGACCCCGCCGACCTGATGAAGCTCGCGGCGGAGTACGACTTCAGCGGGGAGGGCAAGACGCAGCGCGCCGGGCGCCTGCGCGGCACCATCGGCGTGCACGTGAAGAAGGAGCTGCCGAACGGCGACCTGTTCGTCGAGGGCACCAAGGTCGTGATGATCAACCACGAGGAGTACCACCTGTACGTGTCCGGGGTGCTTCGCCCGGCGGACATCGAGGGCGACAACTCCGTCGATTCGTCCCTCATCGCCGACGCGCGCGTGGAGTTCACCGGT
>Ga0233425_10011616_pt1 | contig 10222 bp, 7 predicted proteins | sample Watercolumn_Towu_2_FD_181712 | JGI IMG/M metagenome (GOLD analysis project Ga0233425, IMG submission 181712) | Freshwater microbial communities from Lake Towuti, South Sulawesi, Indonesia - Watercolumn_Towuti2014_140_MG | ecosystem: Environmental > Aquatic > Freshwater > Lake | place: Indonesia... | reverse complement strand
CCACACAGCGATGCTGCTCGGCGTCGAGTGGCTGATTTGGGCGCGGAAAGGGGATCGTTCCGCAACGGTGTTGACCGCCGCCAACTTGAAGGAGATTCAAGTCAAAATCCACGCCTCCCTGATCGACAGGGATTACGGTCTGGAAATCACCGGCTTTGTCCGTGACTCTAAAAACCGCGTTCGCGGATACATCGGCATGGGCAACGACCCTTCCGCGCAAAAATTCTGTGCGGAAGTCGAGAAGGCGGTTGCCAGCCTCAAGCCACCCGCCGAAAAGGGCTTTTCCCGCTGGTGGCGGGGTAGATGAGATAACGTCCACAGGAGCAAACGTATGAAAAAACCTTTCTACATTCTGGATGTCTTTGCCGAGAAAAAATACGCGGGCAACCAGCTTGCCGTTTTTCGGAATGCGGCGGGAATCTCCGGCGAGGAAATGCAGAAACTCGCGCGGGAAGTCAACTTTTCGGAGACCACCTTCATCCTCTCCGATGAGCCGGTCAACGGCGGGTTCGACGTGCGTATCTTCACCCCCAACGAGGAGGTCCCCTTTGCGGGCCATCCTACGATTGGGACGGCTCATATCATCCGCAACGAAATTTTGGGTGGGACTGCCGAAAGCGTGACACTGAACTTGAAGGTGGGACAGATCCCCGTCACCTTCAGCGCGGACGGCTATTCGTGGATGAAGCAAGTCGAGCCGAAGTTTGGTCAACGGCACCAGCCCGAAGTCCTCGCCGAAATTTTGGGGCTGGACCTCCACGAAATCGATGATCGTTTCCCCATCGAAGAAGTCTCGACCGGCCTGCCATTCTTCATCGTCCCGTTGAAAAACCTTTCCGCATTGAAAAAGGCAAAGGTAAACAGGGAAAAGTGTTTCGACCTGATCCAGAACACGGTGGCGAAAGGCATTCTGGTCTTTTGTCCCGAAGCCCATGAACCGCAGAACGATATCAGTGTGCGGGTCTTTGTGGATTATTACGGCGTCCCCGAAGACCCGGCGACTGGCAGCGGCAACGGATGCCTCGCGGGGTATCTGGCAAAGCACCATTACTTTGGGCGCGAGAATGTGGATGTCCGCAGTGAGCAGGGATACGAAATCGGCAGACCGTCGCTGTTGTTGCTGAAGGCGGAACAGCGCGGACAGCATATCAATATCTTTGTCGGCGGCAAAAGCGTGTTGATGGCGCAGGGTGAGTTCATTTGACGATGCCATCTTTGCCCAATCTTCCGGATCGCCCATGAATCCAAAACCCAGCCTGATCCTGACCATCGTCACAGCCTTTCTCTGCGGCTTGCCGGGTTTTTTCTCGGCTGTCATTGGGCTTTTCATCACAGGCTTTGGCTTGCTCGCGGACGCGGCGCAATTGAAACTGGATACCAACCTCGACAAAGCCTCTGTCCTCCGGGCGGGGCTGGGCGGGATTTTTCTCGGCGTGGTTTTGGTTGCCATTCCCCTTGCCGTCTGGTTTTGGAGTCGCCGCCGTTGGTTTTTTGAAACGGTCACCGCTGTTGGCATCCCCGATGGCGGTTATTTTTTATGCTTTATAATCCCATCCATGAAACGGAAATCAAGATATAAAAAATCATGGTTGATCCCGCTGGGGCTTGTGGCTCTGCTTGCGCTTGCCGTCGGCGTCTATAACCTGCCGCCTGTCCACAGCCGCCTCGCCTGGCGCGTGGATGAACTGCGGACGAAGATCATTTACTACTTTAATCCCCCTTCAGAGGCTGTCTTCCAACCCAGCGGCGAAGCGGCATTGACCGTCGAAACAGCCATTGCCACCGTCCGCGCTGAATACCTGATGACGTTGACTCCGCAGGTGACTGAGACCGCGACGCCCACCGTCGGTCCGACACTGACGCCGACGGTCACCTCCACGCCCATCCCCGGTTCGACCATCCTGCAAGGGGTGAATTATGTAGACCAGCACGAACGCTGGAATTATTGCGGTCCTGCCAACCTGACGATGGCGCTCAACTTCTGGGGCTGGACTGGCAGCCGGGACGATGTCGCCCGTGTGGTCAAGCCCGGTTCAGGTGATACGCGTAAAAGTTTCATTGAACAAAGCGAGCCTGATAAAAACGTCATGCCTTACGAGATGGTGGATTTTGTCAATGAGGAGACGGAATACCGTGCCTTGATGCGTTATGGTGGGGATTTGAATTCGCTAAAACGGTTTATTGCTGCTGGCTTTCCTGTTCTGGTTGAAAAAGGATATTACAAAGATACAAACAAAAACACTGATTGGCTTGGACATTACCTCTTTACCACTGGGTATGACGACGCTCGCGGCGGGTTCATCGTGCAGGATGCCTACCTTCGAGATGCAAATCTCAAACCAATTGGCAAAGATATGTTTGTTGACTATGCCACTTATCTAGAAGGGTGGCGCGAATTCAATTATCTCTTCATCATCGTCTATCCCTCCGAACGAGAGAATGAAGTCTATTCCCTTCTTGGTCCCTGGTCGGATGAAAAGTGGGCGGCACAGCATGCCCTTGAACTGGCGGAGCAGGACATCCAAACCCTGACCGGCAACAACCTGTTCTTTGCCTGGTTCAACCGTGGGACGAGCCATGTGGCGTTGCAGCAATATGTGGATGCCGCCACCGCCTACGATCAGGCCTTTGCTCTTTACTCCAAATGGGATACCGAAAAAGGCGACCGTCCCTACCGCATCCTCTGGTATCAAACGGGACCCTACTTCGCCTACTATTATTCCGCCCGTTACAGCGACGTCATCAGCCTCGCCGACACCACCCTCAACGAGACCATCTCCAAGCCCACGCTCGAAGAGTCCCTGCTCTGGCGCGGGCGAGCCTACTACATGAGCGGCAACACCCAGGCCGCCGTGGACGATTATCGCGCCGCGCTCAAAGTCCACGTGAATTGGGTTCCTGCCGTGCAGGCGCTTCAAGACCTGGGATTACAGCCCTAACGGAGTCCAACGTCTCCCGACGTTGGATACCAGCGAAATCCAAAGTCAGGAGACTTTGGACTCCAGAGACCCGAACTATGAAACTATTGCACTTCTCCGACGCTCATATCGACATGGCGAACTACGGACGTCACGACCCGCAAACGGGCTTGCCCCTGCGTGTGCTGGACTTCCTCAAGTCGCTGGATACCATCGTGGATACCGCCATCTCTGAAAAGGTGGACCTGGTCATCTTTTCCGGCGATGCCTACAAAGACCGCTCTCCCGCGCCGACCTTCCAGCGCGAATGGGGACGGCGCATCATGCGGCTCTCGCAAGCACAGATTCCCACCCTGCTGCTGATCGGCAACCACGACGTTTCCCCGTCCATCGGGCGCGCCCACGCCTTGCAGGAATTCAAGACCCTGCAAGTGCCGTTTGTGAAAGTGTTGGACCAGCCTTGCTTTTTGGGATCGGCTGACCTGTGGGACTTGCCCGCGCAGGTGATTGCCATGCCGTGGATCACCCGCTCCGGGCTGATGGCTGTCACCGGCGAAACGGACTCGGCAGAAGCCTTTTCGCGGATCGAGGGCAATGTTGGTGAGCTAATCGAAGGTTGGATCGAAGAAGCGGATTTATCCCTGCCGATACTTTTCACCGCGCACGCCTCCATCGAAGGCGCAAAGTTCGGCGGCGAACGGCTGGTGATGCTTGGCAATGACCTCGTCCTTTCGGGGAGTTTGGTCAAGAACCCGAAGTTCAGTTACGTGGCGATGGGACACATCCACAAGCCGCAGGATGTCAATGAAGGCAGTCAGCCGCCCGTGATCTACCCTGGCTCCATCGAGCGCGTGGACTTTGGCGAAGCGCAGGAAGACCGTTTCTTCGTCGTCGCCTACATCGAAAAGGGAAAAGACACGCGGGTGGAATGGCGACCGCTCGAAGGGGTGAGAAAATTCATCGACCGCCGAACAACTCTAGGGTCGAACGAAAACGTAAACGAAACGCTCAAAGCCGCGTTGCCCAGTCCGCTGGAAATGTCCGATGCCATTGTCCGCCTGATCGTGGAATATCCGCGTGAATGGGATACGCTGATCGACGAGACCGCCTTGCGCAAATATACCGAGGGCGCGTTCGAGTTCCACTTCGTCAAGCGCCCGCAAATCGAGTCGCGGGTGCGCATCCCCGAAGGACAGGCGGTCAGCAGTTTAAGCCCGCTGGATTTGCTCGAACAGTATTTCAGCGCGTCGAAAGCAAAAGACGCCGATGAGTTGAAAAAACTCGCGCAGGAAATCATTTCGGGCGGGGAAGAGGGAAACAGGTAAATAGGTAGACAGGTAAAATAAGAATCGTCAATCGTCAATCGTCAATCGTCAATCGTCAATTGTCAATCGTAAATCTGCAGAGGTTTTATGTCCAAAGAGCATTCCCGTTACCGCTGGTTCGTCGTCGTTGTCTTTTTCTTTTTCATGCTGCTGCATCAGACCGACAAGCTGATGATCGGTTCGCTGCAAGTGCAAATCAGCGAAGATTTTCAACTCAACAACAGGCAATGGGGGTTGATCAACTCCGGCGCGTTGATCGTTGCCACCGTGTTGTACCCGATTTGGGGTTATTTGTACGACCGCTTTTCACGCAGTAAATTGCTTTCGCTGGCGTCCTTCATCTGGGGAGCGACCACCTGGCTGAACGCGGTTGTGCGTTCCTTCGGCGGATTTCTCGTGACCCGCGCCTCTACCGGCATCGACGATTCTTCCTATCCCGGCTTGTACACCCTGATTGCCGATTACTTCGGTCCCACCCTGCGCGGAAAAATCTACGGGATTTTGCAACTTGCCCAGCCGCTTGGCTATCTGGTTGGGATGATTCTTGCGCTCATGGTCGCGCCGATGATCGGCGGCTGGCGTTCCATTTTCTTCATCACCGGCGGATTGGGACTGGTCATCGCGGTGCTGATTTTCTTCTTCGTCAGGGAAATGCCGCGCGGCAAGGCGGAGCCTGAATTCGAGAACATGGCGGAGATGCAGACCTTCAAGTTCTCTTGGGCAGAGGCGAAGGAAATCTTCAAGAAGAAGACCATGTGGTTTATCTTCCTGCAGGGCTTCGCGGGCGTCTTCCCCTGGAACGTGATCACCTTCTTCTTCTTCGCCTATCTCGAAAAGGAACGCGGCTACGATGCCGAAGGAATCCTTTTCACGATGGCGCCCGTCATCCTCATCCTTGCGGCGGGATACTTTGTCGGCGGCGCGGTTGGCGACTTCGCCTTCAAATACACCAACAAGGGACGCATTTTCATCTCCAGCGCCGGCGTTTTGCTGGGAGCCTTGTTTATGTTCCTCGCCGTCACCACGCCCATCGAAGCCAGGAACCAGTTCTTCATCTTCATGTGCCTGACCGCGATTTTCATGCCGCTTTCCTCGGCGAACGTCATCGCCACCGTGTACGATGTCACCGTGCCGGAGGTCCGCTCGACGGCGCAGGCGGTGGAATATTTCATCGAGAACGCGGGCGCGGCATTTGCGCCCATCCTCACCGGGTTGATCGCCGATGCCTACGACCTCAAAACCGCCATCCTGATGATCTGCACCGCGGCATGGCTGTTGTGCTTCTTCTTCTATCTCGGCGCGATCTTCACCATCGACAAGGACTCGCACGATCTGCGCAATCAGATGGCGGAACGCGCAAAAGCAATGTAAACTGTATTTTGCTCGTAACTTCTCTACCGTACAAATGTCGTTGCGAGGACGGGCTTTGCTTTTCCCGACGAAGCAACCTCCCATTTTCTAGCGTAATTCTGGCAAAAGGAGGTTGCCGCGCCGCCAAGAACTAAGGAGGCGTGCAATAATAATTTCCGTTTTTCTCGCGGGAATTGGGCGGACTAAAGTCCTGCCTCAGTTCGTGAAAGTCGGCTAAAAGCCGACTTATAGCCCCGCAGGGGCTTTTATGCACTGAGGCAGGGATTTATCCCGCACCGAGCATGGAATTGCCAAAAGTTCAAAATCGGGAAGTTATTTTTACACAAGTTCTAAGAGCGGCGGCTCGCAACGACATGTCCCGGTGCGGATGTACGGTAGCAAAATCGAAATTTCGTTTTAGGAAAGTTTTTGCTCTGTCGGAGACCATGTCCCGGCAGAGCAACTTAAATATCAGTTTTTGGTTTTTATTTCCCAAAGGAGTTCATCATGAATCAAATCCCTGTAGCAGTTCTTGGCGCAACCGGCTCGGTCGGTCAGCGCTTCATGTCCCTGCTGGATAACCACCCCTGGTTCAAGGTGGTGGCGCTTGCCGCATCGGACCGTTCCGTCGGGCAGAAATATTCCAGCGCCGCACGCTGGGTCTTGAACGAGCCCATGCCCGAATACGCCCGCGACATGGTGGTGGTTCCCGCCACCACCGAAGCCGTGCAGGCGAAGATCGTTTTCTCGGCTTTGCATAATGAGATTGCCAAAGACCTCGAGCCACAGTTTGCACAGGCCGGCATGGCGGTCTGTTCCAATGCCTCCTCTTACCGCCGCGCCGAAGATGTGCCGCTGCTCCTGCCCGAAGTCAATGCCGAACATATCCAACTGGTGAAGGCTCAACGCCAGCAGCGCGGCTGGAGCGGATGCATCATGACCAATCCCAACTGCACCAGCACGGGGCTGACCGTGGCGCTCAAAGCCCTCGACGACGCCTTTGGCGTCAGGAAGGTCTTTGCGGTTTCGATGCAGGCGCTTTCGGGAGCGGGCTATCCCGGCGTCCCTTCGCTGGACATCATGGATAATGTGATTCCCAACATCAACGGCGAAGAGGAAAAGGTGGAGTGGGAGCCGCGCAAGATGCTTGGCAAATGGAAGAATGGCGGCGTGGAAACTGCCGACATCCAGTTCAGCGTCCACACCAACCGTGTGGCTGTGACCGACGGTCACACCGTCTGCGCGAGCGTGGGACTTGAAAACCCTGCCGACCCGCAATCTGTTGAAGCGGTTCTGCGGGCGTATGCCGCCCCGGCTTCAGCCCGGGACCTGCCCTCCAGCCCGCGTCCTGTCGTCGAGGTCAGGAGTGAAGCGGACCGCCCCCAGCCGCGGCTGGATCGTCTCACGGGCAAGGGCATGACCACCGTTGTCGGGCGCGTGCGGCGCGATCCCATCTTCGACATCAAATTTGTTGTCCTCTCGCATAACACCATTCGCGGCGCGGCAGGCGGTTCCATCTACAATGCCGAATTGCTGTTACAGGAAGGGCTGTTGTAGAATTTGCCTGGTCACATTCAGAGCCGCCGCGGGAAACCGCGGCGGCTTTTTTGTGCAGGAAAATTGTCACAAAAAAGGCATGACTTCCTATACTAGTTTTTACATCTTGAAAAGGCGGATACTAATATTATTAAGTAGACTTTATCCGAAATAACCCACAGATCGAACAGATTGGTAATTTTTCAAGAAAAAATCTGTGAAAATCTGCGCCATCTGTGTATAAACAAATGGCTTCCTCTTATTGCGAATAAGGTCTGGTAATACCTGCTGGCGTTTCCGGTTGAAACCTACTCGTTATGGAGGTGTCTCTTGGAAGTTACGCTTTCCCCGTTATCCCCGTCTCAAAGCAAGACTTTTTTCAACAGCCTGCTTGACCTGAAGGAGGGCGAGCGGCTGCGTGCCTGCCTGCAATGCGGCACGTGCAGCGGTGTTTGTCCCTTCGGGTACATCATGAAGTTCCCGCCGGGGAAGATCATCGGCGCGCTGCGGGCGGAGATTTTCGATTACGTCCTGAAAACCGACACGGTTTGGATGTGCATTTCCTGCAACGCCTGTACCGCGTTTTGCCCCTCGAACATCCCGATCACCGAAGCGCTGATGACCCGCACCAAAGAGGAATTGCTTTTGGCGGGGAACGTGCCGACCGAATTGCAATCTGCCCTTGAAAATACACAACGCTACGGCAATCCGCTGGGGGAATCGCCGCGCAAACGAGCCGACTGGACAGCCGGCATTCAGCCTGAAGTCAACATTTTAGGGAAGACACGCCAGCCTGTGGACGTGCTTTGGTATGTCGGCGATTACGCTTCCTACCACTCGCGGATGAAGTCCGCCACTCAGGCCCTTGCAAAAGTTCTGAACGCCCTCGGCGTTAAGTTCGGGATTCTCGGTCCCGAAGAATTCAGCGACGGGGATTCCCAACGCCTCGCCGGCGAGCGCGGATTGTTCGAGATGATGGCGCAGAAGAACGGACAAGCCTTCCGCAAGTACAAATTCAACGAAATCATCACAACCGACCCGCACGCGTACAACGCGCTCAAGAACGGCTACCCCGCTTTGGGCGTGGAATATCCCGTCAAACACTACACCCAGTTTCTGGTCGAACGCCTCGAACAGTTGAAGCCGATGTTGCAGAAGGAAGTCAAAGCCAAAGTTGCCTTCCACGATCCCTGCTATCTGGGACGAGTCAACGGGATTTTCGACCAGCCGCGCGGACTGCTGACTGCCATCCCCGGTGTGGAACTGGTGGAGATGTCGCACCAGCGGCTCAACAGTCTGTGCTGCGGCGGCGGGGGCGGCGGCATGTGGCTGGACGGTTTCCAATGGGAGAAGGCACACACGCGCGTCTCGGAATGGCGTGTGCGCGAAGCCGTGACAGCTGGAGCCGACATTCTGGCGGTAGCCTGTCCGTACGAACCGCCGCGTTTCGAAGATGCCGCCAAGAACGTACCCAACGCAGGAGCTTTAAAAGTAAGGGAGATTGCCGAACTACTCGCCGAATCCATGAGTCTGTAAGAGGAGGATGAGATGAAGATTGCAGTGCCCGTTAAGTTCGTGCCTGATTTGGTCGAAGAACTGAGCATTGACGCAAGCGGCGCGGCGCTCGATACCGCCTGGCTGCGCCTCATCATCAACGAGTTCGATGACCATGCCGTCGAGCAAGCCGTGATTCTCAAGGAACGCGGCGGGGGCGAAGTGGCTGTCCTCTCCGCCGAAGCCGATGGCGTGGACGATTTCCTGTTCACCGCCGCCGCCAAGGGCGCCGATAAACTCGTCAAGCTGACGGGGGATTTCAGCACCGTCAACAACCACGCTCTCGGAAAAGCCTTTGCCGAAACCATCAAGACCATCCAGCCCGACCTCGTCCTGACCGGCGTGCAGGCACACAACGATTTGGACGGCTCCCTCGGCCCACTGCTTGCAGAATATCTGGGCATGCCCTTTGTTGGCTACGTCTCCGGGGTCACGGTGGACGGCGACAAGGTCATCGTCCGCAAGGAATATTCCGGCGGGCTGGTTGCCGAAGTGGAAGTAAAACTGCCCGCCGTGTTGGGCATTCAGGCTTCCGAAACTCCGCCGCGCTACGTGGCGTACAGCAAAATCCGCCAGGTGATGGGCACGGCAAAGATCGACGAGCAAGCCGCCGAAGGCTTGGACGCCGCCAGCGGCGTGACGGTCAGCCGCATGTTCCAGCCTGAGTCCGCAGAACGGGCAGCCATGCTCGAAGGCAGCCCCGAAGATGTCTCCGACAAGTTGATCGGAATATTCAAAGAAGCGGGCGCGTTGTAGGAGGCAGCCATGAGTCAGGATATTTTCGTTGTTGTCGAACACCTGCGCGGGCAGGTCGCGGACATCACCCATGTGATGCTTGCGGGCGCGCGCGCCCTGGGCGGCGGAGTGGTCGCCGTCCTCTTGGGGAAGGATGCCCAGGGGCTGGCTTCCAACCTCGCGGCGGATCGCGTCCTGTATGTGGATTCACCCGCGCTGGCTGAGTTCACCCCCGATGCTTATCAACTCGCGCTGGCAGGCTTGATTCAAGCCCAGTCGCCGCGCGCGGTTTTGTTCGGACACACCTCCGTCGGCATGGACGTTGCGGGCGGGCTATCCGCCAAACTTGGACTCCCAATCGTGAGTTCCTGCCGCAGTTTCACCGCCGACGGAAAATTCGTCAGCCAGATTTGCGGCGGAAAGATCATGGCGGAAGGTGACCTCCCCGCGCCGACCGCGTTGGTGACGATGGTTCCGGGCGGCTACAAGGCTGAAGTGGGCAGCCAGCCTCCAGCGGTGGAAGCGGTTTCCGCTCCCGCGTTGGATTCGCTGCGGATGTCCATCAAACAATATATCGAACCCGATACGTCCGATGTCGATATTTCCAAAGAGCCGATGCTGGTTGCGATTGGGCGCGGTATTCAAAACAAGGATAATATCGATCTTGCGAATGAATTGGCGGAAGCGCTGGGTGGGCAGGTTTGCGCTTCGCGTCCCGTGGTGGATCAGGGCTGGATGCCCACCACCCGCCTGGTGGGGAAATCGGGCAAACGGGTCAAGCCGAAGGTGTACCTCGCGCTCGGA
>Ga0233425_10011615_pt1 | contig 10223 bp, 9 predicted proteins | sample Watercolumn_Towu_2_FD_181712 | JGI IMG/M metagenome (GOLD analysis project Ga0233425, IMG submission 181712) | Freshwater microbial communities from Lake Towuti, South Sulawesi, Indonesia - Watercolumn_Towuti2014_140_MG | ecosystem: Environmental > Aquatic > Freshwater > Lake | place: Indonesia... | reverse complement strand
TAACGTCACTGGGCTCGCACCTCCAACCGGGCCGTCAGATAGAATTTCATGTCCGCATCCGGGAATACAACCGTCCCGATATCGCGCCCGTCCATGACGACCCCTCCTTGTGCCGCCATCTGTCGCTGGCACGCTACCATCACAGCACGAATGCTCGGATGAGTTGAGATTCTTGATGTCGCCTGTTCGACCTCACGCTCTCTGATCTGCCGACCGACATCCTGGCCGTCGACTAAGATCAGATCTTGCTCGCCGGCGGGCTCAAAAACGATTGAGGTCTCACCGGCCAATCGTCGCAGGCTTGGTTCATCGTCCGGATCAAGCCCTGCCCGAAGCGCTTTCCACGACAACGCACGATACATGGCTCCGCTGTCAATATAACGGTAACCCAGCCGCTTGGCGAGTAGGCGAGCCGCCGTACTTTTACCCGCTCCTACCGGCCCATCAACGGCGATAATCAGGCGGTCGGTCGTTCGACCTGCTCGGTGGTGATCCTGCGTGCCCTGCATAGTCGATCTCAGACCTCCAAAGAAGTAGCCGCCCCAGGTGCAATGGTTGCCAATCGAGTCCAGAAATCCGGAAATGAACTGCTGACACAGAATGGATCGGAGATGGTGGTACTCCCTTCTGCCGCCAGGGCTGCGACAGCCAACGCCATTGCCATCCGGTGATCTCCCCAACTGTCGCAGTGACAGCCGGACAGTGAGGCGCCTCCCTGGATGATCAAACCATCAGGGCGTTGCTCTATCTGAACGCCAAACCCGCGAAGCTCCTTGACAATCGCAGCAATCCGATCTACCTCCTTGACTCGAAGCTCGCCTGCATCCCGTATCGTGGTGACACCTGCGGCGAGCGCCGCGGCCACCGCGAACACCGGAATCTCATCAACCATTCTTGGGATCAGGGCCCCGCCTATCTCAGTCCCGTGTAGCGCGTGACTTCTGACATGCAGGTCGGCCACCGGTTCTCCGGACACGATTCGCTGCCGGCTGATCTCAATCACGGCGCCCATCGATCGCAACGCATCCAGCAGGCCCGTTCGCGTCGGATTCATGCCTACGTCCCGCAGGGTCAATTCCGATCCTGGAAGCACCAGCGCCGCTACCAGGAAGAAAGCAGCGGCTGAAAAATCACCCGGAATCGCCATCTGAAAGGGGGAGATCTTCTTGATGCCGTCGACGTGCACTCTCAACCCATCCCGTCGGATCGGAATACCGATCGCCTCAAACATCCGCTCCGTATGATCGCGCGAGAGAGATGGCTCTGTGACTGTCGTCTCTCCATCCGCAAAGAGACCCGCCAGCAGGATTGCGGATTTGACCTGGGCGCTGGCGACCGGGCTCACATAATCGATCGCCTGCAGGCGCGTGCCCCTGATGGCAAGAGGGGGCAGGTTCCCGCCGGCGCGACCCAGAATGGTGGCCCCCATCGATCTGAGCGGCATCACGACCCTGGCCATCGGCCGTGCACGTAGATACTGATCGCCCGTCAGCACGGAAAAAAACGGCTGCGCCGCCAACAGGCCGGCCAGAAGCCTCATCGTTGTTCCGGAATTTCCGAGATCCAGCGCGTCGGCCGGCTCCTTCAGACCGGACAGCCCAACACCATGGATCCGCAGCCATCCATCATCCAACGCTTCAATTGCGACCCCCATGGCTCGAAACGCTTTTGCGGTATCACGGCAGTCATGACTTCGCAGTGCACCGGTAATCTCGGAGACTCCATCAGCCAGTGACCCGAGAATGATCGCACGATGCGTAATCGACTTGTCGCCCGGAAGGGCCAGTTCGCCCTTCAACGGACCGATGGCGCCTACACGCATGCGCTCTATGCTGCGCGTAACCATGTCGCCTCGATTCGTTCGACGAGCACGTGGAGTATACGTTCATCGGCTGCCGATCCCTCCACAAGCAGCCGCTCGATCTCGTCCTGGTGACGAAACCACGTAAGCTGACGTTTGGCATACCGTCGGGTATCGCGCTTGAGAGACGCAACCGCCTCATCAAGACGAGTCTGTCCTGTCAAATGCTCAATCATATGGCGGTACCCGATCGCTCGGAGCGGCCGGAGTGTCCCGGCGTATCCCTGATCGAGGAGATTCCGAACCTCACGTAACAATCCCTGCGCCATCATTGCTTCTACTCTGGCCTCGATGCGTTGGTATAGTTTGTGGCGACTGCGATCCAGAGCGAATCTTAGAACAGGTCCGGGGACCGGTCTGTGGTTGCGACGCGCCTCCAGCCTGAGGGTAGAGATGGGACGGCCGCACGCGGTTGCCACCTCGAGCGCCCGCACAATCCGAAAGAGATCGTTGGGATGAATCGCCGCCGCCGACTCGGGATCGATGGTCTCGAGCCGTCGGTGCAGAATCGCAGACCCCACTCGTGATGCCTCCTGATACAGTGTCTCTCGCAGTGGGGTCATTCCTCCAGGTCCGTCAAACAGTCCGTAGAAGAGGGCGCGAATGTAGAGACCGGTTCCTCCGACCACGATGGGGAGGCGTCGGCGAGCGCGGATCTCAACGATAGCGGCAGACGCCAGTTTCACATAATCGGCCGCCGTAAAAGGCTGGTCAGGATCGACGATGTCAATAAGGTGATGAGGAATCCGCGATCGATCGTCCGCGCTCGGCTTCGCTGTCCCTATGTCAAGACCGCGGTAGACCTGCATCGAGTCGGCCGCGACGATTTCGCCCCCTACCCTCTCGGCCAGAGCCAGGGCTAACGACGATTTGCCGGTGGCCGTGGGACCCACCAGCACAACGAGCGGTACTGAACTCAAACGATTGCTGTCTCCTTCAGATGACCTTCCTACCACCAATTATACACCACCCTCCCTAGAAAATAGCCGTCAGCGCTCAGCACTCAGCCATCAGCTTCGGACGAGACGGGGGACGTCTCAGAAAACGCTGACAGCTGAGCGCTGAATGCTTCACCTTGGCAGTTTCAATGCCTGCAGGATCCGAATGGTAGCTTCAGACTTATTCAGGAGATAAAAATGCAGGCCGGGGATACCTGCGTCAAGCAGTTCGCGGCATTGTTGGATGGCGTATCGTACCCCCACGTCTACCTGCCCATGGGGATCATCCCGATAGGCTTCCAGCTCAGCCAGAAACGATACCGGTATCTTGGCCCCGCACATCGATGTAATACGCTGGACCTGACCCAGGTTGACCACCGGCAGAATGCCCGGAATAAGCGGCACTGGAATTCCCGCCTCTGCGTACCGAGTGCGAAAGTCGAAGAAATCGCGATTATCATAAAAGAGCTGCGTAATGACGGCATCGGCGCCCGCGTTGACCTTCCTTTTGAGGTTGGCCAAATCGACAGCAGGGCTTGGCGCCTCCTGATGCGTTTCGGGATAGCCCGCGACGGCAATGCCGAAATGAGGGAATTCCCGACGAATCAAGGTCACCAGCTCATTAGCGTACGCCAGGCCACCCTCTGGCTTTCTGAACTCCACCTGCCCCTTTGGCGGATCGCCTCGCAAGGCAACGATGTTCTCAATGCCGAGATCGGCGGCTTCCTTCAACCATTGACGAATCTCTTCTGCAGTCGATCCCACACAGGTCCGATGAGCGACTGTCGTGACGCCGCAGGCCTCGCGGATCTTCACGGTCAGTTCCAATGTTTGTTCCCGAGTTGAGCCGGCAGCACCGTAGGTGCATGATACGAAGGAAGGGCGAAACGCCATCAAGGCTTCGAGGGCGGAGAACAGTTGCGTCTCACCCGCCTCAGTCTTGGGGGGAAAGATCTCGAAAGAAAGGCCAAACCGATCCGTATCATACATATCGACGATCTTCATCCGTATCGGCCCCTACCTCGGCATGACACTCTGCCCGAAACTAGCAGCACAAAAGGAGCACCATACCAACCAGCATCATGTGCCAGGCTGATAAGCCTCAAGACGCGCAAAAATGCGAAGGCCCTCGCCTTCGTTCGCCTGTCTGCGAGGGCCTTCGCGTTGACCAGTATTCGGCCGTTAGCCATCAGCTCCCAGCCCTGAGTCTTTCTTCCTTCTTGTCGTGCTGATCGCTGGTAGCCAACGGCTAATGCGCCTCGGGTTTTTTGATCCAGGTCATCATAGACCGCAGTTCGTTGCCGACCTTCTCGATCGGGTGATCGGCGTCACGCTTGCGCATGGCCAGGAAGCTCGGCCGTCCGGCCTGGTTTTCCAGAATCCATTCGCGCGCGAAGGCGCCGGACTGAATCTCGTCAAGGATCTTTCGCATCTCGCCCTTGGTTTGCTCATTGACGACACGCGGCCCGCGGCTGTAGTCGCCATATTCTGCAGTGTCGCTGATCGAATAGCGCATATATGCCAGGCCGCCCTGGTAGAAAAGATCGACGATCAGCTTCAGCTCATGCATGCACTCGAAATAGGCCAGCTCAGGTTGGTAGCCGGCATTCACCAGTGTCTCAAATCCGGCCTTCACCAGAGCGGAGGCCCCGCCGCACAAGACGGCCTGTTCGCCGAACAGGTCCGTTTCCGTCTCCTCGCGGAAGGTCGTCTCGAGTACGCCCGCTTTGGTGCACCCGATCCCTTTCGCGTAGGCCAGGGCCATCGCCTTCGCCTTCCCTGATACATCCTGGTGGACGGCCAGCAGGGCCGGAACACCTCCACCTTCCGTAAAGACGTGGCGTACGAGATGGCCCGGCGCCTTGGGCGCGATCATTGATACATCCACGGTCGGTGGCGGGACGATTTGATGAAAGTGAATGTTGAAGCCATGAGCGAACATCAAGGTCTTGCCCGGTGTCAGCGCCTTCTCGATCGACTCCTGGTAGACCTGCCTTTGCGTTTGGTCTGGAAGCAGCATCATGATGACGTCTGCGCTGTAGGCGGCTTCCTCGCAGGTCGCAACCTTCAGCCCGACTGATTTGACCTTGTCCCACGATTTACTCCCCTGGTACAGGCCGACAATGATGTCGAGGCCGCTGTCTTTGAAATTCAGCGCATGGGCATGGCCCTGACTGCCGTACCCCATGATGGCAATGGTCTTGCCTGTCAGCAGATTCAGATCAGCATCCTGGTCATAATACAGCTTGGCCATCTGTCCTCCGTCTCTCTGATTCCTATTCCTATTCGAGCCCGACTACCTTCTTGGTCTCCGATCCCCTCCAGACCTCTTCGGCCTGCTTGCTCAGCACTTTGCTGCCTCTGGTCATGACCGTCATACCGGTTCTCGCGAACTCTTGAATCCCGTACGGCTTGAGCAGCTCGATAAAGGCGTTCAGCTTATCCTCCGCGCCGGTTAACTCCAGCATGTAAGACAACGGGGCGACGTCGACCACCTTCGCCCGAAAGATGTCGGCAATCCTGAGGATCTCAGCCTTAGCCTCCGGTTTGGCCTTTACCTTCAACAGTATAAGTTCACGCTCGACAAACTCTTCACCAGTCAAGTCGGTCACGCGAATCACGTCGATGAGGCGATTGAGCTGTTTCACCGCCTGCTCCACGACCGAGTCATCTCCCCTCACAACGAGCGTCATTCTGGAGATGGAGGGATCCATAGTCTCACCGACGGTCAGGCTGTCGATATTGTACCCCTTGGCTGCGATCAGCGCGGCAACGCGCGCCAAGACGCCGGCGTGATTCTCCACCAGCAGGGTGATAATGTGACGCGCCTTCGCCTCTTTGGGCGCCGACCTGGTCCGTTCGCTCATCGTAGCCCCTGAAACAGTTTCTCCGGGATCGGATCGCCGTAGTCGATAATGTCCTTGATGGCTCCACCCGGCGGAATCATGGGAAAGCAGTTTTCCTCCCGGTCCGTCACGATGTCGACGATGACCGGTCCCGGCGTCGCGAAGGCCTGCTGCAGGATCGGCTTGACCTCCTCCGGTCGCCGAGCGCGAAAACCGACCGCCCCATAGGCCTCTGCGAGTTTGACAAAATCGGGTTGAACCGTCAAATCCACCTGAGAATATCGCCGGCTATAGAACAGTTCCTGCCACTGCCGAACCATCCCGAGATAGCCGTTGTTGATGATTACAACCTTGACCGGCAGATTGTTCTCGACGCAGGTAATCAGGTCCTGGTTGGTCATCTGAAAACTGCCGTCGCCATCAATACAGATCACCAGGTCACTTGGAAAGGCCGCCTGGGCGCCCATGGCCGCCGGAAACCCAAAGCCCATCGTCCCGAGGCCGCCGGAGGTCAGCCATCGGCGTGGTTTGTGACCTCGATATCGCTGCGCCGCCCACATCTGATGTTGGCCGACGCCGGTCGCGACGATCGGATTCTTTTCCTCGCTGACCTCAAACACCGTGTCGATGGCATATTGCGGCTTAATCGCGTCCTGCATCGGACCGTATCGTAGGGGGTGCTTCGCCTTCCATTCCGCGATCTGAGCGTACCACTCCTCAAAATCGCCGGACCAGTTTCGTTTCACCTGGCCGATGGCCTTATTGAGTTCGCCCAACACCTGCCGGACATCGCCCACGATCGGGACATCCACATGAACCGTTTTTCTGATCGAGGTCGGATCGATATCGATATGAATGATCTTGCACTGTTTACCGAATTCAGACAGTTTTCCGGTTACCCGATCGCTGAACCGAGACCCGATGGCAATCATCAGGTCGCAGTCGACCATCGCCATATTTGACCAGTATGTTCCGTGCATACCGACCATGCCGAGCCATCGCGGATCGGATGTATCGAACGCGCCCAACCCCATCAAGGTCAGCACAACCGGAATCTGTGTTGTTGCGACCAGTTCACGGAGTTCGTCGAACGCCTCAGCGTGAATGATCCCGCCGCCTCCGTAAATCAGCGGCCGCCTGGCTGTTCTCATCAATTCGACCGCCCGCTTAATCTGGCCGGCATGGCCCTGAGTCGTTGGTTTGTATCCACGGATGTTCAATTCCTGCGGATGGCCGCGATACTCGGCACGACCCATCACCACATTCTTCGGAAGGTCAACCAGCACCGGCCCCGGCCGACCGGAACGGGCGATGTAATACGCCTCCTTCACAATCCGAGGGATGTCCTCGGTCTTGAGGGCAAGGAAGTTATGCTTGGTGCAACTGCGTGTGGTGCCGACGACATCGGCCTCCTGAAAGGCGTCGCACCCCATGGCCGATGTCGGGACCTGACCGGTAAAGACGACGATGGCCATGGAGTCCAGCAGCGCATCGGTCACGCCGGTGATGGTATTGCAGGCTCCAGGCCCGGAGGTCACCATGACCGTCCCTACCTTGCCGCTGGCCTTATAGTACCCTTCTGCGGCATGTGTCGCGCCCTGCTCGTGGCGACAGAGGATATGCCGGATCTTCGACGCCATGGCCGAATCGGTCAAGACGTCATACGTATGCAGGATCACGCCGCCCGGAATACCGAAGACGGTATCCACCCCCTCTTCGACCAGGCTCCTCAGCAATATCTCTGATCCCGTCAGTTTCATGCTCACCTCTTCTTACCCCCCCTGCCCATTTTGAGCTGATCGGTTGTTAACTTAGTAATTTATTTAGCACATCCGCTTCTGATCGTCAATGCTAATCTTCCCCAGAGGGCTCTGTCTCGATTCGTCGTCGTCGGCCGATCAGCCATTGCAGCAGACTTTTCAGTTCCTCCGAGCCCACAAAGGCCGCGGCCATGAGAAAGGTGATCAGGCTGACACTAAGCTCGAATGTGAGTACGACAGTGCGATACATGAACGGCTCAACTTTCAGCGGATCGTGAAGAGTGACGAATGCGACACCGGTCGCCGCCATCAGGGAGGCAGCGCCGCCGATCTGCGCGAGCGAGCGGATGCTCAACCTATGGAGCCACCTCAAACGTCGTTGTAGCGTAAACAGCAACAGGCTCAGGTTTACAAATGAGGAGAGCGCCGTTGCCAACGCCAGGCCTGCAAGTCCCATAGGCCGCATCAACAAAAGAGACGAGACGATGTTCACGACGACGGCCGCCATACCGATCCTGACCGGCGTGACGGTATCCTGAAGCGAGTAGAAGGCCGGTACGAGGATGCGATTGGATACGTAGGCACCAAGGCCGAAGGCGTAAAACAGTACGACCTCAGCAGTCGCGAGGGTCACGGTTCGATCAAATGCGCCCCGTTCAAAGAGAACCTGAATGATCGGGACCCTGAACACCATCAAACCGACCATGGCCGGCACTGTGACAAACAGAACAAGGCGGATGGCATAGGCCACCGTCGCCCCAACCTCTTCAAGGGAACGGTTCGCCGCATGCCGCGCCATAGTAGGGAAGGCCGCCGTAGCGATGGCGACACCAAAGAGCCCAATCGGAAGCTGTATCAGGCGAAACGCGTAGTACAGGACAGAGATCCCACCCTCACCCATCAGCGAGGCAAGCAAGGTACCGATAAATACATTGATCTGTGTGATGGCAAGTCCTGCGATCCCGGGCGCCATCAGGCGTGTGATCCGACTGATGGCCGGGTCGCCGACATCGAGAGTCCAGGGAACCCCCCTGCTCCGTTTCCAGATCGCTGGAATTTGGATCAGAAGCTGCCCTACGCCGCCGACAAGGACACCGACTGCGAGTGCGACAATCGGTGGATCGACATACGGCGTCAGAAGCAGGGCGCACCCGATCATGGCGATGTTGAGTACGCTGGGCGACAGCGCCGGGGTGGCGAAATGGCCCTGCGAATTCAGAATAGCCATGAAGAGGGCCGCGACTCCGATAAACAGGATATACGGAAACATCAGTCTGGTGAGATAGACAGCGAGATCAAGTTTTGACGGGGTGGCGTAGAAACCCGGCGCGATGAGTCTGATCAGCCAGGGCGCGAGTACGATACCGATGCTGGAGACCGCCAACAGCACCAGTATCAATATGGTGAAGACCGTCCGCGCCAATCGCCAGGCGCCCTCACGTCCCCGCGTTTTGAACGACTCGGTGAAGACCGGGATAAACGCCGCCGAGAGGGCCCCCTCCCCCAACAGCTCCCGCAACATGTTGGGAAGACGGAAGGCTGCGAAGAAGGCATCGGTTGCGGTCCCGGCGCCGAACGCCCTGGCGATAATCAGATCGCGGACAAAGCCAAGAATACGGCTTAATAGCGTGGCTACGCTCACCACGCCGGCCGCCCGCGCGATCCCTCGACGGTGTTGCTGCTCCATCAGAAAATCCTTGACAAGTCGGCGCTGCTCCTTTCTAATGAGCAACGCGATAGACCCCTTCGTACATTGAGCAGAGACAATAGATCACATAAGGAGAAGCGGAACGATGCCGATCATCAAGTCAGCCCAGAAGCACATGAGGCAAAGCCAGAAGCGACGATTGCGCAATCGCGCGGCAAAGAGTACGTTGAAGACAGTGATCAAGAAGGTTCGGGCAGGGATTGAAGGGCACGACCGGGATGCTGCAGAGAAGGCATTTGTGCAGGCTGTGCCGACCATCGACCGAGCCGCCAGCAAAGGCTTTATCCATAAGAACGCCGCGGCCCGCTACAAGTCACGACTTGCTCGCCAGGTTCACGCCCTCCCGCAACCGTCGTAGAACTCACGCCCGGCAAAGGTTCCAGACTAATCCCGTCAAGACCTCGGGAGCCGCCGCTCTTCCGGTTTTAATGGATACGTCGGCCCCGGAGAGCGACTGGAGGGCGGCCGACAGTTGCCGCCAGGAACGTGACGCACTCTGCTTCGCCAAGGCGGCAACGACGCGAGGCGGCAGGTTAAATTCGCGAGTCAGCCTGCTGACAGGGGCCGACTGCTCGTGCAGCGCTTTTGCCCGAACCAGCAGGCGGATCTGGCGCGCGAGCATTCCAATGATGGCCAGAGGCTCTTCCCCACTCTCCAAGAGGCTTGTCAGGCAACGAAGGGAGAGATCCAGGTTCCCCCCCGACACGGCATCGGTCAGTTGAAAGATCGATCTCACCCGCGTCTCACCAACCATGGCTTCGATATCGTTGGCGCGGATCTCCTCGCGCTCTCCGACGAACAGCGCAACTTTTTCGATATTGTAGATTAACTGCCGGAAATCATCTCCAACCAAGGCCATGAGCAGGTCGATTGCGCCCGGCTGCAGCCTGACCCCCTGCTCGTGAGCAGCGATCAAGAGCGACTCCTTCAGCGAATCCGCCTCCAGGCGATCAAAGCGGAGGACCACGCCTGTCTTCTGTATTGTCGCTGCCAATCGAGTCCGGAGGTCAAGACGCCTCGCTGTCAGTACAAGGCAACTGGTTGGACAGGGATCGTTCAAATAGATAAGCAGCTCTTCTTGCTGCTCTCGCGAAAGCTCCTCGACGCCTC